>WNFN01191413.1_pt1 | contig 12533 bp, 9 predicted proteins | sample 5400161 | NCBI WGS metagenome assembly WNFN01 (sample SAMN13153353, study PRJNA577476) | soil metagenome | isolation source: 80 cm saprolite on Douglas fir-dominated hillslope | place: USA:California | collected 2013-09-17
TTCTGATAGGCGTAGAACCGGTGGTCGACGAGCTTGTCCGCTTCGGGATCGTAGCCGGGGAACTGTTGGGGCGTGTCGTTGGTGCCCATGCGCCAGGGGAAGCCGTAGTGCCCGCCCTCCCGCAGCCAGTTGAGCTCGTCGTTGTCGTCGCGGTCGCCGGAGTTGTCCCCGGAGAGGAGATCGCCGGCGGCGTTGAAGGCGGGGTCGAAGCTGTTCCTCACGCCGCGGGCGAAGACGTAGCCCGCGCTCTCCAGCAGCGTCTCGTCGTCGGGCAGGAGGATGCCGTTCCCGGCCGCGGGGAGCCGGAAGATCTTGGCCGTGAGGGGCACCTCCCGCAGGCCCGGATAGCGGCCGCCGCTCGTCTGCACCTCGCCGTGATCCGTCCGCGAGCCGCTGTTCACGTAGAGGAACCGGCCATCCGGGCTCACCGCGATGCCGTTCCACTCGTGGTCGAAGGCGGTGTTGCTGCGCGGATAGGGGACGGTCTGGGCGAGGGTGGACCAGACGCGCTGGTCTCCGCTGACGCGCGCGCCGCGCCGGATGGTGGCGACGCCGTCGAGGCCGTCGATCTGGTTGCCGACGACATAGAGCGTGCCGTCCGGGCCGAAGGCCATTCCCTGCGCATCGGTGGTGCCGGTGTCCACCGACGAGTAGAGCCGCTCGACGCTGGGCGCGCCCTGGGCGGGAATGGTCAGGCGAAAGACGTCGCCGCCGCGTTTGAGGACGAAGAGCGAGCTGGAAACCGGGTCGCGGACGAGCCGCACGGACATCTCGGGCCCGCCCGTATCCACGATGCGCCGGATCGTGAACTCCGTCGAAGGCGTCGGGTTGACCGGCCCATCGCCGCTCCCGCACGCGCCCGCGAGGAGGAAGGCGGACGCCGCGACTGCGCCTGGGATGTGTCGGGCACGCGTGGCCGGCCGGATCAAGCCCGCGTCCGCGCTACCGCGCCACCCACCGAATAGCGCGCGGAAGACGTCCCTCCGCCGACGCGGACCGTCCACGCCTCGCCGCGCAGGCACTGGAACAGGTCCTCGTCCGTGCGGTCGTCGCCGATGGCGAGCCGGAACCCCGCGTCGGGACGCAGCGACTGCAGGCGATCGACGACCGCGCCCTTGTTGGCCCAGGCGAAGCGCACCTCGACCGTCTTGTTCCCGCGGATGGCCTGAAGCTCCGTCTCGGCCAGCATCTCGTCGAGGGTGGCCACCAGCTCGTTGGCCAGCCATTCTCCGAACTCGGGATCGGCCAGCCGGTGATGCCACACCAGCGCCAGCTCCTTCTCCTCCAGGAAGCTGCCGGGAGTGCGGTCGATGAAGTGCTCGAGCACGGGCAGGACGCGGGCCTTCCACGCATCGCCGGGCAGGGGGCGCGCCATCTCCCATTCGCGCGTGATGGGCGAGCGCGCGCATCCGCCGTGCTCGCCGATCAGCCAGAGGTCCGGCACGTTTCCGAAGAAGGCGTCCAGGTCGGCGCGCGAGCGGCCGGACACGATGGCGGCGGTGACGCCGGGGGCGGCAGCCAGCCGCGCGACGAGATCGACCACGGCGGACGGGGGGACCGCATCGCGCGGACGCGGTGCGAAGGGCACGAGGGTGCCGTCGTAGTCGAGCAGGACGAGCCGGCTGCGCGCCGCGCGGAACGACGCGAGGGCGGCGGCCACGGGCAGGGCGTCCGGCCGCTCCGGATGCGCGGCCAGGCGGCCGAGGGCGGCCTCGTCCAGGATGGAGAGGAAGCGCTCGGCCCATCGGAAGACGGTGTTGCGGCGGACGCGGCGGTAGAGCATGACCATGCGCTCCCTCCGCTCCTCCGCCGGCAGGTTCAGCACGCGCTCGAGGACGGCGGCCACCCGCTCCTCGTCGTAGGGATTGACGAGGAACGCCTCGCCCATCTCCGCCGCCGCCCCCGCGAACTCGCTGAGCACGAGCACGCCCTCGCCGCGCCGGTGGCAGGCCACGTACTCCTTCGAGACGAGGTTCATCCCGTCCCTCAGCGGCGTGACCCAGCCGACCTCCGCCGCCGCGTACAACGCCACCAGCTCCGAGCGCGAGATCCCGCGCCGGATGTAGACGACGGGCGTCCACTCGGGGGTGCCGAACTCGCCGTTGACCTCGCCGACCAGGCTGTTCACGGTGTTGCGGAGGCGGTCGTACTCGGGGATGCGCTCGCGCGAGGGCACCGCCACCTGGACGAGCACGATCTGTCCGTGCAGGTGCGGCGCGCGCTGAAGCAGCTTGCGATACGCGCGCAGGCGCTCGGGAATCCCCTTCGTGTAGTCGAGGCGATCGACGCCGAGGAGGATGCGGCGGTTGCGATACCTCCTTCGCAGCGCCTCGAAAGCGCGCTGCGTCTTCTCGTCGCTCTCGATGTATCCCGCGAACTCGTCGGGGGCGATGCCGATGGGCAGCGCCTCCAGCCGCGTCGAGCTTCCCTGGGCGGTCACCCGATCCAGCGCGCTGGGCAGGCCAAGGACGCGCAGCAGCGAGGACCGGAAGTGCTGCAGGTCGAGGTGGGTCTGGAAGGCGACGAGGTCGGCGCCCAGCAGGCCGCGGAGGACCTCGTCCCGGTGCGGCAGGATGCGGAAGGTCTCCGAGGCCGGAAACGGGATGTGCAGGAAGAAGCCGACGCGCGCCTCGGGCGCCACGTCGCGGATCAGCCGCGGCAGCAGCATCAAGTGGTAGTCGTGAATCCAGACCGTGTCCCCGGGCTCGAGGTGCTCGAGCACGGCGTCGCGGAAGCGGCGGTTCGCGGTCACGTAGGCGGTCCAGCCCTCCGGATCGGCTTCGAAGTTCGTCGCGAAGTTGTGGAAGAGGGGCCAGAGCGTCTGGTTGGCGTAGCCCTCGTAGAACCGGCGGGCGAGATCCGCGGGCAGGTCCACGGTCACGAACCCGTGCGTCTTCCGCGCCGCGTCGAGCAGGGTCTGGCGATCGACATCCGCTTCGCGGGGCGCATGGCCGGGCCAGCCGATCCACAGGCCGCCGCGCTCTTTCAAGATGGGATTGAGCGCGGTGGCCAGGCCGCCGGAGCTGGGTTCGGCGATCCAGCCCTCGGGGCCGCGACGGACGGATAGCGGCAGGCGGTTCGAGACGACGATGAGCTTCCCCTCGGCCATGGCGCCCGCTCCCTCGTTGCTCTCCAAGCAACCTACCATGCGGCGACGGCGTGTCCGGGGCGGCGCGTGCTTATGCCTGGAGGGAGCCGCGGGCCGCCCCGGCGCGCGGGCTCATGAGCGCGCCAAACACCAAAACCAGGCTCGAAACATAGGCCCAGAGCACGAGGGAGACGGCGAAGGCCAGCGGGCCATAGACGACGGGCAGGTTCGCGCGGGTGAGATTGATCACAAAGAGGTACTTCGCGGCTTCCCATCCCGTGCCCGCCCAGAGGGCGGCGCGGCCGGCCACGCCCGTGCCCACCGGCGGATCCGGAATGACGCGATAGATGAGGAAGAACACGAGGCAGGTGAGCAGGAACGCGATGGCCTTGGCCCCGTAGGTGGCCAGGGTCGGCCACTCGCTCTTGTAGCTGCGGGCCAGGGAGGTGAGCGCCACCGAGAGGAACACGAGCGCGCTCCCGGAGATGGTCATGACGAAGGCGAGGAGGCGGCTGAACACGAAGTGGCGCGGCTGGCCACCCCAGACGCGATTGAGGGCCATCTCGACGGGCATGAAGATGCCGGACGAGCCCCACACCACGAGGACGAGCGAGAAGACCTCCAGGGTCTTCGCCATCCGACCCAGCGACCGCAGCGAGGTCGCGAGCACCTGATGCTCGAAGGGGATGAGCTCGTTGATCAGCGAGAGGAGCGCGGGACCGACCCGCCGGCTGTCACCGAGCTGCTGGGCCGCCGCCACCAGCACGAGGAGGAGCGGGAACAGGCAGAGGAGGAAGTTGAACGCGATGGCGTTGGTGACCACGACGACGTCGCGCGAGAGGAGCGTCCCCACCGCCGACCACGCACGCGCGGCCAGCCCCCGGGGCGCGCGCCGGCTCACCGGCCGGCCACCGCCTCCAGCCGGTCCGCCGCCTGCCGTAGGGCCTGCGCGAGGTGACCGGCCTCGGCCGAGACGCGCGCGGAGTCCTTCGCGAGCACGGCCTCGCGCACGCCGGGCAGCGTCTCCGCGGCGTAGCTCGGCAGCGGCGCGTAGACCAGGTGGCGGAACCAGGGCCGTCCCGGCAGCCCCTCCGCGCGCGTCAAGTCGCGCTCGGCCAGGAGCAGCGCCTCGTTGCGCCGGCGGCGATCATCCGCTCCACCGTCCGTGCTGGGCAGGGCGAGGGCGGCCAGGCGGCGCGCTTGATGCCGCGCCGGCCCCAGGTCGATGACCAGTCCGCCCCGCCGCGCCAGGGCCTCGACGTCGTCGAGGTAGACGACGAGGTCACGGCCGTAGGCGGCGTAATCGAACGGAAGCACGTCCGCGTTGGCGAGCCGCAGCGCGGCCACTCCCCACAGCCCGGCCATGGCCGCGTGGTACGAGAAGCCGGGATCGCCCTGCCGGCGCATCCACTCGTGCGAGTCGTAGATCGAGTGGTACACGCCGTACGGTCCGTCGAAGAGGAAATCGGCGGAGGGCACGCCGAGGTGATTGAAGAAGACGGTGTAGTCGCTTCCGCTACCGAGGATGGCGACGCGGGGCTCCGCGGTGCTCTCCCCCGCCACCACGCCGTATCCGCGAATGTTGGAGGAATCCCCCGCGTGCCACACGTCGTAGACGGACCCTCGTCCCTTGGGATCCGGAATGCGGCGCGCGACCTCGTAGAAGAAGCGGCGCAAGGAGGGCACGGCGCTGATGCCGAAGCGATCGCCGGAGGTGGACGCGTCCACGTTGAGGCAGGCCACCGCCTTCGCGCTCAGCTCCTCCGCGTGCTCCTCGCCCCATTCCGTGGAGCCGGTCAGCGTGAACTCCTCCGCGTCCCAGATGCCGAAGACGATGGTGCGCCGCGGCCGCATTCCGCGTCGCGCGAGCTCGCCGAGGGCGCGGGCCAGCTCCAGCGCGCTGGTGGTGCCCGAGGACGGGTCCACCCCTCCGTACGTCCAGGCATCGTGATGGTTGGAGAGCAGCACGATCTGCGAGGCCACCGCCGGATCGGGGTCGGCCCCGGGCAGGCGCGCGATCACGTCGCGGATGGTGCGCACCTCGCGCGGGATGTCGAGGGCGATGTGCAGCCGCGCCGGACCTGGCCCGAGGTGGTACGCGAAGGGCCCCCCGCCCTGCCAGGAGAGATCGGGGCGCACCGGCCCGCCCAGCGCCTGCAGGATCTCGCGCGCATCCTGGAAAGAGAGAGGCAGGCTCGGGATTTTCGGAAGGATCGTGGACTCGGACTCCGGGATGCGCCGGGCCCCGGCCACCGATGCCCAGCCGGGAGTCAGGGGATCGCCGGGTACGATGAAGTCGTACACGTTCGCGCCGCGCTGGAAGTGGCTCTCCGGCCCCCACGGTCCCTTCGGATAGACGTCTCCCTGGACATACCCGTCGTCCGCGGGATCGGAATAGGTGATGAGGGCCGCCACCCCGCGGCGCTCCGCCTCCAGGCTCTTGCCGCCGCGGTAGCCGCCGAAGTACCGGGCCAGCGCGATCTTGCCGCGCACGTCGATGCCGAGCCGCGCGAGCGTGTCGTAGTCCTCGGCGCGGCCGTGGCTCACGTAGACGACGTCGGCGGTCACCTCGCCACTCTGCGCATACGCGTGCCAGGGCAGGGCGAGGGACGGCTCGCCGCTGCCGGGATCCTCCGGCAGCGCGGCCTCGGGGCGGGCCAGGCGGGCGGGACGCGGCGCCACCAGCTCCACCGCGACGCGGCGGGGCGAGGAGAGCAGGACGTCGTAGCTCACGACCTCCGTCTCGAGGCCCGCCTCGCGCATGCGCGACGCGACCTCCTCCGCGACCCGGCGCGAGCCCTCCGTTCCCGCGACGTGGGGGGCGCGCGTGAGCTGCGCGTGCTGCGCCTCGCAACGCGCGGCGGAGGGAAGGGCCAGCAGGGCCGCTTCCACCTCGCGCTGCCGGACGGCGGAGGAGACGGTGAAGCCCAGCGGCGGCGCGTCAGAGGCGGCGCGGGCGGGGACCGCGAGCAGGAGGCTGAGCGCGGCCGCGGTCAGGCGCGCGGGCTTCATGTGGCGCGGATTGTACCGGACGCGGCGGCGCCGGGGTGCTCAGAACCTGCATGGTAGACTCCGGCGAAACATGGCCGACGACATCGTGGTGAGACCGGCGCGTGCACGCGCCGACTACGACGCCTGCGTGCTGCTGCAGCGCGCGGTGTGGGGGCTGGAGGACATCGAGATCACGTCCGCCATCCAGCTCATCGCCACGACGCACGCGGGTGGCATGCTCCACATCGCCGAGACCACGGCCGGACGGACGGTCGGATTCGCCTATGCGTTCCCCGCCCTCCGGGGCGGCACCCCCCACCTTCATTCCGACATGCTGGCCGTCCTGCCCGAGTACCAGCAGCGCGGCGTCGGACTGCGCCTCAAGTGGGCGCAGCGCGAGGAGTCGCTCTCGCGCGGCCTCTCCCTGATCACCTGGACCTTCGACCCCATGCAGGCGCGCAACGCGAACCTCAACCTGCGGCGACTCGGGGCCGCCGCCACCGAGCTCCTGGAGAACTTCTACGGGGTGACGACGGCGTCGCTGCACCACGGCTTGCCCACGGACCGCTTGCTCGTGCGCTGGGACCTCGCGGCGCCGCGCGTGCAGGAGCTGGCCGTGCAGGGCGAGCCCCCGCGCACGGTGGCCGCGCCGCCGGCGCCGCGGATCAACGAGGTCAAGTGGCAGGCGGGCTGGCCCGTGTCTTCGGAGCCGCGCCTGGACCTCGAAGCGGCGGAACTGCTCCTCGAGATCGCGCCGGAGTGGGACATCCTGTGCCGGGCCGCCCCGCGCGTCGCCGACGCGTGGCAGTCGAGAGTCCGCCAGGCCTTCCAGACCTACTTCGCCCGCGGCTACGTCGCCGCCGACTTCGCGCCCACCCAGGAGGGCGGCCGCCGGCGTCCGCTGTACGTGCTGCGGCGGGCCTGACGTGAAAGGGATCATCCTCGCCGGCGGCACCGGGACCCGGCTGCATCCGCTGACGCTGGCCGTCAGCAAGCAGCTCATGCCCATCTACGACAAGCCGATGATCTACTACCCGCTCAGCACGCTGATGCTGGCGGGCATCCGCGAGATCCTCGTCATCACGACGCCCCACGACCAGCCCGCCTTCCCAGGCTTTCGTCATCGGCCGCGGCTTCGTCGGAACGGACGCGGTGGCCCTGGCCCTGGGCGACAACGTGTTCTACGGGAACGACCTCGTCGTGTCCCTGCAGCGCGCGGCGGAAAAACCCCGCGGCGCGACCGTGTTCGCGTATCGCGTGCGCGATCCCGAGCGCTACGGGGTGGTCGAGTTCGACGACACCGGCCGTGCCATCAGCATCGAGGAGAAGCCGCCGCAGCCGCGCTCCGCCTTTGCCGTGACCGGGCTCTACTTCTACGACAACCAGGTGCTCGACATCGCGGCCGCCCTGCGCCCGTCCGCGCGGGGCGAGCTGGAGATCACAGACGTGAACCGGACCTACCTCGGGAAGGGCGAGCTGCAGGTGGAGGTGCTCGGACGCGGCATGGCCTGGCTCGACACCGGCACCCAGGAGGCCCTCCTGCAGGCCTCCAACTTCATCCAGGCCATCGAGCAGCGGCAGGGCCTCAAGGTCGCCTGCCCGGAAGAGGTCGCGTTCAAGATGGGCTTCATCACCGCCGAAGACGTCCTGCGCCTGGCCCACGCGATGAAGCGGACGGAGTACGGCGAGTACCTCGAGCGCATGATCGAGGACGAGGCGCCGTAGCCACGTGCGCTTCGTCCCGACCGCCCTCCCCGACGTGATCCTGGTCGAGCCCGACGTGTACAAGGACGACCGCGGCTTCTTCCTGGAGACCTATCACGAGAGGAAGTACGCGCAGGGAGGGATCGCCGGGCCTTTCGTCCAGGACAACCACTCCCGCTCCGTGCAAGGGACGCTGCGCGGCCTGCACGCGCAGATCCGGCATCCGCAAGGCAAGCTCGTGCGCGCGGTGGAGGGGGAGATGTTCGACGTGGCGGTGGACATCCGGCGCGGCTCGTCCACCTTCGGCCATTGGGTCGGCGTGCGCCTGTCCGGCGAGAACTTCCGGCAGCTCTACGTGCCCCCGGGTTTCGCGCACGGCTTCTGCGTGGTGAGCGCGCAGGTCCACGTCGAGTACAAGTGCACGGCGTTCTACGACCCCACCGACGAGATCACGATCGCCTGGGACGACAGCGATATCGGGATCGAGTGGCCGATGCAGGAGCCCATCGTGTCACCGAAGGATAAGCGGGCCCCGAAACTCAAACAGATGATCGATCGGCTGGGTTAGCACATAGCATTGCCCCTGTTGCGAGGACCAAAGACCAGCTCCGCCTCGTATTGATTGTGGCGCCGGCAGCGCAGCGAGATGTTCTCGGTGGAGGTTGGACCTCCCAGCGCGTAGGGCTGGATGTGGATGGAACTCCAGGAAGGCGCGCTCGGTGCATCGGCGTCCATCCTTGCTCACGAACGCGCATTGACCTCCATCGTGCTGCCATGCCGATCGCTTGACGTGGCTCGGCGTATGACGCGAGGTGAGCCGGCCGCTCGAGACCGGGCTATCCGTCCCGGGGCGGATAGGGCGAGGTGCTCGCGGCTTCGTCGCCGCGCCCAGCTTCTCCTTTTCGACCCGTTCGAGAAGGAGGGCGATCGCGCGGTCGAAGATCACGCCGGGATCACCATCCGGGATTTCGCGACGGAGAAGTGCCTGAACGCGCCGAGCTTGTCGTGACTCTCCTTGCCGATCGTGAACTGGACACGATAACGCTCGGGCGACGTCGTCTTGACGATTGGGTGGCGCGTTACAGGTAGCGCCGCCGGAGCGCTGATCGGAGGCGCCGATTCAGGAGCCATGACATCGGTCGGCTTCACTTCAATCGCTGGCGGCGGCGTGGTCGCGGAGAGGGGCGGGGGTGCCGTTGGCGCGACACCTGGCAGCTTCCGGACCGAGGAGGGCACATCCGGCCGAGGCGCCAATTCCGCAACCTGGGCCTCGATCTCGCGCCGGCTGCGGCCGCTGGCCCTGGCGAGTACCGCCTGATGGTTCTCCGGCGTGAGGTGCGGACTGAGCATCCGGACCGAGGTGAGGGACAAGGACCTCCGTGCAGTAGGTGAAGAGTGAACCGTGGCCATGGGCGGCGTAGAGGAAGGATCGCATGTCGAGCTCCGCCAGGTGGGCCACGAGCTCGACGGATGCTTCTCTCTCTTTGCCGGCCAGCGCCGCGATGCGGGCAAGCAGATCTTGATCGGAGAGACCAGACGCGAGAGCGAGGAGGTGAGTATTCATGGAGTCTATGTATCACGGTGATTTTTGGAAGCATCGCGAAGGCAACGCCGACGCGAGGAGCGTCGAACGATCGGGTGTTGGCGGGCGCCGGGCGGGTCGGTGCGCGAATCGCGTGAGACGCGGATTACGCAGCCCAGGATCGATCTGGCGAAGTGAGCGTCGACGAAACGAGGCGGTGCGCTCGAGAACCTGGGTCCGAGAGTCTGGGCGGCGAAAAATAAAGTTGCGAGTGTCGAAGAACTGATCAGCGCTAGCAGCCCGTGGTGAAAGGGTGTCTCACGCGATCACCGGGAGATGAATGGACAGGTCGTAGCGCGAAGCTGAGGAGCGGACGGAGGGATACCACAGTGGCCCTGCAGGCCTCGTGGAGTACCCCGCCCGATCATCGATCGCAGCAGCAGGCTCAAGTTGAAGGCGCTGGCGTGGACCAGGATGCGTTTGCGGATGTTTTCGTGACCTCGGAGGTGCGTGCGCCGCATGCCGCCGGTCTCGTACAGGTGCGCGAACGAGCGCTCGATGCGCTCTCCTCGCATCCTCAGCAGTCGTTGGCCACGGCTTCCACGAGTCCTCCGCCGATTCGAGTACACCGCGCGCTGAGCATCGTCGTCCTTCCACTTGCGTCGTCCACGATCCGGCTCCGAGATGTACGACCGCAAGCCGCCGCCTTCGATTTCCAGCAGCGTGGCGTCGCTGTGGTATCCCTTGTCCGCCACCACCTCCGCCGGCGCGTCCAGGTCCACCTCCTCCGGCGCACGTTCGATCAGCGCATCCAGCTGCGCCTCCGCCTCAGCCAACGTCTCCGATATGGTCGCGGTATCGCCTTCGTCCGCCCCTTGAATCGTCACCGCGATAAGGGCGCCGGAATCCAGGTCGACCGCATGCTCTGCCTTGTGGGCCAGGTGCGTGCGACCGTCCTTCATCTTCGTGACCTTCGCGTCCGGATCAGACGGGCTCGTCCAGTCTTTGTTCGACGTCTTGTTGCGGCGACGACGGTCCAGTCGCGCCAGCGCCGCCCGCGTCGGCGTCCTGATTCCGGAATCCTTCGCCAGGCGCATCAGGAACTTCTCGTACTTCTCTCCGGTGTCGCGCCGCACGATGCTTCTCATCGCGGCATTCGCTTCCAACGTCGTGGCGTCGACCCCCACCGTCTTGCCCTTGAGAAGACCCTTCCGGGCGAGGATCGCCTGCACCCAGCTGAAGACCTCCCGGTGCGCCTCGACGTCGATCAGCCGACGCGTGCGAGAGATCGTCGAGTGGTCCGGCGCTGCCTCGTCGAGCCCGAGTCCCAGGAAGCTCCGAATCGCCAGAGAATCCGCCGCGCGCCAGGCGATGCCCCGCTCCGAGTGCAGCCCCTCGAAGTAACCGAGCAACAGAAGTCGAAAATACCGTCCGGGAGGCAAGCTCGGGCGACCGATGCCATGCGCGTAGAACCGCTGGCACACCCGCTCAGCGAACCGGTCGAAACCGTTCGCTTCCAGCAGGACGTTCAGTCGCTGGTAGAACGGGTGCCCTGCGCTCTTGGGCAGATCGCTGGCGACGATCCACAACGCATCCTGACGTCGCATCTTCTTTCCCATGGCCATATGCCAAACGTACGATCTACGCGATCCAACTCAGGCCCAGTCGTGCGGACTTTCACCACGGGCTGCTAGACGCGCTTCACTCGCAGACAAGAGGCTATCGAGTTTCCTGGGAGAGGTTGGGGCCAGGTCGGCTGCGATCTACGAACGATCATCTCCAGTCGCGACGGGAAGGGTCAGATCCGCGGACCATTCACTCCAGGAGCCCGCGTACAAACGGCCGCGCAGGCCCGCCAGCTCGAGAGCCAGCAAGTCGTGACACGCGGTCACGCCGGAGCCGCAATACACGATGGGTTCGGCGCGATCCGCGCCCAGAGCCTCGTACCTTGAACGCAACTCCGCCGCGGCGCGGAATACAGGGATGGCATCGCCGGACAGATTCTCCTTGTAAGGCTGGCCGCCTTGTCGAGGACCCATCCCGCGCGCGGCCGTGCCACGAAGGACGCGGCGGGCGGCGTGACCGACGAGGTTTCGACGGCGCGCCCTTCCGCCGTCCATTTCGCGAGGCCGCCGTCGAGCACGGCCACCGCGTCGTGCCCGTACGCGCGCAGGAGATACCACAGACGCGCCGCCATCGCGCCCGCCTGGTCGTCGTAGGCGACGACGCGCACCCCCGGCCCGATGCCCGCCGCGGTCATCACGCGCGCGACCTGCTCGGTCCCCGGCCAGGGATGGCGGCCGGAGGGGCGGCCGCGCCCGCCCCCGGACGCGGAGAGGTCCTCGTCCATGTCGAGGAACACCGCGCCGGGGATGTGGCCGGCGGCATAGGCGTCGCGACCCGGGCGGGCCGGATCCAGGTACCAGCGCACGTCCGCGACGCGCAGATCGGGCGCGCCCAACTGCGCGGCCAGCCACTCGGTCGTGACGAGCGCGTTCAAGGCGAAGGGCGCGGCGGCCGTCCCCCGCCGAAGGGGGACTCGATCTTCGCGTAGTCCGCGGGCGCGGCGAAGGTGGATTCGGGGACGGGCCCCTTGCGGACCTCGGTCGCCTCCGTCGAGACCTGTCGCCGCGTCACCTTCATGCGATAGTCGAGCGCGGTGGCCAGCGGGAACCCCTTGATCTTCTTCATCTCGTCGTACAGGCGGTCGAAGCGCCGTCCCATCGGGCCCATGGTGGCGTACACGACCTTGCGCGCGTCGAAGTAATGCACGGGCGGATCCAGGGCGGCCGTCGTCCAGACCTCCATCCGCATCGACTCGCCCATCGTCAGCGTGCGCTGCTCGGTGTCGTAGCCGGCGACCTTCCTTCCGCTCGGGCCCTTCTCGACGGCCACGCTGGCGGTGGCGCCGATGGCCCGGTCGAAGAGCGGGCTTCCGGCCATGGCCGCATCCATCTGGTCGAGGAAGGCGCGGAGCTCGACGAGAGTGGTCTCGGAGTACTGCTTGCGCCGGTTGTCCAGGAGCGTGATCTTCCCCGAGCCGAGGTCCACGATGGTGTCCCGCTCGTCCCCCGACATCCGCAGGCGGGAACCGGAGAGGTATTGCGTCTGCGTGCGCGTCGTGCCCCGCGGCGTGTTGACGGTGGAGACGATGGTCAAGTCGTCGGCCGCGGCGGGCCGCGGGAGCGCGGTCGAGAGCACGGCCAGGACGAGCCCGGCGTGGAGGGT
>WNFN01116755.1_pt1 | contig 12531 bp, 11 predicted proteins | sample 5400161 | NCBI WGS metagenome assembly WNFN01 (sample SAMN13153353, study PRJNA577476) | soil metagenome | isolation source: 80 cm saprolite on Douglas fir-dominated hillslope | place: USA:California | collected 2013-09-17
CGCGCCCGCCGCAACCCGCTCTCCGGAGCGCGCGAAGATCCTGATGATGTCGCCTTCCACCTGCGGCTGCAGCGCGGAGGAGTTGCGTGATTTGAGCGTGGCCAGGTAGTCGGTGGATTGCGGCGCCAGTTGCAACTGCGCGATGATCACCTTCACCGGGAACGCCTGCGGTCCGGCCGGCGGTCCGGCGTTGGCGGCCTTGCCGCAGCCAATGCTGAGACAGGAGACTCCAACGAAAGCGAGGGCACTGAATACAATCCTGAGCATGGGGGGTACTCTGTCATCCATGGTAACCAACTTTGGATTAAGACGGCAATGCGGAGGATGCAATTTTAGAAGGCGGGGTGAATACCTTCTGGGTCTTCGCGAGGACCACGAAACGGCTTTTCTCGGAATGCTGGTTTGGCCCTGTTAACTAGCTCAGTACGGGCAAATATTTCTGCCTTCTGGCGTTTTTTTCGCAGTCTCAGGCGGTAAAATAGCATAAGACAAGTTTAGAAAGCCTCTCCAGGGTTTCCCGGCGGATCTTCGGAACCTTGAGGGCGCAAGAGAGACCGTACCGGCGCAACGGGCGTAGGCTCGTGCGCCATTTGTGTTTTTGTGGAGTAAATAGCAATTGGCAACTCAGCCTGAAACAGTAACCTTTTGAGAACTACTGGAAATGACTGATTGGCAGCGTGTGGAGGCTGCTTGAAAATGCTTTTACGTTAAAAATGCCTCACGTTCGGGTGAATTTCCACTAACTTTAGAATCTAATTAGAGCTTTTTATTCTCTGTAAACCATTACAACTAAATGGTTTATTTGAGTTTAAATCGGTTACATAAGTACCGTTGTCCTTTTGGACTGATGAACCTAGACTTTGGTTACTGTGACTATGTTATTCAAGAACAAGGGTCGACCCTGTACTTGAGAAGAAATTAATAAAGCGCTGGTGAGAGCAAGTAAACGAGATTCGAACGCTTGGGTTTTATGAGCTGGATTTAATGAGCTGGGTCTTAATGAGATGAGAATGCCTGGCAACTTCGGACGCTGGAAGCGACTCCTGTTGGGGTGCTGCATGCTTTTTTTTGTGGTAGGCCGGTCTCAGGGCCAGGCCAATTCGGCGCAGTTGACGATTGATCTGACGGTAGCGTCTTCCATCGGCCTGGTATTCAATAACAACCCGGCGGTGGGCTCAACCGGCTTTTGTCCCCTGAGCAATGCCGGCACCAACAATGTTGGTTTGGATTTTGGAACGGCGACGTTCCCGGGCGGTAGCGACAGTCTGGCTTGCGTGGCTTACGCCCACGTCGGCAGCGCCCTGTATCAGGTAAGCAGCGCCTTTGATGTGGTGGTCACCAAGTCCAATAGCACCAGCCCGAATTACCGGCTGGCGGCGGAGATTTCGACGGTGCCACCGGCCAACGTTACCTGGCTGGTCAATAACATAGCTTTGACCACGACCTTCACCACGCTTGATGCGGCAGATAACTACAGCACGGCCGTCACCAAGACATTACAGATACAAGTGAAGAACACGGTCCCGGCGCAGGTTTTGACGGAGACCATTACTTTTCTGGCAACGGCGAATTAGTTAAGGTGCAGAGATGATGTTGAACAAAAACAAAGCAATTCGGAACCTGGCAATCGCGGTGCTGATAATTTTCGACACCGACCCTGGCGGGGTGGTCTTAGGCGCTTCTGGTACCTCTGCGGCCAGCGCCAACTTTGGCATCATTTCCGCCTTCGGGCCGCTGTCCCCGGGCGTGACCCGCCCCAGCGTGGTCGCGGCCAGCTACACCGTACGGACGATCTTTGATGTGAACGTCATACAGGGAGGGTTGAACAGTACTACCTATACCCTGAGTGCTCAACTGGCGGCCCCGGCCCCGACCGGCTTTACTTATGCCGTGGACGCGGTCACTTTGACCGCCGTGTCCCAGACGATACAGGTCAACGCAGCTTACAGCACTGACATTCCGCATAATCTTAACCTGACCGTTTTGACGGCAGCGCCAGGAGCAGGCGGTCCGCTGGTGGGCCCACCGCTGACCACGACCATCAATTTTACGGCTACGGCCAATTGAGTTTTAGAACGACGATTTTAGTAAGACAATTCGTATAAGGAAATAAGGAATAAGGAGAGGAACAAAACAATGAAAAAGCTAACCATTCTAACCATCGCAGCGGCCATGATGATCCTGATGTCATCGTTCGCCAGTGCACAAACCGCCAACGGAACACTTACCGTGAACGCCACGGTGAACAGCTCCATCAAACTAGTGTTTAACTCAGACCTCGCTGGCGTTACCTTGACATCGGGCGCGGGTACTAATACTGCCACCCTGGATTTCGGAGCCGTGTCGGCCTTTGGCGCGCTCGGAGCCAACATCACTCGCACTGTGATCGCTGGCACAAGCTTTACTGTCAGCACGCCAGTCGATGTCAACGTGACCAAGGCCAACTCAGCCAGCGCCAACTACACTATGGCGGCAAAGTTGGGCGCTGCGGATGCGGTCAACACCTGGCAGGTCGGTGGAGTTACGGTGACCAATGCTGGGTTTAACAACATCACCCTAACCGGCGCTTATGCCTCGAACGTTGCGGAAGCAATCGCCATCACCGTTCCGTTCACTACGGCCAACGGAACCGTAATAAGCAACACCATTCTCTTTCAAGCCACGGCCAATTAAGTGTTCTAATGGATTTGCCGATGCTTAAAGCATGGGGATAAGTGAATGGTTTAGAGCTGGGTACGGAGGTGCGCGAATCAGGCTGCGATATTTGCTGCCGGTACTGGTGGTCGGTTCCTCCCTCATGACCGACGGGTGGGCGCAGCGCAAGGGCACGGCCAAGCGCACCTCCAGCACAGCTCTGAACATGCAGTCACAAGGCCAGGGAGCAATCTCCGTGGCCTTTGTGAGCGCGCCGGACGGGGCCACCCTGACCGGCGGAGCTTCCGGCCAGCGCCACTTGAATCTGGGAACGGTTTCATCCGCGGCCGGTTCCCGAACGGCGAACGTGCAGATGCACAAGCTGGATGGCCGCTTGGTCGTGAGCACCAAGTTCGGCTTGAGCATCCAGGACCCGTCGCAGCGATTTTCCAGCGCCGCCGTACTGGCCTCTGTGGCCCTTCCTGATCCGTTGTTTATTCTCCGGCTTGACGGCACGAAGCTGGAGACGGTCCCGCAAGTGGTCCAAGGGCAGGCGCGGGTGGGAACAACCTTCCAGCACCTGCTGGAAATTGAGGTGCCTGCCTCCGTGACGGAGAAAAACTCACAACTTCAAAATGCCATTATTTTTCAGGTGATTCCCAACTGAGCGCAAAGTGAGCAAGTGAAGATGTTCAAACACAGATCGTTGCCTTTGAAAATCATCGTATTGATCGCCTTTTTGCTTACTTTGTCGCTGCTGCCCGCGCAAACACCAGCCGCGCCGGCGGCCAAGAGCGGGCCACCGGCGCCAGCGCAAAAGGCGGCTCCGGGCTTGCCGCCTTCCATCGCCCTGAGCCCCGCGGTCATTATGGCGAAAGGGAACTTTGGCCAAGGGCTCACGCAGACGCTTACCCTCACCAACAACACTAATCGTGACCTCGCTTTTGAACTGGTGGCGGAAGACGTGGTGGTGAAGGACGGCAAAAGGGTTTTTGTCCCCGCCGGAGAAACCGGGAACAGCATTGCCGCCTCCGCGGTGTTTTCCCAGAAGACAGTTTTGGCCAAATCATATTCCTCGGCTTCCGTGGATGTCCGGCTGACTCTTCCCGCCCAGACTGGCCTTCGTGCCGTGGCCATCATCTTTCGCGGCACGGACAAGTTGCCCACTTCCACAAGCGCAGTCGCCATGACCGCGTCACTGGCCGGGCTGGTTACCTTTAATCTTTCTGACAACGTAAAGCTCGAGCCGGAAACCGTGCATGTAACGCCGGCGAGTGAAACCGCCAACATGATCATTTCCCAGTGGATCGCCAACACCGGAAGCGAGCCGGTGCTGCCGGAAGGCGCGGCCGCGGTCCTGAACGCGAACGGCTCGCTGGCAGGCAAGGCCACGTTCTCTCCGCAGCGTCTTCTGCCCGGTGAACGCCTGGAGTTTATCGCGGAGTACCCTTATCCGCTCCAGTCAGGCAACTACCGGGCGCTGTGCACGTTTCAGTTCGAAGGCAAGATCCTGACCACTGACGCGAATTTCAAGGCCCCATGAAACGCAGGTGGAGAATCGCCTGCCTGTGGGCCGCCTGCGCAGTCGCGGCTCAAGGGCAGATTCCATTCTCTGTGGGATATCAGAAGAGGGCGCAGATCTCCGTGAGTGGCGCCACGGCCGCCTACTCTCTCGATTCCAATATCGCGGAAGCCAGCGCCGCCAACGGCGTGGTGGAAATCCTGGGCAAGGCTCCGGGCGCCACCAACGTTATTATTGTGACCGCGGCCGGCGTGCAGAGCCTTGCCGTCACGGTTCCTATGCCTCCGCCGATCTTGCCTCCTGGTTTTGAGCCTCCTGCAAGGACGGGAGCTGGCGAAACCGGGACCTACGAAGTTCGCTACAACTCCGATCCCGGCCAGATCACCAACTCGCTGGAGATGAAGCGTACCCAGGGAGAGTCGTTCCTGCGTCTGCAAGTGGTGAACGCCAACCTGTTCTCTGCTAGGTCTTCTACTTCGGCGGTTGGCTTCCCCTATCTCTCGTATGAGATCAAACGCCCCAAGTATGACCTGACCTTCTTGGACCAGACCGTGATCAACTCGCCGCTTACCCTGGATGGCTACTTGGTGCGCGGCTTCCATATGCGTGAGGGACCGTGGCAGTTTCACGGAGGATTTACCTCTATCGCGACTTTTCAAGGGTTGTTCTTGACCACCGACCGCGAGTATGTCGCGGGCGTTTCCAGATCATTTCGGCTCGATTCCGCCAACTCACTCCACGCTTCAAAAAGGCCGACAAAGTACGCTTCCTTTCCGAGTTGGGTCTGAGTCACGGCCTGGGCTTTGCCGCGCGCGGCAGCTATGACGACGAGAAGGACCACATCATGGGCAGCTTCCGCACCCAGTCACGGAGCTTCGCTTCGCTGGCCATCAATAACCAGCACGGGACGTTCGCTGACCTGAACGCCAGCCGTAAGCTGACCCAGAGGCTCTACGGCTCTCTGGGCCTGAACCGGTCAGATTTCAATTTGCCGTCGCTGCGGCAGAAAACATTTACCACCAGCGCGCTGCTCAATTTTAAAATCAACCAGAACTTCTCCGTCAGCGGCGGCGGTTCGTATGCCACGTTCCAGTCCATCTTCCCGAGCAGTTCCCGGATCACCACGCTGACCCTGCCGGCGGGAGTTGACTTTTCCACGCGCCACTTTGGCACGGGATTCCAGTACCAGCGCACCACCAGCTTTAACGGCAGTGGCGGCAACGATTACGCCGTGAACGCCCGCGTCTCGGCCGGTCAGTTCCATGGCAGCGTTTTCTACCGGCATGACGTGCAGGTGCCAACCGTGGCGGCCATCTTTTCCCAGATTCCAGGATTACAAGACGCTCTGGAGCGGGCCGGGATTGTGGCCACCACGCCGGACCAGCTTGCCGAACTGCTGCGCAACACCGCTCTGCTGGCAACGCTGGGGTTTGCCAGCGCGCTCACCGTGAACCTGGCGCCGGCCAGAAACGATTTTGGTGGCTCCCTTACCTGGAGGGCGCGCGGCCAGGGCAGCCAGGTAGACCTGAGCTACTTCAACAGCAAGACGGAACTGCTCCAGGGAAACTTCGCGCTGGCGACAACTACGTTGAGTTATTCGCAGCGTCTGAGCGCCAACAATAACATTGTGGCTTCCACCTCCATCGTCCAAAGCAACTCCAACGGAGTTGCGAGCACGCGTCCGCTGTTCAGCATTTCGTTTCAGCACCGTTTCTTCACCGTCCCTGGATTTCTCCTGCCGGGACGTCACGGGATGATTCAAGGGCACGTCTTTCACGATGATGATTTCGCCACTCGCTACAACGGCCAGCCCGCGATCGGCGGCGTGGAGGTCCGGCTGGACGAGGACCGCGTCACCCACACTGACGCTAACGGCTCTTACTCTTTCCATCACGTTCCCTACGGCGTGCACCGCATCGAGGCCAGGTTCCATAGCGACGAGCCTTTCTTCTACACCACCGATTCTCCCGCCACCGCGGACATGAACTCGACAGTAGACTTCGGCATTAACTTTGCCAAAGGACAGATTTTTGGTTTTCTGCTGAACGACGCCAGCGCGGGCGTCGGCGGGATCACCGTGGAGCTGCAGGGAGAAAAAATCACGCGCAGGATGCAGACCGCAGGCAATGGAAAATTCGCTTTCACCGGTCTGGGCCCGGGAAACTACAGTGTTTCCACGCTGCCGGATTCGTATCCTCCGGGATACTTGCTGCAGGCGCTCGGCCCGCAGGCGGTCACGGTTGATCCGGGCAAACCCGCCAGCCTTCAGTTCACGGTGAAGGCCCTGCGGTCGGTCGCCGGCAAGGTGCTGGTTTATGACAAGAAGTTGCTGCAGACGGTCCCGCTGGCCGGCGTTGTTGTCCGGCTAAAGGAACTTTCCCTGCAAGCGACCAGCGGCGACACCGGCGCTTATATTTTTCGCAACCTGCCTGCCGGGACTTATACCCTGGCGGTGGAGTATGACGGCAAGGAGACAACGCGCACCGTGACTCTGCCGGCTGAACCGGCAAGCCTTCGCGACATTGACCTGCCTTCCGGGACCAAGTGACCAGTGAAATGAAGATTGGGCCAGCGGCAACCGTCATCGCCGCAAATTGTGGCGCAAGTTGTGGGCTAGCGCCTAGGGCTGATATCCCTCCAGGACTGCGGCGGCGCGATTGAGCGCATCGGTCAATAGCTGGAGTTGTCCGGTTGCAAGTTGAACATTTTTGGAATCGATGGCTTCATTCACTCCTGGAATAACCACGGCGGCGTATCCGGTGTACTGGCCGGGCGCATAGATGGCGTGCCGGAACCAGGGACGATTGGGCAATCCTTTTTCCAGCAGCAGGGAACGCTCGGCGGCGATCAAGACCTGATTCAGCCTGGCCGCGGCTTCATCCCGCGGCGGGTTTTTCTGGATGGCCAGAATTCTTGCGCCAGCACTGCTGCTAGCGCCTGTTTGGCTTTCTCGCGGGCATTGTCGATGTAAGCGCTGATCTCCTTCCCGTACAGTTCATAATCGTAAGGCAGCACATCGGCGGAGGCCATGTGCAGCGCTTCCAAACCCAGCACCCGCGCCATCTGCTGCTCGTAAACGAATGTAGGATCGCCGAATTTCTTGAACCACGCAAAATTATCGAAAGCCGAGTGATAGACGCCATAGGGACCGCTGGACGTCATGTCCGCTGAGGGTATGCCCAAGTGCTGGATGAAGACGCTGTAGTCCGAGCCGCTGCCCAGGTCGCCCACTGGGACGTCATTCTCAACCTTGGCGTTGGGTGTGCGGTTCTGGTTGAAATCGGGGCCCGAGCGCCGGTCCGCTTGTTTCTGCTTTTCTTCTTTCCACACGTTGTAGAGCATGCCGCCCTTGGGACTGGGCACCAGCCTGGTCACGTCGCGGACAAACCCCTTCAGGCTGGGCACGGCGGAGGCATTAAAGTTGGGACCGGAAACGGCCACGTCCAGATTGAAATAAGCGGCCGCGTGGGCCAGTTGGTGCTCGTACTGCTCACCCCACTCGGTGCTGCCGATCAAGCCTTGTTCTTCGGCGTCCCAACTGCCGAAGACGATGGTCCTGTCCGGCTTCCAACCCAGCTTGAGCAGCTCGCCGATTCCGTGAACCGTCTCCAGCATGGCCGCGGTGCCGCTGTTGGGATCCACCGCACCGTACACCCATGCGTCACGATGATTGCCTGCCACGACCCATTCGTTCGGGTATTTCGCGCCCGGGACCTTGCCGATCACGTTCCATATGGTCCAGTAGCGATAGTCCTGTTTCAGATGAATCTTTACCCGGACAGGCCCCGGGCCGATGTGGTAGGTAAACGGCAGCGCGCCCTGCCATTCGCGGGGCGACTCCGGGCCGCCTAGGTTCTCCAGGATTGGTCGCGCATCGCCGTAGGAGATTGGCGTGGTGGGGATCTTGGACATGTCCGTCGCTTTTTCCGGAGCCACGCGCGCGGAATCCGGCAGTCCAACCACGGAGGCAAAACCCGGAGTGGTCGGGTCGCCGGGATATTTGAACATGTACTGGATCGATCCACGCTGCACGCCCGTATCCGGCCGCCACGGCCCCTTGGGATAAGGATCGCCCTTAAAATAGCCGTCGTCCCAGGGGTCGGAGTAGATGATCACGCCGGCTGCGCCGTGCTCTTCAGCCACAAAGCTCTTCACGCCCCGGAAGTTCTCGCCATAGCGTACGATCACGATCTTGCCGCGCACGTCGACCTTCAGGTCTTCGAGCTTTTTGAAGTCAGCGGGGCTGCCGTAATTGGCATAGACGACCTCGGCTTCGGCGTCGCCGGACGGGGACGACCCATTGAACGGCATGACCACGCGCGAATCATCCTGGTAGGGATCGCTGGAAACGCGCTCGCGCGTTGGGCCGTTCATCTTGACGTTGGGCGGCGCGGTCACGGCCACGCTGATCTCCGCCGGGCGGTTCATCCACACCTTGTACTCGACGATCTCCGTCTGCAAACCGGCTTCGCGGAATTGATGGGCCACGTAGTCGGCGGTCTTCTTATCTTCCGGAGAACCAGCAATGTGCGGCGCCGCGGTCAGGATTTTCAGGTGCTCCTCCGCACGCGCCCGGCTGGGGACGTCGAGGAATTTCTGGTCCCACTCGTGCTGCTTGCTGAAATCACGGAAGCCGAAAACCTGGTTGGGCGGAACTTCCGCCGGCTGCTGGGCAAACGCCGTGAGTACGAAAACCGATAGGACGACGACGAACCGGGCGCGTTTCAACATTTCTTCAGTCCTTCTCCTGATGTACTTTCTTTGGGTGTACTTCTTTTGGTGCTGCTGGCCGCGGAAGTGAAAACCAGAAAGCTTACACTATAAGATGGTACTTGATCGAACCGGTCGTGAGGGTCCTGCTACTTGGGTGTGAATACAGAAATGGGAAAAGGCGGCGCCCCAGCCCCCGAACGCGCCAAACCGGCGCTCCCCGGGGACCCCGCCGATGGGCTGCCGCCGATGGACGATCCCGCCTGGCTGCATCCAGCCGGCGGCGATGGCCCGGCGGGCGAGGCCGTGGCCGACGCCTCGGAAACCTCGGTCCTCGAGCTGCCGCGCATTGCCCGGGCGTTGCGTCACCGTGATTTTCGCCTCTTCTGGACCGGCAACTTTCTTTCCAACATCGGCACCTGGATGCAGAACGGCGACCATCCCCATTCTGGTTTTTGCGCTGGTCGGCGGAGTGATTGCCGACCACGTCAACAATCGCAAGTTGCTGATGGCAACCCAGTCGGTCATGATGGTGTCGGCTTTCATTATGGCGGTGCTGGCTTCGGCCAAGGTCATCACCCCGAATGAGATTGTCGTGCTAGCGCTGGTGAATGGCATTGCCATGTCGCTGAATACGCCCAGCTACCAGACGCTGGTTCCGCAACTGGTCCCGCGCGAAGATCTCACCAACGCCATTGCCGTGAACTCGGCGCAGTTCAACATGTCGCGCGTGCTCGGGCCGACTCTGGGCGGGTTCATCATGGCCCTGGTGGGAAGCTCTTTTCCGGGCAATATCTATGCGGGCGCTGCCGGAAATTTCTTTCTGAATGGCATGAGCTTCCTGGCGGTGATTTTCGTCCTCACCCGGATCCACTATCCCCCGCGTGACAGCCCGCCGGAGGGCCACCTTTGGGGCAAGCTCCAGCAAGGATTTACTTACGTCTTCAGCCACGGCCACATGTCGCCGCTGGTGGTGCTGACGGCGATTGCCAGCCTGCTGGCCTTGCCCTATCTGATTTTCGTTCCTTATTTCGCCCGCGACGTTCTGCATAGCGACGAACGCGGGCTAGGCCTGCTGATGGCCTGCTCCGGCGTGGGCGCGTTCTTCGGCGCCGTGACCATCGCTTACCGGGCCAAGATCCGCCGCCGCGGGGTCTTTGTGGTGCGCGCCGGCACGGGCTTCTTTCTGGCTATTGTTCTCTTCACGTTCTCCCGCAACTTCCTTTTCTCCGGCCTGATGCTGATGGCCGCCGGTTACTTTATGGTCATCATGGTGGCCACCATCAATGCTCTGCTCCAGCATCTGGCGGAAGACTCCATGCGCGGACGAGTAATGAGCATCTACTCCACGGCGTTTCTCGGCCTGCCGCCCATCGGCAGCCTGGCCGCCGGGTTTCTGGCCCGCGTGATCACCCCGGCCCACGCCATCGCCGGGATGTCGGCGCTGGCCCTGCTGGGAACCTGGGCGGTGTTTGCCGGGAAGAGAGAGTTGAGGGAGCTGGATTAGTTTCTTGTGGTTTACTCCCGAGCGAAGCGAGGGAACCCTATAACAGCGAGAAACAAAGAATGTAAGGGGCTTCCACGCCCCAGTCCCGCCAGGGACGCCAGAAAATAGCCCGGCCACGTTTCCGATGCGCGCTTGCGCGCTGAGGAATGAGTGCCGGGTAAGGGAACAAGAAGATTCACTCCGCACGCCGTAGGCCAGCGCGCAGCGTAGCGGAGCGCGCATAAAACTACATGTAAATGTCTCACCCTTCGTGTTCAGAAGACACCCGAACACGGTAGCGAATTTGAGGCGAAAGTTCAATCGGCTTATAATCGGCAAAGGAAAACCAGAGCAGATTAAAGATACAGCGCAGCATTGGTAAGGTGGCGCTAAAGGAAACAGCATGGACGAAGAATTGATAATCGCAGCAAACGGAGCCGAGGCAGTAAGGCTGGCCAAAGAGCTAACAGAGAATTGCCCACCGGGCTATTTCATAGTGGAAGACTACGGAACCAAGACGGTCTATTACAAGAACGCTAACCCGCCGAACAACATCATAAAGAGCATTTACACACCTGAGCACATCAGAATTACCCATAGAGAGTTCTTTCCCCAGCACGATCACCACATTAGATGGGATCAGACGAACTCAGAATTTTCCAAAGGCAAACGCGATTACTATGTGCCCAAAGAGAATTTGGCGAATGGTGTCAGTGCAGTTAAGGCAGAGTTAGCCAGAGAATTCAGAGTTACAGAATTCGGTGAAGAACACGACCTAGACTTAGGTGCCATGATTCTCAGATTCACCGCTGAAGGGCGGCATTTCACAGTCAGAGTGTCCAATAACTTCAATGACGATTACGCATCAGGACAGAGCAGAGCTGATCTGAGACAACTTGCGCCTCATCTCCGTGCTTCTAAGGATGGTAAGGCACTCGTAACGAATAGGGGGATCGAATAAGATTCCGCCGCTCTGAACGATTGGTTTCAGGGTCCTTCCGATTATAGCGTTCCCTCGCTACGCTTCGGGATTACAGAAAAGAACTACTTCCGCTTCAGCACAGCCTTCACCGCCTTAACAATAAACGGCGCCGTCAATCCATACTTCTCCATCAACTGATCAGGCGTAGCGGATTCAGCGTAGGTGTTCTGGATGCCGACAAACTCCATCGGCACGGGGTGTGATTTGGCTACGGCTCGCGCCACTTGTGATCCCAGACCGCCGTCGAGCAGATGTTCTTCCGCGGTGACGATGGCCCCGCACTCTTCCGCTGCCTGGGCGATGGCGGCTTCGTCAACCGGCTTGATGGTGTGCATGTCCAGCACCCGCGCTTGGATGCCTTCATCGGCAAGCTGCGCCTGGGCTTGCACTGCATAACCGACTTCGAATCCGCAGGCAATAATGGCTACGTCTCGTCCGTGGCCACGCTGCTTGGCTTTGCCAATCTCAAACTTGTCATCCGGGCCGTAAAGGATCGGGGCCTTGGGGCGTCCGGTGCGCATGTACGCTGGCCCCACGTGCTCAGCCATGCGATGCACCAAAGCGCGCGCGCAAAATTCATCTGAGGGATTGAGCACCACAAAACCAGGCAGCGCGCACATGAGCGCATAATCTTCCACCGATTGCTGGCTGGGGCCGTCTTCGCCGATGGAGATGCCGCCGTGCGAGCCGACAAACTTGGCGTTCACGCCTGGATAAGCGACGCACATGCGAAGCTGATCGTAGCCCTTACCGCAGAGAAAAACCGCAAACGATGACGCAAAGGGCAGCTTGCCGGCCAGCGCCAGGCCTCCGGCAATGCCTACCATGTTGGCCTCGGCGATGCCGCAGGTGAAGAAGCGTTCGGGGAATTCCTTCTGGAACTTGTCGCTAAAAGTGGACTTGGCCAGATCGGCATCGAGCACAATCACATTGGGATTGCTCTTACCCAGCTCAACCAGGGCCTGCCCGTAGGCCTCGCGCGTGGCCACACCCATCTTCAATTCGAATTTCGGCTTAGGAGTTGTGGTTACGGTTGAGCTCAAAGCTTCTCCTTGTACAGCGTTACAGCAGTTTTGCCGCTGCTTCCAGTTCCGCCACCGCCGCGGCCACCTGGTCCGGATTGGGAGCAACGCCGTGCCACGCGGGATTGTTCTCCATGAATGACACGCCCTTGCCCTTGATGGTGTTGGCCACAAT
>WNFN01181513.1_pt1 | contig 12531 bp, 12 predicted proteins | sample 5400161 | NCBI WGS metagenome assembly WNFN01 (sample SAMN13153353, study PRJNA577476) | soil metagenome | isolation source: 80 cm saprolite on Douglas fir-dominated hillslope | place: USA:California | collected 2013-09-17
CGCCCGCTCAGACCGCGCCCGCCGCGGTGCCCGAAGCGGCGGCCGGACCACCCACGGGGACGACGAGCAGCTCCGCCGGAAGCGCGGCATCCGGCGGCGGACCCGGCGCGCGAGGCGCAGGCGGGGCGCCGCCGTCGCGATCGGCCGGCGGCGCGGCCGCGGCCGGCGCCGGAGAGGCAGCACCTCCGCCGGCAGCGGTCGCGGAGTCCCCCGCGCGCGCGGCCGATTCGCGCTACCGCTACCTCGACGAGGAAGCCCCGGGGGACGGCCGGGAAGCCGGCAATCGTGCCGCGGATGCCTACAACAGCCGGCAAGGTGGGCAGCGCGGATCCGGCGGCTTCGGCACCAATCGCCGGTTCGCCCAGCGCGAGCGCAGCCCGCGCGACCTGGGAATGGGTGAGCGGCCCGCGGTGGCCACGCTGCGTCACGTCATGGACCGCGAAGAGGTCTACAAGAAGGCGACCGGACGCTACGGCACCCTGGCGGAGATGGCGCGCGCCTCGGGCTTCGGGCTCGACGTGCCCTTCGCGGCGACTTCCTTCCAGCGGAAGGGGCATCGCTTCGACCTGACGATCGAGGAGGACGGCTTCCGGGTCACCGCCGTTCCCGCCAGTCCCGGCCCGCGCTCGTTCGTGGGCGACGACACCGGCTACATCCGGTCCGGACTCGAATAGACCGACCACTGCCCAAGAGCAGCGAGCGCCGGATTCACTCCGGCGCGAGCGTGTGGGTAGCCGAAGGCGCAGGGGGGTGCGATCGTGATCGCTACCCCCCTGAATTGCCCGATCGCGTCCTCGCCCTGCAGGATGGGCACCGTGATCATCTTCTGGATGGGGACGGCCCGGTCGCGCAGCTTCACGCTCTCGAAGAACGCGACGTGCTTGACCATGGGCACGTTGTTCATGGCCTCGCCCACCTTGCGGCCGAAGATGTTGACGGCGATGGAATCGCGCTTCGTGACGGGAATCGTGCCGAGATCCGCGAACTTGCGCGGGGCGACGAAGCGCAGGTGCCGCGCGTCCGTGGTCAGGAGCAGGATCGCCACTTCGTCCATCTTGGCCCCGAAGGCCCCGGCGACGTACTTCACGACCCGCTCCGACATGTCCAGGAACAGCTCGAGCGGGTTGTCCGTCCGCGCCTTGTTCTCCGCCATCGCTTGAAGGATGTCGAGCAGGTCTTTCATCCAGGTTGCTCTCCGTGGCTCCGCTTCAGGGCGAGGGCTCGCGACACGCGAAACCGGGATTATATCAAGAGGACGCCGAGGCGACGCGCCGGTCCGACCACCCGTGGAATAGACTTCCCTCCATGCTCCGAACCGCGGCTTTTCTCGCTGCTTCCGTCCTGCTCGCGTCCGCCGCCTCCGCCCAGGGCCGCCGGCCGGCGCCGCCCTCGCCCGCCCCGACGTCCGCGCCCCTCGTTTCGACCGCGGCCTTGAAGACCCTCAAGGCGCGCGAGATCGGGCCCGCGGTGATGGGCGGGCGCGTCTCCGAGATCGCCTTCGATCCTGCCGATCCCCGCACGTTCTACGTGGCGCTCGCCACGGGCGGGCTCATGAAGACCACGGACGGCGGCGGGAGCTTCAAGGGCGTGTTCGAACACGAGGCGGTCGCATCGACGGGCGCGGTGGCGGTCGCACCCTCGAATCCGAAGGTGGTATGGCTCGGGACGGGAGAGGCGAACGATCGCAACAGCTCGGGATGGGGCAGCGGCGTCTACCGGTCGACGGACGCGGGAGCCACCTGGACGCAAGCGGGCCTCGCGAGCAGCAAGGCCATCGCGCGCATCGTGGTGCACCCCACCCAGCCGGAGACGGCCTGGGTGGCGGTGGCGTCATCGACCCATCGAACCCCCAGGTGCTCTACGCCGCCCTTTATGCCCGCCGCCGCACTCCCTGGTCGTTCACGGCTGGTCCGGCCGCGACGGACGGAAAGGACCTGGGGGGTATCTTCAAGACCACCGACGGCGGCACCACCTGGCGCAAGCTCGGAGGCGGCCTCCCGCCGGGCAGTGGCCGCATCGGCCTGGCCGTGTATGCCAAGGACCCGAAGGTCGTCTACGCCATCGTGCAGAGCGAGGAGGCGGGCGGGACGATCGACGAGGTGCGCAGCCGCCGGGGCGGCGTCTTCCGCTCCGACGACGGCGGCGAGACCTGGACCCGTACGAGCCCGCTCGACCCGCGGCCCTTCTACTTCAGCCAGATCCGCGTGGATCCGGCCAACGACAAGCGCGTGTACGTCCTCGGCTTCGCCCTCCACGTCTCCGACGACGGCGGCCGCTCGTTCCGGGAGGACCTGTTCGAGAAGGTCCATCCCGACAACCACGCGCTTGCCATCGACCCGCGCGACCCCAAGCACCTGCTGCTGGGCACGGACGGCGGGCTGTACCAGAGCGACAAGGCGGGCGAAGGCTGGGAGCATCTCAGCCGGATGGCCGCCGGCGAGTTCTATCGCATCAACGTCGACACCCAGACGCCCTATCGCATCTGCGGCGGCCTGCAGGACAACCAGAACTGGGTCGGTCCCAGCCGCACCAATACGAAGGACGGGATCGTCAACGCGGACTGGATCTCCATGGGCGGCGGGGACGGGTTCTACTGCGCGTTCGACGCGAGCGATCCCCAGGTCGTCTACTCCGAGTCGCAGTCGGGCACGATCCAGCGCATGGACCTCCGAACCGGACAGGTGAAGAACCTGCGACCGGAGCCGGCGGAGGGCTCGTCGGCCTTCCGCTTCCACTGGAACACGCCGCTCATCGGCAGCGGCCACGATCCGGACGTCCTCTATCTGGCCGGGAACCGTGTGTTCGAGCTGCGCGCGCGCGCCGAGCACTGGCGGGCCATCAGCCCCGACCTTTCGACGCAGGACCCCGCGAAGACCACCACCGTGGGCAGCGGGGCGGAGACCTTCGGCGTCGTCTACGCGCTGGCGGAATCACCGGTCACAAAGGGGCTGCTGTGGGCGGGCACCGACGACGGGAAGCTGTGGGTGACGGAGAACGGCGGGGCCAACTGGACCGATTAAGGTCGCGTACCTGGCCGTCGATGCCCATCGGACGGGCGAATGCCGCCCGCTGGCCTACCGGACGAGTGACCTGGGGCGGACGTGGCAGGCGATCGCCGGTGACCTGCGCGCCGACGGCCCGGTCAAAGTCGTGCGCGAGGACCCCTCCAGCCCTCAGTTGCTATACGCCGGCACGGAGTTCGGCCTCTTCGCGAGCTTCGACCGCGGCGCGCACTGGACGGCCTTCGGCGGGCTCCCCACCGTGGCCGTCGACGACATCCTCGTGCACCCGCGCGATCACGATCTCGTCATCGCCACCCACGGCCGCAGCCTGTACATCCTCGACGATGCCGCGCCGCTGGCCCAGCTTTCGGCCGACGTCGTCGCCAAGGACGCGCACCTCTTTGCACCCCGGCCTGCCCTCGGCGCGCACCTGCTTCCCGGATTCGCGGACTGGGCGGGCACCACCGGCATCTATCGCGGCGCGAACCCTCCGGAGGGAGCGCTCCTCGCCTACTGGATCAAGGAAGACACCGGCGAGCCGGTGAAGATCGCGATCGAGGGGCCGGGCCTCAGGCCGGTCGCGAACCTGACCGGCTCGAGCCGCGCCGGCCTCAACCGCGTCACCTGGGACCTGATACCGACCAAGGACGTCCTCACCGAGTACGGCGGTGAAGGGAAGCTGCTCGTGGCCCCCGGCGAGTACAAGGTGACGTTGACGTACGGCAAGGCCAAGAGCGAGCAGAGGCTCAAGGTGGAGGTCCCTCCGGGAGTGGAGACCCGCTAGGGTCGTCCTCCCGGTCGAAGACGAGGCCGCTGAGCCACCGCACCGCGGCCAGGGCCGGATGGCCGCGCACGAGACCGGTGGCGCGCCGAGCCAGCTCCGCGTCCAGCCCGCGCGCGGCGCCATCCACGGTGACAGGTCGCCAGCGGACACCGAGCGCGTCGAGGAGCGGCGGGGCACCGTAGAGAGGCCGCCCCCCCACCATCACCAGCGCCAGCGCACGCCGATCGCCGGCCAGCCACGCCTCCATGGAATCGATCGCGACGAGGTCGGCGGGCCGGCCCGCTTCCGTGCCGCCCGCGGCCAGGCGCGCGACCTCCGCGCTGCCGCTCGTCGCCATCTCCACGAGACCGTCGTCGGAGACGATCCGTTCCGCGCGCGCGGCGGCCAGGTTCGAAAGGGGATCACGCGCGCCGGAGACGGGGCTGTCGCTCCCCAAGCCGATCCTCACCCCGGCGGCGCGCAAGGCGGCGACGTCGGCGGTGGCGCGGTAGAGGTGGCGGTTCGCCTCCGGACACCACACCACGCAGGCCTTCGCGGCCGCGATCCGTTGCGCGTCGCCGTCGCCGAGCGCAATGGCGTGGATGATGACGGTGTTCTGGCGGAGCACGTTGGCCTGCTCCAGCGCGCGCAGCTCGCCGCGGCACCGGTCGTCCGTGCCCTCGCCCGCGTGGACCAACCACGGGATGCGGCGGTCGGTCGTCCGGTACGTGCGGCGGAGCGCCGGCGTGAGGCCGGGCGAATGCGCGAAGTGGTAACGGGCGAGGACCCGCACCGGGAAGTCCGGGCGGGCGAGCGCGCGATGGTAGGGACCATGGTGCGCGACCGCGGTCGCGCCGGCCAGGAGGTTGCGCAGGCCGCCGAGGAAGAGGCGATCCGGCAGGGGCACGGCCAGGGCGGCGGCCACCGCGCGATCGTCGCGTCCGGAGCCCATGTCGGCCGCCCAGGCATAGGCGCTCGGGTAGGGCGGGCGGCCGAGGGGCGGGAACGTCGAGAAGTCGAGATGATCATGCGCGTTCACCAGGCCGGGCAGGACGACACGGCCCGCGAGGTCCACCCCTGGCTCACTCTCGCCCGCAACGCTGCCGGCGGCCACGACGCGCCCTCCCTCGGTGACGACGTGACCGGCGGACAGCGTGCCGGCGCTCCACAGTCGAGCGTCGCGCAGGACGCGGCGCGGCGCACGCTTCACTCCTTCCGTCGCCCTTCCAGCACCGTGTGATCGCCGAGCTGGCGCAGTCCCGGCCAGCGCCGCACGGCGCGCTCGAGGGCGGCCAGCATGCCGAACGCCTGCGGATGGTCGGCCACCCATCCCTTCTGATCGGGGCCGGGCACGAGCACGCCGAGCGCGTAGGCATCGGTCCAGTCCAGCGCGGGTCCCAGGGCCGCCCGAGCCTGGGCCAGCGTGGGATAGGACAGGGCCGGCGCCCTGTCCGGGGAAGGTCCGCGCCGCCAAGCCCCCCGAAGGTCGAATACGCGCCGTCGAATGCCGAGCCCGCGGCATCGAGGTTCTCGGCATCGAGCAACTCGAAGCGGCACTCTTCGGGGCCGAGCCCCCGCTCCGACGCCTTCTCGCGTGCCCGCGCGATCCTCTCCGGTGAGGGGTCGATGCCGACCACCCGTACCCCGCGCGCGGCGAGGGTCAGGGCATCCTCGCCCGTGCCGCAACCCAGATCGAAGACGCGGTCTCCGCGCCGGAAGAGGGCCTCGAGCCGCGCCTGCACGACGTGGCGGAACAGGAGGCGGATCGGGTTCGCGGTCACGTGTGTTCGAGCGTCCTAGCCATCGCGCCGGCCGATCAGTATCGGAAAGCGCGCGGTACGCCGGCCCCAACGTGCGATCTCGACGAGGTCGCGCGTGATCTCCCGCGCGCGGCCCGGCCAGCCGTGCACCTCCAGACGCCAGCCCGCGCCTTCGAACAGCGCCGGCAGCTCCGACCACCGGAGGTACCCCTGGCCGAACGGGACGGCGGCGAAGCCGTATCGCCGCGAGTGCTCCTCCGCGCGCTCGGCGACCATCGTCTCCCCGTCGACCGCCCGCCGATAGACGGGCGAATCCAGGACGGCGACGAGGCCTCCGCGACGCGTCACGCGCCGCATCTCGACCAGCGTGCGGGCCGGCCGCGCCGCGTGATGCAGCACGCCGGCCGCGAGCACGAGGTCCATGCTCGCCGGCTCCAGCGGCAGCGCTTCCATGTCCGCCTCCGCGCGCGGCAGCTGCGACGGATCGTCGATGAGGGCGCGGGCGGCGAGGAGGCCGTCCTGCTCGTCGAGGTTGACGTCGACGGCGGCCACGCGGTGACCGTCCGCCAGGAAACGCGCGGAGGCCCAGCCGCATCCCGCGCCCACGTCGAGCACGCGCCAGGGGCCGCGGCCGAGCCGCTCGCGGGCGAGCGCTCGCGCCCGCGCGAAATGTCGCGCGCGGCGCCGCCAGATCGCGGCGTGAGGGTGATCCGGCGGGACGTCGGGCAGCCCGCGCTCGCCCTGCCACCCCTCGTCGCGGCGCACCCGCTGGTAGGCCTCCAGGGCGGGCTGCAGCTCGCGCCGCCGCTCCTGGGTCAACAGTCGATGGACGCCCTGCTGCGTCGCGAACCAGCGGCCCTCAGGCGCGCAGATCATGCCGTGAGCGTCTTCCTGCAGCGGCGCCGCGCAGTACGAGCAGCACCAGCCCGGCCACCGCGCCTGGTCCTCGCCCGCGGCGGTGCGGAAGGCCTCACTCATCCGCTTCCGCTCGCTCCACGACCTCCGCGAACGCGGCGCGCAGGCCCGGGGCATGATCGACCGGATGGAGCTTCAGCCGCTGCGGGGAGAGGACGACGCCCGAGGAGCCGTCCCACCGCCGGCGGAAGCGCGCGCCCAGCACCCGGCGGCACAGCGCCTCGAGCGTGGACTGCAAGCCGAGTTCGAGGGCGGCCTCGAGCCAGCGCGGGGCGCCCGCGGGCGGGACTTGAGCCGCGTCGCGCCTCATCCAGAAGAAGTTCGGAAAACGCTCGGCCACCCAGGCGTTGGCTTCGACGAACCGGAGGTACGAAGGTCCGCCGGCCAGGGGCCGGAGGCCCACGATCTCGGCCGCGGTGAAGAGGTCGTGCTCGGGAAGGGCGAGGCCATCCTCGTCGACGATGTAGTTCAGGCCGAGGGTGCGCGCGCGCCCGAGGGCTCTGGCCAGGATCATGACGGCCAGGCACACGGACCAGGCACGGCCGCGGCGCACGACCAGGAAGAGATCGACGTTCCCATCCGTCGCATTGTCGTGCGCGCAGGCCCCGGAGACCGCGACCAGGCGCACGAACGGCAGCCGCGCCACCATCTGCAGGAGCGACCGGTGCGTCTCGAGCAGCTCCCGGGTCCGCCGCCGCCGCTCGCGCTGCAGATCGAGGCAGGCCTCGCGGCCGCGCAGGTAGACGTTATCGCCTCGGCACTCGAGGCGTTCGCGCAGGTAGGACCGGCGGAGCCGGCTGCGGATCTCGATGCGGTCCACGCCCACGTCCATGAGCGAGCGGTGCAGCTGGCTCACCGTGAGCGGGGCCTGGAAGAGGGCGGCGTACAGCACCGTCCGCAGGATCGCGCGGTCGACCTCGCCGCCGCGGCCGAAAGTCCGCGCCCCGGGCAGGGTCGGCGCGAGACTCGTCGAGATGGCCGTGCTCATTCGCGAACGCCCCTCGACGGAGACTACGTCGGGGTGACGAAGGGGTCAACGACGGCCCTCACTCCGCTGCGGCCACCACCTGGCCCATTGGCTGCGCTGCGGCCACCACCTGGCTCAGTGGCTGCGCTGCGGCCACCACCTGGCTCAGTGGCTGCCGGACCTGGGCTCCGCGGGCAGGGCTTATACTCCGCCCATGTCCCCCGCCGTGGCGTGGCTCCTCACCGCGGCCGTCGTGTGGACGGCGGCCGCGCTGGCCCTGAACTGGGGCCGGCTCTCCGGCCAGCGTCGGCGGGGCGTGGCCCTCTTGACCAGCCTCGCCGGGATCGCGGCCCTGGTCGTCGCGCTCAGCGCCCACGGCCAGCGCGATACGCTCACGACGGGTCAGTTCCTGCTCGGCGGCGCCTACGTGACCGGCCCGCCATCGCCTTGAGCCTCGTCATCACCGCCCTGCGCTTCGCGCTCGAGAAGGTGGCGGCGCCGATGAGCTGGACCCACCCCGTCGGGATCACGTGGCTGGCGCCGGTCGTGGGAGCGATCTTCCTGCGTAACGCCAGGGACGAGGGCAAGGGGTTTCGCGCGGTGCTCGGCGGGCTGACCGCGTACGCGCTGGCGTCACGCGGCGCGGTCGCGCTCCTCATGGTCGTCGCGTCCTCCTGGCGCCTGGGATCGCACTACGACCTCAGCCGGGTGACCGACGTCTGGTTCTGGGGAGAGGTCCATCGGTTCGTGCCCGGCAGCTTCAAGCCAATCCTGTACCTCGGCGTGCTGCCGCAGCTCACCTTCTGGGTCTGCTACACCGTGGTGACCGGGTTGATGGGCGCGGGGCTGGCGGCGGCGGTGCTGTCCGCGCGCCGCAACGCCGGCATGCGCCTCATCAGCCCGGAACACCCGACCTCCGGCGCGCGACGCGCGGAGACCTAGCGCGCGACCGGCCCCGCATCTAGCGGCCACCATCGCGAATGTGTGGCTGCATCTAGCGGCCACCATCGCGAATGTGTGGCTGCGACTAGCGGACGCGACAGGTGGTCGCGCCGGTCCCGGTGCCGCAGCGCTTGCTGCCGTCGCTGAAGCTGTTGCAGATGAAGCCCTGCTTGCAATCGTCGTCGGAGGAGCAGCGATCGCATTCCTGACCCTTGGCGCAACCGAGCCACGGCAGGATCAGCAGCACGAGCAACAACAGGGCGTTTCGCCGCATCGTCACGCTCCTTCCAGGGTTCTTGGCACTACTCCAGGGGATTCTACCCGAACGCCCCCGCGCTCCGGGGTCCAAACCCCTCTGGCGCCGTGAATTGACGGCTTTTTTGCCGGCGTGTTACGCTGCGATGTTTTGCGACCATGACCACCGCCGAAGACCTCAAGTCGACACTCAACCTGCCGCGGACGGACTTCCCGATGAAGGCGAACCTTCCCCAGGCGGAGCCCCGCCGCATCGCGCTCTGGAAGGACCAGGATCTTTACGGCCGGTTGCGGGCCGCGCGCGCGGGTGCGCCCCGGTTCATCCTCCATGACGGCCCGCCCTACGCGAACGGGCACATCCATCTCGGCACCGCGCTGAACAAGGTGCTCAAGGACGTGATCGTGCGCAGCCGCTCGATGGCGGGCGCGCAGGGCCACGACGCGCCGTACGTGCCGGGGTGGGACTGCCACGGCCTTCCCATCGAGCTGCAGGTCGATCGCAACCTCGGCAGCAAGAAGAGGGACATGAGCCCGGTCGCGTTCCGGCGCGAGTGCCGCGCCTACGCCGAGAAGTTCGTGGACATCCAGCGCCAGGAGTTCGAGCGGCTGGGCGTCATGGGCGAGTGGTCCGACCCCTACCTGACCATGGCGCCCGGCTACCAGGCGACCATCGTGCGCCAGCTCGCCGAGTTCGTGGAGAAGGGCCTCGTCTACAAGGCGAAGAAGTCCGTCCACTGGTGCATCTCCGACCGCACCGCGCTGGCGGAGGCGGAGATCGAGTACGACGAGAAGCACACCAGCCCGTCGATCGACGTGAAGCTCGCGCTTTGCGACGCGGACCTGGAGACGCTGGCGAGCGCGCACACGGGCCTGCACGGCCGTCGCGTATTTGCCGTCATCTGGACCACGACGCCCTGGACGTTGCCCGCGAACCTCGCCGTGGCCTTCCATCCGGAGGCGGAGTACTCCTTCTATCCCGTCGAGGGCTCGTCCGACGTCCTGCTCATCGCCAAGGCCCTGCGCGGGTCCGCCGTCTTCCGCCATCCCTGGATCGACCGGGACTCCGTCGGTGTGCTCGGCGACTACGTCACCCTGGACACGGGGACGGGCGTCGTGCACACCGCGCCCGGTCACGGCTGGGAGGACTACCTCACCGGCGTCAAGTACGGCCTCGACATCTACTGCCCGGTGGACGAGGCCGGACGGTTCCTGCCCGAGGTCGAGTTCTTCGCCGGGCAGAAGGTGTTCGACGCGAACCCGCGCGTGGTCGACCTTCTGCGCGAGAAGGGAGCCCTGCTCGGATCGGGCAAGGAGACGCACGCCTATCCGATCTGCTGGCGGTGCAAGAACCCGATCATCTTCCGCGCGACCGAGCAGTGGTTCATCGGCCTCGACATCGGCGGCTTCCGCGAGCGCGCCCTGGAAGCCATCGCGAAGGTCCGCTGGTACCCGGCCTGGGGCGAGGAGCGCATCCGCAACATGATCGCGGCCCGGCCCGACTGGTGCATCTCGCGCCAGCGGCTGTGGGGCGTGCCCATCCCCGCCTTCTACTGCAAGGGCTGCTCGTCCGCCCTGCTCACGCCCGAGATCGCGCGCCGGGTGGCCGACCTGTTCGAGGCGGACAGCGCCGACGCCTGGTGGGCCCGCGAGGCGGCGGAGCTCTTGCCGCCGGGATTCGCGTGTCCCAAGTGCGGCGGCAAGGAGTTCGACAAGGAGAAGGACATCCTCGACGTCTGGTTCGACTCCGGCTCCTCGGCCGCGGCCGTGCTCGCGCGCCGGGCCGGGCTGCGCTGGCCGGCGGACGTGTACCTGGAGGGCAGCGACCAGCACCGCGGGTGGTTCCACTCCTCGCTCCTCATCGGCGTGGGTACGCGCGGGCGCGCGCCCTACGACCAGGTGATCACCCACGGCTTCACCGTGGACGGCCAGGGCCGCAAGATCTCGAAGAGCATGGGCAACGACGTCGACACGAAGAAGCTGATCGACAACTACGGGGCGGAGATCGTGCGCCTGTGGGTCAGCATGGTCGACTACCGCGACGACATGCCCTTCTCGGACGAGATGATCAAGCGGGTGGCGGAAGCCTACCGCAAGGTCCGCAACACCTGCCGGTACCTCCTCTCGAACCTGTTCGACTTCGATCCCGAGAAGGATGCGGTGCCGGAAGACCGCCTCGAGGAGATCGACCACTACGCGCTGGCGCGCCATCGCCAGTTCCTGGGCCGCGTGCTCGAGGCCTACGACGAGTTCGAGTTCCACGTCGTCTATCACCAGCTCGTGCAGTACTGCTCGGCGGATCTGTCTTCCTTCTACCTCGACGTCCTCAAGGACCGGCTCTACTGCGATGCGCCCGACGGCGCGCGCCGGCGCTCCTCGCAGACCGTCCTTCATCGCGTGGCCCGCGACCTCGCGCGCCTCATGGCGCCGATCCTGCCCATGACCGCGGACGAGGTCTGGGAAAAGGTCCCCGGGCAAGAAGGCGAGTCCGTGCACCTGGCCCTCTTCCCCGACGTGGACGGGTCCATCGAGGACCGGAAGCCCTGGGGCGCCCTGCTCGAGGCGCGGGTCGTGGCCATGAAGGCGCTGGAGGAGGCGCGCGCGGCCAAGCGGATCGCTTCCAGCCTCGAGGCCCGCGTCGAGATCGCCGCCCCCTCCGCCGTGCTCGAGCCCCTCCGCGAGTACCAGGCCCAGGGACGCGTGTTCCCCGGGAACCTGGCCAACCTCTTCATCGTGAGCGACGTGACCCTCACCGACGGCGAAGGGCCGCTGGCCGTGCGGGTCGAGCGGGCCCGTGGCGCGAAGTGCGAGCGGTGCTGGACCTATTCGGAGAACGTGGGCAAGCTGCCCGCGCACCCGGCGGTGTGCGAGCGCTGCGCGGCCGTCCTCGAGGGCCTAGGCCGATGACCAACCTCGTCCCCGGCCGCTCCGCGTACCTGTGGATCGCCGGCGTCATCGTCGCCCTCGACCAGCTCACGAAGGCGCTGGTCCACGACTTCATGACGCTCCACGAGAGCCGCACGATCGTGGAGGGCCTCGTCCGCCTCACCTACGTCCAGAACCGCGGCGCCGCCTTCGGGATCCTGTCCGCGCCCTCCTCGCCATCGCGCTCTACGCCTGGCGCATGCCCGTGCAGAGCCGTTTGCCGCAGACCGCGCTCGCGATGGTGATGGGCGGGGCGGTGGGCAACCTCCTCGACCGCGCACGCCTGGGCTACGTCATCGACTACGTGGACATGTACTGGGGCCCGCATCACTGGCCGGCTTTCAACGTCGCCGACTCCGCCATCACCGTGGGCGTCGCCCTGCTCGTGATCGACATCCTGCGCAATCCCGAGATGGACGAGTCGCCCAAGGCCGAGATCGCCGCCTCTCCCGCCGGTCACGGCGACTAAGGAGCAATGCACCCCAAGCTGCTCACCCTCCCCGCCTTCGACCTCCTGGGACGGAGCATCGGCCCCCTCACTCTTCACACGTATGGCGTCCTGCTCGCCATCGCCTTCATCACCGGCCTGTGGGTGGCCAGCCGGCAGGCCAAGGCCGCCGGTCTCGAGCCCGCGCGCGTCACCGACATGGCGGTCTACGTCCTCATCGCCGGGCTGGTCGGAGCCAAGGTCCTGCTCGTGATCGTCGAGTGGGGCTACTACGCGCACAACCCGCGCGAGCTTCTCTCCATCCTGCAGAGCGGCGGCGTCTTCTACGGCGGCCTCATCGGCGCCTTCCCGGTGGCGTGGTGGTACGCGCGGAAGCATGCGCTTCCGCCGTGGCGTACCGCGGACGTGCTCGCGCCCGCGGTTTCCATCGGCCAGGCCATCGGCCGGCTGGGCTGCTTCGCCGCGGGCTGCTGTTACGGCCGGCCGGCCGAGGTGCCCTGGGCCGTCACCTTCCGCGACTCCTATGCCTCGCGCACGGTGGGCACGCCGCTGGACAC
>WNFN01006104.1_pt3 | contig 12521 bp, 12 predicted proteins | sample 5400161 | NCBI WGS metagenome assembly WNFN01 (sample SAMN13153353, study PRJNA577476) | soil metagenome | isolation source: 80 cm saprolite on Douglas fir-dominated hillslope | place: USA:California | collected 2013-09-17
CAATGCGTTTACGGCTTCGGCGAATCTTATGGCGCCGCGCTCATGCTGCAATCGCTCGCCGCGGAGCCCAGGTTCTGCGCCGTCGCGGTAGAGAGCCCGTTTTCCACCGCGCGCGAAATGAGCTACGAACGCGTGTCCAGCCCGCTACATCTGCAACCCTGGTTTGGACGGACGCTGGGTCTGCCGGTGATCGAGTCTGCCGTGCTCTACGCCCACGTGCGTTATGGCATCGACCTGCTCCATCCCAGCCCGCTCGATGCGGTCAAACATTCAACCGTCCCGGTGCTGCTGATCCACGGCGAAGAAGACCACAACATCAGCCCGCGCCACTCAATCATCCTGGCCAACGCCGCGCCCGGTCACGTGCGGCTCTGGCTGGTGCCCAACGCTTTTCATACCGGAGCATGGTCCGCCGCGCACCAGGAGTTTGAAGATAGAGTGCTGGGATGGTTTGATTCTCATGGGCGGGAAGCAGGCCGCGGGCGGGCCGCGAATCATTATTCAGATGGCAATGACCCACTTGCCAATTAGCGACGATTGGCCCCGCTATTTCCTAAATTGCCCGGTGTGGGTGGGCTCTGCTTGTGCCCGGCTGCGTCGCTTGAGTAGAGCTCAGGACGACCGCAATTTCGAGTTTCCGAACTCAAAACAAAAGCTGCGTTTATCTTGATTCTGTTTGCGTTGCTGTAGCCTAATGTTCTGGTCCGAAGTCGTGCGAAACGTCCAAAGGCTTCTTCGTCCACCCCAGCGCCAAATCGTGTAATTCGGCTTCGGAACCCCAAGCAAGTTCAACTTCAAAAGCGAGGTGGCCCAAATGAATCCCATTTCCTGTAGAAAAAAAACTCTCGTCTGTTTGTTCTTATTGGCGGCGATGATTGTTTTCGTGCCCGCAAATGTCAGCGCACAAGACTGGCCGCAGTGGGCGCTCAACCCACAGCACACGGAATTCCTGAGCAAAACAACCGGCCAGCCACTCAATCAAAACCTGGTCAATATCATTTACGACTTCAACACCGCAGGGGAGAAAGCTGACCCCAATGCTGCAGGTGGCTTGGATATCCATTACCAGGTCCCGCTGATCGACGGCAATGACGTGTTCATCGAGTCCAAGGACGGCGCCTACAGCAACAACACGTACAGCACACAGAAATGGCACCAGAATAAATACACTTGGCAAGGCAACAGTTTCGTGAAGGTGTGGACCTTCGATACCGACTGGTTTGCCCCGGGCTCGTCCAATAACTTCTGGGAGCCGGTGTATCACGCGGTGCTGGCCAACGGGTTTCTGTATGACCCGGGCCAAGGCGGCACCATATTTAAGATCAACAAAGCTGACGGCTCGGTGGTGAAGCGCATTAACCCTTTTGGGACTACCATCGACCCCAACACGTTTACAGCCTCGCCACTCAGCGCCGACGGCAACGGGAATGTCTTCTACAATGTCATCCAGGTCCCGTCGGACTTGAGCTTCGTCCCCACGACCGACGACGTCATCAACTCCTGGCTGGTCAAAGTCGGACCGGATGATTCCATCAGCATGGTGAGCTACACCACCTTGTTGTCGCAAGCGACGATCAAAGGCGACGCGGTCCCGCGCAGCAACGACCGTTGCAACCTGTCTTTTCTGGAGAGTCAATTGCCTTGGCCGCCGCAGCCGAATGCCAATCCACGGACCACACCGTGCGGCACACAGCGGGCGGCCATGAACATGGCCCCGGCCATTGCGTCGGATGGGACCATCTACACGGTAAGCAAAGCGCATCTCGTCACCCGCTACAACTATCTGATTGCCGTCAATCCCAATCTCACCGGCAAATGGGCCGCTTCGTTGCGTGGACGATTGAATGACGGTTGTGGCGTGAGTTTCCCCATCGGGAATCCTGGGGGCGCCAATGCCAACGGCGGATGCGCTGCTGGGGCGACTTTCGGCGTTGATCCTGGGACCAACGAGCCGCCTCCAGGCCGCGTGCTGGATGATTCTTCGGCGACGCCGACGATTGCACCTGATGGCAGCATCTTCTTTGGCGCTTACACCCGCTATAACTTCGCGCAAGGACACATGATGCATTTCAGCGCCAACGGAGATTTTCTCAACTCCTTCAACTTCGGCTGGGACAACACCCCGGCCATCTATCCCCACAACGGGACCTACTCGGTAATCTTCAAGAACAATCACTATGGCGGACCCGGGTTTGGAAGCTATTGCAATGATCCGAACTGGTGCCCGCAACGAAGCGCGTCGCAGACACTGGGGCCGCAGTCGTTCTTCGTTACCCAGTTCGATCCCAACCTCAACATCGAGTGGAGCTTCCAGAAAACCAATACGCAAAGCTGCACCCGGCAGCCTAGACGGCAACCTGTACACCATCGGCCAGGGAGGCGTCTTCCTGCAACGCATCTTCCAGCAACTGGCCATCGGAGCGGCGTACACGCCTGCCTCGATGGACACCAAAGGAAGGATATATTCCCAGAACGACGGCCATTTGTTTATTGTCGGCAGGTAGTCGTTGTTCCGGCCGGAGTGCAAAGGCTCCGCAGACCCGAAGCCAGAGAGGCCCGTGAAGTTCTCGGGCCTCTTTCCGCCGATTACCAATCCAATTACCGTTTGCTTTCCTTCGTGCCGGGGCCCGGCAAGAAACGTTCTTCCACGACACGAACAATCTCCTTTTGTACTTTGGCTGCTGACTCTTTCGCATCCACTTTCACCACGCGTTCCGGCTCGCGCTCAGCAAGCGCCAGGTAAGCCTCCAGCACGCGCTGATGGAAGGCGCGGTTTTCCTGCTCGAAGCGATTTTCATCCGCGCGGCTCCGCTTGGACTGCTGCACGTTGCGGCGGCGTGCGCGGGCCACGCTGGCGGCCGGGTCGGAGAGCATAAGAATAGTCAGATCCGGCTGTAAATCGCGGCAGAGAATCTTATGAAGCCGCAGCACGATCTCACTGCCCAGCTCGCGGCCGCCGCCTTGGTAAGCCTCGCTGGAATCGGTGAAGCGGTCGCACAGCACCCACTGGCCGCGAAGCAGCGCGGGCAGGATCAACTCGTCAATATGCTGGGCGCGGTCGGCAAACATCAGCGCCAGCTCCGCCAGCGGGGAAAGCCCGGAAGTCCGTGAGCTGAGCAGAACGCTGCGCAGCTTCTGTCCCAGCGCGGTGCCGCCGGGCTCGGGCGTGGTGATCACGTCCAGCTCGCGCCCGCGCAAATAAACCGCCAGATTTTCCAGCTGCGTGGACTTGCCTACGCCGTCGAGCCCTTCAAAGGTGATAAATTTTCCGTGTTGCCTGGCCACGCTACCGATTTAACCACAAAGCGCAGATTCCGGGAGCGTCAAAAGTTAGCGCGACTCGGCTTTTCCTCCTTTATAGTAGTGTCCCAGAGGGAGCTATGCGCCTCGGTGATGATATCGACGATTACTGCTCGCGCTGCCAGCGCACCACCGACCACTCCGTGGTTTCGATGATGGGCGAAGAAGTGCTCAAGGTCCGCTGCCGCACCTGCAACAACGAACATAAATACCGCCACAACCAGGGCCGCAAAAAAGAAATGACGGCCAAAGAAGCCTACGACCATGTGCTCGCCAGCATCACCGGCGCGCCGCCGGAGGAGCCGGATAAAGAGCCCAAGAAAGAACCCAAGAAAGGGCGCAAGAAGAAATAGTCCCTCGGCTTGACTCGCAGCGCCTCTTCGGGACGAAATCGCCTCCATCCACTTGCCTTCCAGCCCCCTATTCTTTAATCTTGGTGCGCTCTCTGGGGAGACCAACAAGCTATGACTACTTTTTTCAAACGGACCGTTTTTCTTGTGCTTTTGCTGAGCGTTAGCGCCGGGTTCGCGCAAAAAACCAAACCAGCAGCGTCGGCCAGCAACATGGCCGGCCAGCCGATCAAGCTCTGGGTTGACGCCAGCCATGCGCCGGAGAAAATCCTGCGCGCACAGATGCAAATTCCGGTCGTACCTGGGCCGCTCACTTTGGTTTATCCCAAGTGGATCCCGGGTGAGCACGGGCCTACAGGTCCCATCACCGACCTGACCGGGCTGCAGTTTTTTGCCAACGGACAGCGTGTGGCGTGGCGTCGCAACCTGGCGGACATGTACACCTTCCATCTGACCGTGCCCGCTGGACCCAATACCCTGGAGGCGCGTCTGGACCTGGTGATCCCTGCACCGCCGGAAGGCTTTTCCTCCGGCGCTTCCGCCACCACGCAGCTCGATATGCTGAGCTGGAACCAGGTGGTGCTGTATCCCCAGGGCAAAAACACGGATGACGTCCTCTTTACGGCTTCCTTGAAGCTGCCTTCGGGATGGCATTTCGGGACTCCTTTGCCGGTAACCAGCGAGCACGGCTCTGAGATCACCTTCCAAACCGTGTCGCTGACCTCGCTGGTGGATTCTCCCGTGCTTGCCGGAGCGCATTTCCGGCGGATCTCCCTCACGCCGGACGGCCCCATCCAGCACTACATCGATGAGGTGTCCGACAGCGACGCCGCCCTGCAGATGCCGCTGGCCACCATCGACCACTACAAGCGTCTGGTGGCCGAAACCGGAGCGTTGTTTGGCGCCCGGCATTACCGGGAATATCACTTCCTGCTGACCCTCAGCGATCACACCGCACACTTTGGACTGGAGCACCACGAGTCCAGCGACGACCGCATCGCCGAGCGCACCATGCTTGACGACGATGCGCGCTGGCTTGCCGCAGCCCTGATGCCGCACGAGATGACCCACTCCTGGAACGGCAAGTACCGCCGTCCCGCTGGCTTGGCCACGTCCGACTTCCAGAAGCCGATGGAAGGCGACCTGCTCTGGGTCTACGAAGGACTCACCCAATATTGGGGAGACATTCTGGCGGCGCGCTCCGGTCTGTGGACCACGCAGCAGTTTCTGGACGAAACCGCCGAGGTTGCCGCCGCGCTGGACCATACTTCGGGCCGGAGCTGGCGTCCGCTGCAGGACACCGCCGATGCCGCCCAGCTCTTGTACGGCGCTGCCCCGGAATTTGAGAGCTGGCGGCGCAGTGTGGACTACTATCCCGAAGGCTTCCTCATCTGGCTGGAAGCGGACACGCTGATTCGCCAGCAGACACACGGCCAGAAGTCGCTCAACGATTTCAGCCGGCTCTTCCACGGCGGCGAGAACACGCCACCCAAAATCGTCAAGTACAACTTTGACGACGTGGTGAACACGCTGAACCAGGTCGCGCCCAACGACTGGGCAAAATTCCTGCGCGATCGCCTGGATACCTACGGTCCCGGCGCGCCGCTGGGCGGCATTGCCAATGGCGGATGGAAGCTGGTCTATACCGAGGAACCCAGCGACTTTACCAAGGCCATGGAAAAAGCCCGCGACACGGTGGATGCACGCTTCTCCATCGGACTCGCGCTTAACGATAAGGGCGGGATTCGCGACGTGCTGGCCAACAGCGCGGCGTGGAATGCCGGCATCGCTCCCGGCACCACGCTGGTTGCGGTGAACGGACGCAAGTTCACCCCCGACGTCCTGCGTGACGCGCTGAAAGCCGGAAAAGATAACGGCCCTAAACTGGAGCTGCTGGTGGTCAACGGGGACTTCTACAGGACCTATACCCTGAACTACCACGCTGGCGAGAAATACGCCCACTTGGTTCGTGATGAATCCAAGCCGGACCTCTTGAACCAGATCATCAAGCCGGTGGCGAAGTAAGCACCTGGCAAATGGCAATTTGCAGATAGCAATTGGAAAGAAGCCTGCAAAAGCGGGCTTTTTTACCCCCTGATCAGCGTTCATCCACCCTCCAAATGTTGCTTTTGGGGGACCCCTTTTGGGGATGCGGTTGGGTTTTCTGGTGCCATTTTGCATGTTTTTCCAGCCAAGTCCTTTATTTTCAATAAACCATTCGCCAAACCTTCGCACCCCCCACCCCCTCCCCCCTTCATCCCCATTCATCCCCACTTGATCACCACTGATCCCCAGGGTATCCCCAGGTATCCCCAGAACTGAATAAAACGGGTGCATAAATGTATGAATATGCAGCTTGCTGTTGCCTGGGCGTGAAGTTTTGTAAACTGTACCATTAAACATAATAACTATATCGTCTCATGCGAGCGGTGGGATTGCAAGTGGGTTCTGGTGGAAGTGCAGCCATTTATGAAGTGCCGCTCTTCCAACTCTCGCGCCGAGTCGTGACATACCTGAAGCACATCTTTGAACTGCATGATTAATGAACAGCTTCCCAACTAATTAGAGCTCTTTCAAAGTGCCGCCCCGCTGGGGCTCGTCTTGTTTGCAACCCTACCCAGGGCTTCCGCCCTGGGCTACATAATTCCGCGCCTGCGGCGCTCGATTCTCGTGCGCAGAGCTTCTTTATTTTTGAGCATCATAGACAAATCTGTTCTGCTCGATTGTCTTACCATTGAGACAGCAACGTGCCCACAAGCGCGAACGTGACCGAGATCGAGCAGTTATACCGGCAGCATGGTCCGGCGCTTCTGCTTTTTGCCGCGGCCATTACCGGCGAACGCAGCCGCGCCCAGGACGCGATCCATCAGGTTTTCTTGAAATTGCTGGAGCACGGCAACCTGAGCCATGCCCAGGATGTAAAGGCGTATCTGTTTACGTGTGTACGCAACGCCGTCTTGAACGATACCAAGGTCCGCCAGCGCGACGCGGTGCTGGAGGATGAGTCGGCGTGGTTCGACCCGCCAAACCGGGACTATGCCGGGGAACTGAACCTGCGGCGCGCGCTGTGGGCGCTTCCCGGCGATCAGAGGCAGGTAACCATCCTGCATCTGTGGAGCGATCTCACGTTCGCGCAAATCGCTGACGTGCTCAGTATCAGCTCAAATACCGCGGCATCGCGATACCGCTATGCCCTGGCCAAACTGCGCGAGGTAATGTGCGCCAAGGAGGACTCCTGTGCCACCCCTTAACGATGACGAGCAATTCGAAACTTATCTGAAGCAGTTTCATCCGCTCGCTCCCGAGCCGTTGCCGGGAGAAAAGCCTGAACGCGCACCCCGGCGCAAGTTCGTGTTCGCAGCCTGGGGCGTGGCCGCCGCGGCCGCAATCATTGCGGCAGTGCTCATGATGCGTCCTCGTCCTGAGCCGCCGCGCTCGCCGGACAGCCCCGCAAACATGGCAAATGTTAACCAGTTTTCTAACTCGCAACCGCTGACTCTTGGCGATGCCAATGCTTTGCTGGCGCATGCGCCGTCGGCTAAAGCAGCCATCGACCAATTGGCGTTTCCGTCCCCAACCACACAACTAACAAAAGGCACGCAGAGCGCGCTGGCCGTGCTCAGCAAGGAGAATATAAAGTTATGAAGACGATTCGTCTGATTCCATCGTTGATCCTACTGTTGTCTGTATCGGCCGGCACAGCTTCGGCCCAACAACAAGTGAAGCTTGGCGAAAATGCAGCGTTGCGCTACTGGTCGGCATTTGCGCAAATGCAGGATTTCGCCGTTACCGACCAGCAAGCCAAAGAAGCGCACCTGATTCTGGAAGGCAGCGCTCCGTACGACGATGCGAAGTACAAAGATCTGGTGGAGAAGTACAAGTACGCCCTCCAGACCATGGCCCGCGGCACCGCTCTTCCCCGCTGCGACTGGGGCGTGGACTACCAACTGGGGCCACAGGCGCCGGTGGACTACGTTCGCAAAGCGCTGCCCTTGGGCCTCCTCAACGTTTTTTATGCTTATCACCTATTGAGCACGGGCGATAAAGACGGGGCCGTGCGCTCGCTGGCGGCGGGATTTCACTTTTCGCGGGATGTCGCCAACGGGGGAACGCTCTTCGCGACGCTTTCAGCGAAGAACCTTCTGGTCGCGCATCTTAGAGCGGGGGCATTTGCAATGCACAAGGCGGGACTTTCTGCCGAACAGCGGCTGGTGCTGCAAAAAGCCTTTGCAGAGCTCGGGCCGGACGGTCTGGATTGGCAATCGGCCATGAAGCGGGAACTGGAGATCCCTCATGGGCTGGACGCGCAGGGGTCGGCGGCCCAGGCACGAATCACCACGGCTTATCTGAGTGCCTTGAACAACCCGTCCACGCTGCCCGAGCTGCAACAGATGATTGCCAGTGCGCCACAGCCGCTTCCGGACATCATTCCCAATCCCAAGCGCGTGCTGGAGGAGAAGCAGGATTTGAGCGATAAACTTCTGCACCCGCACTCGTTGTTGCAATGATTCGCTGTAAGGCGTAATCCCAACATTTGGCCCGCGCTGAATCCCGAGTTCGCGACCTTTACTCGGGATTCAGCAAAGCTTTCCATCAGCCGAAGATACCCCACAACACCTTGTCAAACTCCTGTTCTTGAGTTGAAGGCGCCGGTTTTGCTTGGTGCTGGGTCTTTTTCTTGTCTTTGTTCTTTGCCGAGTTGCCGTGGCCGTTTTGCTGGGCGTTGTCCGAGGCGGCCATTTGAGCGGCTGCGGCCTTGGTGTCGTCCGCAGACTGGGTTGAGCTGGTTTGAGCGCCCGCGAACGCGAGCGAACTGGCTAGACATGCCATGAGTGCAAGAGTTGAAAGCTTCTTCGTCATGATTGAATCTCCTGATTTAGTTCTGATCACTTCCGTCACAGATGTAAACCGGGAGTTGTTTATTTTATTCCCAGCGGGTGCGGGGGCGGGGAGCAATTTGCAAATGGCAATTAGCCAAACAGCAGCGTAATAGAGCTCTGCGTCTGGTGCGGGGTCAGGCCGTTCTGCAACTGTTCCGGAGAGCCAAGCGGCTGCGGAAATGCGCCGGGAGAGTACAAAAGTATGGCCGTACCTAGCGTAGTTAACAGGGCCGGATCTGGACGCAAGTCGTGCTCCAAAAGTCATTAGTTTTTGCTTAACACAAAGATGAAAGATGAGGAGGCAGCACAACTTAGTTTGTGAACCAGCAGTATTTACAACGACTTAACAGTTTTCAGGTGAATGGAAGTCATTGAAAAGCCTTAATGGCACTGCGATCACGGGCCTGAGCGCCTGCTCAATAAAACCTTAGTAATCTATCAACCTAGCTGAGCCTGGTCGATGCTTCCACCAAGGAAGATCTTTGGCTTGCTTCGGTCAGCCTGCCCAGTTTGATCAGCATTTTGGAACGGAGTTTTTGTGCTTGATAAGTTCGCTAACTTGATAAGTTGGTTGCTCATGAAAAAGCATCAGCGCATGAAAGTTCAACGGGGTTTCAGCTTGATCGAGGTCATCGTGGTCCTGGCGATCATGATGATCATTACCGTCATTGCCATACCCATCGTGAGGCAGACGGTGGCCGGCTATCAGCTTGACGCCAGCGGGCGCGTCGTGGCCAGCCTGCTCCAGAACACCAGACAAGCAGCGGTTAAGGCGAACCAGCCGTATTATGCGCAATACAATGGCGCGGGCGCCAGTCTGGCGTTTGCTGTTCCCGCGATCAGATCAAACAACCCTCCCGATGGGACGAACTACAACAGCGCCATCGATCCGACAGTTGCCATTGTGGGCAATGTCGCATTTCAAGCGGTAGGGCAAGCGGCGTCTGGCCCGCCCGACCACTTACAGCTCGACACTTATTTAGGCGGCGGGGCAGTGCAAATCGAGACCAATACCATGATTGGTTTCAACGCACGCGGTTTGCCGTGCATGGCTAGCGCCGGCAGCCAATGGATCTGTGCGCAAACCGATCCTGCCCTCGGCGGTACACCGGCGTTCGAATGGTTTATTCAGAACAGCATGACGCAAGACTGGGAAGCAGTAACGGTTTCACCCGCGGGGCGAATTAAGTCGTGGCGGCTGACATCGCGCAACGGCTGCGGATTTCCGGCGTGCTGGCAATAAGGAGAACCATGAATAACGAGATTCGATTTCGACGCAAGAACAGCCCTGGCTTTTCTCTGGTGGAACTCATGGTCGCCGTGCTCGTCCTGACCGTGGCCATTGTGGGCGGAATGGCGATGGTCATGATCGGGATCGCGCGCAACGGCGGCAACCGAATGGACACGGCTGCCACCAACGTAGCTCAGACGGTGCTGGAAGACATCGCCTCCGCATCTCCTAAGAACAACGCCCTGCTGACGATTACAGACTGTGCCGGGAACAACCTGCAAATTACGACTGCTCTGGGGGGCGCTCCCACAGTGGCCGGCACGGGGGACATTGACTTCAGCCAGGGTCCGGTTGCCGGATACCAGGCGAACTACACGGTGTGCGGGGCCAACGGACAGATCGTCTACGACATACGCTGGAACGTCACCCAAGTTGCGGGCGGAAGCTTCGCAAAACTGGTCACGGTGGCGGCGCGCCAGCCGCTCGCGATACAGAAAGGCTCTTGGTCTTACACGCCACCGGTCACGCTACGCACAATAGTGGGTATATGAGGTCTTCATGAAGAAATCAACAGGAAGAGATAGACAGGAACACGGTTTTTCCATGGTGGAAACCATGGTTGCGGTGTTGATTTTTACCATTGTTGTAGGGGCCATTTTCAGCCAGATTAACAAAGCGCAGCAAATCTATCGCGTTGAGGGCCAGCGGCTGGACCTGACGCAAGAGCAACGTTCGTTCATAGACCAGTTCACGCGTGACCTGCACCAGGCTGGCTACCCGAGTACAAACAGCTTTAACAATCAGGTTGGCCCCACTGCGAATGCGACCGCTTTGGGCCTGACATCGATTTCAACCACAAGCTTGACCATGGAAGGAGACCTGGATGGCACTGGCGTTGTCCAAGTCGTGACCTACACATACAACGACGGATCAGGTTTTGCAGGCCCAGGCACGAATCCATGCCCCTGCATTCAGAGAAGCAGTTCGCCCAAAGGGCTGGCAGCCGGCACAGCGTCTATAGCGGCACAGAACATTGTGGACCCAGGAAATACAGGAATCTTCACTGCTTATCTGGCGGACGGGTCCCAGGTGGGTTTAAATCCCGCAGTGGTTCTGCCCGCAACACGAGTGATCAAGTCGGTACAGGTTACCTTCACCGTGCAAGCGATCAACAATGATGTGAACGGAGTGCCCATCCAGGTGGGGATGACGGGAATGGCGCGCTTACCAAACAACTAGCGATTTCAGGAGTGGAAAATGAAAACGATCATGGGTAATCGGCGAAACAAACAGCGTGGAGTTGCCTTGATCATGGCGCTGCTGGCTATGCTATTACTGGCCATCATCGGCATGGCATTCATGTTCATGTCGAACACCGATAGCACTGTCAACACCAACTATAAGGATTCGCAGAAAGCCTACTTCGCGTCGCGTGCAGGGTTGGAAAATGTGCGCGTGCTGCTGACGCAAGGCAGCAATCTCTACAACCAGGCATCGCTTTTGCAAAGGCCTCTTGCGGCTGCCCCCACGGGGGTAATTTATGTGGAAAATTCCACCGGCGCCGGAGACGTAATCGATCCCACTACGGCGGCCGGAACCGACGTTGTCACCAACCCCACGTTGGATGACGAACTCTGCCACGAGCGGTTTGCAGGCCTTGCCAAGGGCCCGGGCACCACCGGCGCTCCCTGCGGCGCAAACGCAAACGAACTGATGACCAACAACGTGTATTACCAGTTGCCGAATCCAGCCTTGACCCAGGCTCAGGTTCCAAACACCGGCAAACCGTGGACGGTACTGCCCCAATCCTGCAACCTGGGTTACAAGTCTGCTGGAATGGACAGCAGGAAGTGGCGATCCCGGTGGGAACAACCTGCGCCACAGCAAACCCCGCACAACCGATGAGCCCCGTCTGGATGCTGACCTCTCTGGCGGTTACAGCGTCATTTGGAGCTAACCAGGGTTCCCGGCGGATGACGCAAATGGAGGTGGCATTCAATCCGCCGGTCATGCCCGATGGCACAGTTTCAGCGGAAGCCCCGATCACCATCATGGGCAATTTGGTGGTAAACGGCTTCGATAATTGCAATTGCCTGGCGGACGGAAGTAACCGTCCGGGAAAGATCTGCAACAATAGGCAGCACGCTATCTCCACTCACAATACCGTCAGCCAGAACGGCAATGCAGCAACCATCACTGCCGGGCCTAATCCACCAATCGCCCAAAACGTTAATCCTTGGCCATACGACGTTAACGCGCTCATCAGCAACTACGTCCAGAATGGGGCAGTAGACGCGACCGCCGCGCCCTACAACATGAGCTGCACGGGCACACCAAATTTCAATTCCACGCCTGCCGTTTATGCGAGTTGCGGTACGGTGAGCGGGCAAGCGTTCGGGAATTATCCCTCCGGGATGCCTGACAACCCTGCTGGATCCGTTCCCCAAGTCACTTACATTCCAGGCAGCGCGCGACTCAGTGGAAATAACACCGGGTCGGGCGTCTTGATCATTGACGGTGATCTTGACGTACATGGCGGCCTGGCGTTCTACGGCTTGATTCTGGTCCGCGGAAGAATCGCCTTTACCGGCGGTGGGAGCCAGGACGTCAATTTATATGGTTCGATCCTGGCCGGCGAAGACGTCAATGTGCAAGACGTTGCGATCTCGGACGTCATCGGTGGCAGCTTTAATTTTCACTACGACAGTTGCGCCTTGAGGCAATCAACAACGAACGGCCCGCCAAAATTGCTGGCCGAGC
>WNFN01228726.1_pt1 | contig 12519 bp, 12 predicted proteins | sample 5400161 | NCBI WGS metagenome assembly WNFN01 (sample SAMN13153353, study PRJNA577476) | soil metagenome | isolation source: 80 cm saprolite on Douglas fir-dominated hillslope | place: USA:California | collected 2013-09-17
ACAAAGAGGCCGAACGCGCCGCTCGCCGCCGTGACTGTCGGGACCAAGCCGCGCAGAAAATTTGCCCCCGGCTCGATGGGCTGCGCGCCGCGGATCGCCCAAAGATGACTGAAGTTGTCGGAAATCGCCGCGGCGTTTCGGCCCACGAACACGCATAAAACGATCAGGCCAAGGAGCGCCAGCGTCTTCGCGCTTGTGAAAATGTTTTGTATGAGCTTGCCGAGCCGCACACCGCGCGTGTTCAGGAAGGTCAACAACAGGATCATCAGCACGCCGACAAACTGTTGCGCGGAAAGGCTTATCGCGTACTTCGATCCCAGTGCGATCGGCTGAACGATCCAGGCCTGCGCGGAAATCGCGGGGAAAATCACCCCGAGATATCGCGCAAATGCGACCGCCACTGCCGCGATCGTCCCGCTTTGAATCACCAGAAACAGCGTCCAGCCATAGAGAAAACCCCAGAGTGGCGAATAAGCCTCGCGCAGGTAGATGTACTGCCCTCCGGCATGGGGAAAAAGTGCTGCTAACTCACCATAAGAGAGCGCCGCGGTGACAGTGAGCAATCCCGTGAGAATCCAGGTGAGAAGCAGCCCACCTGAAGAGCCCGTTTGCCGTGCAATATCTGCCGCCACGATAAAAATTCCCGAGCCAATCATCGACCCAACGACGATCATGGTGCCGTCAAACAACCCAATGGCGCGGACAAAGCCAGGTTCACTCTTGACAGGTGCCTGAGAGAGAGGATGCGTCGTATCCGCCATTCGCCGCTTTCCTTAAACCGCCGCCGCGTGATTCGCTGCTTCAAGCATTTCGATGTACTGCCGGGCGCGGGCGCCGGGATCCGCCGCGCGGAGAATGTCGCTGCCGACCGCGACCGCATCGGCCCCAGCTTCTATTACGCCAGCAGCTCGGTCGAGAGTGATCCCGCCTATTGCAACGATTGCCTTATCGGTTAGCTTGCGCACCTGGCTGATGAACTCGGTTCCCACCACGGGATCAGAGTTTACTTTTGTGGATGTCGAAAATATCGGTCCGACGGCAATATAGTCAGCGGACGTCGCCGCAGCAGCGCGAAATTGAGGAAGGTTATGCGTGGAGATGCCCACCCATTTCCCCGGCCCGGCCACAGTGCGCGTTCGCTCCACGTCGAGGTCCTCTTGCCCGACATGGACACCATCCGCGCCGGAAAGAAAAGCGACGTCGGGCCGGTCATTCACGATGAACGAGACGCCCCGCGAGCGGAGAAGTCCCGAGAGTCCCCGCGAGGTGTGGAGGAGTTCACGCGCCGATGCCTGTTTATTCCGGTATTGAAGGAGACGCACCCCAACATCAGCCAGCTGCCGCGCGCAGTCTGTTTCCGGTGTGGTAAGCAGCGCAGCGTCCAATATCACATAGAGCTTTGGAAGAACAAGTCGCATCGCCGGCTATTTTCCGTCCGTTCTCAGCAGATTCTCGATAAAATGAGTGTCAAGAATCCCTGCCGCGAAGTCGGCGTTAGCAAAAATTCTGCGATGCAGCGGTATGGAGGTCTTGATACCCTCGATGACGAACATTTCGAGCGCGCGCCTCATGCGGCCGACCGCTTCCGTGCGGTCGCGCCCTCGGACGATGAGCTTGGCGATCAGCGAGTCATAATAAGGGGGAATTATCGCATCCGCATGGGTTGCGGAGTCCACGCGCACTCCTGTTCCGCCAGGTGGTTGAAACGTGGTGATACGCCCCGCCGACGGCACAAACGTCTCCGGGTCTTCGGCATTGATGCGGCACTCAATCGCGTGTCCGGAAAATTGAATTTCTCCCGCCGCGTCTTCCAGCCGTTCCCCGGCCGCGATGCGGATTTGCGCTTTAATCAAATCGACCCCCGTAACCATCTCCGTCACCGGATGTTCCACTTGAATGCGCGTATTCATTTCGATGAAATAGATCGACCCATCTTGATCCATCAGGAATTCCACAGTACCGGCATTGGTATAGCCGATCTTCTCCAGTGCTCGAACTACTTTGGCCCCCAATTCCTTCCGCCGCTTTGCGTCCAACGCCGGCGACGGTGATTCCTCCACCAGCTTCTGGTGCCGCCGCTGGATGCTGCACTCGCGCTCCCCCAGGTGAATCACCTTGCCGTGCTGATCTCCGAGCACTTGAAACTCAATATGCCTTGGACGCTCGATGAACCGTTCCACGTAGACGTCCGGTGTGCCAAATGCCTGCTGCGCCTCGCTCCTCGCGGTTTCATAGGCGGCCAGCAGCTCTTCTTGTTTCCGAACGACGCGCATCCCGCGTCCGCCCCCGCCCGCGCTAGCCTTCAGGATCAGCGGATAGCCGAGCCGGGCTGCCTCTTTAGCGAGCTGCTCCCCTCCCTCGACTACGCCTTCACTACCGGGCACCGTGGGAAGGCCCGCAGCAGTTATTTCCCGGCGCGCGCGGTCCTTTTCCCCCATCATTTCGATCACTTCGGCGGTCGGTCCGATGAAGGTGATCTCGGAAGCCTCGCACACCTTGGCAAAATTGGCGTTCTCGGACAAAAAACCGTAACCCGGATGAATCGCGTCCACATTGGTGATCTCGGCCGCGCTGATGACTTGGGGAATGTTCAGGTAGCTTTCACTACTCCGGGGAGGGCCAATGCAGACGGCTTCGTCGGCAAACCGCACATGGAGGGAGTTGCGGTCCGCCTCCGAATAAACAGCTACGGTCGAGATGCCCAGTTCTTTGCAGGCGCAAATGACCCGCAGAGCGATCTCCCCGCGATTGGCGACAAGAATCTTCTGGAACATAGCCTCGGTCGCCGGCTACTTTTTCCGGCTCCGCCGGATGCCAAAAAGGGGCTGGCCATACTCGACGGGCTGACCATTTTCCGCAAAGATGCGGACGACCTCGCCACTCTCATCGGATTCAATTTCGTTCATCAGTTTCATCGCTTCCACGATGCACAGGGTCTGTCCGGCCTCTACGAATGCGCCGACCTTCACAAATGCCTCGGCGCCGGGGCTGGGAGATCCATAGAACGTCCCCACAATGGGCGACTTGACCAGATGCAAGTCTTCGCTCGATCGACCCTCTGAGGCCACCTGGGTGGCTGGAGTCGCCGGTTCGGCCGGCGCCAATGGGTTCGCCACGATGATTTCCGGCGCAGCCAAGATCCGGGGAGTTCCATAAGCGGCCCCGGCAGAGGGTTTTCGCAATCGAATTCGCAGGTCTCCCCGGGAGTATTCGAACTCCTCGAGGTTGTGTTCACCCATAAAACGCAGGAGTTCTTCAATTTGCTGGATTTCGGGCTTTTCGAAGGATGGGCTGGCGGACGATTTCGAAGATTTCTTTCGTTTCATACCGGTGTCAGAGCTCGATAAAATCCCGCCGAACGCGGGTAATTACTTCGGTTCTGCCTGCGTGTACGGCGACGTCGTCTTCGATCCGAATTCCCCCGACGCCGGCAATGTATACCCCCGGTTCAATAGTGATCACGTTTCCAGGGACGAGCCGTCGCTCTTGCCCTCGTGCAACCCGGGGTTCTTCATGCACTTCTAGCCCAAGGCCGTGGCCCGTACCGTGTGCAAAGTAGCGGTCTAGGCCATAGCCCGCCAGGACTCGCCTCGCGGCGGCGTCCACATCCCCGCAGATGGCACCATCTTTGACTGCGGCGATGGCTGCTTCCTGTGCTTCATGCACCGCTTTATACCACAGGCGGATGCGGGCGGGCGCCCGCCCCGCGAAAACCGTGCGGGTAATGTCGCTACAATAGTGGGCGAGTATAGCACCCAGGTCTAGCACGACCAACTCATTTTTCCTCAGTTGCTTGGCCGTAGGCCGCGCATGCGGCAGGGCGGTTCGTTTTCCAAAGGCAACAATAGTCTCAAAAGATGGGCCAGACCCCCTCCTCCGCATCTGGTACTCGATTTCTCCCCCAATTTCGATTTCGCGCACTCCAGGCTTGAGCAGCGGCAGTATGCCCTCGAGCACCTGACCCGCCAGGATGCCCGACCTGCGTATCCAGGCTAATTCAACGTCTTCCTTTCGCATCCGCAGCTTCTCGACCAACCCAGGAGCCGCAATCCAGCGTAAGCGCGATCCTGAGGCCTTTCGTAACACCTGGAGTTGCGCCACGGTCAGTTGATCCGGGTCGAATCCGGCTCGCCGGCTGCCAGCCGTCTCAAGGAGTACGCCCACACTGGAAAATAGGGAACCCTTCTGGAGGACAATTCGAATGCCAGTAGTTTCCTCGCGGGCTTGCGCAAGGAAACGGCCATCGGTAATCAGTGAGCTCCCTTCGCGGGAAACAACCAGGACGCCGGCATCTCCCCCGAAACCCGTTAGGTAATACAGGTTCGCGGGCTTCGTGACCAGCAGGTGGTCCAACTTCGATCGCGCGAATTCCGCCTGGAGAGCGCGCCGACGTTGAGCAAAAGTTCTTTTCATAAACAAATCGAGGAGACCGTAGTCTCCTCGATTTTGACCCTCAGGCAAAGTTTTGAATAAGCGACTCTGGAGCCGCTTATCCCGGGATAATCCGCGGCGTCAGGAAGAACAACAATTCCTGCGACTGCACGTTTACGTTGGTGCGTTTAAAGAGGTGTCCGATAAGTGGCAAGCTGCCTACCAGCGGAACCTGGGTGATGTCCACACGCTGCGTCGAGATAATGATTCCGCCGATGACCACCGTGCCGCCATCTGCGACCAACACCTTCGTTTCAGCTGCTTGCGTGTCCAGCGCGGGAACGCCCTGAACGCGTGGTATACCGGCGTCAATCTGCGTGTTTTCGACCAGCACGTCCATGAATACCGTGCCTTCGGCGGTGATCTGTGGCGTGACTTCCAGCTTCAGAACCGCGTCGATAAACTGCACGGAAATGGTGTTGTTGATCGTTGTCTGAATCGGAATCTTGGTGCCCTGCTTGACCTGCGCCTTCTCGTTGTTTTGCGTAATCACTTTCGGCTTGGAGAGCAATTTGCCGACGCCTTTGGCTTCCGCCGCCGTGATAAAGAAGTCCAGGGCGAAGTTGGGCGAACGGTGACTGAATCCGAGCCCGCTGGTCGGTGTACCCGCGGAAAGGAACGTGTTCAGGGGAAGACCTGAGGTGATACCGTTTCCGCTTGTGCTGCCGCTACCAATCGTAATTGGCGGTGGGGGAGTCGTATTTGTCACACCGCTGCCGCCGACCGCTGGCGTCCCGGCAAAAAGCGATCGGCCGCTTGTGACCGTGCCTGCAAAGCCTAGCTCGGTACCAATGTCCCGGGCGAAAGAGCGCGAAGCCGAAACGACGCGCGCTTCAATTTCCACCTGCTGCGATTTGCGGTCAAGCTGCCGAATCAGGTTGTCGAGAGTCGGAATGGTCGATGGAATATCGCGAATGATGAGCTGATTCGAACGGTCATCGGAAAGAATATCTCCTCGTGTCGAGAGAAATTTCTTGAGCACATCCCTCATCGCCGAGGCCTTGGCGTAACTCAGGACGCGCGTCACCGTGACGGGAGCAACTGCTTCCGCCTGCGCTTTCGCAAGATCGCGCTCCGTTTCCGCTTCTTTCTTCAGGGTATCGCGGGTGGCAATTCGCAGGACATTGCCGTTGAGCTGTTTGTCCAGGCCGTTATTCTGCAGCACGATATCCAGCGCCTGATCCCACGGCACCTCGTCCAAGACGATCGTTAAGGTACCCTTCACTGCCGGGTCCAGGACGACGTTAAGTCCACTGATTTCATGGACCAACCGGAAGAAATCGCGCAGATCCACTTCTTTCAGGTTTACGGAGATCGGTTCTCCGGTGTACTTGCTCGCTGTCGCGGGCGTTGCCTGAGACGCGGTGGTCGCCATCGTGGACGCAGCACTACTTGCTTGTTGCGCGGCCTGTTGAGCAGCCTGCTGCGCCAACGCTTGCGGCCGCGCAGGTTCCGTCTGTCCGTCATACGACGCCAATAAGAACGAGGGCTGGGTCAGTTCGCCCGGCAACGCAAAACGAGGAGATGGAATGCGTAATGAGTTCTCGGAGCGGCTGGTCACTCGCCGCGGCGCTGCCGTTGCGTAATGGAAACCCGGCCGCGTTTTGGAACCGTCTTGTGATGTGATCGTCGTGGCCGAGGGAGCCTCGGCGGGTGATTCCGGCTGCGTTTCGAAGTAGATGACCACTGTCGCGCCATCATGGGAGATCTGGTACGGAGCCGCTGCCGTTAGGTCAATTACGATGCGTGCGATATCCGGGCGGTACTGTCCGAGACGCACCCCGCGCACGGGAGCAGATACACCCGGAATCGCCGTCCTTTGCACCGCCAGCCGCGCGCCGGCAAAATCCAGCACCAACCGGTCAGGGTTCTGCATCCGGGCGGCGTGGACATCCAGACGCCCCTCGCCTTCCACCCGCACGCTGGCGCGCCGCGGCGCCTGCGTGATGGCAACGCTGGAGATTACCGTTGAAACCGCGGTCGCGCCGGCGGGCTCCTGCGTTTGAGCAAGCACCGGGCTCGTGGCCGCGGTCATGCTCGCAAGAATCAGGCAGCTGGACCGGAGGGCCGGCCAATTCGTCTTCATTGCAGTTCTCCTGGACTGGAGTAAATTCTCTTGTTCACCTGACGTTCCACCGGTTTGCCGAACGCATCTTTTCCGGTTTCATGGAACGAAACGCCATCCATCGCAATCTTTTCCACGCGCCCGTCATAGAGTTGGTCTCCTTCGCGGAGGAAGTACGTCCGCGATTGAGGATTCGTCACCACCGCAATCATCCCGTTGGGAGCCTTCACGACTCCGTCGAGCCGCAGCGTGCTGACCTGCAACCCGGCCTTGCCCGGCGGAAGCTTGCTGATCGCATCCGCCGCCGATTTTTGACGGCTGACAAGCGATTCGAATGGATCGCGCCTCGCCACCTTGGCCTCCGACTCCACTGGCGCGGATTTCATCGCTGCCCGCGCGGCGGGCTTAGCGGGTTTCTTGGCGCCAGACCTCACCCCTGGCTTCGCGGGCGCTTTCACTGCTCTCTTGGCTGGCGGCTGAGCTGTCGGCTTGGCCGGCGCACGAGCAGCGGGCTTCGCTGATGTGCTGGCTGCTGGCTTAGCCGGCGCTTGAGCAGCAGGCTTCGCGGGTGTGCTCGCCGGGGGGTTGGCTTGCGCCAACACGCCGGGTGCGACCCCTGCGAGCAAAGTCCCTAGTACGAGAGTCTTGGCAAAATGCATAGTTCGCTCATTCCCGTTCAGGGTTTCCCAGCCGGCTTCGCTTGAGCTTTCGCCCCTGCTGCGGGAGCCGCGCTCAAGTCCGCTGGCTTGGTGAAGAATGTTGTTGCCGTAAAAACGCCTGAAACTGTCGTACCCGGGCGAATCGGATATTTCGTGACCTTCGCCTTGTCAGGATCTTCGAATACCAGGTCGCCCACATTGATAATCCGCGAAAGCCGGCCAAGGCGGCCAAAAAAGTCCAGTATGTTGAAATAGGGGCCATCCGCCTGAACCTCGAACGGCATCTCGTAGTGGTAGTCGCGTGGCACGATGGCCTGGGACGTAAGCCGGCGAAGCTGTACGTTCGAAGCGGTGGCGGCTCCCTGAATCAGGCGAATAAACTCATCGACTTCTTTCTCTTCGGGAACGATAGTCTTCAGCGTATCGAGCTGTTTGTTCAACGCGTCCATCTGCTGCTTCAATTCACCGTAACGCTGCTTGTAAACCTGAAGCTGCGTCACTTCCTGGCTCAGCTGGCTACGCTCGCGGACGGCCTTATCCACTGCGTCGCGCTCCTGCGCCACTGGGGAGAAGGGGACATATACGCCAACTAGGACCAGCACTACCGCGACCGCCGCGGCGACCAAACCCTGCATGATGACCGACATATCTCGAAACGGATTGGCCATTGCGCCCCCTTACCCTTTCTTGGCCGGTGCCGAAGCTGCTGCGGGCTGTGCCGGTGCGCTGGCCCGATTCGCCTGCGCCGGCGGACCCGCTTGCGGCGGACCTATTTCCGCGGAGATTTGGAACAAAAATGTCTGAAGCGCCGTGTTTTTCTCGTCTTGCTTCGATTCCTTGATTTCCACCTTCTGGAAATATCCCGAGCGTTTTAGCGCGGTGATAAAGTTGGCCACGGCATTGATCGAAGCCGACGCGCCTTCGAAGGCGATGGTATTGGCCTTCCTTGTCATCGAAGACAGCCACAGATTTTCCGTCCGCGAGACCGTGTTTGCGACCATGTCCAGAAGCTCCTGGCCCCCCGTCCGGTCGCGCTGCAACTGTTCGATCACGCTGACGCGCTGTTGCAGAACTTGCTTCTGCTTCTCGAACGATTCCACTTGCTGTTTAATAACCTGAAGTTCCGTCTTCTGCGCTGTCAGCGTTTTGATCTTGTTATTCTCGTCGCTCAATTGCGTTTGCAACGAATGGTAGAAGTAGGCGAGAACCACCAAGCCCACCACGACCCCGATGCCGATGAATGCCACCGGCAATGCCGCGCCTGTATCGACCGGACGGCGCCCCGCCCTCGGCCGTGCTTGTCCAAGAAGGTTTATGCGAATCATGGCTAGTCAAAGCTCCTCAGTGCCAGACCCACGGCGATGACCAGCCGCGGAGCCAACTCGCGGATTTGATCATCGCTATGCCGGCCGGGATTGATGAGCACTTTCCGAAACGGATTCAGTTCCTCTACGGGCATCGCAAACTCTTCCCGCAGCAGGTCCACCAGTCCGGGAACGCGGGCCGTGCCGCCGGCCACCACAATGCGCTGGATATTCTCACCGCTCGCCGTGGCGCGGAAGAAGTCGAATGTCTTTTGTATTTCCAGCGTGAGAATGTCGGAAACGCTGCGCAAAATCTGCTGCTTCTGCTCGTCAGTCACGCTTGGCAGCGTATCGCCCTTCTTTAGCCGTTCGGCGTCCTCGAAGCTCAGGTCCAGTTCCTTCTGCAGCGCGTCGGTATATTGATTGCCGCCCACGCTGACGTCGCGCGTGAAGAGCGGTACGCCGCCGCGGACGATATTGATGTTCATCACGCTCGCGCCGATGTTGAGCAGCGCTACGGTCTGGCCTGCATCTGGCTCATAGTTGACTTCGAAACAATTTTGCAAGCCGAAGGCGTCGATATCCACGACCACCGGCGTTTTCCCGGCCTGCGCCAGCACGTTGGTGTGATTCAAAATCTTGTCCTTCTTTACCGCCACGAGCAGAACATCCATCTGCGAGTCCATGGACTCCAGCAGTTGGTAACTCAAATTCACGTCGGCGATGTCGAACGGAATATGCTGGCTCGCTTCCGACGGAATGCGGTCGTACAGTTCTTCCTCGCTCATCAGCGGGAGTGGCACGCGCTTGACGATGACGGAGTGCCCTGAAACGGATGTCGCCACATTCTTCGTCTTGATGCGCTGCGCATCGAAGATTTTGCTGATGGCGTTGGCCACTTGCGGCGCGTCCATGATCGCACCGTCCACCACGGTGTCCGGCGCAAGATTCTCCATGCCAAAGCTCACGAGTTCATAGCCCGCCTTGGTGGATCTCAATTCCAACGCTTTGATGGAGCTGGAGCCGATGTCCAGCCCTACCAGCTGCCTTGACTTTTTCCCCAGTCCGAGCATATCGCGGCCTCTTTCCCTGTTCCTCGCGCCGGCCTAACGGCGCCTCACGTGCGCCTGGCTCATCTTGCGTTCCATCCAGCGGTCCAGAATCGTCTTACGCAGTTTCCACCGATTACCAAGTTTGAAAGCGGGAATTTCGCCCTCCGTGATGTAACGGTACAGGGTGTCCGGGGATATCCCCAGATACTGAGAAGCCTGCCGCACATTCATCACTTCGCGCGATTCACTCACGAGGAACGCCACCCCGGCATTCGAAGACACGCCTGAAATCTTGTCGTAATCTTGACCGTCCGGTGCACCCCGGCCTGCGCTGCGGAATCCCTGAGGTGCGCCCCGTGCAAGCGTTATGACACTGCTCACGTCCGACCGTCAAGGGATTCTATGCCGTAGTTGTCCTAAGAATAGGGGTAGTTACCGGTAATTAGGGGGTAGTTCGGGGCAGATGGCGCCAAATATTGTATTGCGGCGCTCCTGATACCACAAGCTATTGTGTTTTACGCGATTTCCGCCCCCTGTCCGCTGGGCCGGTTATCCTTTGTCAGCAGTTTTTTCCCGCACGCAATCAACGGTGGGTCCTTCCGAGCCTGGATGCGGAATGAGACTCGCTAGTGTGAGTTCTTCGGTGAATTTCGCCCTTGTTTTTCTCACCTCGGTCGTCCGGTGAGTTTCTCTGGCCACATGTCGCTTTACTTACAGTCCGAATGTCTTCCAAAGCGTATCGACCCGCTTCTTTGTTATCTCATCCATCAATATCTCGTCAGGCCAAAGGCGCGCGAAGCCTTCTGCCGCCCATTTGCGCGTGGCATCGATCCCCATCTTCGAACCGAAATCTTGCAGCCTCGCCGCATGATCGAGCGTGTCCATGGGGCCAAAGGTGAATTGCACGTCGCGTTCGGGATCGATCGCGCACAGCGTTTTCCAAACGACTTCTCTGTAATTGTGCGCGTCCACGTCGTGATCCACCACCACAATCACCTTTGTGAACATGGCCTGCCCTAGCGACCATATCGCATTCATGATTTTCCGTGCGTGGCCCGGATATGACTTCCGAATCGCCACGATCATCAGGTTATGAAATATGCCCTCTGCCGGCATGGCCACGTCCACGATTTCCGGATACTGCATCTTCATCACCGGCAGGAACACGCGTTCCACGGCATAGCCCATGTAGAAGTCTTCCTGAGGAGGCGGCCCCACAACGGTAGTCAAATAAATGGGATCCTTCCGTTGCGTGACGCACTCGACGTGGAAAACGGGATACTCCCCTTCCAGCGAATAGAACCCCGTGTGATCTCCAAATGGTCCCTCTACTCGCATTTCGTTCAAATTGACGTAACCTTCAAGAACGATCTCGGCGTTCGCCGGCACTTCCAAGTCATTCGTCTCGCACGCCACCATCTCCACCGGCTCGCGCCGCAGGAACCCCGCAAACATCATTTCGTCCAAGTCGGGCGGAATCGGCAGCATCCCCGAAAGCGTCGTCGCCGGGTCCGACCCGATGGCCACCGACACAGGAATCCGCCCTTCAGGGTTCGCGGCCCGTGCCCGCCGGAAATGCTCCGCGCCATGCTTTTGCGTCTGCCAGTGCATGCCTGTTGTCCGCTCGTCATAAACCTGCATGCGGTACATTCCGACGTTGCGTTTGCCGGTCTCGGGATTCTTCGTAAAAACCAGAGGAAAGGTGATGAACCGCCCGCCATCCTGCGGCCAGCACTTTAAGATTGGGAAGTCGAAGAGGTTGATGTCGCCACCCTTTCGGATCACTTCCTTGCACGGCCCGCCCTTTACGCTCTTGGGAAAAAAGGACCCCAATTCGGCAAGTTTCGGCAGCATCTTGATCTTGTCGAAGAGCCCCTGCGGAGTTTCCATCGCCAAAAATCCCTGAATCCGCGCCGCCACATCCTCTAGCTTGTTCACCTCGAATGCCAACTCCATCCGCCGCACGCTTCCAAACGCATTCACCAGCAGCGGCACCCGCGATCCCTTCGGCTTCTCAAAAAACAACGCCGGGCCTACGCTGTCCGGCTTACGATGTTTCGCACGAGCCACTTTCTGCGTGATTTCCGTAATCTCAAGCAAGGGGTCAACTTCCACCCGCACGCGCTCCAGCTCTCCTTCCTTCTCCAGCTTCTGCACAAACTCCCGCAAATCCCGATAAGCCACACTTCCTCCCTGAGAGACCCGCTGAAACACCCCACGTTGCTCAGCTTCGACCAGCAGCCGAAACCATCTTTGAAATTCCTCGACAGTTCCGGCTTCGATTATCGAATGTGGTCTAGTGCGTCATTGACCGCACCGGGCTCCGGCTTGCACTCATGCTTGTCAAAGTCGGATTGGAGTTGCTGTTTAGCCTTGTCGGCATCAACTAGAAACTCCTGTCATTGCAGGGCGCGATTACTGAGTCAAATGCCTTCGTTGGTTCGGCCGCGGCCATACATTATCAGTCTTCTGCACAATAGTTTTCGCCCGGGAGTTCGAGTCCCTGCGGGCGCGCCAGAACCATTCCTATTGACCACCCTCCACGTTTTAGGTAGGTTTCCTGCAGAATCTCAGGCCCGACACAATCCCGACTACGCGAATCACAAGATGCCGTCCAACTTCTAGGCGGCCAATCAGCGAAGATTCCTACTGACCAATAACAGGAAAACCAGGAACGAACTGAAGCTCAAAACGCTTCGGACCGCATGTAATCTGGCCCAGCGATCCAGTAATAGCCGAGCGTCCGGGGATTCCTTAACAAGGTCTGGGCTAAGAAGTTTTCGATTTGTGGGTAGAATCACGATGAACGTGAAGGGAATCACGAGCCCCAACAGGATGCTGCCAATCAGCCAAAAGCCTCCCGCTCCCAGTATCCAAGCGCCTGTAGCGCTGAAGAATCCTACTGCGGCTAGGCTTGCCTGCATCACGGTCGCCCTCTTGTAGCTGGGGCCCCACTGGGCAACAGCTAGAGCAGTGCCACATTGGATTCGGGCGGGATGCTCCACCAA
>WNFN01245063.1_pt1 | contig 12518 bp, 11 predicted proteins | sample 5400161 | NCBI WGS metagenome assembly WNFN01 (sample SAMN13153353, study PRJNA577476) | soil metagenome | isolation source: 80 cm saprolite on Douglas fir-dominated hillslope | place: USA:California | collected 2013-09-17
CAAGCCTTTGACAAACTCACGTACCGCCTTACCAACGGCTCCAGGAAGACTCGACGCATCCACTTTGACCGTCGATTCCACCGTTCCTTCATTTCGATCTCGATACCGGAATTGCGCCTCAAACGTTTTCATGCTCATAACCTCCCTTTTCTGACGATGAATATAGAAACTGGTTCGCGCACTCAAACCACGTGCAGGCGTTAAAACTGCGGGACCTTTACCTCCGGTGACGCTTACGACTCGTAGCTTTCGTTCCGGACTGTTTTGTTTTCCGGGCCTTAATCTCTGTCTTAAGCGCTTCGTTCTCTTTCGTCAACTCATCGCGGGCAGCTGTCATTGTTTCGAGATTGTTTCCCAATTGGCCGTTCTCTTTCTGGAGTTCCGCCACATGGGCCTTCAACTGCTCGTTCTCTTGCAGGGTTTTTGTGTCCTTGCAGGCAGTCATGGGCAAACTCAGTACTACCGCCACAGCAAGTCGCGCCCAAGTGTTTTTGCGCGTCATGCGTCATCCTTCCTTCACAAGGATTTGAATCGCAAGTGGAGCACCGGTAGCGGGTGAGGGGGAAGACCGCGCTGGCAACTGGCCCAGCGTAATGGAGTTTCTTTGATGACGCAAGCCTGATAAACGTCACTCTCAGATCTGGGCCAGCCGCAGCAACCCGGCATTCCTTCCGTCGTGGGACAAACCGGAAACTGACCACTACCCGGCGGACGATTGTGTTTGAGACGCGCGCCTATATCTCCTATAATCTTAAGTTTGTTTGCTGACGCGGGAGATTCATCGGATGGCTGGCGCAAAAGATAAAAGCAAACTTGGGTACCGCATCCTTCTGGGGGCCGTCGTTCTGGTCCTGGGAGGCAGCATGCTGCTGTACCTCGTTCCTCAGTCGCCGGTCAGTGGCGAGATCTCCACGGACACCGTCGCCAAGATCGGAGATGAGTCGGTCAGCGTGCAAGACGTCCGCCAGCAGCTCAACCAGATCGAGCAGCGCAATCCCAATATGAAGCCTCTCGAGGCCCTCTACGCCCAGCAGATCCTGAAGCAGCTGGTGTTTGAAAAAGAGATCGAATACGAGGCCAAGCGCCTCGGAATTACCGTGTCCGATCAGGAGCGCGCTGATCGCATTCGCCAATTCGTTCCAACGGCATTCAGTGGCGGCACGTTTGTCGGCATGGACCGCTACGCCGCCGAAGTCCAGACACGCTACCAGATGACCGTGCCTGTGTTCGAAGAGCTGGTCCGTCAAGGCTTGCTTGAGGAAAAATTCCGCAAGCTCTTGACCGACGGGATCAGTGTCGGACCCGCCGAGCTTCAGGATGAGTTCCGCTATAAGAATGAAAAGGTGAAGCTGGACTACGCGATGATCAAGCCGGAAGACCTGGAAAGCAAGATTACTCCTGACGAAGCGGAAATCCGCGCGGCCTACGAAAAGAACAAATCGAAATACCAGGTGCCCGAACGCCGCGTGGTGCGCTATGCCCTTGTGGACGTAAACCAGATCCGCCAGAACGTGCAAGTCTCCGACGACATGCTCAAGCTGCAATATCAGGCCAACATTCAGCAGTATCAAGTGCCGAACCGCGTGCACGTCGAGCACATTCTCTTTATGACCGTCGGAAAGCCGGACGCCGAAGTCGAGGAGATCAAGAAAAAAGCCGAGGACGTCCTAAAGCAGGTCAAGAAGGGCGGAAAGTTCGAAGAGCTGGCGAAAAAGTACTCCGAGGACCCGGGATCGAAGGCCAAGGGCGGCGACTTGGGCTGGATCACTCAAGGACAGACCGTCCCGGAATTCGAAAAGACGGCTTTTAGCCTCAGCCCGGGCCAGGTCTCGGATCTCGTCAAGACGCAGTACGGCTTCCACATTATCAAGGTCCTGGAAAAGGAAGCGGCTCACACCAAGCCGTTCGATGAAGTGAAGGATTCGCTGCGCGCCCCCCTCTTGCTCTCCCAGGCGGATAAGCTGGCAAGCGACACGGCCGACCAGTTGTCCGCGGCCATCCGCCAGTCCAACAAAATCTCTCTGGATGATCTGGCGAAACAATATCACCTCAATGTGAACGAAACGCGCCCGATCAGCGCGACGGACCCCTTGCTGGAGCTTGCCGACTCGAAAGATGCGAAGAATGCAATTTTCCAGTTGCGGATGGGTGAGCTGAACCCGCCGATTCGAACCGATCGCGGCTACGTCGTTCTGTCCGTGAAGTCGATCCAGCCGGCACACCAGGGTTCGCTCGAAGAGGTCCGCGACCGTGTCATTGGCGATCTAAAGCGTGAAAAGTCCACGGAATTGGCAAAGAACAACGCGGAAGAACTAATCAAGCGCGTCAAAACCGGTGAGAAATTCGATGCTGCCGCCCGCGCCCTCGGTCTGGAGCCGAAAACGAGTGATCCCATCGCTCGCGATGGTTCCATCCCCGGCGCGGCCAGCGGCAAGCAAGTCAGCGCGGCCTTCAATCTGAAGACTGGCGACGTGGCTGCTCCCTTGAGCCTGGGTCAAAACTGGCTGGTCTATCGCATGGCCGAGAAAACGGAACCCAACCCTGCCGATTTCGAGAAACAAAAGAAGCAGTTGACCGAAGAGCTCCTCCAATCCAAGCGAAACCTGGCGTTTGAGGCCTTCCGGACGTCCTTGGACAGCCGCTTGAAACAGGAAGGCAAACTGAAGCTCATGCCGGAGAAACTGAAGAGTTTCGGCACCTTCGGCTAGTCTAAGTAGCACAAAATTCCTTGAAACCGAATTCTACCCGCAACGCCGTTGTTTGGCGCATTCGGGTTCCGGGGCCAGCGCCCGGATTTCGGAGCAGAAACACTCATGGCCGCCCAGCGCCACGACTCCACGGATCGGTGATACCAACATGGCAACTCGCACTCTCGCCGCTCGCAATGACTATCGCTGCAGCATCGACCGAAACCAGTCGGGGAAATACTGTGTGCGCGTCCAGGTCCACTACCCCCGGCATGCGTGGACGCTGAGCATCTTTTTCCTCGCTTCCTCCTTCGACCGGGCCATGAAAAAGCTCGAAGAGGCTCTGGATTTCCTCCAGCGCCAGGAAGAGAAGCTGTGGTTTTGGGGTGTGGATCGCGCCGAAGACATGGGTTTTTCGGCAGAGTTTCTGAAAGAAGCGGGGTTGCGGCTGGACCGCCGCACAGAATTCCCGCGCAAAGCTACGAACGTGTCGTTGACTCCGGAGCGCGAAGTGCCCGCTTTCGTCCTTGGATCGATGCGCCGCGGCCTGGCCGAATCCGTCGAAATGTCTCGAAGCGCGACCGCCGGCAGCTGATCCTAAACCCTCTATTTTGAATGGGTTTTCTGCCGCGACACTCTTGCCCGGTAGATTTCAGTCCCCGGCTTTGCTCGGCGCCGCCGGCACGGCTTCGCGAATCAGCAGGGGAAACCGCGGGAAGGAAAAACTTCCCGCCACATCGTCAATCACGTTCACCTGGCACAGGTATAGCCCCGGCTTCAAAGCCTGCAGCGGCAAATCCATCTGGAAAATCACCGCCTTGCGGTCCGGCGCCGTCACTTCGTTGGCTACCACCGGCTTGGATTCGTAAATCTTTGCAGCGCCTTGCAAGAACTCGATGCTTGTGAAAACTCGGATGCTGTCCTTCGGCGGCTTGGCCGCCGGCGCATCCTTGGCTATCCCATTCTGAGTAGTGGCCGCCGCGGGCGCCGGATTCCTTCCCTTTGCGGCATCGTACACTTCGTATTGCAAATAGAGGTGCTGGTCGGGCGAGAAAACATGCGAAATGTTCGGAACCAGCTCCATCTGGTCCCGCACGAGCGGATTCGCTCCGTTTTTCTTGTTCGTGACGGGGGCGCGCAGGCTGCTCAGTACCACCGAGCTCATTTTCACCGGCGTCTTGCGGAGGTCCGGGATCTGCACATCCGTCTCGAAGGAGCCCATCCGGCCTGTCCGATTCTCGCGGATGACAAACTTCAGGTGGTAGCTGCCCGGAGCGAGCACGAAGCCCGTGTTGTACTGCACGTTCTTGCGGCGGACCTGCTGCGCGGTCTCGACGGCCAGCTTCACGGTGTCGCGCAATTGCCCAACACGCAGCTTCCCGCCCCCCAGTGCCTCGCCGATGATGTCGATCGTCGCGTTATCCTTTTCCTTCTCCGTCACAAACGGTATCTGCGATCCCGGAATCACCAGCGACACCGCCAGATAATAGTGGGCATCGTCCTGCCGGAAATACGCCGCTCCCGCGTAAAGGGGCACGTCGACCCGCGGCAGTTGCGCGTCCAGCTCGTCCTCGAGCTGCTGCTCGCGGTCGGCGCGGTTCAGGTGCTCGAAATCCCGTCCCGCGTAATAACCCGCGCGAAAATCCGTCTTCAGGTCGGCGCGGCTGACCTGCACTTTCAATCGCCGGAATTTTCCGTCCTTCAGCGGATTGTTGCTCGTGAAGCCTAAAACGTAGTACGCCGAACTGTCTTTCTGAACCTGGGAAAATACGCCGCCGAAATCATTCGAATCAAAAAACGCCTTGCCGCCCGTGTCCGACGAAAGCGTCGCCAGCGTTTCCTGCGAACCGGCGTTCCCATTCAGATCGTTCAGCACGGCGGCGCCCGAATAGGCCGTTTGCCCGTGCAAGCTCGCCGATTGCGCCTCTCCTCCCGGCGGAAACGCCTGCAGCCCGCGGATATCCAGCGAATAGATCGATACGTTTGCCTTCACCGCCGCCGCGGTCGTGGCGCGCAGGGCCGACTGGTTGTCCGTGCCCGACTGGCTGATTCCATTGCTGAAATAGATGAGGCTCTTTTTCTGCGGGAGTTTGCCAAGCGCCTGCATCAGCGACTGCAGCGCCAGGAGCTTGCGGTCGGCGCTAAACGTGTTGAAATCCGTATCGTCCGCCGAGAAGGCTCCGCTCGTTTCCGCGCCGCCCTCCGCGCTTCCCGCGCTGCCGTTTTCGAAACCCTGGCCTTGTCCGGAATTGTAGGCGGTCAGCGCCGCCAGCAATTTGGTCTTGTCGTCCGTGAAATCCAGGTCCACGCGCATGTTCGCGGCCAGCGACACCAGCGCGATCAAATCGGCGGGCTGCATCTTTGTGCCAACGAATTTCTTCGCGGCATCGACGGATCGTTCGATCTGTTCCGGCTCCATCGCCGAAAAATCAAAAAAGAGCAAAATCAATCGCCGGTCGCGCGCGTCCAGCGACGGCGCCGCTTGCTTTCCGGAACGCAGCAGCGTGCCCGGTCCGGCCGCACCCGAGACGGTCGCTTCCGCCGCGCCGGCGGTTGCCGGCTCGTCCGCATTTTCGAAATCGAAAGTGGAAATCTCCTGCTTCTTCCCATCCTCCAGGAGCGTGAAGTCTCCTTTTTTCAAATCCCGAACGAGGTTCCCCTTCTTGTCGTGTGCGACCACATTCACCAGCACGAGCTCGCTCGTAACCTGAATGCGCGCCTCATTCCTTCCGGTTTGCCCGCTCTGCTGGGCCATGGCCGGCGCCGCCGCTTGTAAGAGCAGCCCTGCTGCGGTGAAGATCGAAAATATTTTTCTCGGAAGCTGCATGTTCATCTTTCTTCAGAACCGGAAGCGCGCCAGCAATGTCACCCGCCGCATGCCGCCCGTCCCCGTAACCTCCCCGAATGTAAATGAATTCACCACCGTATTGATGGACGTGAAATGCACGGTATTGAAAACATTGTTCGCGGAGGCGCGCAGCTCGAGCGCGCGGGATTCTTTGATCTGGATCGTCTTGTTGAGCGACATGCTCAGCGAAACTTGCCCCGGCCCCTCGATGATATTTCGTCCGGCGTCGCCAAAACGGGAACCGTTCGGGTTGGCGCAGGCGGCGCTCGGCGAGCAAAACGCCGCCGTATTGAACCATTTGAGCGCGGTTGGGTCGCTTACCGAAATGGATTGCCCCGCGATGACGTTTGCGCGAAGCGATCCGCTCACACCTCGGCTGATGTCCAGCCCTCCTCCCAGCACGCGCGGTGTGAAGTACAGTCCGGATCCGACCATGAAGTCACCGCTCCATTGCCATCCCCCCAGAGTGTGGCTCAATGCACCCTTGGTAACAAACCGCCGGCTTTCGCCGAATGGCAGATCCAGAATCCAGTTTCCCGTGAATTTGTGCCGCTGGTCGAAGCTGGAAAGTCCGCGGTCGGCGGAGATAAAAAATGGATCTTGCGCCACAACGCTCCCCCCGCCGCCGATCGATGACGCGTCATCGATGGACTTCGAAAACACGTACTGCGCACTTAGCCCCAGCCCTTTCGTCATGCGCTTGCGCACCCGCACCGAGGCCGCATGTAAGATCGAATTTCCTTCCGAAGATTCGTAGATAAATGGCTGGCCACCGGAGACCGCCAGCGCGCGCTCCGTATCCAGCCGCGTTCCCTTCGCACCGTTATAGCCCGCGTTCATCACCATCCCACCCGGAAGCTCGTGCTGTATATCGAGATTCCAGACCTGCACGTAGCCCAGGCGATAGTTCGGGTTGACGGCGAAGTTGTTGGTCACCGTGTTTCCGGTGGCGGGGAAACCATTTGTGAGTTTCAGCGGGCTCGCGCCTATGAGACCGTTAACATCCGTGGCATTCGTCGCGGTGTTCGCAAAAGGCGGTTGAAACGCGAAGTTCTGGATCATGGTGCCGTACTGCGCCAGGTTGTAGTTGATTCCGTAACCCGTCCTCACCACCGTTTGCTTCTGCGGTTTCCAGGCAATCCCGATGCGTGGCGCGAGATTGTTGCGGTCCGGCCGGACGAGTGACCCCGGAAATGTTCCGTCGAAGGGCCCGGCATGGCCGGGCAGCACAGGCACGGCAGCTGTAAATCCAGGCGCCACGTCAAGATTGGCGATTTGATTCTCCGCCTCGGTATAAGGTCCGTTGTATTCGTAGCGCAGCCCTAAATTGAATGACAGATTCGAACGAAACCTCCAATCGTCTTGCGCGAAGAAATCAAACGCATTGGCGCGGAAGTTGTAGGAATTCGCGCCGGACTGCAGCGAGGTTTGCTGCGGGAAACCCAGCAGGAAGTCCGCAAAATCGTACCCCGTGCCGGTTACCGGTTGCGTGCTCCCGGTGGTGTACTGTGACGTCGCGAACCCGGTAAACACAAAACCACCCTCCGCATTTCTTGCCGAGCGGAAACTCTGCAGAATGCGGCGGTAGTCTCCGCCGAAACGCCAGTTGTGTTTTCCGCGATTCCACGAAACTGTCTCTGAAATTGAATACGTCTGGTCGAGTTCCCGGCGCGGCGTTGGGTCGTTCAGCCCGCCGAACGATGTAAAACTGATTCCCGGCAATCCCCAGTCAAAAGGATCATTCGAAATCCCGCCAATTCCCGCGCCCCCGGCAACGTCCGTCACATTTGAATACAGATTGGTCGTGGAAACGTGATTGTGATTGTAGTTCAGGCGGAAGATGTTCGTGACGCGGCCTTTTCCATAGGTCCACCCCGCGCTGGCGTTCAAACCCTGCGTTCCCGTTCCACCCGCTAGCAAAGGTCGCGCTGCGCGACCAGTTCAGTCCAAAATTAATATTATTCTGCGAACGCCGGCTTCCGCCGCTTCCACCGCCCCCTCCGCCGAACAGACCGAATCCGGGGCCGCTGCTTGCGCCGAGGTTGTGGATCAGCCTGAGGTTCACCGAATCGGAATTGCCCTCCGCGGACGTCACGTAGTGAAAGTTCTGGCCGGAAACCGTCGTCGCAATGTTCGGCAACGGGATGTACTTCAGGAGCGCCGTGGCTGACGGACTGATCAAGGACGGATCGAGCTCATTCTGCACGCCGTTGAATTGATATTGCTGCCCGGTCCGCGGATCGAAAATTTGAACGGGCTTGCCGTCGTTGTAGGTCGCCGCGGAAAAATTGCCGCCGCGCTCATCCTGCGTGGGCACGGTGGAAAAGGCATCGTATGGCGTGCTCCCGCGCGATCCATTCCACCCGGCAAAAAAGAACCATTTATTGCCACCGTTAAATATCTTGGGGATACTCAGCGGCCCGCCGATGTTGACGCCGAAACGGGCTTGGTTGTAATCCGCTTTCGGTGATTCAATTCCCGTCAGCGAATACGATCGAGCATCCAATCCCGCGTTATCGTCGGAGAAATACAACATGCCGTGCGGCTGATTGATGTTGAAGCCTTTCGGCATCCTGCCCAGGACAATCATCCCGCCGCCGGGTCCGCCGAAGCCTCCGCCCCCGAAACCACCGCCGCCTTCCCTTTGCGCGCGATCGCGAAACTCTTGAATCCGCTGCTGCAGATCTTCTTCGCTCCCTCCGCCAAAGTCCTGCGTCCGCCCTTGCGCTCCGCTAACGCTCACCGACTCCGTCGGTCCCTCCGCTCCGGCTCCGTTCATGGGAAGGCTTGAAAGATCGCTGTTGCCTTGGCCCCCGCCGCCTGCTCCGCCGAAGCCGGAGCTTGCACCGGAGAGCGAAGAGAGTGCGCTGTCCATCGCCAGGCTTTGAAACCCACGGCCTGCCGCCGCAATTGACGCATTGTTGTTGTTTGACTGTTCTTGTTGGCGTGAAGCCAGGATCAGTTCGGCGTCCACTTTCGCGGATGGATTCTCCGGATTCAGCACCACTTCCTGTGTGAAAGCGGCGAATCCCATGAACTCGACGCGTACGACATATCTCCCGCGCGGGATGCCTTGCAATCCAAATTTGCCTTCGGAGCTTGTTGCCGTCGCGTACTTTTTCCCCGTCAGCGTGTTGGCGGCTGTAACCGTCACTCCCGGCAGCGGAGTCTTCCCGCTTCGTGCTGAACCATTGATTTCATACGCTGGAGCTGCGGCGGGAATTGTCGTGGACTGCGGCGTCGGCGAAGGCGGTGGCGCCTCCTGCGCGCGCAAGCTGGACACAAAAAGAATCGCGACGAAGTGGAGTATGAAGATGCCGCGAACGATCGACTTCAAATCTTGGTCTCCCTGAGCGATCTATGGCTGCGGTGGATTGCTTTTTGGTGCGGTTACAGGCTGGCTTCCATCTGGCGCATTCCCGGCAGGACCCATTCCGCTCATCCTCCGCATTTCCTCCAGCTGCTTCCATTGCTCAGGAGAAAGAACCATCACGTTCTTCGGCACAAACGCATTATTTTGCACGGCGCCCCGCACCACCACGTGATCGCCTGGTTGGATGTCTGCCATCGTGATACTCTCGCGTCCTCTGCGCAGCGATGTTTCCTCGTTCAGCTCCAGAGTTTGCGTGACGTTGTCCGGGCGCAGCACTGTGAGTTTCGGCGCGTCGACGGATTTCTCCGGTCCGCCCCCTGAGCGTCCGCCGATCATCTGCGCTGTCACGCTATGATCCGCATTCTCTTCCCCGCGCACGAACACCATGTCGCCGACCTTGAAATCTTCCAGCTTCGCGCCTTGCCGGTCCTTGCGGTATTCCGTCTTATCCGTAAGCTTTACTGCCACCGTTGTGCCGTCCGGCTTGGCCAACTCCAACGATCCTTTGTTTATGGCCGTAATCTTTCCAAGCAACGGCCGGCCCCGGCCGTCATTCGGTCCAGGTCTCTGGCCTGCTGCCGGTGGTGTTCCCTGTTCCTGATCCGCTGCGGCAGGCGCGGACGCCAGCGCTCGGCCGGCCGTTGCCGCAAGCAAGAACAGCAAACTGAAGCGCAAGAATTTTTTCCCGTACATCATCATGACGATCACCATAGCAAACCCTCTCATCTAAGACGTATGCCCAAGCGTTAAAGTGACGCCACGCAATCTTCTGGCCGCCGGTAATTACACCACTTCCTAGTTTCCCCGAAAACCATATTAAAGTTCCCGCGCGAATTCGCTGCAAACACACTCACTTGCGCACGGTGCATTCGAGCTCAATGGTTTTTCTTCTTTGTTGACTTCCCGCTCGTGCTCCGACATTATTCGCCCATTCCACCCAGGAAGACCCGCGACGCGTACCTGAAAGTCATCTGCCGCCCAACGCCCTCGATTCGAATGCGCCCGGTAGATGAATCAGCCGCCTCGGGCGAAGGGATAACTTCAAGATGAAAACGATGAAGAGTATGCACATTGCCTTGTTCGGGGCCTTGCTGCTCGTCGCCGGTAGCGTCTCGGTTTGGGCGCAAGCCCCGCAGCAGACCCGCGATCAGAGCCAGAGCGATTCCAGCACCCCCAACAAGAGCAAGAAAACGAAGAAGACGAATGCGGACGGTTCGAATTCGCAGGGGCCCCCGCGCCGGGGTCAGCCGCGACTTCGCCAGCTTCCACGGCCCCGGCCGCCGGCAAATCTGCTGCGGCCCCAGCAACTCCAGCAAGCACGCTAGGCAGGAGCGCTCCTGCCTCAAAGACAGCGACTACTCAGCAGCCGCCTCCAGCGAACAGCGGCGGCATGGTCTGGGTGAACACCGATTCCGGCGTATATCACAAGCCCGGCACGCGCTGGTATGGAAAGACGAAACAGGGTAAGTACATGGCCGAAGCGGATGCCCCAAAGGCCGGCTATCGCGCGGCTGCGAAACATTAAACAGTACAGTTCCCGGAAAACTAAAAAAAGGAGAGCACCACATGAAGAGGCAAATCAGGCGAGTATTGCTTGCTGCATTGGTTTTGGCGTTGGGCGTCACCATGGCGAATAGCCAGACCGCCACGAAGACTGCTCCCGCGAAGTCCACTTCGAAAATGGCGGCGGCGCCGGCCGCTAAGGATCTTGTCGACCTGAACTCGGCGACGTTGGATCAGTTGAAGGCGCTGCCGGGTATCGGCGACGTCTATGCGCAGAAAATCATCGACGCCCGTCCGTACAAAATGAAGACCGATCTAACGCGTAATAAAGTCATCCCGGCGGCGACGTATAAAAAGATATCCGCTATGGTGATCGCGAAGCAGTCCGGCGCGGCCGCGGCGGCTGCACCGAAAAAGAAGTCGAAGTAGCCGCAGCACGCGGGACGGCTTTGCGGCCGCCCCCGCGTTTTGGTTTCTGCCGGCTTATTTTTCCCGGAGAATCACTTCGCCGTGGCCCACGAGCTGGTCGTTCAGCCACAGGCGGTACTTGTACGTGGCTGCTTTGCTTCCGGGGCGGGGCGGGCCGCTGAGCAGCCGCATACCGGCGGGTGCCTGAAAAACGTTCGACGAGAACGGACACCGGTTCACATCAAACTCGACGCGCAAATTGCCGGCGTCGGAGATCCAGGATACCTGGTCGCCTTCGTCGATCACGACGACCTGCGGGATGAGTCCAACGAGTACGGGTCGTTCAGCCATTTTTCTGTGTGGCCGCGAGGCAATTCCGGGGCCGTTGCTCCTAAGTTGATGAGTGCCCAGGGACGATAGCATATTCGCTGGAAAGAATTCATGCGAGCTTGCGCCCAATGCCGGCAAAGCCCATGTTAACGAAACTTAATCTGCGATAGCTCACAACGAACCCGTACCTTTGGGCATCTGACTTAGCGCAACCTGTACTTCGCTGCGCTTGACCGCTCCTCAGCGCAACCGTACACTGAAATTGTAGATTCGTGGCGCGAAGCTCCGGCTGGATCTCTTGCGCTCGCGGAAAATGCAGTAATAAGCGTCTGAAACTGGGCGCGGAGGATTTTTCCGGATGGCTTCAGCTTCTCGATATTTGTCTATACCGCTGCCGAACGGCTCGCGGATTTCGCTCCTTCTTTCTTTGCCTTTTGCGCTCATTCACATCGCATCGCTGCTGATTTTCTTCATGCCGTTTCACTGGTATTACGTGGTCGCTTGCCTGGTGCTGCTGGTTGTGCGGATGTTCTTCGTCACCGCCGGCTATCACCGTTATTTTTCGCACCGCTCGTTCAAGACCAGCCGCGTGTTCCAGTTTGTGATCGCTTTCATGGCCATGACCTCTTCGCAGAAGGGCGTGCTGTGGTGGGCGGCGCATCATCGCCACCATCACCGGCATTCGGACCAGGAACTGGATTTGCATTCGCCCACGCTTTTCGGGTTTTTCTGGTCGCACGTTGGCTGGATCATCTCCGATAAATACAACGACACGCGGACCGAATACATCGCCGACTTTGCAAAGTTTCCCGAGCTGCGCTGGCTGAACAAGTATCACCTGGTGCCTCCCGTCGCACTCGCCGTGGTGCTGTGGCTGATTGGCGGATGGCCGCTGTTCGTCTGGGGCTTCTGCCTGAGCACCGTGCTGTTGTGGCACGACACGTTTACCATCAATTCGCTCTCGCACCTTTTCGGCTCGCGGCGCTATGAAACCAGTGACACCAGCAAGAACAACTGGCTGCTCGCCCTGCTGACGCTCGGCGAAGGCTGGCACAACAACCATCATCACTTCATGGCCTCGGCGCGCCAGGGCTTCTTCTGGTGGGAGATCGACATCACCTACTACACGCTGAAGGTCCTCTCCTGGTTCGGCATCGTCTGGGACTTGCGCAAGGTGCCCGTCCATCTGCTCACCCAAGACCGGCTCGCAGCGTAGCGCAAAACTCACCGATATATCCGGGGACAGACAGGAATGTCTGTCCCACTTTTTTTTTGTGTGCCGAGCATGTCCGACAGCTGGGAGGTGCAAGTCCTCTTCACAACCAGATGGAGGTGAAGTGATAGCGAAGCGCAAGGGCCGAACCGCGAG
>WNFN01270951.1_pt1 | contig 12515 bp, 15 predicted proteins | sample 5400161 | NCBI WGS metagenome assembly WNFN01 (sample SAMN13153353, study PRJNA577476) | soil metagenome | isolation source: 80 cm saprolite on Douglas fir-dominated hillslope | place: USA:California | collected 2013-09-17
AGATCGCCGTAGCGCTTCTGCACCTCGCCGAGGCCCTTGGCGATGATGCCCTCGGGCAGGTGGCAGCCGACCGTGCGCGCCAGCATCGGCCGCCCGCCTTTGAGATCATGCTTCACCGTGTCGAACATCGCCTGCATCACGCGCGGGATGCCGGCCATGACGAAGACGTTGCCCATGCGGAAGCCCGGCGCGCGCGACACCGGGTTGCGGATGAGCGAGGCGCCCTCCGGCGTGTGCGCCATGCGGAGCCGCGCCTCGTTGAGCTCGTCGGGCTTGTAGTGGCCGAGGAAGATCTGGTGCGCCTCGGGATGGAGCGTCCAGGGCACGCCGAAGGCGCGCGCCACGCTCTCCGAGGTGATGTCGTCATGGGTCGGGCCGATGCCGCCGGTGGTGAAGACATAGTCGAATTCGGCGCGCAGCTCGTTCACCGTGGCGATGATGGTCTCGGCGATGTCGGGGATGATTCGCGCCTCGCGCAAGGTCACGCCGACCTCGTTGAGGCCGGTGGCGATATAGGCGAGGTTGCTGTCCTGGGTGCGGCCGGACAGGATCTCGTTGCCGATGATGAGAATTGCGGCGGTGACGATCCTCTCGGCGCTCTCGCGCGCGGCGCTCATGCGGGTCTCCCGGGGCCAAGGGCGGCAGAGGGGCTATATCTGCGGCACCGTGCAAAGCCCCTCTCCCGCATGCGGGAGAGGGAGGGACCCGGCCCTGAGCCCTGAGCTTGTCGAAGGGGCGAAGGGACGGGAGGGTGAGGGCTCTCGCTCGCCGCGCCCTCATCCAGTACTCATCCACCGATGGCGCAGACATGGTGCGCTTCCTGGTCCGCACCTGTAGCACTCGCGCGCCGCGGATGGTGCACTCGGCGCGCGATGTATAGGTTTCACGTGATACGCGGGCCGCGGTTTCGCCAGGAATGGCGCGGGCGTCGCCGGCGGAGCGCCCCTTCAGGCGCGCCCGGACGCTTCCCGACATGGTTCAATGTATAGCACTCCGGTCGCCCCCGCCCCCGCCCGCTCCCGGTTGCCGCCGGCGCCGGGAACCCCCATCTGCCCGGTCGAGGCCTTGTGCTATAGTGGCGGCCAGGAGCGGGGACGGGTCAGCGGGGATGATGAAGAATGCGAGCGGCGAGGCGCGGAGGGTCGATCCGGAGGAGGGGCGGATCAAGATCCACCCGGCCGCCGCTTTCGAGGCGATGCGCAGGGCCGGGCGGCTGGCCGCGGAAGTGCTGGATTTCATCACGCCGCATGTGCTGCCGGGCGTCACCACCGACGCGCTCGACCGCCTGTGCCACGGCTTCATCGTCGACCACGGCGCGATTCCGGCGCCGCTCAACTACCGCGGATTCCCGCGCTCGATCTGCACCTCCATCAACCACGTCGTCTGCCACGGCATCCCCGGCGACCGCAAGCTCGCCGCGGGCGACATCGTCAACATCGACATCACCGTCATCCTCGACGGCTGGCACGGCGACACCAGCCGCATGTTCCTGGTCGGCGAGCGCGTGCCCTTGAAGGCGCGCCGCCTGGTCGATGTCACCTACGAGGCGATGATGCGCGGCATAGAGGCGGTGCGGCCGGGCGTGCGCATCGGCGCCATCGGCCATGCCATCCAGAGCTTCGCCGAGGCGCAGCGCTTCTCGGTGGTGCGCGATTTCTGCGGCCACGGCATCGGCCGCATCTTCCACGACGCGCCGTCGATCCTGCATTTCGGCGAGCCCGAGGAAGGGCCGGAGCGGTCACCAAGGACCGCTCGCTCTCGGCGCAATTCGAGCACACGATCGGCGTCACCCAGGACGGCCACGAGATCTTCACGCTCTCGCCCAAGGGCTGGCACCGGCCGCCTTACGCGTAGCGCGCAGCGCTATCGCGGGCGGGCGTCAGCGGTTGCGCTTGCAACCGCGAGAGCCCGCACCGGACAGGAAAAGATGTGGATGCCCGGCACAAGGCGGCACAAGGCCGGGCATGACGATCGACGTTCGCGAGCCGGGCGCTTACGCCCTTTGCTCCGGCGCCGAGTAGATGGTGGGGGGCGGCATGCCGCCCTTCTCTGGCAGCTTCGGCTGCGGCAGCGGGTGGAACACCGGCTCGCGCTTGTCCCAGGAGCGCTCGAAGGGCAGCTGCATGACGATGCCGGCGCCGTGCTGCGCCGCATTCTCCTCGATCGCCTTCTGCAGCGCGCTCGCCGTCTTCTCGTCCCAGGGCAGCACGTAGTAGCGCGGCTCGCCGACCCCCGGCAGCTGCAGCCAGAGATAGATGCCGCTGCCCTCGAGCAGGTAGGAGCCGATCACCTTGGCTTCGCTGTCGGCCGCGCGCAACACCTCGAGACGGGTCGATTTCGGCCGCCCCAGCATGTCGGAATAGCCGAAGAACAGGCCGGCGAGCAGCACCGCGAAGAAGCCGCTCACCGCGGCGCGGCGCAAGCGGTTGCCGAAGGGCAATCCGACGAAGGCGTAGATGCCGAGGACGATGGCCAGTGAGATGAAGGCGAGGATGAACGGCGTCATTTCCGCTCGCTCTGCGGAAGATGGTCGTCTCCTGCCCGACCCGGTCGAGCTGAACCACCGACTGCAGCAGGTTCTTCACCACCCCCTCGGAGCTGCGCACCTGCACCTTGGCCGTCACCGGGACCGGGAAATGGCCGTCGGCCGAGCGATAGAGATGGGCATTGACGGTGTACTCGCCCGGCCACAAGCCGCGGCCATAGCTGATCTCGTAATTCATCGACACCGGGTCGCCGGAATGGCCGAGATCGTCGCGCAGCAGATTGAAGATCACGCCGGCCTTGTTCGAATAGCCCACCGGCACGTCGCCGGGCGCCTGGACCCAGAGGTCGACATCGGCGTCGACCTTGTCGTCCCAGTGGATGTCGACGATGACGCTGCCGGGCGGGCTGGTGCCGCTCACTTCCTCTTGCTTCTTGCGGACATGGGCGAGGGCCACGGCGCCGATGACAAGGTAGGCGAAGACAAGCAGGAACAGCATGTCGCGGAAGGAGACATTCATCCCCCGCCACATCGAACTAGACCTCCTGCCGCGCCAGAAAGTGCGCGTTGGTGCCGAGCCAGAGATAGCCGATGCAGGCGAGCAGGTTGGTATAGAGCGCCGTCGCCGAGCCGATATAGATCGAGCTTACGACCTCCTTGAAGTCGTCGAAGCCCTGCTTGTCGGCGGAAAGATAGCTCACGGTGATGATGAGCCCGAGCACGGTGCCGACCATGCCGAGATAGACCAGCGCGTTGCCGGCCCAGCGCACGCTCTGCCAGTCCTTGCGCAGGCAGCAGATGAGACCCCAGCCGAACAGCACGGTGATGAGGTAGCACATGCGCGAGCTGTCGGCCTGGTAGGGCTTGAGCAGCAGCCCCTCCGCCCAGGCCGCGGCCAAGAGCGCCGCGCCGATCAGGTTGAGTACGGCGAACCGGGCGAGGAACGCTTTGGGCGCGGGACCCTGAACGGCGCGCCAGAGCCGCTCCTGCAGATCGCGTGCCGGCGCCGGCATCGCCGGATCAGACGCTGCCAGGGTCGCGCGCAGCTTGGCCAGGCCCATGAACATCGTTGGCCTCCGTCGGGACGACTCGTCCGATGGTCAGGCTAGGGCCGGAATGGTTAATGCGCGGCTAATGCCCGCAAAAAAGGCACCGCCCAAGCTTAGGCGGATGCGGTGGCGCCTTCAGATTGAACGCGGTCGTGCGCCAGGAGGCGTTGTCTCGTCTCGGCAATGAGCGTCCGCATCGCTTCGTCGCTGAAGCCATCCCGCGCCATGATCAGGCGCGTCACCGGATCATTCAGCAGCTCTTCGAGGGACGGCTCACGGTTGCGGACGTACATTGGACCTGCCTGCGACACTGCGTGCAGCATGCCACAGAACCGTGGAATCTCCGCTACGGCATTAATGCCAATTTTAGCCTCTTTTGAGCGGGATCGCGGGCGCATAGCGCCTTCTGGCCTCGACGGATTCTTTCCGCTACCGTCGTCCCCGAAAGAGCGCCGCATCTGTGCCATGGCCCCCGCCCGCCGATCGCCTTCCGCCGAGGAAGAAGCTCCCGCCGAGAGGGGAGCGGAAGACAAGCCGGATTATCTCGGCCACCGCGAGCGGCTGCGCGCGCGCCTTCTCGCCGGCGGCGCCGACGCGGTCGCCGATTACGAGCTCCTCGAATTCCTCCTGTTCGGCGCGCGGCTGCGCGGCGACACGAAGCCTCTCGCCAAGGCGCTCATCGCCCGCTTCGGCGGCTTCGCCGGGGTGTTCGGCGCCGACAAGGAGGCGCTCATGGACGTGCCCGGCATGGGCGAGGCGACCGCCGCGACGCTGCTCGCGGTGCGCGCCGCGGCGCTGCGCATCGCCCGCGCCGAGGTGCAGCGCCGCTCGGTGATCGCCTCGTGGCAGGCGCTCCTCGATTACTGCACGATCGCCGCCGGCTATGCCGCGATCGAGGAGTTCCGCCTGCTCTTCCTCGACAAGAAGAACGCGCTCATCGCCGACGAGCCGCAGCATCGCGGCACCGTCGATCACACGCCGGTCTATCCGCGCGAGGTGGTGAAGCGTGCGCTCGCGCTCGGCGCCTCGGCGATCATCATGGTGCACAACCACCCCTCCGGTGACACGACGCCGTCCCAGGCCGATATCGACATGACCCGCGCGGTGGCGAAGGCGCTCCATCCCGTCGGCATTGCGGTTCACGACCACATCGTCATCGGCCGCGGCCGCCATTCGAGCTTCCGCACGCTCGGGCTGCTCTGAGGCCGAGGCGACGGAATAAAACCGCGCCGCTGCGGGTCAGCGCCTCTGTTCGCGTCCACCATAGCGTCGCATGAACGCGCGGCCCGAACCGGGAGGGGAAATCGATCTTGCAGGGACAGGCATCCTACGGCGCCGCCGCGCGCAGCTTCCACTGGCTCACCGTCGCGCTCCTGCTCGTCATCATCCCCATCGGCCTCGTCATGGGCGACCTGCCGCGCGGCATCGTGCAGAACACGTTTTTCGTCACGCACGAATCGCTGGGGCTGACGGTATTGGCGCTGACCCTGGCCCGCTTCCTGTGGCGACTGGGGCATCCGCCGCCGCCCTCCCGCGACCTCAACCGGCTCGAGCGCGGCACGAGCGCCGGCGTTCACGCACTGCTTTACGCGGTACTCATCATCACGCCGGTGACGGGCTATCTCTTCGTCACCTTGAGCGACATCGATGTCAGCTATTTCGGCCTCGTGCATGTCCCGGCGCTGGTCGCGCCGGACAAGCCGACGGGAAAAATCCTAGGCGCGATACACGTCAGCCTGCAATGGGCGATCTATGCGCTCGCGGCGATGCATATCGGCGCGGCGCTGCATCACTACTTCATCCGCCACAACGACGTGCTGGGGCGCATGCTGCCGTCCCTGCGCGCCCGCACGCGCTGAGTTCAACTGCCGACCAGCCTCCAGTTGCCGTCCGACTGGCGGCAAGCGATACCCGTATCGCTCTGGCGCCGCCCGGCGATGTTAACGGTTTGCGAATACTCGCGGCACGCGCGCCCGGCGGCATCGGTGAAGCTGCGCAGCGGCCGCACGCGGCCGCTCACGCCGGATTGCGGATCGCTCCAATCGGCCGGCGCATTGTTGGCGAGCGCTTGCCGCTCGGCGGTGGCCGCCGCTTGGCGCGCGCTGTCGTCGAACCGGCTCCCCAAGCGGTCGCCGAAATAGCCGCCCGCCAATGTGCCGGCGACGGCCGCGACCGCCATCCCCCCGGCGGCATAGCGTGACAACCGCTCAGCGCGATCACCAGCGCCGCCGCAGCCGGCCAATGCGGACCCCTCATTGCCCCTCCTGCTCGTTGCATAAATCACACTCCCGGCGGAGAAACGGGCCCTCCCAACGCGGGTTCCGCGCCGCCTGACAGGTCCCGGTGAATGAAACCGGCCCCTCGGTTGTTTATGACGCATGGCCCAGATATTCCCCCTCAATATCGACGACCTTTCGCCGGACGGGGAGCGTGTTTCGCTCGCCGGCACGCTTGCGGCACTCCACGACCCGTGGACCCTGCTGCGCCATCGCAGGATCGGCGCCGAGGAGGCGGAGCCCGTCGAGGTCGTCCTGGTCCATCCCGAGATCGGCGTGGCGCTGGTCGACCAGGCGCCGCGCGATCCGGCCTTGAGCGCCCGCCGGTTGCGCGAACATCTCGACCAGCAACGCTTCGGCGAATTCTTCCCGGGCGATCTGCCGATCGTCGCCTTGAGCGTCGCCGTCGACGAATTCGAGGCAATCGGCGAGCGGCTCGCCGCCGCCTTCGAGGCGGCGCCGCGCCTGTCGGTCACCGATGCCGACTGGGCCGAAGCGGTGATCGAGTTGCTGATGGTGCCCGACGATCTCGCCATGGCACCCGTCGGCGAAACCGTGCCCGCGCCCACGCCGGAGCCCGAGCTGCCGCCGGCGCGCCGCGAGCGCTTCGAGGAGTCCCCGCGCGACCTCTATCAACGTTCGCCGGCGCTCGACGGGAGCGAGCCGCCGCTCCCCCTCATGGTGGATTGGCCGTTTGCCGCCAGCTACGAGCGGAAGCGGCGGCGCGGCTGGGTCGCGGCGCTGGTCATCATCCCCTTGCTTCTCGCGGGCGCCGGCTTCGCCGCCTGGGAGTATGCCGGCGAGGACAAGACGGTGGCGACGAACGACACCTCGCCGCCCTCGCAGATCGAGATTCCCTTGCCACCGCAATCTCGCGGAGATCGAGCCGCCGGACAGCCCGCGGCCTCGAGCCCGCCGCCCGTCCCGGCCGCGCCGCCGGTCGTCATGGCGCAGAAGCCCTATGCGCCGCCGCCGCCAGCGCCACCCGCGCCGACGCCCGTCGAGCCGTTGCCGCAGGTCACCGCGGCCGCACCGCCGAGCTCGCCGCCCGCGGCGGAGCCGCCGCAGCCGGCGCCGGCACGGATGGCGGCGACATCGCCGCCGGATTCCGGCCCGGCGCCGCCAGCGCCGCAGGAAGAGCCGCCGCGGACCGCCGCGACACCGCCGGCGACCCCCGCCAAGCCCACCCCAGGCCCGGCACCGAGCCCAGCCAAGCCGACGCGCACCGCCAAGGCCGAGCCGCCGCCGCGGCCAGCCGCGCCGGCGCGCCGCGAGCCAAGCCCGGCCAGCCGCACGCGCCCGATCGAGAATCCGGACCGCCCGCCGATCGACGCGGCGGATCTGCCGCCGCTCGACGAGCCGCCGCCCGCGCCGCAGCGGCCAACCCCGTTCGCGGCGCCCGCCGGCTCGAGCGAGCCGCCCGGGGGCGCTTTGGGTCCGCCGGTGCCGCTCTGGCGCGCGCAGGCGAGCAACGCCGCGCCATCGCCGGCCGCGGCCGAGCCCAGCACGCGGGAATGCCGGCCCTATACCTCGAGCACCACGCTGACCGGGCGCGGCCTGCGGGTCGAGGGGATCGCCTGCCGCGGCAGCGACGGGCAGTGGCGGCTGGTCAGCGAGGTGCCCTTGCGTTAGCCGGCACGGCAGTTGCGCAGCAGGCAGGGCTGGGCTAAGTCTGCCCTACCTCCTCCGCGAGCGGCGCCGAGCCACCCCGATGATCCCACGCTACAGCCGGCCCGAGATGAGCGCCATCTGGGCACCCGAGAACCGCTTCCGCATCTGGTTCGAGATCGAGGCGCATGCCTGCGACGCGCTCGCGGCCGCCGGCGTCATCCCCAAATCCGCCGCCCAGGCAGTGTGGGAAAAGGGCAAGTTCGAGGTCGCGCGCATCGACGAGATCGAGCGCGAGACCCACCATGACGTGATCGCCTTCCTCACCAACCTCGCCGAGCATATCGGGCCGGAGGCGCGCTTCCTGCATCAGGGCATGACCTCGAGCGACGTGCTCGACACCTGCCTCGCCGTGCAGCTGAAGCAGGCGTCCGACATCCTGCTCGCCGACATCGACGGGCTGCTCGCGGCGCTGAAGCGGCGCGCTTTCGAGCACAAGATGACGCTGACCGTCGGCCGCAGCCACGGCATCCACGCCGAGCCCACCACCTTCGGCGTCAAGCTGGCCGGCTTCTATGCCGAATTCTCGCGCGCGCGCCGCCGCCTCGAGCAGGCGCGGACGGAGATCGCCACCTGCGCCATCTCCGGCGCCGTCGGCACCTTCGCCAACATCGCGCCCTCGGTCGAGGAGCACGTCGCCCAGCAGCTCGGCCTGACGCCCGAGCCGGTCTCGACGCAGATCATCCCGCGCGATCGCCATGCCTTCTACTTCGCGACGCTGGCGGTGATCGCCAGCTCAGTCGAGCGACTCGCGACCGAGATCCGCCATCTCCAGCGCACCGAGCTGCGCGAGGCCGAGGAGTATTTCGCGCCGGGCCAGAAGGGCTCGTCGGCGATGCCGCACAAGCGCAACCCGGTGCTGACCGAGAACCTCACCGGCCTCGCGCGCCTGGTGCGCGGCGCCGTGGTCCCGGCGCTGGAGAACGTGGCGCTGTGGCACGAGCGCGACATCTCCCATTCCGCCGTCGAGCGCGTGATCGCGCCCGACACGACCATCGCCCTCGATTTCGCGCTGGCGCGCCTCGCCGGCGTGATCGACAAGCTCGTGATCTATCCGGAGGCGATGCGCCGCAACCTCGATCGGCTCGGCGGCTTGGTCCATTCGCAGCGCGTGCTGCTGGCGCTGACCCAGGCGGGCATGAGCCGCGAGGGCGCCTACTGCGCGGTGCAGCGCAACGCCATGCCGGCGTGGGACGGCAAGGGCCGCTTCCTCGACCTGCTCAAGGCGGACAAGGAGATCGCGCGCCACCTGACGCCGCAACAGCTCGAGGCGCAGTTCGACGACGCCTATCACACCAAGCACGTCGACACGATCTTCGAGCGCGTGTTCGGCGCCTGAGGGGAACGCGCGAGGCAGCGCCTTGGCTTACGGCCTCGGTCCCAACTGCCGCTTCGCTTCCGCGGCAACGCGCTCGAGTTCGGCGCGCACGCGAGCGGCGTCGATGTTCACGCCCTTCCTGGCGAAATCGCCCGCCACCTTTTCGACGATATCTTCGTCGCCTGGCTTCTCGAAGTCGGCCGCCACCACCTCGCGGGCATAGGCCTCGGCGGGCTCGCCCTTGAGCCCGAGACGCTCCGCCGCCCACAGGCCCAGCAGCTTGTTGCGCCGCGCCTTCGCCTTGAAGGCGAGTTCCTGGTCGTGCTGGAATTTGCGCTCGTAACCCTTCTCGCGTTCGTCGAATGTGGTCATTGCCGTCGTTCCCGGATGTTGGCGCGCCGCGCCCCCATACCATATATGGCGCCGATGCGATGAACTGCGAGTAAATGAAAAACGCATGTGTACCTTGGTCCTGCTGCGGCGGCCTGGCCAGGATTGGCCCCTGGTCGTCGCCGCGAACCGCGACGAGATGATCGACCGTCCGGCGCAGCCGCCGGCGCGGCATTGGCCCGACCGGCCAGAAGTGGTCGCCGGGCTCGACGAGCTCGCCGGCGGCTCGTGGCTCGGCCTCAACGACCACGGCGTGGTCGCGGGCATCCTCAACCGCTTCGGCACGCTGGGCCCCGCGCCGGGCCAGCGCTCGCGCGGCGAGCTGGTGCTCGAGGCGCTTGATCACGCCGATGCGCTCGCCGCGGCGCTGGCGCTCGGCGACCTCGACCCGCGCGCCTATCGTTCCTTCAACATGATCATCGCCGACAACCGCGACGCCTTCTGGCTGCGCCATGCCGATCCGAGCGGCACCTTGCCGGTCGAGGTGCGGCCGATCGCCGCCGGCCTCGCCATGATCGCCGCCGGCGATCTCGATGAGACCGAGACGCCGCGGCTGGTCCGCTACCGGCCGCGCTTCGCCGCGGCAGCCGCGCCCGATCCGGGCAGTGCCGATTGGGCCGCTTGGGAAGCGCTGCTCGCCGACGACGAGCCCGCGCCGCCGGACGGGCCGATGAGCGCCATGCGCTTCGTGACCGAGCGCGGCTTCGCCACGGTTTCCAGCGCCTTGATCGCGCTCCCGGCAGCCGAGTGTGGCGACGTCGAGGCGGTCTTCCGCTATCGCGCCTGGCAGCCTGCGCCCTCGCCCTGGCGCGACGTCCTGGCCTGAGGGGTGCCGTTGTTTCAGCGATAGGGCCTTGCTATACCCAATCCGGGCGGCGCCGCGCGATTGCGCCGCGGTTTCATCGCCCGTTGCTTCCCTTGCCGAGGGCCGGCCATGTCCCGACGCAAACAGGTCTATGAAGTACTTCAAGGACGACGCCACCGCCTTCAACAACCAGAAGAAGGGCACCATCACCGGCAAGGGCGTACTCAACAACCGCATCAGCGAATTCCTGATGATGCGGCTCGCCGAGATCGGCATCCCCACGCATTTCGTGCGCCGGCTCAACATGCGCGAGCAGCTCGTGCGCCAGGTCGAGATCATTCCGATCGAGGTGGTGATCCGGAATGTCGTCGCCGGCTCGCTCGCCAAGCGCTTCGGCATCGCCGAGGGGACCGCGCTGCCGCGCTCGGTGGTCGAGTACTACTTCAAGAACGACGCGCTCGGCGATCCCATGGTGTCCGAGGAGCACATCACCGCCTTCGGCTGGGCGACGACGCAGGACCTCGATGACATCATGCAGATGTCGCTGCGCATCAACGATTTCCTCTCCGGGCTTTTTCTCGGCATCGGCATCAAGCTCGTCGACTTCAAGCTCGAGTTCGGCCGGCTCTACAATGACGACGAGATGCGCCTCGTGCTCGCCGACGAGATCAGCCCGGATAATTGCCGGCTGTGGGATCTCAAGACGAACGAGAAGATGGACAAGGATCGCTTCCGCCAGGATCTGGGCCGCGTCGAGGAAGCCTACCAGGAGGTGGCACGCCGCCTCGGCATCCTGCCCGAGGGCGGCCCGGCGGACGTCAAAGGTCCGCAGACGGTGCAATAGGGAATCGGCGCGATGAAGGCGCGCGTCCACGTCATGCTGAAGCACGGCGTGCTCGACCCGCAGGGCAAGGCGATCGCCCATGCGCTGGGATCCTTGGGATTCGGCGGCGTCAACGAAGTCCGCCAGGGCAAGGTCATCGATCTCGACCTCGTCGAGGACGATCCGAACCGGGCCCGCGCCGCCGTCGAATCGATGTGCCAGCAGCTCCTCGCCAACACGGTGATCGAGAGCTACCAGATCGAGCTCAAGGGGTAGCCTACGCGATCACGGCGGGCGCGTCCGGCGCGTGGCAGACAGCTTCGATGCGGTGGCCGTCGGGATCGAGCACGAAGGCGCCGTAGTAAGCGGGATGGTATTGTGGGCGCAAGCCCGGCGGACCATCGTCGCGGCCGCCGGCCGCAAGCGCCGCGGCGTAAAAGGCGCGCACCGCAGCGCGATCCGGCGCGCGGAAACAGAGATGTGCCCCAGCGGAGGGTCGGGCCGCTCCCGACTCTCGTGTGATCGTGAACTCGACGCCCGTCGAGCCGGGCGCGTCGCCGTAGTCGGAGCCGCGCCCCTCGCCGAAATCGACGATGCGCACCAGGCCGAGCGGACGCAGCGCCGCGTCATAGAAGCGCCGGCTGCGCTCGATATCGCTCACGCCCAATGACGCATGATCCAGCACGTGGCGCTCTCTCCTTCGCACCGAAAGGATAGCGGGCTCTATGGCGACCCGGGACTCACATTTGCGTCAGCTCGCGGCCTCACCGCCACGACTCGGCCGCGGCGCTTATCCGGTTTTGCGATGCACCGCGCCGGCTTCACGCGTCGCGCGGGAACGTAGGCGCAAAGGCATCGTTCCTCCATTAGGTATCATTGACACGGAGGTTCCAGATGGCCAGCCCGCGACAGAAGCGTAAAGTGAAAAAGGTGATGCACGAGTTCAAGCACGGCCAACTCAAGGGCGGCCGCGGGCGGCGCGGCAAGGTGAAGAGCCGCCGCCAGGCGATCGCCATCGCCATGTCCGAATCGGGCCAGTCGCGCAGTCGGCGCAAGCGCAAATCGAGCGGCACGCGCCGCAAGGCGAAATCGCAGGGACGCACCAGCGTGTCGAGCCGCAAGGTCGCGCGCAGCACCAGCACCCGTCGTGCGACCGCCCGCCGCAGCAAGTCGCGCGGCCGCGAGAAGAGCAGCAGATAACGACTCGGGCGGCGGGTGCTTGATCGGCGGCGGGGAGCGGGTTATCTCAGGGATGACGGGCGCGAGCCCCGTCCCCGTCGCCGCGCGAGGCCCCGCTTCGATGCAAGCCGCCATCATCATTTTTCCCGGCTCCAACCGCGAGCAGGACGTCTTTGACGCGCTGACCCGAACCTCGGGCAAGCCGCCGCTCAAGGTCTGGCACCGCGACAGCGAGCTGCCCAAGGCGGATCTGCTGGTGATTCCCGGCGGCTTCTCCTACGGCGACTACCTACGATGCGGCGCCATGGCCGCGCATTCGCCGATCATGCGCGCGGTGAAGGAGCGCGCCCAGCGCGGCACGCCGGTGCTCGGCATCTGCAACGGCTTTCAGATCCTGACCGAGGCCGGGCTGCTGCCTGGCGTGCTGCTCACGAACAAGACGCTAAAATTCCACTGCAAGAACGTCAATCTGCGCGTCGAGACCAGCCAGAGCATCTTCACCTGTCGCTATGAGGCGGGCCA
>WNFN01222403.1_pt1 | contig 12507 bp, 7 predicted proteins | sample 5400161 | NCBI WGS metagenome assembly WNFN01 (sample SAMN13153353, study PRJNA577476) | soil metagenome | isolation source: 80 cm saprolite on Douglas fir-dominated hillslope | place: USA:California | collected 2013-09-17
GTTCAGCGAGGCTGAGCAACGTTTTGCCGAGCGGCGGCAGATAGTCTTCCCAGGAGAGCACGCCGGAGCGCAGGGGAAATTCGGGATAGGTTCGGCGGACGGCGTCTTCCAGGATCGTGCCCATGCGCGCCATGACTTTCAGGTTGCGGACCACAGTGCGGCCGATGCCGTCGCGGACGGATTCGGCTTCGCGAACGAGAGACTCCATGATTTGCAGGAGCTTGGGTTCAAGTTCGGCGTCGTCCACGGTGAGAAAGAGGTGCTCGTGGCCGCGCTCGCGCATGAGGTTACGAATGCGCTCGTCCATGGTGACGCCTGCGGAAGCAACCAAGCTCGGCATGCAGGTGACGATGCCATGGTAGCGCGAGGAAACCAAGTAAGAACCGGCACGCAGGATGGAGCCGAGCTGGAACATGTCATGTTCGTCGGACGTGAAGACCGGCGCGCCGGGCAAAAACTCCAGCATGGAACGGCAAGCATGCGCATCGAGCCGCTCCATCGCGACAAGGACGGGAAAGACGCGATGGCGCTCGCGGAAGGCGGCCGCGGCTTTGCCAAAAGCAGAGATGTAGCGGCGGTATTTTTTGTCCACCTCGTCGCCAGACTGATGGAAATACACGGTGCGGTACTGGCTTTCCTTGTAGGCGCCGGTGGCGGCGCGCGCGACGTATTTCGCGATGGACGCTTTCACCGGCCAAACAAACGGATGAATTGGACAAAGCACGAGAATCGGGGTCTTCTCGTCCCAGCCCGCTTCGCGCAGTGTCTTGCGCGCGAATTCGGGTGGATGCGGCTCGAAAGTCCAGGCCGTATCGGTGCCTAGTTCGGTGGCGATGCCGAGCTTGCGCAGAAGCGTCTGCGACTCCAAATTGCGGGTGATCACCAGAGAGTCGTGCACATAACGGGCGCACATATCTTCAATCAAGCGATCCATGTGGCCGGCTTCCGCCCCATAAGCCAGCGATAGTTTGTTCTCGGCGGAGGCCAGGCCGAGCGAGCCGATCATCATCGTCGTCAGCGCGTTCGCGAATTTGCTCTTGAACATCGAGCCTTCGCAGGCAATCACACCGTGGTTCTGGCGGACTTCGCGGAACAGGAACGGCGGAAACACGTCGGGAAGATAGACCTGACGCGTGCCCTCGAAATAGCCGCGGCTGCGGTTGAAATCCTGAGTCATCACGCTGAAATCGACGTTGCCGGCGCCGAGGACGTGGCGAACCTGGCGCAGCATCTCCTGCACACGGACGTCGGAGCCGGTGTTGCGCGTGCCGTTGTAGCCGGCAAAAAGCACGCGGAGTTTTTCGCCGGGTTCCCAGCGGCGGCCGAGGCCGAACGTCCAGCCAATGCGCCGGATTTCGATGAGCGCACTGACCCACGCAACCAGCAAGAAGTCGGTCATGCGCGGGCGCTCCCGGCGACCGTTGTTTTTTGCGAGGAGGGCGCGGAGGACGGCCACGGCTTGGCCGGATAGCGAAATTTATTTTCGCGGCTAAACTTCAGCAGCGGATACGCATAGGTCGAAAACTTGGCCGGCGACTCACCTAGCTCAGCAACAACGCGCGAGTTATCGAAAACCGTGTTCCAGTCGAGATAGGGCCAGAAGACTTTCATCAGCGAAGCGCCATAGCCCACGGTGCCGCCACGGTTGGCCAGCCAATTCACGGTGCCGGCGAAGGGCCGGCCCAGCGCGGGCAGGAATGCCGGCCGTCGCCAGCCGCCCAGTTCCGCCAGGCGATCGGTGAGCTCGCGATAAGTCTGCGAGCCTACGCCCGCGGACAAATGATAGATGCCATGCGTTGGCTGTTCCTTCTGATGGATGGTCACGATGGCTTTACCGACGTAGTTCGCGGGCACGATATCGATCTTATCGTGAGGACGCAGCGGAAGAACAGGGAGCCGCGCGAGAAGATCGAAGGCTTGCACCATGTCGAACTGCGAGGTTTCTGCGCGGCGGCTGTCGCCCATCACGATGGCAGGACGAAAGATGGTGCGCGGCACATCGGGCAGAAGCTGCGCGACCATGTGCTCGCAGAATTTCTTGGTGCGCGCGTAAGGATCGTAGTCCGAGCGCGCCCAGTCGATGGACTTATCTTCAGCCACCACTTCGTTCTGGCGCTGGCCGGCAACGGCGACGGTCGAGACGTGCGAATAACGCCGAAGGCCTTTGCGATCCTGCGCGCGACGCGCGAGCTGGATCACTTCGAGCGATCCGCGCAGATTCACGTTGAGGCATTGCTTTTCGGATTTGCGGTTCAGCGAAGCGGCGCAATGAATGATGGAATCGGTGGTGTTGACCAAGGCTTGATGCTCGTCATCGGGAAGGCCGAAGCGCTCGCTGGTAAGGTCTCCGCGAAAAATGCGCACGCGGGAATTGAGGTAGTCGAAGAATTCGGGAAACTCGAAGTGGAGCTGCAGCGATTGCCAAAGGCGCTCGCGCGCTTCCTGCTCGGAATTGGCGCGCACCAGCAGATTCAGAGCGTCGCGATGCTCTCGCAGGAGCCCGGCGACCAAGTAGCTGCCGAGATAGCCGGTCGAGCCGGTTATGAAGATCGCCATAAAGGATCGGACGGACCTACGGAGTTGGAACCTGCGGAGGCGCGAGCGGCTTGCGCGGACCAATCGAGCTCGCGAGGGGCGCGCGGTTCGAGGGGACGGCCCTCCATGAGCGGATAGCACCATCGCCGCAGCGCCGGGATGTGAACGTTGATCCAATAGTCCCACCAGTCGATGGTTTCGGGATCGAAGGCGAACAGCGCGCGTTCCTCAACGGAAAGCGCGGTGGAAAGTAAACGCGCATTCTCGCACTCAAAAACATGCTCGTTGTGGAGGATGAAGGGCTCATACAGTTCGATGAGCTTTTCGGCGCGCAGCAGGTCGCGTTCCTGCTTCGCGAGGGGCGCTTTCTTCATGCGCAGAATCACCGCAAACCGATTGATGCGAGAGACGACCGCCTTCTGCATGGGAATGGACAGCCGCTCGTAGCGCTGCTTGGAAACGGGAATGGTCTCAAATTTCAATTTGAGCCAGTGCTCGATGCCTTGCTGGGTGCGGTAATGCTTGCGGTGCGCGAGCCCGGTCAGCTCGATACTGCGACCCATGTTGACCGGATTGATGGCTGAGGTCGCGAGTTGGTACAAGCGGGCGTGGCGGCGCGCGATCAGCGCCGCGGAAATCAGCGTCATGCCGCGGCAAACCATGTCCACGGGAATCACGTCGAGACACTTGCGCTCGTTCGTCGGCAGTTGGCGGAAGTTCGTGCCAAGCAAATAGGAGAGCGGGCCGGAGGTGTTGATGCCTTCATTCCAGCCGGTGAAGGGCGAACGCTCCGAGCTTTCGACGATGGAGGGCCGCACGATAGCAATTGGGAGATCGTTGCCATGGCGCACGAGGATGGATTCACCCAGGCTCTTGGTAAAGGTATACGTGTTGGGCCAGCCGAGGTGTTGCGCGCGGCGCAAGCCCACGCGCAGCAAGCGATTGCGCGCCCAGCGCACGCGATTGCGCTTCAGCACGCCTTCCAGCTCGGCGGCTGGCACGGACGACGGATCGCCGGCCCTCCCGAGAGCCTGGCGCCGCAGCGCGCGAGTCAACTCCGGGCTTTCCGACCGTGCTTCGATGTGGTGAATCATCTCGCGGAGTGACTCGATTTCGCGCGCAGCGTCAAAATTCGCATCACCCGCTGGATTGTAGTTGTCGTGCAGCTCCTCGCCGACACGGCCGTCGCGCATGCCCACCACGTAGCACGTCGAAAGGTGCATCAGGGCGGTGTGATCGCAACGGCGCAGGAATTCGAGCAGGTGCACAGCCGAATCGACATTGGAGGCCAGCGCTTCACGAAGATCGGGATTGAAATCGGTAAGGCCGGCACTGTTGACAATGAGGTCGAGCGATTTCGCGAGACGTGCTTGCGTCGCTGCGTCCAGTCCCAAACTGGGCTGGCTGACGTCACCTTCGACCACCTCGACTTTTTCTTTCAAGAAGGCGCCGAGTTGCCGGCCGTACCGCTCCTGGAGCGTGTCAAAGGCGGGCGATTCCTCGATGATTTTCTCGAAGCGTCGCTGGGCCGAAGTGGTGCGATTGCGGCGAATCAGCAGCGTGATTTTGCCGATCGTGGAAACATTTTCGAGTAAATCGACGAGCCAAACTTTTCCGATGAAGCCGGTAACGCCGACCAGCAGGATATGGCGCTTGCTGAGCGTGTCGCGGACCGCGAGACGACCAAGACGAGGGGCATCGCTAAATACCGATACCGGGCGGCCCTTTGCAGCCGCTGGCCGCGCCGCGCTTTGCGCGGCCGAATCGAGATGGCCGGGATGTTTCATCCAGCCGAGTTGTGCGAGCAGTTTTTCGCGAGCCATGCGGCCGTCGGTAGAGCCGCTGGCAATCCATGCGAGCGGGCCGCGCGGGCGCACGATGGGGGCAAGCAGCCGTCCGGTCGCGTGGCCCTCGCGAAATTCCAAGCGATTGGAAACGAAGGACGAAATGCCAAAATGATTTGCAAGCGGCCGCAGCACATGATCCAGCAGCTGGCTGACCAGCACGATTTGCTCACCGCTTCGCAAAACGTCAAGGAGCTTCTCAACGGATTCGCGGCGAAGCTCCGGTTTCAGCGCATAGTGAAAATATTCTTCGCCGAGGAGGTCGAGCCGGTCCTGGCTGACACCGCGCAACAGCGTGTGCAGCAATCGCGTGGCGAACGTGCGGCTGGCCGCGTAGGCGAATGGCCGCGTCAAGGCCATTCCCGTCATGCCCAGGCGGCGTGCCCAGCGTTCCGAGAAGCTCTGCGAGTTCCAGGTGAAGAATCCGACCGCGCGCATGGCGCCGAGTTCGAGCAGCGAGCCTTCGACGCGCCAGTACGTCACCGGGCTGGCCGCGCTGCCCTCTCGCGGGGCTTTCGCGTTGGATGTACTTTCCGTCATACCTACCAGACGATTATCGAGCAAGCTGAGACCCCGCGCCTATCCCGGATTGTTCCAGGCGATGATCTCTTGCACCTGATGAAACGGCCGGGAGGAGAACCACCGTTCGCCTCCGCACCCGGGCCAATCGTCCCCGAAGCAGGTGAGCGGTCACCTATTTGGGAAGTGAAAACGTAGCACTCTCAGCGGGTTCTCGCAAGGCAGCCAGGGGAGAGCTCGATGAGCGGATCTGTTTCCTAACTGCGGGGAATCAGCCTATACGCCCCAGCCGTAGCGCTCGGCGTGTTCAAGGGTGCGCTGCATCTCGTCGCGGAGCATTTCGATGAATGCAGAACCGGTTACGGTGCGGGCGCCAGGCTCCGAGATGTCCGCGGTGCGATAGCCGCCGCTGAGAACCCGAAGCAAGGATTGCTCCACCCAGTCGGCTTCGAGCGCAAGCCCAAACGCGTCGCGCAGCATCATGGTGATGCTAAGGATCGAGCCAATCGGATTCGCGGTGTCCGTGCCAGCTAACGACGGCGCGGAGCCGTGGATAGGCTCAAAGAGCGGCGCGCTCGAGCCGAAGCTGGCGGACGGAATCACCCCTATGGAGCCAGCCAAAGCCGCGGCGGCATCGCTCAGAATGTCGCCGAACATATTGGTGGTGAGCATCACGTCGAACTGCGCGGGCCGCAGCGTGAGCTGCATGGCCGCGTTATCGACATACATGTGTTCGAGCCGGATTCCGGGATACGCCGCGCTCATGGCCGTAACGGTGCGGCGCCACAGCTGCGAACTCGCCAGCACGTTGGCCTTATCGACGGAGCACAGGCGGCGCGAGCGGCTTTCCGCGCGGGCGAATGCAAAGGTGGCGATGCGCTCAATTTCCGATGTCGAATACGATTCGGTATCGAAGGCGCGCTCTATTCCGTTTTCGACGGTGTTTCCCCGCTCGCCGAAATAGATCCCGCCGGCGAGCTCGCGCACAATTTGGAGGTCCAGGTTGCCGAGACGATCGGCCTTCAGCGGCGAGATCCCGCGCAAGGGCTCCAGCAGCTTGACCGGCCGAACATTGACGTATAGGCCCAGCCCTTGCCGGAGCGCCAGCAAACCGCTCTCCGGCCTCTTGCCGATAGGAAGAGAATCCCACTTCGGACCACCCACCGCACCGAGAAAAACGGCGTCGGCTTTGCGGCAAGCGTCCAATGTGGCATTGGGTAGCGGCGTTCCAGCCGCATCAATGGCCGCGCCGCCAATCGGAAACTCGGCAAAGTCGAACTGGTGGTGGAACTCGTGCGCGGTCTCGCGAAGAACGGCGGTTGCGGCGCGCGTGACCTCCGGCCCGATCCCATCTCCCGGCAACAACACGATGGTCTTCTTCATGGCAAACCCCGGTCAAGAAAATCGCAATCTTGCGCCTTCGCTCAGCGAAGGAAATGCGGCGAATCCGGCAACACGCGGCGTCAAAGTATCCGGTAATCTCAAGCTGCGGGCGAGGCGGCTTCCGCCGCTACGGCGACAGCTCCGCGGCGAATTACCTCGTGCGCGATGGCTACCAAGTCGCGCTGGCGAACATCCTTTTGCTGGTCGGCGAGCGCCGTAACGCGGCGGTAGACCTCCGCGAGTTCCGCGTCGCTCGGCTCGTATCCAAGATCCCTCAGGCTCAAGCGCAGCGCGTTGCGCCCGGAATGTTTGCCGAGCACGAGCGAGCGAGATGGAACGCCAACGGTTTGCGGCGAAATAATTTCGTAGGTCAGTGGATTCTTGATAATGCCGTCCTGATGGATGCCCGCTTCATGGGCAAAGGCGTTCGCGCCCACCACGGCTTTGTTCGGCGCAACGGCGGCGCCGGTAATTTCGGAGAGCATACGGCTCGACGGGAAAAGCTCTTCCAGACGTATCCCGGTGGTGACACCGAAACTTTCCTTGCGCACCGCCAGGGCCACGACGACTTCTTCGAGCGCCGCGTTGCCGGCGCGCTCGCCGATGCCGTTAATGGTGCATTCGATTTGGCGAACACCCGCGCGCACCGCGGCTAGCGAATTGGCGACAGCCATCCCCAGATCATCGTGGCAATGGGCGCTCAATGTGATGCCATCCGGATCGCCGAGGTATTCGCGGACTTGCCGGAACATCGCGCCGTATTCCTCGGGCACGGCGTAGCCAACGGTATCCGGCAAGTTCAACACCGTCGCGCCCGCATCGACAGCAACCCGGCACACCTGGCACAAGAACTGGATATCGGTGCGGCCGGCGTCTTCCGCGGAGAACTCCACTTCGCCCACGTGCTGGCGTCCGAGACGAATCATCGACGCGATGGCTTCGAGCGCCTGCTCGCGCGTCATGTTCAGCTTCACGCGAAGGTGCAACTCGGATGTCGCAAGAAAAATGTGCAGCCGTGGGGCGGCGGCGGGCTCAAGCGCCTCAATGGCGGCCGTGATGTCTTCCTTTTTCGCGCGCGCCAGCGCGGCGATGGGCACATCGCGCACTTCTTTGGCTACCAGGCGCACGGCATCCAGATCTCCGCGCGAGGCGATCGGGAAACCTGCCTCGATCACGTCCACGCCGAGCTTGGCAAGCTGCCGCGCCATGCGGATTTTCTCCGCAGTGTTCATGGAAAAACCGGGCGACTGCTCGCCGTCGCGCAGGGTGGTATCGAAGATGCTTACCGAATCCATAGAAATCTCCCACCGTAAGTAAGGCAGAACGGCGCCAGTGAGTCAAATTTATCTTTATTCTGCTTTTGATAATCCTGCCTTATACTAAGGCCCAGGAGAGAAGTGCATGGATCTAGGGGAGTTGCAGGTGTTTTTGACCGTTGCCAAGGAGGGCAGCTTCTCACGGGCGGCGGAACGCCTCTACCGCACGCAGCCGGCGATTAGCCTGGGCATCCGCAAACTGGAGGATTCCCTGGGCCAGCCACTCTTCGTGCGCGGCTCCCGGCCGGTGCGGCTGACCGATGCGGGCGTTCTGCTGAAAGATTACGCAGAGCGGCTGCTGAATCTGCGAGACGAAGTAAAGAAAGGGCTTACGGAGCTGGAGGGCCTGAAGCGAGGAGAGCTTTCCTTGGGCGTAAACGAAAGCTCCATCCACGCGCTGCTTCCGGCCCTCTCCCGGTTCCGCGAAATGCATCCCGGAGTGCAGGTGCGGGTGCACCGGATGTTCTCTCGCGATATACCCCACGAGGTGCTGAACTACCGCCTCGACGTGGGTGCCATCTCTTTCGTGCCTCGCGATACCCAACTGCAAGCGACGGAAATCCTGAAGGATGAGCTGACCTTGGTGGTGCCCCTCAAGCATCCCCTGGCCAAGCGCCGCGAAGTAGATATCGAAGATTTGGGCCAGGAGACTTTCATCGGCCACATCGTCGAGTCGCCGTTCCGCCGCCGCGTGATCGAGCTTTTCGCCAGAAACCGCACAGCCTTGAATATGCCCATCGAAATGCCGACCATCGAGAGCATCAAGCGCTTCGTCCAAATGGGCATGGGCGTGGCCATCGTGCCGCGCATGTGCGCGCTGTGGGAAATTGAGCACGGCTGGATGAAAGAAGTGAAGGTGCGGCAACTGAATCTTCCCCGCCACGTCTACCTCGTCTCGCGCCGAGGTGCGCGTCTTCCGCACGCGGCCGCGGAGTTGGTGCGCATCCTGCACAACGGGCAGTAAAGGACTTACAGGCTTTCCTTCCGCAGGGCCGCAAGGCGTGCCTCCCCGCTGGTTCTCAGGTATGCTGCAAGGGCGTCGATTCGTCGCCGAAAACCATGAATAGCGGACTGGCCCTCCTCACGATCGGATTGTTTCTCGGAATGCGGCATGCAACCGACCCCGACCACGTGATCGCCGTTTCCACCATCGTCAGCCGGGAACGTTCGATCGTCAAAGCCGGCCTAATAGGCACTCTTTGGGGATTGGGACACACCCTGACGATCCTGATCGTCGGCACCGCCATCATGTTGTTTGGGTTCGCAATTCCCACGCGCACCGGGCTGGCCATGGAATTCTGTGTAGGGTTGGTTTTGATTCTGCTCGGCGTGCTGAATCTTACCGGCGCGATGCAATGGATGAGCGCGAAGCTTTCCCCCGCACATCCACGCGTCATCGGAGAGCACGCCCACCTTCACGAGCACGACGCCAAGCTGCACTTCCACTGGCACAAGCACGCTCCTGCAAGCGACCACCACGGAGAGAGTTTGGCGCCGCCTAAGTGGCTCGATCACACCTTCGGAGGCCTCGGGCTGTACCAAGCCATACGACCCTTGTTGGTGGGCATCATCCATGGACTAGCCGGCTCGGCGGCCGTTGCGCTCTTGGTCCTGAGCACCATTCGCGAACCGAAGTGGGCGGTGCTGTACCTGGTGGTCTTTGGCTTCGGCACTATCGCAGGCATGATGCTGATTACCAGCATCATCGCCCTCCCACTGTCCATCGCGGGTGCGCGTTTCGCTTGGCTGAATCGTGGAATGGTGACCGGCTCAGGCATCGTCAGCCTCGCGTTCGGCTTGTTCATCTGCTATCACATCGGCTTCGTCGATGGGTTGTTTGCCGCCCATCCGCATTGGACGCCGAGCTAGCTTCAACCGCTGCGCTCAGGCTTTCCGGGCAGGCACATGATGGTAGCCAGCATCGTGGCGCAGTGCGTTTCCTCGCCGTTCCTCCGGGCGTAAACCTCAGCTGAGCAGACCTTTAGGGTCTTTCCCGACCGTATGACACGGGCGCGTGCGATCAGCTCTTCCCCTGCAGCCGGCGCCAGCAGGTTGATCTTGTACTCGACCGTCAGCACGGAGGAATCCACAGGCATCAACGAATACGCGGCATAGCCACAGGCACTGTCCGCAATCGCGCCTGAGACTCCCGCGTGAAAGTAGTTGTGCTGCTGCGTGAGCTCCGGGCGGTAAGAGGCGCGGATTTCCACGTAGCCCTCGCGCAGCTCGGTTATTCGAGCCCCCAGATGGGCCATCAGTCCCTGACGTGCAAAGCTTTCTCGGACTTTCTTTAGGTATCCAGCGTCTATTTCGGCCATATCCGCGAGTATACCGTCACAGCTTGCTGGCCGCAGCCCTGCCTAAATTCCCAAATTGGGAATGTAATAAATACGCTTCGGTAATCTAATTTTCTTGACTATTAGGAAAGAGCGGCGTTAAGTTGCGCAACTAGGCCCTCTCAGAAACAGCAGACATCGTTACACGGCCGAGAAAAATCTATGGCCCAGCCAGCTCCGCTCGCTTCCGCGCCCGCCAGAAAACCTCCTTGCCGCAATTCCCCATTTTCGAGCCGCACGGATTGGCGTGTACTTCTACTCCTGGCGGGGACATTTGTGGCTGCCGTTTCGACCTATGCGCAGACGCCGCAACAACAATACGTCTATGGCTCGGTGCCGGTCACGACGACCACTTCCCAGATCGCGGCTTATGCGAAAAACGGACAGACCGGTGCCCTCTCCGCCGCTTCCGGATCTCCTTTTGCGGATAAGCTCGCTGGCGGCGCGATGGCGGTGGATGCTCTGGGCCGCTTTCTTTTTGTGGTCAACCCCAACACCAGTAATATCTCCATGTTTCAGATCAACCAAGCCACCGGCGGACTAACCGAGGTGTCTGGATCTCCTTTTTCGACAGGCCCGACGGAAAATCCCAACTTAGCTGCGAAGGATCCGGTCTGTCTGTCGACGGAAAAATCCGGACAGTTTCTCTATGTGGGCTACCGCTTCGGAAATTTCTCGGGACAAGGTGCGGTTAATGAGTACTTGATCGATGCCACCAACCTGCAACTGGTTCCCCTTTCGGGGCAACCGACTACGGATATTCCTTCCTCGCCCATCGGCATGCTGAGGGACCCGAAGGGATTGCATTTGTATGTGGGGCTGGGACTAAACGCGAACACCGGAATGCAGGATGCAGGTACTAACGTCTACCCCATCGATGCGGTGACCGGCGTCTTAGGCGCTCCAGGCTCTGCCGGCAACGCGCAGGTTGGCGGCAGAAGCATCGCTATCGATCCTCGGGGTCTCTTCTTCTTCGACAGCTGGGGGGTTACCGCGGGTGGGATTGACAGCGCTTTGATTTCTCCCGCGGATGGAAGCGCCACCACCGGAATATCCACCGTTAGCCTGAGTTCCAGCGAAATTGCTGCGGCGATGTTGGTCGACAGCAGCGGAAAATTCCTTTATGCCCAGCAGGGCACCACGCCCGTCGTTTATTCGATTAATCGAACCACCGGAGCGCTCAGCGTGCCTCCGGCCGCGCTCTCCGTACTCACCTTCAGTCCACACAGCGCAGCCGCCGACCCGCTCGGGCCCTACATCTATTCTTTACAGCCGGACGGAATTCATGCTTTCTTGGTCGATTCGCAAACGGGCGCTCTCTCCGAAATTCCCGGCTCGCCGTTCACCGGCGCTGTCGCAGCACAGGGAACGCTGGCGATATCCGGCGCGCCGCTTCAGGCGGTCAGCGGACCGGTCGCGGCTCTTTTTCCGGCTTCGGAGAACTTCAACAGCATCACCGTGGGTCAATCGAGCAGCTCGCAGCTGCTTACCCTGACAAATACCGGGGGGCAGGGACTCAGCGTGAATTCCATCGCGCTCACCGGCGCGAATGCTGCCGATTTCGCTGCCACTCCCAACTGCACCGTCCCGACGGTTCTCTCGCCGAATGGCACTTGCACGATCAGCATCGTCTTCTCTCCGACGGCCGCCGGACTGCGGCAAGCTTTGCTTGCAATTGCAGACAATGCACCAGGCAGCCCGCAAACCGTCCCGTTGACGGGCACCGGTGTATCTCCTCTACCCGCGGTGACGCTAATGCCGGGAAGTCTGACCTTCCCTACGACTGCGCAAGGAAGCACGAGCCCAGCGCAAGCCATCACGGTGACCAGTGCCGGCAGCGCCACGCTGCACATTTCTTCCGTCCTTCTGAGCGGCTCCAACCCTGGCGACTTCAGCTTGGCGGGCAATACGTGCAGTGCTCCCCTCGCACCAAACTCTTCCTGCACCATAAGCGTAACGTTTGCGCCGCTCGGCGCAGGGCAGCGCACCGCCAGCGTCACCATCGCCGACGATGCTCCCAATTCTCCGCAATCGGTTCCGCTCACCGGAACGGGCCAAGCTCCGCCTCCCGGCAAACCGGTTGTGACTCTGAGCCCCAATGCGGTGGCGTTCGGAACGGTAACGCAGGGCACTTCCGCGGGTCCGCAGAGCGTGGCGCTTACCAACTCCGGCTCTGCTCCGCTGCACATTTCCTCCGTGGTTCTAGGCGGGACAAACGCCGGCGTCGTCAGTATGAACAATGGCTGTACGGCTTCCGCTTATGCTGCGGGCGCGACTTGTGCGATCAGCGTGAGCATCACTCCAGTTGCTACTGGCCCGCAGGTCGCGACAATCACGATCGTGGATGATGCCGCGGATTCGCCGCAGACAATCGCCATCAGCGCAAATGTCAATCCGGCGTTCACCATCGCACCGGCCGCTGCTGGCGGAACGTCCGTAACAGTGACTGCCGGACAGACGGCATCTTTCACTTTGCAGTTGACGCCCGGCGCCGGCTTTGCGGGAACTGTTTCCTTCACGTGCGCGGGGGCGCCTACGGCTGCGACGTGCAAGGCGCCTTCCGTCGCGCTCACA
>WNFN01201834.1_pt2 | contig 12504 bp, 9 predicted proteins | sample 5400161 | NCBI WGS metagenome assembly WNFN01 (sample SAMN13153353, study PRJNA577476) | soil metagenome | isolation source: 80 cm saprolite on Douglas fir-dominated hillslope | place: USA:California | collected 2013-09-17
ATGAGCAACCCAGTCGTCTTGATCACTGGCGCTTTGACCGGCATCGGCCGAGCCACCGCGCTCGCCTTTGCCAAAGACGGGGCACAGATCGTCGCGTCCGGCCGCCGGGAAGCCGAAGGCAAGGCGCTGGAAGCCGAACTCCGCGGCCTCGGCGCGCAAGCGGCGTTCGTGCGTGCCGACGTGCGCCGCGAGGACGAGGTACGCAGTCTCGTGGACCAGACTGTTGCGCGTTTCGGCCGGATCGACGTCGCCGTCAATGCCGCGGGCACCGAAGGTGAGCCTGGCCCGGTCATTGACCAGACCGCCGAAAGCTACGCAGCCACCTTCGACACCAATGTGCTCGGCACGCTGCTCAGCATGAAGCACGAGCTTCGCGTGATGCAGGCGCAGGGTCGCGGCAGCATTGTCAACATGTCCTCGACGTATGGTCACGAAGGGGCAGCCGGAGCCTCGGTCTATGTCGCGAGCAAGCACGCCGTGGAAGGCATGACAAAGTCCGCAGCGCTCGAAGCAGCGAGTTCAGGCGTGCGCATCAATGCCGTGGCTCCTGGTCCGACCGAGACCGGCATGCTCAACCGCTTTACGCAAAACGCAGAGAGAAAAGCAGCGCTGCTCAAGACAGTGCCGCTCGGGCGCGTCGGCGAACCCAACGAGATCGCCCGCGCCGTCGTCTTCCTCGGTTCCGACAACGCTTCGTTCGTAACCGGCCAGATCCTTACCGCCGACGGCGGCAAGACCGCCGGCTAACAGCCGACGTTCAACGTAGGCTCAAGGCTGCGCGGCTCGAACCGCTGGAGAACGCTCATGTTCAATCTTGCCGGAAAAACCGCCCTCGTCACCGGCGCGTCACGCGGCATCGGGCGCGCCAGCGCGGTGGCGCTCGCCGAGGCCGGCGCCCAGGTTCTCGTTCACTATGGCCGCGGAGCGAAAGAGGCTGACGACGTGGTCTGCGAGATCCGCAAGGCCGGCGGCCACGCCGATGCGATCGCAGTCGATCTCGCCGCCGCCGACGGTCCACATAAGCTTGCCAAGCAAGTTCGCGCCATTGTCGGCGATCGGCTCGATATCCTCGTCGCCAATGCCGGAGTGTCGAAGGCAGCCGGCATCGAAGAAACGACGGTCGAAGATTTCAACGCTTTGTTCGCCGTGAATGTCCGCGCGCCGTTCTTTCTTGTGCAGCAATTACTGCCGATCATGCGCGAGGGCAGCAGCATCGTGCTCGTCTCCTCGCTGGCGGCGCATGCCGTCGTCGGCACGCTGCCGGCCTACGCTGCGAGCAAAGGCGCGATAGACACGCTGGTGAAGCACTTCGCCGCGGCGCTCGGCCAGCGCAGCATTCGCGTCAACGCCGTGGCGCCGGGGGTGGTTGCGACCGAGATGTCGAATCTCACGAAGACGGATGCGGGACGGGATTACGTGCTCGGTCTGCAGACACTCAAGCGGCTCGCCCAGCCCGACGATCTCGGGGACGTCGTCGCATTCCTCGCCTCGAGTGAGGCCCGCTGGATCACGGGCGACACCATCCATGTCGACGGCGGTTCAAAGCTTTGAGACCAAACACCAACAGTTTTGCGGCCTAGAGCGGGTGTGCGGCGGCAGCTATTGGCTTGTCCGGACGGTGGAAGTCACAGCGCTTGGCCTTGCCGGATCTTCGCAAGCCGACGCTCTTGCGTGAGATAGGCTTGCGCCGCCGCGGTGCGGAACAATGCACGCGTCTGGGCCTCGTCGAGCCGCTCGTCGAGATGGTGAAGTGAGCGCTCGGTGATGTGACCCTCGTCGTTGCCGCGAGTGACTGCGATCGGAAAGCGTTAAGTGGGAAGTCGGACAACAGAGTAGCATTCACAAGAGATGTCGTTCGGCGCCACGCGATCGACGATTCAGAAAGACCACGAGGCTCGTTTGATTATGGGAATGTCGATGATTCGGCCCCTGCTCGATCGGGTACAAAAACGATAGACTGCGAAAATTCATCTCGTGCAAACACGCGCGCCCGAGTGATAGTGTTGCAGTAAATCCATCCGTTCGGCACCTTCAACCGAAAAGTCTCAATCGCGAAGGGGCGCGACACATCCGAACAAACAAGTTCCCAGTGAGCACCTTTGGCCATCTTCTTCTCTCTTGAGCAGAAACAGCGTCGCATGAGCGGGTCGTCAAGGAAAGCGAACTCAAGCGCATGTAGCCCCTCCGCGGCCGCGCGTAGCTTGCGGTCCGGCCGAGAAGGGCAGGTAAGCGAGCTTGCCTAAGCCACTATCCGAGCGAGTGCTGACGCGCACGCTCGGCGGATGAGCTTCTTGACGGCCGCATCGGAGAGGTCGAGCAGCGGGCTGTCCGGCGCGCTTTCGGGTGTCTCCTTCTCCGGCAAGTCTTCCTTGTGCTCCGACAAGTCTTCCTTGTGAGCCGTCGCCTTGGTATCGCTTGCCATAAGCCTCCACAGCCGGCACCGGGTCGCCGTCCTGCCTCGTAGCCGATACCCCAAAGGGATGGCTACGCCTATCTAAAACTTTGGCTGTCAATCCGATACTAATTCACGCCGGGCGGTCGTACGGCCCGATCGGTATTCTTGCTGCCGGACCGGTGAATGCTTTTCACGCCAACGGCCGGAGTCCCTGACTTCTCCGCGATAATCCGGTCCTGTTCTTCGATGACGGCACGCGCGGCGGCATCGCCATCGAGGCCCCCGAGGACGTCGCTCGGCACTCTGCGATTGGAACGCAGCGAGCCGTCTTCGTAAACCACGTCGAAAAGCGTGAATTCAGCGCGCGTTGCCGGCTTGCGTGCCATTTTGATTTTCCTGTGATTGTTCGACGCTGCCACGCATCGAGCGCGGCATCGCGATCATCGAGCCACCGCCGGCAAGACCAAATTGCCCGGCACGTAGCCTGGATGGGCAAGTCAATGGCAAGGACGGGCAAAACTCGAACGCGTTGCGTATATATAGTCGTGGGGCACCAAATCAACCCGTTGCACAAGGAGGGAGCGAATGGCATTCAAGCCGAATTACCGTCGAGACCGGGCCGAGCGACAGAGGACAGCACGCGCACGCACCGAGGAAAAACAAAGAAAAAAGGAGGAGAAGGCTGCGCTGCGCAAAGCCGAGCGCGAGGCAGGCGAAGCCCCGCCGGATGAGACGCAAAAGACCGGGCAGCCTTGAGGGTTACTGGTTCCGCGAAACACAGCCATTCCTGTGCAGAGAATGTCGCAGGATCTGCCATCGCTTTCGGCGTCGGGCGCGTCAACGACCTGCATCCACGCGCCCAGTGCGCGCACGGCGGCAAGTCCTCGACGGCAAACCTTCGATAGCGAGCCAAGCAACGCCTCTACGAGAGTGACGATTATCCGATGCAACGGCCTGCGCCGGATTGATGCCGGCAGCTGGGTTGACGTTGCGGCCGCGGTCACATAGATATCAGCCCGCAACCAGTTTTCGGTATGCCTCGCGATGCCCGATTTTACGGTGCGCAGCCAGCTCCCCCAAAATTGGATGACCGACCACGCGATGCTCGCGTGATCGGATACACATTGCAAGGTAAGGAGGCCATGATGGCTACAGGTACCGTGAAGTTCTTCAATACTCAAAAAGGCTTTGGATTCATCGCGCCGAGCGACGGCAGCAAGGACGTGTTCGTGCACATCAGCGCGGTCGAGCGCGCCGGCATGCGCAGCCTTGTGGAAGGCCAGAAGGTCAGTTACGACATCGTGACCGAGCGGGGCAAGCAGGCGGCGGCCAATCTGCAAGCCGCGTAACGACGCCTGGATTACGGTCGCGCGCTGAATTTCGCGCAGTCGGTGCGCGGGATGCTCGCTCGCCGGTGATCAAGTTCATGGTCCCCAACTAAAGAAAAACTCGCCCTGTTCATTGACGGTGCCAATCTCTATGCCACCGCGAAATCGCTTGGCTTCGACATCGATTACAACAAGAAGTTTTTACGCGAGTTTCAGTCGGGCGTCGATCTGCTACGGGCGTTCTATTAGACCGCCGTCATCGAAGATCAGGAATTTTCCTCGATTCGGCCACTGATCGACTGGCTCGACTACATGGTTACACGGTCGCGACTAAGCCGACCAAAGGGTCCGCCGGGACTTTCGTCAGCCGGTTCGGCCAAAGAATTAAGGCAGGGGCTGCCGGCTAACCCTGCATCTTTTCGCAGGCGGCAATGATAGAATCAACAATCAGGGCGATCAGTGCCTCGCATTGGAGGTCCATGTGCCGGCGGGCCGACGGTTTCAGCTTATCCTAATCAAGCCATCGCACTACGACGACGACGGGTACGTGATCCGCTGGTGGCGTGCATTGATCCCATCGAATTCGCTCGCCGCAGTATACGCAATTGCGGCCGATTGCGCGAAGCGACAAGTCCTCGGACCGGACGTCACCATCGACATCGAGGCCATCGACGAGACGAACACGCGGGTGGACGTGGCTTCGCTCGTCGCCCGTCTCCGGCGTCACCGCAATTTCGGACTTGTCGCGCTGGTCGGAGTTCAAACCAACCAGTACCCGCGCGCCCTCGATATCGCTCGGCCGTTCCGGACCGCTGGTATATCTGTCGCAATCGGCGGATTTCACGTATCCGGCTGCCTCTCCATGCTGGACGGTCGCGCCGTCGGGCTCGATGCCTGCCGGGAGCTGGGCATCTCGATATTCGCTGGGGAGGCCGAGAACCGGCTCGACATGCTCTTGCGCGACGCCGCAGACGGCCGTCTGGCTGCGCAATATGATTTCATCAAAGACCTGCCGGAGCTGGCGGGCACACCGGTTCCGTTCCTGCCGAAGCAATATGTGGCGCGGACGCTGGGCCTAAGCGCGAGCTTCGATGCGGGCCGCGGCTGCCCCTATCAATGCTCGTTCTGCACCATCATCAACGTGCAAGGCCGCAAGTCGCGCTTCCGCTCGGCCGATGACATCGAGCATCTCATACGGCTCAATTGGGCGCAGGGCATCCATAAATTCTTCATCACCGATGACAACTTCGCGCGGAACAGAGAATGGGAGTCGATCTTCGACCGCCTCATCCTGCTGCGTGAGAGAGACGCAATCCCGCTCGGCCTCATGATCCAGGTCGACACCTTGTGCCACAAGATCCCGAATTTCATCGAGAAAGCGAAACGCGCAGGTGTCACGCGCGTGTTCATCGGTCTTGAGAATATCAATCCGGACAACCTCGCGGGGGCCAAGAAACGGCAGAACAAGATCACCGAATATAGAAGGATGCTGTTGGCCTGGAAGGCGCAGGGCATAATCACGCTCGCGGGCTACATCCTGGGTTTCCCCTCGGATACCCCAGAGACTATTCGACGCGACATCGCGATCATTCAGGAGGAGCTGCCGCTCGACATCGTCGAGTTTTTCTGCCTCACCCCGCTGCCGGGCTCGGAGGACCATCAGATTCTCTGGAAAAAAGGCGGCGTGATGGATACCGACCTCAACCGGTACGACGTCGAGCATGTCTGCACCGGCCATGCGCGCATGAGCCGAGAACAATGGGAGGCGATCTATCGCGAATCCTGGTCACTCTATTACACGCCGAAGCACATGGAGACGATACTGCGCCGCGCGGTGGCGACCGGCGTATCCGTCAACAGCCTCATCAAGGTGCTGGTCAATTTCGCGACTACGGTGTGGCTCGAGAACGTGCATCCGCTGCAGGGCGGCATTCTCCGGCTCAAGCATCCTTCGGAGCGCCGCCCGGGTCTGCCACGAGAACGCGCTTTCATTTTCTGGCCACGGTTCGTTTGGCAGACGCTGAGCAAGCATGTGGTCATCATGGGGATGATCGCGCGCCTTTTTTTGCTCAAGCTCGTGATTACGCGCGATCCCGCCGCTCGGACGTACACGGACATTGCACTCACCCCCGTGAACGACGACGACGTGACGCTCAATCTCCTCACCAGCACGACCGGGGCGCACGCTGCAATCGCGCATTTGAAAAAGGTCGCCGCGCTGACTCATAGTGCGTAGCGGTTCCGAATGCATTTGCTTTTATTCGGATGACGCTGCTCTCGCAGCAATCTGAAGGAAGTCAGATCGCTGTGACTGGGATGCTTCCCAAAGATAGAAAGCCGATAGAATTCCGACGATCCCACACCTCATCCACTGCGGCGACGTCGAGACCGTGACGGGGTTCATCGGTAGAATCGCTCCTTGAACTCAGCGGCGGTCCAAGACTGGACGAACCCCAAGCACGCTTCCGACTCCTTGCCAGTAGCCACACACGCCTGGAAAAAAGCATCATATTGGCGTCCGCAGTTTCGTACCAAAATCACCCGCAGCGCATCGTCAACGTTGGAGGGGTAGCTGCCAGATTCCAGTTCTCGAGCCACGCAATTCTTCACGCCTTTAAAAGCCCTGGCAACGGCGTGATCTAAGTGTCCAAGCCTGTGCTGCCAGTTCGGCTGAGAATTCGCGGATAGTATCGGGAACAAAAGGGTTGCTACGATAGCGGCAGCCCCAGTTGCGGAAATACGCAAGACCGTCACGAACCGCGACCCAACAATCATCTTAGCCATGGGTCATTTTGACATCTTCTGTCAAGCGTATCCATGTTGCGACCGCGGTTGAGGTGATCGTCGATCTCCGCGGCGCAGCCGATCATTCGGCCATAGAGGAATACCGTGAATGCCGCCGTCTCGAGATCACGTTCCCCGAGCGATCCGCTCTTGTAGTCCTTCCACAGCAGCGCAAGCAAGAGCGCCGCTATCACGGCGTCGACATTGACGCAGAACACATAAGGAGACGCGCCGACGTCGTAAAGCGCTTGGACCAGCTGCCGGTAAAAGTCGTGAAAGATGTTGTAGTCGCCGCGTTCTTCCATGATCTTGGCGATGAACCGCTCGCGCGGATCGTGATTGATCGGGTTGCCTTTGAACACGGGATGGTGCACTCCCGGCAGTGCGCGCGGGCCGCCGGTCCCGAGTTCCTTTCCTTCCGCCTTCTCGCGCACGTAAGCCTTGGCAAAATCGGTCGCCATCGCCTTGAGATCGAGGCCGTGCTTGGGATCGGTCGGATCCTCGAGGTTCTTGTCCTTGAACTGGTCGAGCAGGAAAGCCATGCCTTCGAATCCGTTGCCGCCGTGGCTATAGCCGGTATGGGTGAGGAACCCGACCATGGCCTTGTTGAGCTGCACGCGGCCCGGCGTCTGTGGGCCGTCGGCTGCGACGGCGCCCTTGGCGCCCTGCGCTGAAATTGCACCCGGACCGTTCGAGATCAACAAGCCGATCAGGATTTGCAACGGCCGCGCCTCCGCCTCCGTCGGCTTTTTGCCGGTCATTGCCAGGAAGGCCAGATCCGCCATGGTCCACGTCTCGAACCGCTCGTCGCGCGGGATGCCGCAGAGCGAACCGCGCTGATGCTGCGCGCCGGGAATGGAAGCGCCGATCATCACGCCGTAAAGCCGTAGATACCAAGGCAGCGTGCGCGCGGTGATCCTCGAGATGCGTTTGCGCATCAAAGGGCCCCAAGCAATCGTCGTAGCAAGCGCGGCCAGAACGGCATCTCGATGAACCGGCGCGGAAAAACTCTCCAGGAGCTTGAGGAACAGCGACTTCGCGCCTCGCGCTCGGACCGCCTTGATCATGAGGGCGGGCCGAACGTCCCGATCCGTTTCGGTTGCGAGGAACAAGGCCTTGGTCTTGTCGCTCACATCGACGTTGCGCAAATCGAAGCTCTCGTCGCGCGCGTCGGTGAGACCGCTGTGGGCGAAGAGATCGATGAGGGCGTCGGTGCAGGCAAGCGCTCGCTCGACCCTTTTTGGCCCGATGATGCTCGCCGCCGCGGCCATGACCGTGTTCGGCGCATTGCCCGCCTCGCGCGCCGCGTCGGCGGCAACGAGCGCCGGATCGCCTACCAAATTGACCTCGGCGGCGACCGCGACATCGAGTAGCGCACGGTCGTTCGCATCCGCGATCTCGTGCACGAGCGGAAGCGCGAAGTTCGCCTCCAGCGGCTCGCGGGCGAGATCGAGCACCGGGACGCCGTGCACGCTCGTCACCTGCGTCTTGTCATCCATGACCGAAGCGCCGGAGCAATCCTTCATGGTTTGCCGCGGGATGACGGCGCCGATCTGCCTGTTCAGCGCCGCGATCTGGGCATCGTATGGGGGCATCGCCGCGACGACGCCGAGATCGAGCTGCTGCGGCAACTTGATTCCCAGGTTCGAGCCGAACCACGGCTTGAGCGCCAGGTTTCCCTCCGGGGCGAAGTCATGCCGGGTGGCGTTCTCGCGCATGACCGCGGTCAGCGCCGCCGGGATATGAGCGATGTTGGTGACGACGGCTCCTTTCGCCGAGAACACCGGCTTCTCGGGCGTGAAGATGCCGTCGACGCCGAACATCTCCATGAACCAGCGTTCCTTGGCGACGGCATCGTCGGCGCCGCCCGACATCGCGCCGGCATGACCGACGGCGCGGGTCAACTTGCTCTTCCAGCGTCCGACCACGCAGGCCACGAGCGGCTTGGTGAAGTGGGCGTCGACTTCGTAGTAGCCGCCCGGCTCCACGTAAAGCACCGCCGCCTTGCTGCGCGCGTCGTTGGCGAGCGCGAAAGCGAACTCGGGTGCGGCATAGTGGATGTAGACATCCTTGCCGCTCGATATCAGCGTGGTGGTGCCCCAGCCGGCCATGCGAAGGTAGGTGGCAATGGTCGTGGTGAAATTGCCGGAATTCGAGAGGATCGCGATCGATCCCTTCCTGAGCGCCTCGTCGGGACTGTCGCCGCCCAGCGCGCCGCCGATGCGCACTTCGTTCCAAGCATCCGCCACGCCCAGGCTGTTGCCGCCGAAAATATCGATGCCGTTCATCTGCCCCATGGCGCGGATCTCGCGGGCGTCATGCACCGACATCTTCTCGGTGACGATAAAGACCTTCTCGAGCGCCGGATTCACCCGGATCAACTCGGCCACGCCATCGCGCGCCGCGGCGGGCGGGAGATAGATCACGCCGCAATTGAACCCATGGCCCGCCTCGAGCCCTTCGAGCACGCTGTTGTAGACGGGGATGTTCCCTTTCGCCGTCTGCATGAACTGCCCGCGCCGACCGGGCGAAGTGCCGAATACGACATTGCCGCCGGAATAGGCGTGACCGACCGGCGTGACGCTGCTCGACTCGCCGCCAAGGATGTTGAGCACGCACACGCGGTCCTGGCGGGTGGCAATCTCGGCGAGCGAGCCGATGCCGACGAAGTATCTGAAGCTGCCGACGCCCCGCTTCTGCATGATACGCTCCTGGGAACGAAAACCGTTGCGAATGCGCTGAGCAAAACTCGCTGCCGTTCACGCCGCCATCACCTTGGCCGGCTCGGCGATCCTGAGATGCTTGGCGATCTCCGCGCGGCCGCCCGCTCTCATCCACGTGTCGACTGCGCGCGCGTAGTTGATCACCTCGCTCATGTCCGAATCGAAGCCGAAGATGCGGTACGGCAGGCCGAGCGCCTCCATGGTGTCGCGCATGGCGCCCATGCCGCGCACGAGATTGGGCCCGCCGCGGCCGATGACGACGAAGAGGGGGGTCGGGCCGTTGCGGCTGAAGTACTCGCGCAGCGCATCCGCCATGGCGCGGAATGTCTCGAAGATATCGGTATTGTTGGACTTGCCGCCGATGATGAACAGCACATTCGTCTGCTTGAGCCAGTGCTTGAAACAGATCTCGGCGACCGCCTTCATCTTGGCGTAGGGCGGATTGCCGCCGAAGTCCGACGAGATGATCGCATTGTCGCCGAGAAGCTCGGTGACCAACGAGTTGGCGCCGCCGCCGAAGGTGGGCGCCAGAATGGTTCCCTCGGCGTTGATGACGTAAACGTCGCTTTGGCCCTGGTAGGTGCGCAGCTGATTGATCTCGTGCTCGAAATCGGAATAGTCCACCGCAAACAGATGTTGAGGGAGTTGAAGGCGCTGCCAGCGAGGATCATCGCGGTCGAAGCCGCACTTGAAGTCGCAGGCGACCGGCGTAAGCCTGCCCGAACGGTCGGGGCGCATGCGGATCGGGTTCAGCTCGAGCGTCGTCATCCCGTAGTCGTGGAAGAGCTCCCAGAGCTTCGGCAGATGCTGCACCAGCGGCGAGATGATTTCCTTCGGCGCCTGCAGATTGGACAGCGCGTTGGCTACGACAAAGGCCTTGAAGCCGGTCAGCGGATCGAACGGAACCTGCGCAACTTGGGATTTATCTAGCTCTTCAATGTCCATACCGCCGTGGTGGGTCAACGTCATGGTCGGCGCGCGGAAGTGCGTCGAGTCCGTCAGTGAGAAGTACACCTCGTGCTCGGCCGGTACCGCGCCTTCGAAGGTGACGCCGTTCGCCTTGGCGAACTGATTGCCGTGTCGATGCTCGACGAAGTAGAGCCGCTCCTTCTCCTTGAGCGCGGTCTTGAGATCCTTGGCCCGGCCCAACAAGCCTGCCTTGCCCTTCTTGCCCACTCCGCCCTTGAATACGGGCTTGATGAACACCGAGCCATGGCGCTCGATCAGCGCTTTGATCTCGTCCTCGCTCGCGTCCGAACCCAGCACCTCGGCGGCCGGGAAGCCGACGAATTGCAGCATTCGGCTGCCGTAAAGCATGCCCGTCACTTGCATGTTTGCGCTCCTTCCTCGGCCCCTTCGGTCGGGCTCGCTCTTCGAGCTGCCTTGGAACTCAGGCGATCCGACCCAACAACACGAGAACCAGCGTGACAGTGATGGCGCCGCCGATGCGGGTCGCTATCTGCGCGAAGGGCATCAACTGCATGCGGTTCGCGGCCGTGAGGATCGCGACGTCGCCCGTGCCGCCCTGCCCGCTGTGACACGCGTTAACGATGGCCGCCTCGATCGGATACATGTTGAGAAGGCGGCCGACGAAAGCGCCGGTAGCCATCAGCGTCGCCACGGTAAAGAAGATCGTGATCATGTTCGGGATGTTGAACGCCGCTACCAGCTTATCCCAAGGAGTCAGCGAAACACCGATTGCGAACAGGAGCGGATAAGTGACCGCCGTCGAGAAGAACTTGTAAACCACGAAACCGCCCTGCTGCAGATGCGGCGACACCGCGCTCGTCAACTTCGCAAGCACCGCCAGGAACAACATCGCCACTGGCGCCGGCAGGCCGAACAAGCGGTGGCACATGACCCCCATGAGATACAGCGTGATCGCGGCAAGTCCGGCCGCCGCGATCGTGCTCACGTCCATGAAACCGCCGGTTTCATCCTCGACCTCCTCCCTGGCGGGATCCATCTCGTCGTGCTCGTCCGGCTGGAGACGTCCTTCGCCTGTCAAGTGCGGATAACGTTTTCCGACAAAGTTGAGGAAGCCAGCAAGCAGGATCGCGGTGAGGCTGCCGAGCATGACGGGCGGCAGAATTTGCGCGAACAGGTCACCCGGAGGCTGATTGAGGATTTCCGAATACCCGACCGACAGTGGAATGGCTCCTTCGCCGATGCCACCGGCCATGATCGGAATCACGACGAAGAAGAACGTGTGATGAGCGCCGAGGCCCAGTAAGGTGCCGACGCCAGTTCCCACCAAAGCGGCGACTACCGAGCCGACGGCGAGCGGCACGAATATCTTCAAGAAACCCTTCACAAGGACGTGGCGGTCCATTCCCAAAATGCTGCCGACGATGATGCACGCGATAAACAGGTACAAAAAGTTCGTGTATTTCGTGAATTCAACGACGGATTTCTCGATCTGGGGCGGCAGCAGCTTGTAGTAAGCGAGGGCCGAAGGAATGAAAGTCGCGAAAATCGCAGCGGCGCCGATGTTGCGCAGCACGGGCATTCGTTTGCCGATTTCCGCACACGTGAAGCCCCCGATCACGAGGACCGCAATCATCATCGAGATTTCGCCCTTGATGTCGCCGGTATAGACGAAACCCACAATGAGCGCGAAGAGCATGACGTAGATCGGGACCGGAATGATCCCGATCCTGGTGTCCATGATTCTCCACCAGCCGGTCGGCCACCACGATTCAACGTGCGAGGGAACCGGGAAGAGCGATGTTTTTTTCGGCTCGGTCGATGGCGCAGCCGAGATGCTCTGTTGCAAGCTGTCCTCCCGTCATCTCCACATTCTTATCGTTTGGATCTCATATTTTTATGTTTGGCGGCCCTTCTGCATGAGATCGCAAAGCGTCAATCCCTCGTCGACCGGAGATCGATCTCGGGTCTTCGATCGTCGTTCTCCAGCCCGGCATCGTTTGGATCGTCGAATAGAACCGTCGCCCGTTTCACGAAGCGATCGTCGAATGTTTTTTGCAGGTTGATGTCGGCGCTCTTGAGCTCCGGATCGAAGGTCACCAGCATGTCGCGTGCGCTTTTCATGCCCGCGGGCGTGATCATGCCGGTCTTCGAGTAGACGAGCAGGTTCGCCCTCAGCGCCTTGACGTAAATGTCTCGATCGCCGAAAAAATACTCTTGTGGAACAGTATTGACGATTTCGTCCGTTGTAGCGGTCGCGATCCATTTCAGAGTCTTGTAGAAGGCGTTCACGAGCGCCTGAATCGTGTTCGGGTTTGCTGCGATGAAGTCCTGTTTGGCGTAGAGC
>WNFN01209392.1_pt1 | contig 12500 bp, 11 predicted proteins | sample 5400161 | NCBI WGS metagenome assembly WNFN01 (sample SAMN13153353, study PRJNA577476) | soil metagenome | isolation source: 80 cm saprolite on Douglas fir-dominated hillslope | place: USA:California | collected 2013-09-17
CGGATGTCCGCGGCTCGGATCGGCGGAATCGTGGGAGAGAGCGAAGCGCTGCAGGCAGTGCTGCAGCAGATCGAGCTGGTGGCGGACACGGATGCCACGGTCCTGATCACGGGCGAGAGCGGTACGGGCAAGGAGCTCGTGGCCCGCGCCATCCATGAGCGGAGCCACCTCCGCAAGGGCCCGTTGGTGAGGGTGAACTGCGCGGCCATCCCCGAGAGCCTCTTCGAGAGCGAGCTGTTCGGATACGTCCGGGGCGCGTTCACGGGTGCGCTCAACGACCGCGCCGGACGCTTCGAGGCCGCTGCCGGAGGCACGCTGATGCTCGACGAGATCGGCGAGGTGCCGCTGGCCATGCAGCCCAAGCTCCTGCGCGTCCTGCAGGAAAAGGAGCTCGAGCGCGTGGGCGAGACGCGGGCACGGAAGATCGACGTGCGGATCGTCGCCGCCACCAACCGCGACCTGGCGGCGGAGGTCGCGGCCGGACGTTTCCGCGGCGACCTTTTCTACCGGCTCAACGTCTTCCCGATCGAGAACCCGCCGCTGCGCGACCGCCGCGAGGACATCCCGATGTTGGCGGAGCATTTCATCCAGGACTCGGCGCGCCGGCTCCGCCGGCCGCCGCCCCGGCTCACCGAGGCCGCGCTACGCCAGCTCATGACCCGCGATTGGCCGGGGAACATCCGGGAGCTGGAGAACGTGATCGAGCGCGCCATCATCCTCGCGCGCGACGGACAGCTTCGGTTCGACTCCGCACCCGCGGCGGCGGCGCCACCTCCGCCATCCACGTCGGGCCCGCTTCCGCTCCTCTCGCGCGCGGCCATGGAGAAGCACCAGCGGGACGCGATCCTGACCGCCCTCGATCGGAGCGCAGGCCGTGTCTCCGGCCCCGGTGGCGCCGCCGAGATCCTGGGCATGAAGGCCAGCACACTCTTCTCGAGGATACGCGTGCTCGGGCTCCACCAGAAGACCGCCTGAGCGTGGGCGCAGTGGAGGGGAAGATTCCGATGCGGACGGCGGAGCCGGAGAGTGGGATCGAAGAGCGGAGCGAGACCCTGAGCGAACACGGACGAATCCGCGTCCTCAGCGTGGACGATCACCCCTTGATGCGTGAAGGCCTCGCCGCCCTCATCAACGATGCACCCGACATGACCGTCGTGGCCGAAGCGACCAACGGGAGAGAGGCCGTCCGCGAATTCCGCGCGCACCGCCCCGACGTGACGATCATGGACCTCCGCCTTCCGGACATGAGCGGCATCGACGTGCTGGTCGCGATCCGCAAGGAGTTCCCCGACGCGCGGGTCGTGATGCTCACCACATGCGAAGGGGACGCCGGGATAACGCGTGCGTTCAAGGAGGGGGCGGCCGGCTATTTCTTGAAGACCACGCCCCCCAAGGACCTCCGCGAGGCGATCCGGCACGTGCACGCCGGGAAGAAGACCGTGCCGCGGGAGGTGGGGGCGCGGCTGGCCGACCAACTGCGCGAGGATCCGTTGACGCCGCGCGAGATCGCGGTGCTGCAGGAGGTCGCAGCGGGGGGCCGCAACCGCGAGATCGGAGTGCGCCTCTCCATTGCGGAAGAGACGGTCAAGGTCCATATGAAGCACGTCCTGGAGAAGCTCGGCGCCGTGGACCGCACGCAGGCCGTGGTGATCGCGGTGCAGCGCGGGATCATCCACCTCTAGGGCCGCCTGTCGATCGCGGGCGTGGGAGCGGCTGGCCTTGCTCTGCGCCACGTCGCCAGCACGACGAGGATCCCCGCCACCGCCAGCCATTCGAACGCCTTGAAGACGTCCAGGATGGCGAGCACGCTCGTCTGCGTCATGACGAGCCCCTGGAAGATCTGGTACGACCCGAGCCGGGCCATGTCCGGAGCCAGGCCCTTGCCCTGCAGGACCTGGCCGAGCTGGGCCAGCACCCCATCGACGGGAGCGCTCAGGCGGTTGGCGACGTCCAGCAACCGGCTCGAATGGAAGGTCTCGCGGATGTTCAGCAGCGCCACCGTCGCGCTGACGCCCATGGCGCTTCCCAGGTTGCGGAACAGCAGGTAGATCGCATTGTCGTACCCGAAGTAGCGAGACGCGGAGGTCGCCATGAGGATTCCCGACACGCCCGGCATCGTCATCCCCAGGGAAGCGCCGTGCAGGACGAGGATGGGGAAGAGATCAAGGGCCGGTGTGTCCGGCGTCAGTCGCAAGGTCAGGAGATGGTAGGCGACCGCGAAGATCGCCAGCCCCATCACGGCCAGGACCGGCGGTGACAGCTTCGGGGCGAACTTCACGCCGAAGAGGAGACCCGCATAGGTGGCGATCGCATCCACGCTGAAGAACAGCGACGCCTGCGTGGCGTCGTAGCCCTGGATGCCGCGGAGGTACTGGGGCAGGAGGTACAGGCTTCCCCCGAACAGCGCTCCAAAGATCAGGCGAGACACACGGCGGACAGGAGCAGCATCGAACGGATGAATGGCGACTCGAGCCACATGTCCTGCTGCCCGCGGCTCAGCACGATCTGGAACGCGGACAGGCCGGTCACGATGAGGCCCACGGCCACGAAATCGACGGGCGGCGGCTCGGGGTCTTCGAACTCGAGGTGGCGGGGGATGAAGGAGTAGAGCAGCGCCGCGGCCAGGAGAGTGAGCGGCACGAGGGCCAGGAACGCCAGGTTCCATCGGCCCCGGTCGGTCACGACCCCGAACAGCACGGGCATCAGGGCCCGCGAGGAATGGACGACGAGACCGAACACCGCGAACGCCCCGAGTCGCTCGCGGGGAGGGAACAGCCGGTTCAGGGCCACGAGTGCCCGGACCAGGAACGCCCCCCCGCCGAGTCCCATCACGATGCGCGCGGCCAGCAGCTCGGGCAGGGTGCGACTGAGGAAGCACCCGAAGGCGCCGGCGCCGTACACGAGGAGCGACATCACGAAGTAGTCCCGGTTGCCAAGCCGTCGCACGAACCACGTGGTGAGTGGCACGACGCTCAGGAACGCCGCGCCGTAGGCGATCACGATCCAGCTCAGCTCGTCCTGGCTGGCCGCGACATTGCCCTTCATGTCGATGAGGATGAGGTTGACGGCGATCTGCGTGCCCAGCTCGAGTGCCGAGGCCAGGGCCAGACCGATCACGATCATCCAGCGGTCGAACCGGCCGAGGCGGGCGAGCTGCGGCCGGATGCCCGCGTCGAAGAGGTCGCCTTCGGCGACGATCCTGGGGTTCAGGACTCCGGACAGACCCTCAGCGGACATGAATGGTGGCGCGAACGTTGGTCCCTGGACGCAGCACCGCGCCCGGCGCGGCGCTCCGCTTCACAAGGATCTTCACGGGGACGCGCTGGACCACCTTGACGAAGTTCCCGGTGGCGTTCTGCGGCGGCAGCAGGGCCTGCCGCGAGCCCGCGGCGCCGGAGATCGAATCCACCGTTCCCTCGAACGGCAGGCCCGGGTACATGTCGGCCTCGATCGACGCGCGCTGTCCGGGGCGCACGTCGGCGAGCTGCGTCTCCTTGAAGTTCGCGGTGACGTAGACGTCGTCGAGGGGCACGATCGTGAGCAGGAGCTTTCCCGGAGCCACCTGGTCGCCGAGCTGGACCGTCTTCTGCGTCACCACGCCCGCGATGGGCGCGCGGATCTCTGTGTAGCCCAGCTGCAGCCGCGCCAGCTCGAGCTGCGCCTTGGCGCGTGCGATCGCGGCCACCGCGGACTGGTACTGCGCGTCTCGCTCGCCGACGACCTTCCGGGCCTCCGCGAGCTGCTGCTCGGTGAGCGCCAGCTCGCTGGAAGCCACCCGCGCGGCGGCGTCGACGGCGTCGAACTGCAGCTGGGACACGTCCTTCGAACGCAGGAGCGGCTCGTACCGCGCGAGGTCTCCGTGGCGACGTGCGCCGAACGCGCCTGCGCCACCGCGACTTCGTACGCCGCCTCCGCCTGGTCCACGGCCGTCTGGTAGTCACGCGGGTCGATGCGCGCCAGCCGCTCGCCCGCGGTCACCGGCTCGTTGTCGTTCACCAGCACGCGATCGACGTAACCGGAGATGCGTGGCGAGACCGTGGTGATGTGGCTGTCCACCTGCGCGTCGTCCGTCGAGACCTGCCCCGAGAAGAATGACGGCCACGCCACCACGCCGGCCATGACCGCCACGGCGAGGACGAGGGCGAGCCTCAGGAGAGTGCGCGAGCGCGGCGTGGCCGCCGAGGCGGGTACCGGCGTGGCCGGCGGGGCCTTTTCCGCGGCCGCGTTCATCGAATCAGTGGCCATACACGTCCTCCGCGTTACCCACGCTGCGCGCGAGGTCCGCCCGCGCCTGGTTGAACTGATATAGGGCCGCGATCCGGTTGTCGTCGGCGCGCGCCAAGGCGCTCTGGGCGGTGATGACCTCGATGTTGGTGGCGACGCCGGCCTCGAAGCGCCGTCCCGCACGCTCGACCTCCTGCCGGGCGAGCGTCAGTCCGAGCTGCGCCACCTCCACGGATTGCCGCGCGGCGCTCAACTGATCGAGCGCGGTCTGGACTTGCCGCGTCACCGCGTTCTCCGCGTCCCGGCGGCTCTGCTCGATCCGATCCCGCTCCAGCCTGGCCCCCTGCTGCTCCGCGCCGATCTGGCCGCCGGTCCAGAGCGGGACGCTCAGCGCGAACGAGTAGGCGTAGCCGCCGATCCCGTCGTCGAGCTGCCGGGCCTGGTAGGCGTAGAAGCCCGACAACTGGAGGTCGGGGAGGCGCTGTGCGCCGGCGGCCTTGACCCGGCTCGCGGCCGCACGCTCGGCGGCGAGCAGCGACTTGATCTCGGGCCGGTTCTGGAACGCCTGGGTGGTGAGGCGCTCCGCGCTCAGCTCCGGCACCTCGTAGAACTCCAGGGCGTCCGTGGGCGCCGGCTCCTCTCCGCGCGGCAGGGCCAGGGTCTGCGCCAGCGCGTAGATTGCGGTGCTGCGCTCTGTGGTCGCGTCGATGAGCCTCTGCTTCTCGTTCTGCAGCTCGACCTGCGCCCGCAGCGCGTCGATGTCCGTTCCCACGCCCGCCTGCTGGAGCTGACGCGCCTGGTCGTAGAGACGCTGCGCGAGCTCGACGCGCGCCGCCGCGGCCTCGCGGTCGGCGGTCGCGCGCAGGATCAGGAGGTACTGCGTCACCACGGCCGCGGTGACCTGCTCGCGCACCGTCGTCTCCTGGAGCGTGGCCGTCTGCACGTCTTCACGGCTGGCCTGGTACTGGCGGAGCCGCGTCAGGCTGAAGGTGACCGACGCGTACGGGCCAGCGTTGATCGTCTGGAAGGGTCCGACGCGGACGGGATGGGGCGCCTCGGTGATGCTCTGCTGGTTGTAGCTCCTCACGCCCTGTGCCGCTTGCACGGACGCCTGCGGGAGCAGGGCCGCGCGGGCGATCGTCTGGTCTTCCCTGCTCTGCCGCACCGCCAGCTCGGCGATCAGGCGCTGCGGGTTCTGCTGCAGCGCGAGCTGGACCGCTTCCCTGATGCTGAGCGGACGCGGCCTCGGCCTGTCCGCGCTCGCGCCCCGAGCGGCGAGGGCGAGGAGCGACGTCGCGGCCAGCGACGACCGCAGGAGCCGCCGCGCCGTCACGAGAATCATGTCGTGCCGCTCCCGATCCCGCGCCGTTCAAGCCAGGTCGAACAGCAGCACCTCGGCCGGCTCGTCACCGAGGAACCCCAGGCCCTCTTCCCCGACCACGGCCGCGCCGTCGCCTTCGCGCAGCGCGCTACCATTCAGGAAGACGGAACCGCGGGCGACGTGGATCCAGGCGTGCCGGCGAGGGCGCAGCCGGAACTCCCGGCTCTCACCCGTGCCGATGACCGTGGCCCAGAGGTCGACGTCCTGGTGGACTTGAAGGCTTCCGTCTCGACCGTCGGGTGACGCGAGCAGCACGAACGTCCTGCGCATCGCGTCGCGGTCGAAGGCCTTCTCCCCGTAGGCGGGCCGGAGGCCTCGCGTGTCGGGCTCGATCCAGATCTGCAGGAAGTGCACCGGCTCGACCTTCGAGTGGTTGAACTCGCTGTGGGCCACTCCCGTGCCCGCCCGCATGAACTGGATCTCTCCGGGACGGATGACGCCGCCTCCGCCGGCGCTGTCCTTGTGCTCGAGCGCGCCCTCGAGGACGTATGACAGGATCTCCATGTCGCGATGGCCGGAGAACGTGTGCCGGCTGTCGAGCCAGCCCCAGTTCGTGTGTCCGCGGTTGCCGGCGGGTCGGACTTCGATCATTGCAACATCTCCTCTAGATTGCGCCGCTACCTGCCGAGAATCGCGGCCGGGCCGGCGCCACGGCCGTGGCCGGCGTCGCGTGTGACGCGGGAGCCGCCGCGGAGGTCGAACGCGAGAGGCGTCCGAGCGCGGTCACCAGCGTGCGGTCGACATCGGCGGAGTTCTCATCGCCGAGCGCGCCCTGAAGATCCGGCGCCGGAGAGGCCAGGCCGCCGGCGACACGCGCGGCGACGGCCTGGAGCGTCTCGGCCACGGCGCTGTCCATCTCCACCCGGAGCGGATGGCGCGCCCGCGTGAGCAGCAGTAGGAACACGATCTGGGCCTCGCCCGTCGCCTTCTGGAGCGCGTCGATGTCCCGCGCGTCGGGCTCGAACTTCGACGACTCCATCAGCCCCTGGATCTCCTCGACCTTCTGCGAGATCCGGAGGCGCGAGCCGTCGATGTCCGCGGCCGGGCGTCCCTCGCCCGCGCGCGCGAGCGCCGCCAAGAGGCGCAACATCTCCGTGAAGCGCGCACGCAGGACGTCCGCGGCGCGTACAGGCCACAGCAGGTGCTCGACGAGCCCGAAGACGGCAAGGCCGAAGAAGACGCCGATCAGACGGTCACGCAGGACGGTGGCGCTGGCCCCGAAGTTCGCCCATGCCGCGACCGCGGTCCCCGCGCCGAACACGAGCCAGAAGCCGCCGATGCTCTCGACGTTGGGCAGGAGGTAGACCAGCGCAATGAGACCCATGAGCCCGCCCACCGCCGCGCCCCCGAAGCGGAGGATGCCCTTCTGGTTGCTCGAGCCGATCGTGGAGAGCGACACGACGAAACACGTGATGACGGACGTGTAGATCTGCCGATAGTCGAACCCGATAAATAGGACGTAGCAGATGAGCGCGGACAACGTGCCCTTCAGCGCGAAGCGCACGTAGTCGGGGTTCTCGAACGCGTCGGGCACGAACAGGCCCGGGTGCGCGGCGGGATGAGCGGCCGGACCGGGCACCACCAGCGCGATCTCGTCGAGCGTCCGCTCGATGTCGGCCTGCGGAGAAGCGGGCTCTCCCTCACCCGCGGCCAGAGCGACCCATTCCTCGGGCCGAGGCCGCCGCCGGTCCTCGAACGCCTTCCGTAGTCGCTCACATGCGTCCGCCGCTCGGACCAGACGTGTCGTGTCGACTCCCCCACCGGGCCCGGGACCCAGCAGCTCTAGCGCGCGCGCCTCCGTCACCAGCCGATCCACGAGCGTGATCAGCGCGGACAAGGTCTCGCGTCGCTCCCGCGCCCACGGATGCACGAGCGCCGAGGTCTTGAGGAGCGCGGCCATGCGCGTCATGCCCGCGACGGTCAGCCGCAGCAGCACGAGTGGATCCCCCGGCGACAAAAGGAGCTGGACGAACGCGTTGACGCCGAGGCCGAGCGCTACGCACAACCACACCCACAACACGAACTCGACGAGCACCTCCGGATTGGGCGGCGCGATGTCCGGCAGCATCATCGTCAGAGCCGCGGGCAGGCCGATGGCCGAGCCGAGCGCACCGAGCGTGAGCGCGCGCTTGAGGAACAGCCCACCGAAGAAGAACGCGGCCAGGAAGCCGATGCGGAGCCACGGCGTATCGATGGAGATCTGCCATGCCAGCAGCGCCACGCCGAGTCCCACCGTCGCGCCTAGCAGACCCAGGAACGACCCGAGCCCCGTGGCGGCCACGTCCTCTTGAGTGACGAGGTACATCACGATCATGGCGATGAGCGCGTGCGGGATGTGATGCGTCATCACCGGGATGGTCGCGGCCAGGCAGGCGAGGGTCAGGCGCAGCGTGGCGCTCGCGCGGCCCGGGGTGGGAACGAGCTCGCGCCGCAGGAAGTCCAGGAGTGCCTTCGGGCTCACCGGCCGGATCCAGTCCAGCGACCGCTCGACGCGCGGCAGGCCATTCACGCTGGTCCCGTTCTCCGGCAGCACGGCCCAGCCCAGCCCCACCACCGTCCCGCGGAAGTGCTTGCCGGGCTGCGACTGCAGGTATAGGTCGGCGGTCGCGCCGGCCGGGATGTGTTGCAGCTGCGTCTCGCGGAAGTTGGCGACGACGTACCACGTGCGCGTGTCCACGAGCACGAAGACGTCCGTGCCCGCGCGCGCGAACGCGCCCTCCGAGATGTTGAGGTTGACGACCTTGCCCGCGAAGGGGGCGGCGACGCGGCAGTAGCCGAGGTCCAGCTCCGCGGAGTGCACGGCCGCTTCCGCCGCGGCCAACCGCGCGTTGAACCCCTCGCGGTCTCCCACCGCGTCCGCGGCGCGCGCGCGCTCCGTACGCGCCTGGCTCAGCGCCGCGTCGGTCGCCTCATGTTGCGCGCGCGTCGCCGCCAGCGCGGCCGCCGTCGCGTCGCGCTGCGTACGGGCTTCCTCCAGGCGATCGACGGTGACGAACTGCTGCGGGAGCAGCGGCTCCAGTCGCCGGAAGTGGTCGTCGGCGTTGCGGAGCTGTGTCGGAGCGCGTCAGGGCCAGCGTGGCGCGGGCGCGCTCCAGCGCGATCTCGTACGGCCGCCGGTCGATCACGAACAGCGGATCGCCCTTGTTCACCTGCTGGTTGTCGTGGACGCTCAGCTCGACGATGTGTCCGCTCACCTGCGGCGCGATGCCCACGAAGTTCGCGCGCACCGTCGCGTCGTCCGTCTGCGGGCGGGTGGACCACTGCAGGAGCGTGACGGCGATCGCGATGACGGCGGCCACGATCGACGCCGCGCTGATCACGCGCCCGACGACGCGGCGCGCGCCGCCAGTGCTGTCGACGACGGGCTGATGGTCAGTCATGGATCACCCCCGGAAGTACGCCACCCAGAGCACGAGGGTGACGAGGACGGTGAGGCTCAGGTACACGAGCGGTCGGGGGCTGAGGTAGGGCTCGATCCCGGCGTGGACGAGGACGCGTCGCGCGACCAGCATGACGACGATCCCGATCGTCGCGCACAACATCCACGACGGGAACAAGGAGCCGACGACGTTGATCTGCGGTCCCATGGTCGTGTTCACCTCGCAATGGCCGCGCCCGCGGCGCGGGGGGGAGCCTCGCCCGTGCTGAAGGCGAGCGCGGCGGACGCGTCGAAGAGCTGGAGCCGCGTGTCCAGCTCCACGAAGAGCGCGTGGCTCAGCTCGCGCCGCGCCACCAGCAGGTTGGTCAGGGTCTCGAGTCCCTGGCGGTAGGAGCCGAGCGTCGCTTCGTAGGACTTCTGGGACGCATCCACCAGCGCGGCGGCGGTGTCCAGCCGGCGCACGGCGAGCTTGACGTCCGTGTAGGCGGTCCACACCTCGCTGACCGCGCGGTCGCGGGCCGCGGTGACTTCGCTCTCGGCCGCGCGCTGCTCTGCCTCTGCCAGCTCCACGCGCCGCCGCGTCGCCCCGCCGTTGAAGACGTTCCATCGGAGCAGGACTCCGACGCCGTAGCCCGGCTCGCTGGCGCTGAGCCACCCCGTCGGCTGGTTGCCGCCCGTGATCTGGACGCGGCCCGTGAGGATGCCGAGGTCGCCCACGAGCGCGAGCGTCGGGTAGTACGCGGCGCGCGCCGCCTTGACCTCGGCCTCCTTCGAACGGAGCGCGGCCACGCGCGCGATGAGGTCCGGCCGCTGGTCGAACGCGCGGTCGATCACCTTCTCGACCGACTCCTCGACCGCGGCCGGCGCCGGCAACGCCGAGATGTCGCCGACCTGGATGGGCGTGGTCGGAGGCAGGCCGATGCTGTCGGCCAGCCCGACCTGCGCGTCCCGCTCGTGGGCCTGCACGTCCTCCAGGTCGAACGCCGCCTGCGCTTCCTGTTGCCGGGCCAGGGCCACCTCCGGCAGCGTGGCCAGGCCGTTCTGCAGCCGGCTCTCGGCCGCTTCACGGACGGCGCGCGCGGAATCGACGGCGCTCTGGGCGACCGCGATCTTCGCGCGCAGGCTAGTGGCCCCTCGACGGCCGAAATCGAACAGCAGCCACTCCAGCATCAGCGTGGGGCGGGCCTGCTCGAGGTCCACGCGGAAGAAGCCGTTCGGGGCAACGTCCTGAGGCGCAGGCGTCGCTTCGCTGTGATATCCGCCAAGCGCGTTCAGCGACAGGATCGGCGAGTACTCGCTCTGGACGAGGCCGACCGCGATCGCGGCCTGGCGAGCGCGCTCCCAGGCAACGCGGGTCTCGGGATTGAGCCGCTCCGCGAGGTCGACCAGCTCCGGAAGCTCGTATCGCTTCTGCGGGTCGATCAGGCTCGACTCCGCCGACCGCAGCCCCCTCGTGTAGGCGCCCAGGTCCGGCGCGCGCCAGGGCACGCTGGCCGCCGGCGAGACGTCCTTTCCAATGCGGTCCTCGGCGCCGCTGCGGGCCGCGGAAGCGGCGAGCAGGACGGCGAGTCCGACGTGGCACGGCAGTGTGCGTGTCCTCAGGAGCATGGCGTTCCGCCGGCCACCAGAGGCAAGGACGAGGCCAGCGTGGACCGTGCCGGGAGCCGGGATCGGATGTCCCCGTCGGTTCAGCGACTTCGTCGTCGAGGCACTCGCCGGATCGCCGCGCCATGGAAGCGCGGAGCGTGCGAGATCTCGCAATCGCCGCGCGAACTCCCGGCAGGGGACGCGTGGCGGGGCCCCGGATCACAACGACTTAGCGCTGGCGCGGGCCTTGCTCCACGACGACGGCGAGGCGGGAGAGATGGCCAACAACCACAGAGTGATCATCGTCGGGGGCGGATTCGGAGGCCTCCGCGCGGCGCAGGCCTTCAAGGGCGCGCCGGTGGACGTGACTCTCATCGACAAGCGCAACTTCAATCTGTTCCAACCGCTGCTCTATCAAGTGGCAACCGGCTCGCTCTCGCCGGGCGAGATCGCCGTGCCGCTGCGGAGCGCGCTCAGCCGCCAGGAGAACACGCGCGTCCTGCTGGGCGACGTCGTGGACATCGATCCCGCCTCCAAGACCGTCCGTCTCGCCGACGGCGCGCAGCTCGAGTACGACTCGCTGATCGTCGCCGCGGGCTCCCAGACCTCGTACTTCGGCCACGACGGCTGGCGCGAGTGGGCGCCGAGCCTCAAGAGCGTGGAGGAGGCCACCGGCGTCCGGCACAAGATCTTCTACGCGTTCGAGGTCGCGGAGCGGATCTCCGACCCCGCGCGCCGGCGCGCCTGGCTCACGTTCGTGATCGTGGGCGCCGGCCCCACCGGTGTCGAGATGGCGGGCGCAATCGCGCAGATCGCGCGCGAGACGCTGAAGCGCGACTTCCGATCCATCCACCCCGAGGAAGCGCAGATCATCCTGATGGACGGCGCGCCGCGCGTGCTCCCGCCCTTCCCCGAGAAGCTGTCGCGCAAGGCGACGCAGTCGCTGGCCCGGCTCGGCGTCGAGGTCCGGACCGGCGTGATGGTGAAGGACATCGACAAGGAAGGCCTGACGTACCAGGGTCCGGACGGCCTGGTGCGGCTGGACGCGCGGACCGTGATCTGGGGCGGTGGCGTGGCGGTGACGCCGCTGGCGCGGACGCTCGCCAAGGCCACGCAGGCGGAGACGGACAAGGGCGGGCGCATCAAGGTCGGGCCGGACCTCACCATCGCGGGCCATCCGGACATCTACGTCGCCGGCGACATGGCGCTCTCGATCGACCCCAGGAGCGGAAAGCCGCTCCCGGGCCTGGTCCAGGTCGCGATGCAGGAGGGCACCCATGCCGCGAAGGACATCGTGCGCAAGGTGCGCGGGAAGCCGCCGCGGCCGCCCTTCAAGTACTTCGACAAGGGGACCATGTCCGTCATCGGCCGGTGGACGGCCGTCGCGAACGTGTTTGGCGTCCCCGTGTGGGGATTTCCCGCCTGGTTCATCTGGGCGTTCATCCACCTCGTGTATCTCACGCAGTTCGAGATGCGCGCCCTCGTGTTCGTCCAGTGGTTGATCCAGGACCTGACCTTCGGACGCGGAGCGCGCCTGATCACGGGAGGCACGCCCAGCGACTTCTTCCAGGGTGACGGCGGTGCGTCAGGACCGCCGGCCTCCCCCGATGGCGGGCCGCCGCCAGGTGCCGTCGTCGCCGCGGCGGACGCGCCCCACGCTGAAGGACACGATACGCACACCCGCGCCACGAGCCCGCCGAAGCCGCCCGGACCGCTCACGGTCCTCGGCCTGATGGCGATCGGCGGGGTGCCGTTGATCGCGTTCACGGCCTGGCTGCTGAGCGTGGCCGGCACGACGGTGCCGCTGCCCGGCGGGGGAAACATCCCGAACATCTTCGCCCCCGCCTCCGGGCACGCGAAGACGCTGTTCGACCTCGCGATGTTCGTGCTCGCCGTGACCGGCGTGATCTTCGTGATCGTGTTCGGCCT
>WNFN01227007.1_pt1 | contig 12489 bp, 11 predicted proteins | sample 5400161 | NCBI WGS metagenome assembly WNFN01 (sample SAMN13153353, study PRJNA577476) | soil metagenome | isolation source: 80 cm saprolite on Douglas fir-dominated hillslope | place: USA:California | collected 2013-09-17
GATGATGATCCGATTCAATCGGATCATCATCTAGGGAACAGCCATGCGGTTCATGTTCAAGACCGATTATGAGGACGACATCAGGCTGTTTCCGCACTCCGGCTATGTCGTCTCCTACGGCGTTCTGCTGGCGCTGCTCCTGATCGCGCCGTTTGTTCTCTCCAGCTATCTCGTCAGCCAGCTGGTCTTCGTCTGCATCTACGCCACCGTCGGCGTCGGACTGATGATCCTCACCGGCTTCACCGGGCAGGCGTCATTGGGCCACGCCGCCTTTCTCGCCATTGGCGCCTATACCGCCGCCTATCTGCAGCAATTCAACGTCCCCTTCCCGGTCTATTTTCTCGCAGCCGGCCTTTTGACCGGCATTATCGGCGCGCTGGTCGGATTTCCGGCGCTGCGGCTGCAGGGCATCTATCTTGTGATCGCGACGATTTCCTTTGCCTTCATTGTCGAGGAAATCCTGGCGCGCTGGGAAAGCGTGACCCACGGCAACGAGGGCATGCGCGTCAAGACCATTCAGTTGCTCGGCACCCCCGTGTCGCGCGACAGCCCGGCTTTCTATTTCCTTTGTCTTGGCGTGCTGATCCTCACCATCGTGGGCACGCTCAACCTGCTGCGTTCGCCGACCGGCCGCGCTTTTGTCGCGATCCGTGACAGCGAGACGGCGGCGCGAAGCATGGGCGTCAACGTATCGCTCTACAAGGTCAAGTCGTTTGCGATCAGCGCGGCGATCACCGGGTTCGCCGGCTGCCTGTTCGCGCACAAGCTGTCCTTCATCAGTCCGGAAATGTTCACGCTGCAGCTTTCGATCGAGTTCATCATTGTGATCCTGATCGGCGGCGCATTCAGCCTGCACGGCGCCGTGCTGGGCGCGATCTTCATCGTCATGATCGATCCGTTTCTGACCTACCTCAAGGACGACATTCCCGGTGTCGTCGCCGGCGTGGCGGCGACGCTTGGCGCGGGCGCCGAGCGCGCCGCCCACATTCAAAGCAACGTCGCCGCGTTCGCTTCGGCGAACGGCCTGAAAGGCGCGATCTATGGCGTGATCATCGTCGTCTTTGTGCTGTTCGAGCCGCTCGGCCTTTACGGGCGCTGGCTGAAGATAAAGCTCTTCTTCCAGCTGTTTCCGCTCTACAAGCGCGCCACCTTCAAACGGCAGAAGATCTATGTGAAATCGGAGCGCAACCGGTGAGCTATTTCCGCGCCGAGAATCTGTCCCTGCATTTCGGCGGCCTGAAAGCGGTCGACGCCGTCAGCTTCGCGGTCGAGAAGGGCGAGATATTGTCGATTATCGGTCCCAACGGGGCCGGCAAGAGCTCGATCTTCAACCTGATTTCGCGGATCTACAATCCGACCTCGGGCCGCATTTATTTCGAGGATGAAGACATCACGCAGGAGCCGGCATTCGGCATCGCCAAACTCGGCATCGCCCGCACGTTCCAGAACATCGAACTGTTCGAGAATGCCACCGTGCTCTCCAACCTCTTGGTCGGCCGGCACCGGCATTCCACCACCCGGCTTTGGCAGGAACTGTTGTTTCTGCCGAGCGTGCGCGCCACCGAAAAAGCCCATCGCCGCCGGGTCGAGCAGGTGATTGAATTTCTCGATCTGGCCGCCTACCGCGACAAGCTGATCTCGGGCCTGCCCTATGGCGTGCGCAAGGTGATCGAGCTGGCGCGCGCGCTGTGCTCCGAACCGAAGCTGATCCTGCTCGACGAGCCCTCGTCCGGACTGAATGTCGAGGAGACCGACGACATGTCGTTCTGGATCCGCGACATGAAGACCGAGCTTGGCGTCACCGTGCTGATGGTCGAGCACGACATGACGCTGGTCAACCGCGTATCCGACCGCGTGATCGCGCTGAACTACGGCCGTGTGCTGGCGATGGGATCGCCGGCCGAGGTTCAGGTCCATCCCGACGTCGTTGCCGCCTATCTCGGCGCCTGAAGGATGATGGCATGAGCGCTCCCGACATCATCCTCAAGCTCAGCAATATCGAGAGTTACTACGGCCCGATCATGGCGATCAGGGGCATCAGTATCGAGGTCCCGCGCGGAAAAATCGTAACGTTGCTGGGCGCCAATGGCGCCGGCAAGACCACGGTGCTGAAGACCATTTCCGGCATTCTCGATCCGCAGAAGGGCTCCATCGAATTTCTCGGCAAGCCGATCCAGCGCATGGAAGCCGACAAGATCGTGCGGCTCGGTCTTAGCCACGTGCCCGAGGGGCGCGAGGTGTTTCCGTTCCTGAGCGTGCGCGAGAACCTGATGATGGGCGCCTATCCGCGCAAGGACCGCGACGCCGTCGCTGACGATCTGGAACTCGTCTACGGATATTTTCCGCGGCTTAGGGAACGGCTGAACCAGCCGGCCGGACAGCTCTCCGGCGGCGAGCAGCAGATGCTCGCGATCGGGCGTGCGTTGATGAACCGCCCGACGCTGCTTCTGCTCGACGAGCCGTCGCTTGGCCTGTCGCCGATCCTGGTGAAGGAGATCTTCACCATCATCCGGCGCGTCAACGAGGAACAGGGCATGTCGATCCTGCTGGTCGAGCAAAACGCCAAGGTGGCGCTGGAAACAGCGCATTATGGTTACGTTCTGGAAATCGGCCGCGTCGTCATGAACGACAGTTGCGAGCGGCTGATGCACTCCAAGGACATTCAGGAATTTTATCTCGGCGCCAAGGAAGCCGGCGCGCGCGGCGAGCGGCGCTGGAAGAAGAAGAAAACGTGGCGTTAAGAACGACTTGGCGCTAAACACGGGTTCTGTTCCGAAAAAAGACTGGCTGTCAAAGCCGGCAGCCGAAGCGGGATGGAGAGGACGGAGGGAGCAAGCATGGCGAGAGCTGCGGTGCTGACGGTGGCCGACACGATCGCGAACAGTTTCATGCTCGCCGTGGAAACGCGCGGCGACCGGCCGGCGATCCGCGAGAAGAAGTTCGGTATCTGGCATCCCACCAGCTGGCGGCAGTGGCAGCAGATATCCAAGGAAATTGCCTACGGACTGCACGCCATCGGCTTCCGTCCGGGGGATGTCGCCTCGATCATTGCCAACGCGGTGCCGGAATGGGTGTTTGCCGACATGGGCATCCTGTGCGCCGGCGGCGTTTCTTCCGGAATCTATCCGACCGATCCCGCGTCTCAGCTGGAATATCTCGTTAACGACTCCACCACCCGGGTGATCTTCGCCGAGGACGAGGAGCAGCTCGACAAGATCCTGTCGTGCCGGGCGCGCTGTCCCAGTCTGCAGAAGATCGTCATCTTCGACATGGAGGGGCTGAACGGGTTCAGCGATCCGATGGTGATGTCGCTTGCCGAGTTCACCGCGCTGGGGCGCAATCACATCCAGGGCCGCGAAGCGCTGTGGGCTGAAATGGTTGCGAGCCGCGGCGCCGGCGATCTCGCCATCCTGGTCTACACGTCAGGCACCACGGGCCCGCCCAAGGGCGCCATGCATTCCAACCGCAGCGTCACCCATCAGATGCGCCACGCCAACGATCTTTTCCCCTCCACCGACAGCGAAGAGCGACTGGTGTTCCTGCCGCTCTGCCATGTCGCCGAACGGGTCGGCGGCTACTACATCTCGCTGGCGCTGGGATCGGTGATGAATTTCGCCGAAAGCCCGGAGACGGTGCCCGACAATCTGCGCGAGGTGCAGCCCACCGCGTTCCTGGCGGTGCCGCGGATCTGGGAGAAGTTCTATTCCGGCGTCACCATTGCGCTAAAGGACGCGACGCCGTTCCAGAACTGGATGTACCGCCACGCGCTGGGAATCGGTTATCGCATGACCGATTGCAAGCTCGACGGCGAAACGCCTCCGCTGTCCTTGCGTCTGGTCAACCGGGCCGCCCACTGGCTGGTGTTCCGCAACATCCGCCGCATGCTGGGCCTCGATCGTTGCCGGCTGGCCTTTACGGGTGCGGCGCCGATCGCGCCGGATCTGATCCGCTGGTATCTCGCGCTCGGCCTCGACATGCGCGAAGTTTATGGCCAGACCGAGAACTGCGGCGTCGCCACCATCATGCCGCCGGATCGCATCAAGCTCGGCTCGGTCGGGAAAGCAGCACCGTGGGGTGAGGTCAAGATCTCGCCCGAAGGCGAAATCCTGATCAAGGGCGACTTCCTGTTCATGGGTTACCTCAACCAGCCGGAAAAGACCGCCGAGACCATCGACGCCAAGGGATGGCTGCACACCGGCGACGTCGGCTCGATCGACAATGAGGGCTTTGTCAAGATCACCGACCGGATGAGGGACATCATCATCACCTCGGGCGGAAAGAACATCACGCCGTCGGAGATCGAGAACCAGCTCAAGTTCTCGCCCTACATCTCCGACACCGTCGTGATCGGCGACAAGCGACCCTATCTGACCTGCCTTGTCATGATCGACATGGAGAACGTCGAGAAGTTCGCCCAGGACCATGACATTCCCTTCACCAATTATGCGAGCCTGTGCCGCGCGGCGGAGATCCAGGATTTGATCCAGCGCGAGATCGAGGCTGTGAACGCCAATTTCGCGCGGGTCGAAACCATCAAGAAGTTCTTCCTGATCGAGCGCCAGTTGACACCCGAAGACGAGGAATTGACGCCGACCATGAAGCTGAAGCGGAATTTCGTGAACAAGCGCTACGCGATCGAGATCGAGGCCATGTATGGCGATCGGGCGGTGGCGTGAGCAGCGGACCATCGAAACTAGCGAAGGACTGACGGCCCACCCTTCGCTCAACTCGGGCCAACGGAGAGGAGACTGGAATGTCGAAATCGTTCAAGGCGCTGGGCCTTGCGGTGAGCGCCCTCGCGCTGACCCATCTGCCGGCCGCAGCCCAAACCAAGGTTACCAATGAAGGCATCTCGGCCACCGAGATCGTGATCGGTACCCACCAGGACCTGTCGGGGCCGATCAAGGTCTGGGGCGTGCCGGTTTCCAACGGCATGAAAATGGCCGTCGAGGAAGTCAACGCGGCCGGCGGCATCACAAGATCTTCGCCATGATCGGTCCGATGGGGTCGCCGACCGTGCTCGCCGCGCAGGACATTTTGTTCGATGCCGGGGTATTGCAGCTGTTTCCGCTGACCGCGGCCGAATTCACCTTCAAGTTCGATCCCGCCAAGCCACAGGAAAGGCTGAAATTCAATAACCTTCTGCCCTATGTCGAGAGCACCCGCGCGGCGCTGAAATACATGGTCGAGGCAAAGAATTTCAAGAAGCCCTGCATCATGCATCAGGACGATGAGTACGGCAAAAACGTGCTCGACGGCTTCACCCAGCAGCTCGAGGCAATGAAGCTGACGCCGGCCTCGGTCACCAGCTACAAGCGCGGTGCGTCCGACTTCAGCGCGCAGGTCGCCAAGATGAAGTCCGACGGTTGCGATCTGGTCGTGCTCGGCACGGTGATCCGCGAGACCATCGGTGCGATGGGCGAAGCCAAGAAGCTCGGCTGGGACGTGACCTTCCTCGGCGCGACGCCGACCAACGTGCTGGAAGTGCCTACCCTCGGCAAGGAAGCCGTGGAAGGGCTGTACGCCGCCGCTCTTTTCGAGATTCCTTACGAAGATACAGCGAAGGGAAAAGTGAAGGATTGGTTGGCCAACTACAAAAAGATGTTCGGCTCCGACGCCAACACCCAGGCGATCATCGGCTACAATACGATAACGACCTTCGCGCACTACGCGAACAAGGCCGGCAAGGATTTGACCGGTCAGAAGATGCTCGATGCACTGGAGTCCGGCGACAAGTTCCTGGATATCTTCAATTCGCCGCCGACCAAGCTGATGAAGGACAGTCTCTCGTTCTGACGAAAATCTCCCATTTAACGATGGAGGGCTGCGCGAGTCTCGCGCGCAGCCCTCCTGATTTCTTCGGCCTCGCAATTAGTCTTTTGTTCGCAGGATGGTCATTCGCGTTTCGTCGACAAAGTTCTTCATGTCCTGATCCGGCCTGCGAAACAGATTGCGTTCGACGACGATCGAACGGTCGTGGGTGGTCTTCGTGCAGCGTTCCTTGACATAGACGCCGCCGACGGGTTGCTCGCCGGCGTTGGGCTGAGCTTGTGTGCAGGACCAATCGTCGAGCCCGTATCGCGATCTCACCTGGATGCCGAACAGAAAGGCTTTCTTGCGGAGGTACAGCCGGGCTTTCGGATCGGTCTCGATTCGAAGGCCGCTGACGGTGCCGGCATTGTCGACGAGCAGCGTGAGAACCGCCGGGTGGCCCGCCACGATGGTGCCGTCCGGGCTGGTGGCCGGGTCATAGCCGAATTTGATCGCGTGAAATCCCAAGGCATCAGCGGGACAGTCGCGCCAGCCCAACCAGGTCGTCAGCGTTTTCCCCGAATCGCTTGCGCAGGCGAAGTTGACATAGCCTGCGTCAGGCAAGTCCGTCACCGGCTTCCCGAGCCGGACGTCGCGCAGGTCGTTGCTGTCCGCATCTTGGGCCCCGGCCGGCGCCGTCATCGACGCTGTGACCAGCAGCGATAAAATGAAAACCGATGTCGCGATCAATCGCTGCCCTCGATGCATCATTGCGCCTTTCCTGCGCCTGCGGCGGAGTTCGCGTTCGGTTCGGCCGGCGTCTTGTAGATATCGCAGACGCGCGAAGCGTCACCAAAAAAGCTGACGCATTCGGCGTAGTTCGGCTCGCCCCTGCCCTTGATGTGCTCGATCACATAGCTCGCGACGACGTCGATATCGGTCGCGCGAAGGAAGGTGTTGGCCTCGGGCGGCATCTGGCCGCCAACATCCTGACGGTTCATGCCATAGCAGTTGACCGTGTCGTAAGCGCCGCGGGTGAAGAACGGCATGCCTGTGCCGGGCCGCCCGCAGGCGATCGTTTCAGTGATCTGCTCGCGCGTCAGCTCGGTCTTGCGCAACGACAACGCGTCGCCGCCGTAACCGCCGCCGCCGTTTCCGTGCCACTTATGGCAGCCAAAACAGTTGGCGCGCTTGAACACCGCCTTGCCGGCATCGGTCGGATCCGGGCTCGCTGCCGATTGGCCGAGGGCCGCACCCGGCGCCGACAGGGCCACAGCTACGGCGGCTAGCGCAATCAACGCCGTGATGGAAGACATTTTACCGTTCGCCATCGGATCCTCTTGCCTGAGGAAAAAGCAGGCGGATCGGGCCGTGGCCCCATCCGCCCGCGGCTGTGTGATGTCAGAGAGCAAACACGTAAAGCATCGAGCCGGGTTGAATCCGCTTCAACTCCGGAGTGGCATCGATGAACCACTTGTCCCACGCGCCGCCCAGGCCGACCAGGATCGCGATGTACTGCTTGCCGTCGACCGAGAAGCTCATCGGTGGTGCATTGACGCCGCCGCCGGTGTTGAATTCCCAGAACTTGCCCGCGACTTTGCCGGTGGTCACGTCGATCGCGGTCACGCTACCGGTGATCTTGAACGGCTGGCTCGGCCCGCCGCCGGTCCAGAATTCGCGCGCCTTCAGCTTTTCGGGCACCGACTCCTCGACGGTGATCCGGTTGCAGCTTTCGATCACGGGAATGTACCAGAGCTTGAGATCGGGATTGTAGGCGGTGGGTGGCCAATTCTTGCCGCCCATATTGCCGGGACAAATATCCGCGACCTTGTTTTCGCGATGCGGCGTCACCGCCGCATTGTAACGCTGCACCTGTTTATTCGGATCATACTCGATCGGCTTGCCGGATTCCTGATCGAGGCCCTTCGTCCAGGTTACCTTCTTCACGAAGGGCAATCCCCACACGAACTTGCCGGTGGTGCGGTCGATCGCATAGGCGAAGCCGTTGCGATCTGCTTCCAGCGCCAGCTTCAACGTTGCACCGCCTGGTCCGGGCACATCGACCAAGACATTCTCCGCGACGCTGTCGTAGTCGTAGGGATCATTCGGCGTGTGCTGGTAGTGCCATTTGATCTTTCCAGTGGTGGCATCGAGCGCGAGCGAACTGTCGGTATAGAGATTGTCGCCGGGCCGATACTGGTTGTCCCAGTCCGGGCCTGGATTGCCGACGCCCCAGATGATCGTATCGGTCGCCGGATCGTAGCTGCCCGTGACCCATGTCGAACCGCCGCCGCTGGCCGCGGAGTTCTTGTCGTCCTTCCAGGTGTCGTGACCGGGCTCGCCTTTGCCCGGAATCGTGAAGGTCCGCCATACCTCCTTCTGGGTCGAAAGATCGGTCGCCGCGAGCCAGCCGCGGATTCCGTACTCCGCGCCGGCAACGCCGGTAATCGCCATGTTCTTCACGATCAGCGGTGCCCCGGTAATGACCTCGCCCTTGTCGGGATTGGCGACCTGGCGTTGCCAGGCGACCTGGCCGTTGTCCTTGTTGGTCGCGATCAGCCTGCCATCAAGCGTGTGCGAGATGACCAGGTTGCCCCACAGTGCGACGCCGCGGTTGTCGACGCCGCAGCACGCGACGCCGCCGGCCCAGTCATGGTCGGTCTTCGGATCCATCTTCCAGGCGAGGACGCCCTGCCCGCCATGGGTGTCGATCTTGTACACCGAACCCCATCCGTCGGTTACATACATGAAACCGTTCTCGACGATCGGCGTGCCTTCCAGGCCGCCATGGGTCCAGATGCCGCCGCCTTCGACGCCGCCAAGGTGCATCGTCCATGCGACCTTGAGGTTCTTCACATTGTCCCTGTTGATATCCTTGAGACTCGAAAACCGGGTCGCCGCGAAGTTCTTGTGATGATGGAGCCAATTGCCCGGCTCCTTGTCTGCATTGAGCAGCCGGTCGTGGGTGACCTCATCCGCCGCGCGGGCGGTCAGGGCGCCGGCAAAACCGGCAGCCGCGACCACAGTCGCCAGCACGGATGCCCGCATGGGTGCCCATGGTTCGTGAAACGTGTCATGATCGCTTACCTCCCTCGTTGATGACTTCGTATTGCATTGAATACCCGGTCCGCCCGGGCTCACAGAAGTCTTGATTCAGCAAACCAAATCGCTTGCTGTCGTACGCACTCAGGGTAATCCGTGGACCTTCACCTCCGTCTCTATCGTCCCAGCCTTTTGAAAAACGATGGCGCAGTTGAATGCCTCGCCTGCGGCGAGCATCTGCCGTGTCTGCAGCAGCATGACGTGATAAGCGTCGGGTTTGAGAACGATTGTGCTGCTCGCAGCGATTGGTATCGAGGGGATCGCTCGCATGGCAGGAGATCCTTCGCCGCGATCGACCGTATGTTTCTCGGAGAAATTCGCGACCGGGCATCGCACGCGCAGCAGCGCATCCGCGACGTCGGCTTCGTTCTTGATCGTCATCGATAACACCACGTTGCCGCCCACCTGCTCGGCTGCATGCACCCACGCGTCGGAGATCTTGACGGCTTCGCCTCCGCCGCCATGGGTAGGAGTGACCGCAGTTCCAAGATGAAGCATGAGGACGGCAGCGCCTGCAAAAGTTGCGATGCAGTGCTGATCCGGAACTAATGTCGAAGCCGCGAACACGGATCGTTGTCCCCTCTGATCGATGGTCCGCTATCTCGATGCGAATGCTCGGGTGACGATTGTCACACGGTTCAGCCACCAAGATCCTTGACGGTCGAACCCGCATCACACTGTCGGGTGCTTTTCGGAACTCGCGCGATGTTCGACTCGAGTCCGTAATGCGCACCGCGAGGCACGCCGGCCAACGCCCATGGATCTATGAGCTTACGCCCTCATTTATCCAAGATCTGCGCGCTGACACCGAACGAAGCGAGATGGCAAGGCCACAAGCGCGATGCGTTTCATGCGTTCTCTCCCAATCAATGCGCGCCTATTTTTTCTGACGCTGCTTGCCAACAATCTTCCTGAAAGCGGAGAGCGTCAATACCAAAACAAAGGCACCTGCGCTCCAGTCCGACGCGATGGCGTCAATCGGAGAACGACACGAAAAGAAAAAGTTTGCGCTGCCATCTTTCCGCCAAACGAAATGCCAGCGCTGTTTCCGGTGCAGCGCAGCATCGGAACCCGACTCAAGTTGTTTGAGTAGGGCGAGATACGGAACGTGATGGCGCCCGTGTCAGGGCAGCATCAACCTTTACGGACGCCCGAGAATTTGCATTCTGTGCAACGTCGGTCTGGTTCGGCCGCCAAATTATCCCGGAGCGCGCACGGCGTATCCAAGAAATGGCGGCGGCATGAGGCATGGCTGATTGACGCGCGTGAAAGCTTTCGACAAAAACAAGAACAGGGAGTGAAAATTCATGGCCACCAGCAATGCCCCCGCATCAAAGAGTGGGCTCTACGCCGATCCGCGCGAAGACTGGCTCGCACAAAGGAAAGAAGAAGTTCTCGATTCCGGGCGCCCGATCGTCGACCCCCATCATCATTTGTGGGACCGCGGCGGCCAGCGCTACATGATCGAGGAAATGGCGGCCGACATCGCCTCCGGCCACAATATCGTCGCGACCGTCTATGTCGACTGCCGCTCGATGTATCGCGCCCACGGCCCGGAAGCGTTCCGCCCCGTCGGCGAGGTCGAATTTGCCAACGGCGTCGCGGCGATGAGCGCGAGCGGCGGCTACGGCCCCGCCGCGATCTGCGCCGGCATCGTCAGCCACGTCAATCTGCTGCTCGGTGAAGGCGCGCGACCGGTCCTTGAAGCCGAGATCACCGCAGGCCAGGGGCGCTTCCGCGGCATCCGGCACTCCTCGGCGTGGGACGCAGAAGCCGGGGTCGCCGGCATGTATGCCACGCGGCCGAAAGGCCTGCTGCTCGATCCGACATTCCGCAAGGGATTTTCCTGTCTCGCGCCGCTGGGCCTGAGTTTCGACGCGTGGCTGTTTCATCCGCAGATCCCTGAGCTGACCGATCTCGCCCGCGCCTTTCCGGACACCAGGATCGTGCTCGATCATTGCGGCGGCCCGATCGGCCGCGGCCGATTTGCCAACCGGCGTGAGGAGACATTTTCCGAATGGAAGGCATCGATCCAGGAAATCGCCAAATGTCCGAACGTCGTCGTGAAGCTCGGCGGGCTGGCGATGTGTCTGCTCGGGTATGATTTTCACGAGCGTCCGATGCCGCCATCGTCGGAAGAAGCGGCGGCGGCGTGGCGCCCCTATATCGAAGCTTGCATCGAGGCCTTCGGCCCCGGGCGCTGCATGTTCGAGAGCAACTTTCCGCCGGACAAAGGGCAATGCAGCTATCAGGTGATCTTCAACGCCTTCAAACGCATCGCCGCCCAATACAGCGAAGCCGAGAAGACGGCGTTGTTCTCCAAGACGGCGACGGATTTCTACCGGCTGAAGCTGGAGTGATGGCGATACCGAGGTTCGCGTCTCGAAAATTCAGCGCCGCCCTACGTGTTTGACAGCACGGTGCGCAGAACAGGTTTCGCAAGATGGATCGAGCACGCGGCCACAACAGCGAGAGCCGCGATCAGCAGAAAGAAACTGGGGTTCGACAATGTAGACCAAAAGCTGCCGATCCAACCGGCGGCTATATTTCCCAGAAAGCTCGTTGCGAGCCAAATCCCCATCACCGTCGAGCGCGACGAATCGGAGGCCATGTTTGATACGAACGAAAGGCCGATCGGCGAAAAATGAAGCTCGGCGATGGTGAGCACTGCGAAATAGAGCACGACCCAGAGCCAACTGGTTGAAGCGGGCACGCCGGACCACGCGGCGGCGGCCATTATCAAGTAAGCCAGCGCAAGCAAAATGCAGCCAAGCGACATTTTTCCGATCGTCGAAGGTTCGCGCCCTGTCTTCGCCCATCGCGACCAGCACGCGATCAACGGCGGCGTGAAAGCAAAGATCATCAGGGGATTGATGGCCTGGAACCAGGTCACCGGAATTTCGCCCTGCCAGAACAACAGGTCCAACCGGCGATCGGTCGACTGCTCGATCCAAAGCGCCATCGTGTTTCCCTGCTGTTCGTAAGCTGCCCAAAACAACGTGGAGGGAATGAGCAGGATCGCCAACCCAAGCAGCGACTTCTTCAAGTCCGGATCTGCCACTTTCACCGCTGCGACCGGAATATCCTGAAACTGCTGTTTCGGCAGTCGCCGAAGGCCGGCCAGGTACGTCGCAAGTCCGATCGCCATACCGATGCCTGCGCTGGCAAAGCCATAGTGCCAGCCGACATTTTCACCGAGCGAACCGCAGACCAGCGGAGAAAAGAACGCGCCGACATTGATTCCGACGTAGAAAACCGAGTAGGCGCGGTCTCTGCGCGGATCGTCCGGCTGATAAAGACCGCCAACCTGGGTCGCAATATTCGGCTTGAAGGCCCCGTTGCCGACAATGAGAAGCATGAGTGCGACCAGAAAAAGATGCTCGAAGGCCATCATGAAATGGCCCGCGACCATCAGCATCGCGCCAACGATGACGGTTGGCGTTCGGCCAATCCATCGGTCGGCAATGATTCCACCGATGATCGGCGTCAGGTACACCAGGCCGGTATAGAGCCCATAAATCTGCGATGCCAGCGGCTGAATGCCAAGCGGTCCGGATACCGCTTCAAGTCCTCGCTGCAACGTCGCGAGGCCCCATACGGTAGGGGCGGTTGCCGGCTTCAACAGATAGTCGACCA
>WNFN01257347.1_pt1 | contig 12487 bp, 12 predicted proteins | sample 5400161 | NCBI WGS metagenome assembly WNFN01 (sample SAMN13153353, study PRJNA577476) | soil metagenome | isolation source: 80 cm saprolite on Douglas fir-dominated hillslope | place: USA:California | collected 2013-09-17
CCTCTGCCGGGCACCGTGTTACGCAGTTCTCCACCTTCCCGTTGCACCCGGCATGCTGCGGAGCAGCGCACGCCGTCGCCTCGCCGTTCTTCAGCTGCGCGGTCTCGTCGATCGCGATCCCCGGCCCGATCAGGTCACCCTCGTCATCAGGCAGCCAGGCCCCGGCCAGGCCCGGCAGCTCGGCCCGCAGGTCCCTCCAGTCCCACCGGTAGGTGCCGAGGAGGGCCTGCATCCGGCCCCAGCCCTCATGCCCGGCCGCCTCCGCCAGCGCCCAGCAGTTCGCCCGCGTCCCCGGCGACAGCGCCGCCACGTAGCCGAACGCCATCTCCACGCTGCGGCGCTGCGCCAGCACCTGGCCTAGGACCGCCCTGACCTGGGCATCTGCCCGCGCGGCGCACGCCGCGACATCTTCTATGCTGGCGTGCGCGGCCGTGTCGACATTGCTGAGTTTCACAAGCCAGGCAACGCGTCACGGCAATCGAAGTAGGCCTTCGGCGCCTCGGCTGAGAGCAGTAGCCATGGGAGCCAACACCGTCCGGCCTGCGGCTATCCGCATTTCGGATGGCACCGTTCCATTACTCGCGCTTCACCGTACGGCGCCCCCCGACCTAAAGTCGGACGCATGGTAACCCCACGTCACGTCTCTGAATCCGGGCTCGAACGACTTCAGGACGACCGCTTCGGCATGTTGGTGCACTGGGGTCTTTACTCGCTGATCGGAGCGAATGACTGGGTGATGTTCCACGAGCGCTACTCGGCCGAGGAGTACGAAAGGCTCGCCACGCGATTCGAGGCAGCGGCGTTCGACGCCGACGCCCTCGTCCGGCTCGCCGCGGACGCCGGTCAGCGGTACTTGACCATCACATCGCGCCACCACAACGGTGCTCCTGCATGACGGCGGCCCGGCGATGTCGCGCGACGACCAGATCCGGCATGGAATCCTGCTGTTCGAGGCCTTGGTGGACATGGCATCGGGAACGCCGAGCAAGTCCGAGGCACTCCTTCAGCGCCGAGGAGATCGTGCCGTGGCGGATGGGAGCCGTAATGTGACATCGCTGTTCTGGAGAGGCCGGGCCAGGCTCGGGGAGGGCCCGCTGTGGGACTCGCGGATCGACACCCTGTACTGGGTGGACATCCTCGCCGGTACCGTCTTCGCCCAAGCCGCCGGCACCGGCCGGCCGACCCGGATCGACGTCGGGACCCAGGTCGGCTGCCTCGGCCTCACCGATGATCCTCAGGTACTTGTCGCCGGTATGCGCACTGGCTGGCACCTGCTCGACGTCCGGACGGGCGGCCGGACCTTCCTCGCCGACCCTGAGGCGGACCGCCCGGACTGCCGTTTCAACGACGGATCGGTCGACCCGGCGGGACGGTTCTGGACCGGTTCGCTGGAGGACGGCGAGACCCGTCCCGTGGGCCGTCTGTACCGGCTGGACAGCGGCGGCGCGTACACCGTAGTCGACCAGGGTTTTTATTGCTCCAACGGCATCGACTGGTCGCCGGACGGCCGCTGGATGTACTTCGTGGACTCGCGTGACGATGTGATCTACCGGTACACATTCAACGTCGAGTCCGGGGCGGCCGTCGGCCGTCAGGTCTTCGCCGACACGTCGTCGATCCCGGGCATCCCCGACGGGCTGCGGGTGGACGCCGCGGGTGATGTCTGGTGCGCGTTCTGGGACGGCGCCCGCCTGACCCGGTTCACCCCCGACGGCGCCGTGGCCGAGCAGGTACCCGTGCCGGTCCCGCGCCCGACGAGCGTCGCCTTCGGCGGGCCCGGCCTTCACACGATGTACATCACCTCGGCGACAACCGGCCTCACCGAGGCCCAGCTGGCCGAGTGGCCGCTGTCCGGGTCGGTGCTGCGGCGCGCCGCCAGCACCCCCGGACGGCCATCGACCCCCTTCCGCCTGGCACGAGAGGTCACCGCATGAGATTCAGCGCGAAGGTCACCGTGGTCACCGGCGCCGACTCCGGCATCGGCCGGGCGACGGCGATCCGGCTGCTGGACGAGGGTGCCACGGTCGTCGCCATCGACTTGAAGCACACCCAGCCGTGGCCGGACCAGCCCGAGGGACGGCTGCGCCAGCTCGACCTCGATGTTTCCGGCCCGGACGCGGCGCAGCAGCTGGAGGCCTACCTGCGGGAGGAGTTCCAGCGCGTCGACGTGCTGGCCAACGTGGCCGGCATCCTGCACATCGCGCCGTTCCTCGAGGTCACCCGGGCCAACTGGGATCGAGTCGTCGCGGTGAACCTGACCGGCGTGTTCTTCCTGAGCCAGGCCGTTGCCCGCATCATGGTGGGCAGCGGTGCGCCGGGTCGCATCGTCAACGTCTCGTCGGTCCACGCCGTGGTCTCCGAGCCGAACGCGGCGCCCTACACGGCGACCAAAGGCGGGCTCGAGGCGATGACCCGCACGATGGCGTCAGAGCTGGCTCCATACGGCATCACCGTGAACTGCGTACGCCCGGGCGCGACCCGGACCAAGATGAGCGAGCCCATCTACACGCCGGAGATCGTCCGCTCGCTGCTGGCGAAGATCCCGCTGCGGAAGATCGCGCCGCCGGAGTGGGTAGCGTCGGCCATCTGCTACCTCGCGTCCGACGAGTCGTGTTACACCACCGGCGCTTGCCTCGACGTCGACGGCGGGTACGCCATGGACGGCTCGCTGCCCGGGACGGCGTACACATGAGCACCGTCGCCGTGGTGACCGGCGCCGCCTCCGGCATCGGCCGCGCCACCGCGCTGCGCCTCGCCCATGACGGTTACGAGGTCGCGATGATTGACCTCGACGCCGCGGGGCTGGCCAAGACGCGCACCCAGATCCAGCAGGCCGGCGGGCGGGCGCACCAGTTCCCGGTGGACTTGTCCGACCCGCTCGGCGTCGGCTCGGCGACCCGGGAGATCGCGGTGACCGTCGGCGCGCCGCAGGTGCTGGTGAACGTGGCCGGCATCGGCCTGGCCGCGACCGTGCTGGAGACCAGCGACGAGGACTGGAACCACGTCCTGGCGGTGAACCTCACCGGGCCTTTCCTCACCATACGGGCAACGCTGCCGTTGATGCTCGACCGCGGCAGCGGGGTGATCATCAACATCGCCTCGGTGGGCGGTCAGGTCGGGCTGGCCAGCCGCGCCGCGTACTGCGCGTCCAAGGCCGGGCTGGTCGGCCTCACCCGGGCGGTCGCCGTGGATCACGCCCGCCAGGGCATCCGCTGTGTGGCGATCTGCCCTGGTACCGTGGAGACCGAGTGGATCGGGAAGATCCTCGCGAACGCGCCCGACCCGGTGGCCGCGCGCGGGGTGATGGCGGCACGGCAGCTCGACGGCCGGATGGGATCGCCAGCCGAGGTCGCCGCCATGGTCGCCTTTGTCGCGGGTCCGGACGGCCGGTTCATCAACGGAGCCGCTCTCGTCCTCGACGGCGGGATGACGGCGGCATGACCGCCCCGACGGTCACCGGTGCCCGCGTGATCGCCGCCGCTCGGCGCGCTCGGCGACTACATCGAGGTCCCGGGCACGGCCGACTGCCGCCGTGCCGCCGGCACCTACGCCATCCTGCGGCGGCGCGACAGCCGGCGAGTGCTGGCCGCCAAGATAGCCGCATTGGCGCAGGTTGACCTAGACTTTCTGGTTGTGGTCAACCCGGGCTGCCAGCGCCAGCTGATCGCAGCGGTGCGCCGCGCCCGGCTGCGTACCCGGGTGGTGCACCTGGCCGAGCTCGTCGCCATGGCGCAGGCGGCATCCGCGGACAAATGAGCGGCCCGCCGACCCCCGGGAAACGCGGACTCCCCGCACCGGGAGAGCCCCTCTCCGGCCTCGACGCGGTCGACCTGACCCCGCGCGACCCCCGGGATGCGATGTCGCTGCAGACCGCGTGGTTGCGCAGCTTCCTGGCGGTGGCGGACAAGGGCGGCTTCGGCGCCGCCACCCTCGTGCTCCACCTGTCGCAGTCGCGGGTCAGCGCCCACATCGCGGCGCTGGAACACGCCCTCGGCGTGACCCTGTTCGATCGCAAGGCCCGGCCGATCTGCACGACCGAGGCGGGCGAGCTATTCCGCGGGCATGCCATGACCGCCCTGCTTGAGTTGCAGAGCGGCATCGAGGCGGCCCGCAGCACGCTCGACAACTTCGTCGCGCATGTGACGATCGGCAGTTACCCGAGCGTCAGCTCGACCTATCTTCCGTCGGTGCTGCGGGAGCTGACGTCGAAGTACCCGGGACTGACGGTCGAGCTGCTCGAGGGAACCGCCTCGACACTGGAGGAGATGGTCGTGAGAGGGACCGCCAATCTCGCGTTCCGGCCGCTGCTGCCGAAGATGCGCGAGATCACGCTGTGCCATCGCACGATCTGGCGCGAGGACATCGTCGCCGTGATGCGCGACAGCGACCCCCTCGCCGAGCAGGCCTCGGTCAGCGTCGATGACATCCTGGGCCGGGCGCTGATCGGCAACCCGGCCGGCAGCGCCGAGGACGGCGGTGGGTTCGACCTGCGCAACACGCTCGGCGAGGCGGCCGGGCGAGCCGACATCGCGTACCTGACCGACCAGCCGGCGACCCTGGTCGCGTTGGTCCGCTCTGCTTTCGGCATCGGCATCATCAACCGCCTCGCGCTGCGGACCACCAGCATCGAGGGGCTGGCCGTCCGCACCATCGACTCTCCCACCGCCCACCGGGTAGTCGCCCTGTTCTGGACGCGGCGGCGCGCGGACACCGCCGTCGTCAAGGCATTCCTCGATGCCCAGCAGCGGGCACCGGTGCCGCCCGGCGTACAGGCGATTCCGAACTGACCCTCATCACTCGGACTCCAGTCCGTCGGCGTGGCCAAAGGGCCATCTCAGCTGGCTGATCACCGCCACCGGTATCCGCCCAGGCCCTCTTCCTCGCCCGGCTCACCCAGCGCCTGCTGGTGCGCGGCCTGGCCAAGCTCACTTGACCCCAGCCCGCCAGGGTCCTCCCGGCTGCGGGCAGCCGCATCACCAAGAGGAAGTCCAGCAGCAATACGGATCATCGCTATCCGAAATCCGCGCTTCACAAGGTTAACGCCGCGTGTCTAGAATCAACTTGCGTTTGCGTCGCCCGGAACAAAGAGCACAAGCGGATAATTCGAACGCTGGTAGTTCTTAGATAACACGTCGCCCCATCGGTCCAACTGTCTCCCCGACCGCGAGTCGGTGACCGGCGACCGCTCGAGCCACGAATGAATTCTGTCCGCCCGAGCGGAGCCATTTCATGAACATTGTAGGGAACCTCGGAACGAAGGCGGAGAAGCAGGGTGAAGGATTCGCCGGGCCCCGTCAAGACGCCGGTGACTGACGCGGCCACGAAGCACGTCCGCCTCACACTGACATCTCGCCCGTGGCTGCTGTTGTGGCGGCGGCGGCTAGCGGAGGTGGTCTCGCAGGCGACCGCGCTGGGTGCGCTGGTCGTCATCGGCATAGTGCTGACCATCATGTCCCCGCACTTCCTGACATACGTGAACCTCAGCGAGGTGGTGGTCGACGCGGCCGTCACCGCGATCCTCGCTGTGGGCCAGACCCTCGTGATCCTCACGGCCGGCATCGACCTGTCGGTCGGCGCGGTCGCCGCGCTGGCCGGCGTGGTGGGCGCGCAGCTGATGGTTGACCAGAAGCTGCCGTGGCCGGTTGCCACCGTCGGCGGGGTGCTGGTGGGCGTCCTGGCAGGAGTCGTGAACGGCGGGCTGGTCAGCCGGGTCAAGCTCCCCCCGTTCATCGCCACCTTGGGCATGATGGGCGTCGCCCGCGGGGTGACCTTCCTCACTGCCGGGGCGGTGGCGGTCTACGGGCTGCCCACCGGGTTCACGGTACTGGGGCAGGGCTACGCCGGCTCGATCCCGGCGCCTGCGATCTCCCTCGCCGTCGTCATCGTCATCTTCGGCGTGATCTTCACGTGGACCAAGCTCGGGCGTCACGCGCGCGCCATCGGCTCGAACCAGGAGGCGGCCCGGCTGGCCGGCGTCCGGGTCGGCTCATACCTGGTCCTGGTGTACGTGCTGGCGGGTATGCTCGCCGGGTTCGCCGGGATGATCGCGGCGTCCAGGGTGCAGTCCGGCCAGCCCAACTTCGGCATCGGCCTGGAACTCGACGCGATCGCGGCGGCCGTCATCGGCGGCGCCAGCCTGTTCGGCGGCCAGGGCACCGTCGCCGGCGCGATCATCGGCTCCTTCCTCATCGAGGAGATCCGCAACGGATCGGTGCTGCTGAACATCAACACCTACGCGCAGGACGTCATCATCGGCGTGGTCGTCTGGGTGGCGGTGGCCTGGGACATCTGGCGGCGTCGTCACATCACCGAGCGGGCCCGGGCACCGGTCAGCGGGGAGGTCCCGCGGACATCTTCGGCGGTCACGCCGCCGGTTTCACGGGGGACCTAGACCGCGGACCTGAAGGAGGTCTCGCCATGAGAAAGGCAGGTTTCGCCATGAGAAAGGCAGGTTTCGGCATGAGAAGAGAAAGGCTGCGGCTGCTGGCGGCCGCTGCTGTCCTGCCGCTGCTGGGCATCGCAGCGTGTAGCAGCAGTGGCAGCACGTCATCGGGTTCTGCCAGTTCATCGGGTTCTGCCAGTTCATCGAGTCATACGCTAACCCTCGCCGTGGTGCCCAAATCCCTCGGCTTCGACTACTGGACGCACCTCCACGACGGCGCGAAGTGCGCGGCGGGCAAACTCGGGAACGTCACCATCAACTGGAACGGCGTGGCGGCGGAGACCGACGTCACCGGTGAGGTCAGCATGCTCAACGGGTACATCGACCGCGGGGTCAACGGCCTGATCTACGCCGCCACGGACGCCAAAGCGCTGTTGCCGGTCACGGCGAAGGCCCAGGCGGCGCACATCCCGGTGTACAACATCGACTCCGGGACCACGCCGCAGCAGGTTCCGCTGTTCGCGACCGACAACCTCAAGGGCGCCAATGAGGTCGCCGGACTGATGAACACCTATCTCCACGGCCACGGCAAGGTTGCCATCATCGAGTTCCAGCCGGGGTCGATGACCGACAACCAGCGCAAGCAGGGGTTCGTCCAGGGATTGACGGCCTACCCGGGCCTGCACCTCGTAGCCGACCAGGCCGACCAGAGCGATGCCAGCCGGGCGCTCACGGTTACCAACGACATCCTGACCGCGAACCCGAACCTGAACGGGATCTTCGGATCGAACGAGCCGTCGGTGATCGGGGCATCCCAGGCGGTGAGGCAGCGGCACCTGAGCGGCAAGCTCGTCATGGTGGGCTGGGACGCGGCACCGGACGAGGTGGCGGCGCTGCAGTCGGGCGAGATCAGCGCGCTGATCGTGCAGAACCCGTTCCGGATGGGCTTCGACTCGGTGGTCGCCATGACCGAGCACATCCGCAAGGGCGTCCCGGTGAGCAATGGGGACACCGGCGTGTACGTGGTGACCAAGCAGAACATGAACCAGCCGCAGTTCCAGGCGATCTTGGCCCCGAGCTGCTCCAACCCTCCGATTCCCCCGGATGACCCATGGCTGAAGTACGTGCACATGAGCTGAGCCCGGATACCGGCTCGGAGGCGATGCTCAGGGCCGAGGGGATCAGCAAGCGGTTCGGCGGCGTCGAGGCGCTGCGCGACGTCGACATCGAGCTCAGGCCCGGGGAACTCGCCGCGCTGGTCGGGGACAACGGCGCGGGCAAGTCGACGCTGGTGGGCATCCTGTCCGGCGCTATCCGGCCGGACCATGGCCGGATCTGGTGCAACGAGCGGGAGGTGCACTTCCACTCGCCGGTCGACGCCAGGAACGCCGGGATCGAAACCGTGTACCAGACCCTCGCGCTGGCCAACCACCTCGACGTCGCCGCCAACCTGTTCCTGGGCCGGGAGAAGTACCTGTTCCGGCTGGGACCGTTCAGCATCCTCAACCGGGCCGCGATGCGCCGCGAAGCCCGCGACCTCGTGGCCCGGACGGGGGTGCAGATCCCGGACATCAACTCCTCGGTGAGGAACATGTCGGGGGGACAGCGACAGGGCGTCGCCATCGCCCGCGCCGCCGGCTGGGAGTCCCGGGTGGTTCTGCTCGACGAGCCCACGGCGGCGCTGGGAGTGCAGGAGACGGCCCACGTGCTCGAGATCATCAGGGCCCTGAAGGGGCAGGGCATCACCATCCTGATGATCAGCCACAACCTGCGGCAGGTGTTCGGCCTCGCCGACACTATCTGGGTGCTGCGGCACGGCCGGATGGTGGGCAGGAGGGAGGTGCGCGCGACGCAGCCGGAGGAGATCGTGTCGATGATCACCGGGGTGGACCAGGCCGCCGGGGACGAATTCGCATAGCGGTGACTAGTTCGAATAGAGCAGAACATGACCGGGCGCATCACGTCGCTGACCACGTACGACATCCGCTTTCCCACCTCGCGCGGCCGCCATGGGTCGGACGCGATGAATCCCGAGCCCGACTACTCCGCCGCCTACGTCGTCGTGGGTACCGACTCGGGTGCAGACGGTCACGGGTTCGCCTTCACCATCGGCCGCGGCAATGACATCCTGGTCGCGGCGATTCAGGCGCTCGAACCCTACGTCGCCGGTTGCTCGCTAGACGAGACGGTCGCGGGCATGGGCGAGCTGTCCCGGCGGATGGTGCATGACTCGCCGCTGCGCTGGCTCGGCCCGGAGAAGGGCGTCATCCACATGGCGATCGGCGCGGTGATCAACGCGGTCTGGGACCTCAAGGCCAAGCTCGAGGGCAAGCCACTCTGGCAGGTGCTGGCAGGCATGTCCCCGGAACAGCTCGCCGACCTGGTGGACTTTCGTTACCTCTCGGACGCGCTGTCCCGAGACGAGGCCCTGACGATCCTCCGCGCAGCGCAGCGGTCCCGCGCCCGGCGGGAGCAGCAGCTGCTCACGTCCGGCTACCCCGCCTACGCTACCTCGCCTGGCTGGCTGGGGTACAGCGACACAAGGCTGGCCCAGCTGGCCCGGAAGGCCCTCGCCGACGGGTTCGGCCAGATCAAACTCAAGGTCGGAGCGGACCTGGAGAATGACCGGCGGCGGCTGCGGATCGCCCGCGAGGCGGTCGGTCCCGAGATCCGCGTCGCCGTGGACGCGAACCAGCGGTGGGACGTGGCGGAGGCCATCGAGTGGATACGTGCGCTTGCGCCGTACGACCTTTGGTGGGTGGAGGAGCCGACCAGCCCAGACGACGTTCTCGGTCACGCATCCGTCCGGCGGGCCGTGGCGCCGATCAGGATCGCCACCGGCGAGCACGTGCACAACAGGGTGATGTTCAAGCAGTTCCTGCAAGCGCAGGCGATCGATGTCCTGCAGCTCGACGCGGTCCGGGTCGGGGGCGTCAACGAGAACATCGCGATCCTGCTGCTGGCCGCCAAGTTCGGCGTCCCGGTCTGCCCGCACGCGGGCGGAGTCGGCCTGTGCGAGCTGGTGCAGCACCTGGCCATGTTCGACTTCGTCGCCGTATCGGGAACCACCCAGAACCGCGCCATCGAATACGTAGACCACCTGCATGAGCACTTCGTGAATCCCGTGGTCATCCGCAGCGGGCACTACATGGCCCCGAGGACGCCAGGCTTCAGCGCCCAGATTCGCCCGGCCTCGATACGCCGGTACACCTATCCCACCGGTGCCGCGTGGGCCGGGGCGAAGAGAACTCGGGAACGGGGAGTCACCAATGCTCGTTCGGCCAAAATAAGGAGGACATAACCGGGTACGGGCGGGACAGCGGTGCAACCCAGGTCTGGTGCTGAGCGCCCGTGGCGGGCGCTGATCCCGTGCCGCCGAGCGCGCAGCGCGGCGTCGACCCGGAAGACAAAGCTCTCCTGCGCGAGCGACCCGTCAGCGAAACGTTCCCGCAGCTCGCCGATGACCCGGTCCCGGTCGGCATCACACGCGCGCACCCCTGGCGAGGGGAACGCAAGCCGGCCACGGGATGCCCGCATACCCAGAAGTATCGGGCCCGGCCCGGACCGGCACAAGCGCAGTAAGCAGCTCCACGGTGAGCCGGCTTAGTGGGCGGCCCCGTAAGTTCGTCGGGGTCCATCAAGCGGCGGCGGTCTCAACCCGAGTTCCGTGGCGGGACGAGTGGGAGACTTCCAGCGTGCCGAGACGTACCTGGCTCGACCAAAAGGTCGACGCGCTCCTGGAGGAACTCGCTGCGTCTGGCATGGACCTCGATCGGCAGCGTGCCGGTGAGCTGATCACCGATCGGGTCCACGCTGTAGCAGCCCTCATGCGGGTCACTGCGCCGACCGCCCGCAGGTACCTGGACGACGAAACAGTCAGGGACATGGCGCGGCGGATGCTGTTCGAGTTCGCCGCCGAGCAGCCAGGCGCCGACCTGCTGGAGGTGCCAAGGACCGTCCCGGTGCCGCTTGTCTTTGTCGGGATCATCGTTGCCGCCCTGGCCGAGGCAATGCAGGTCCGGGCGGCGAACGAGCCATCTGATCGCCTTGGCGGCGTGGTCGCCACCTACGGGCAGATGCTGTCGGGACTCGGGCAGGTCACCGCCGAGGCCGTGTCAGGCCAGGCCGGCGATTCGGCAAAGGCCATGTTCCCGCCCGCGTTGCTGCGCCGTGCCGCCAGGCACATCAGCAACGCCGCCGACCTGGCCGCGAGTGGTGGCAACCTCCCGGACGGGGTCCCCGAGGCAGCACGCGGCGAGCTGGCCGCGGCCCTCCGCCGAGACGCCGACGGGTTGATCACAGTCACCACCACGGCGTGAAGGCTGCAGCAGGGGATCTTAGCGGGTGGCCCCGTAGGGTCGCCGGGGGTCCATCAGGCGGCGTCCGGCAGGCTGGCCGGCTGGGCGGGAGGTTCCTCGCGGGCGCTGATCCGTTCGAGCATTCCGGCTAGGTCTGCGGCGGTGAACTTCCAGTTGAACGGCCGGGCGGTCTGGTTGTACCGGCCGGTGAAGGCCAGCAGGGTGGCGGAGAGCTGGGCGGTGCTGGCGAAGTCGCTGGGTGAGACGACCTTTTTCTGCACGATGGAGAAGAAGATCTCTATCTGGTTCAGCCAGGACGCGTGGACCGGCGTATGGATCATGATGGCGTTCGGGTGGGCGGCGCGTAGCCGCCGGGCCGCTTTCTTGCCGCGGTGATCGGAGCCGTTGTCCACGATGACGAACACCCGGGGGGCGCTTCGGTAGGGCTCCTGGGCCATGACATGGCCCATCAGCGCCATGAAGTGGGCGATCCCGGTGGTGGGCGGGGTGGCGGCGGCGGGCACCTGCCCGGTGTGCACGTCCAGGGCGGCCAGCAAGGCCAGGGCGCCGTTGCGCTGGTATTCGTGCTCGACGCGGGCCGGCTGGCCGGGCCCGGGCGGAGTAGTGGGGTGGCGGCGGCCGCGGGCCTGGATGGAGGGCTTGGCGTCCACCGAGATGACCCGGTCGCCCGGCCGCAGCCGTTTACCCTGGTAGTAGCCCTGGTACAGGTCCACGATCACCTTCGCCCTGGCGGCGAAGTCCGGGTCGCGGGGGTAGATCCAGGACCGGTACTGCCAGGGCTTGATGGGGTGCTCGGCCAGGATCCGCAGGACCGACGACGCCGAGACCGGCCCGGTCAGGCCGCGGCCGGCCAGCTCGGCGGCCAGCTCCGGCCCGGTCCAGCGGGACAGCGGCACCCCGGTGGCAGCGGGAAGCTGGCAGGCCAGCGAGCAGATCGCGGCCCGCTCAGCCGCGCTGATCCGCCGCGGCCGCCCGCATCGGGGCGCATCGGCCAGCCCGTCCAGGCCGCGGGCGGCGAACCGGCCGCGCCACTTGCGGGCGGTGTCCTCGGCGATGGAAAGGCTGCTGGCGATCGCCGCGGTCGGCCAGCGCCGGGCGGCCAGCAGCACGATCTGCGCCCGCTGCCGGTCCCGCCAGGCCGTCTTGGCCCCCCGGACACGCTTCTTCAAGATCATGCGCTCGGCGGCGGTCAGCGTGACCGGCACGGCGCGTAATGCCGGCATCGGCGGCTCCCGGGCAATGACAGCAAACCCGCTCCCGGCCGGGCATCATAACCGGCAGCAGCGATCCCGCGCGGCACAATGAGGCCATGCCCGCCATCCCCGCCTCCACCCAAAGCTCGGTCACGCTGCGGCTGCTCGACCACGCCGAAACGCACTGGCCCCAGCTCAAACGGGTCGAGGTCACCTACCGCGGCGCCTTCGCCTACATCAGCGGCGTCCTCGCAGACGGCGAGCAGATCCCGCTATGCCGCCTGCGCTACGGCGGCTCGGCCCACTCCTTCGGCTTCGCGATCTACTCCGCCGGCCGCGACCGCTACGAGGATTCCGTCCTGCGCACTGGGTTCCCCGCCGGCACCCCGCAAGAGGCCCTCGACACCGCCTGCACCATCCACCTCGCCGGGCTCGGCCACGAGCCAGACCCGTGACCCCGAACTCAACCCCCGACGAACTTACGGGGCCGCCCACTTAGGGATCGAGGCGTGAGCGTGCTGCGTGGTGTAGACCGTCAGCGGCGCGCTCTCGGCCTGCATCCCGCCGCGCGCCTCTGAGTAGCCTGTCGCGCG
>WNFN01002671.1_pt1 | contig 12475 bp, 11 predicted proteins | sample 5400161 | NCBI WGS metagenome assembly WNFN01 (sample SAMN13153353, study PRJNA577476) | soil metagenome | isolation source: 80 cm saprolite on Douglas fir-dominated hillslope | place: USA:California | collected 2013-09-17
TACGGCATGTTCTGCTGCCGGAACGCGCCATTGTGAAACCAGTCGTCACCCATCCAACCGTCAACCATCGGATTCATCGGCACTGAGACTTTCAAAGCCGGATGCGGACTAACCAGCGCCATCAAAGGCAGAAAGCCGTCGTACGAAATGCCGAGGATGCCGACTTTGCCGTTGCTCTCGGGAATGTTTTTGACCAGCCAGTCGATCGTGTCGTAGGTGTCGGTCGCATGATCGACCGACGTCGGATTCAGCGGCCCACGGAGCGGCCGGTTCATCACATACTCGCCCTCCGAACCGTATTTGCCGCGCACGTCAGAGACGACGCGAATGTAGCCGCCTTCGACAATCACTTCGGTGGCGTTGTCATAGCCGTTCAGGATTGGCCCGAGGTGCGAGCTGGCCGCATGACTAGTCAACTCGGTCGCATTGTAAGGTGTACGCGTCAAGAGCATCGGCGCGCGTCTTGCTCCCTTCGGCACGATAATGACGGTGTGCAGCTTCACGCCGTCGCGCATCGGAATCATCACTTCGCGGCGCGTGTATTCAAACCCGTCATTAGTCGGCGTAAACTTCTCCGGCGTCTCGCTGGGTAGCGTTTGGGCACGGGCGGTCGAGAGCGAGACGAACAAAAAGCAAATGGTCAAGATCGATGCGAGCAGAGCTCTCTGATAATCAGTGCTTTTCGGCATTGGCTTGGTTTTCCTCACGAAAGTTTTTCTGCGGGCCGGAGACTTGCGAACTCGAAATCTCAAGAGAGAACGTCAATTACGCGATACATGTTTATAGCCCAAGAGGGATTAGAAGTGAAGATTAGCGGTGAGAGGTCGAAAAGTCTTTGCGCTCGAACTCGATCCTTAGCCTCGACCAATCCTCTCAGCAAGCGGCTGCAAACAGCCAGCGACAGTGTCCCGTGGTCGAATAGGTGCTACGATGAAACATAATTCTGGGAGGTAAGAACTATGCCGTGGGATGGGGACGCTCTAGCCGAGCGGATGGAAGAAGTCTTGGAACGACAACAGGCGGCGGCCGATGCCCGCGCTCATCGCGGGACGTCCACCGCTGAGGAACGTCAACGTAGCGCTACGTTTGAGTCATTGCGAGTTTCGCGGTCGCGAATCGTGACGCAACTGAACCTGGCTACGAATCCGGCTCACCGAACCATGCTCGAGCGTGCCTTGAAATCGATTAACGATGAGATGGCCGGGGCTGAATAGATCCCTAACCACAGATTCACACAGATAGACACGGATTAGATTAAAAGAGGAAACGGCAGTCCAAAAGTCTTTGGCTGATCTGTTCTTATCCGTGTTCATCTGTGGCCGATTGGCTTTAGGCTCGCGTCAACTGTCGATACTTAATCCGGTGCGGTTGATCGGCTGCGGCGCCCAGACGCTGTTTGCGATTGGCTTCATAGTCCGAATAATTCCCTTCGAACCAGGTGACCCTGCTGTCGCCCTCGAACGCGAGGATGTGCGTCGCAATGCGATCGAGGAACCAGCGGTCGTGAGAAATAACCACCGCGCAGCCGGCAAAACTCTCGAGCGCCTCTTCCAATGCCCGCAACGTGTTTACGTCGAGGTCGTTGGTCGGCTCGTCGAGCAAAAGGACGTTCGCGCCTTCTTTCAACATCTTGGCGAGATGGACTCGGTTGCGTTCGCCGCCCGACAACATGCTGACCTTCTTCTGCTGGTCTGAGCCGGAAAAGTTAAAGCGCCCAACATAAGCCCGCGAGTTCACGTCCCGCGCTCCGAGCTTTAGCACGTCCGCGCCGCCGGAAATTTCCTCCCAGATCGACTTGTTTGGATCCAGCGTTCGGCTTTGATCGACGTAAGCCAGCTGCGCGGTCTCGCCGATTTTGATCACGCCGCTGTCAGGCTTTTCCTGGCCAGTGATCATGCGAAAGAGCGTCGTTTTGCCGGCGCCGTTCGGACCGATGACGCCGACAATTCCGCCACGCGGCAGCTTGAACGTCATCTTCTCGACCAACAAGTTGTCGCCATAGCCTTTGTTGACGCCGTCCGCTTCGATCACGACGTCCCCAAGTCGCGGCCCCGGCGGAATGTGAATCTCCAGATCTTCGCGTCGTCCCTCTGATTCCTCCCGCAGCAAATCCTCGTAAGCATTGATGCGGGCCTGGCCTTTGGCGTGACGCGCTTTGGGCGACATGCGAATCCACTCCAGCTCGCGCTGCAAAGTCTTCTGTCTTTCACTCTCAGACTTTTCTTCGCGCCTGAGGCGTTCCTGCTTCTGCTCCAGCCAACTCGTGTAATTCCCTTTCCACGGAATCCCCTGGCCGCGATCGAGCTCCAGAATCCAACCGGCAACGTTATCGAGAAAATACCTGTCGTGCGTCACCGCGATGATCGTGCCCGCATAACTCTGCAAGTGATGTTCGAGCCACGCAACTGATTCGGCATCAAGATGGTTTGTGGGTTCGTCCAGTAACAGGATGTCGGGTTTCTGAAGGAGCAGACGACACAGCGCGACGCGGCGACGCTCACCACCGGACAAAACCTTCACTGGCGTTTCCGGCGGCGGACACCTGAGCGCATCCATCGCCATCTCTAAACGCGCATCCAGGTCCCAGGCGTCCTGATGATCGAGTTTTTCCTGCACCTCACCTTGCCGCTGAAGCAACGTGTCCATCTCGTCATCGGACATTTCTTCGCCGAACTTCGCGTTGATCTCATCGAACTCTTTCAGCAAGCCGACAGTTTCTTGGACCGCTTCTTCGACGACCTCGCGCACCGTGCGCGCATCGTCGATCAGCGGTTCCTGTTCAAGATAGCCGATGGTAAAGCCGGGCGAGACGACTGTTTCGCCGAGATGATCTTTGTCGACGCCGGCGAGGATGCGCAGCAGCGAAGACTTGCCCGAGCCGTTGAGCCCGATGACGCCAATCTTCGCGCCGTAGAAATACGAGAGATAGATGTCCTTCAGGACCGGCTTCTTGTCATAGAACTTACTGACGCCGACCATGGAATAGATGATCTTGTTTGGTTCAGTGGTCATTGCTTGATCTCACAGATTCTCGCTCATAGTGGTGTTATCGCACGCCCACCCGGTATCTCCAGACGGTCCGCTGGCCGGCGACCAACAGCTCCGGAGCAGCGGCTGGATCTGCGGGTGGCAAGACTGCAATCGACCTGCACCCTTCCGGCAGCACTTCCTGGTAAACCAATTCGCCCGCCGGCGTGAAAATATCAAACACCGATCGGTCGAGCCCGGCAAACTCGTGGACGACGGCGAGATACTCCGGACGATCTCTTGCCAACTTGATCCAAACTCCTTGTGATTTATAGACACTGGTGCCGTGAAACTCCTCGCCATCTATTCGGTGGACCGTGTCGTCAAACTTGCTCAGCGGCGCGTTGAATTGCGCTACGGTCTTCCCTTCGAAATCAATCAACCACAAGCTGCTGTCCTCGACTGCCAGCATCACCGGCACTTTTCGGCCGGGCATTTTGGAAAGCGAAAATTGTCCGACATAGACGGGCAGGCCAACGCTTTTGATGACTCGACCAGTGGAGTTCCTGATCGTCAGTTCGCCCCCGGCAGAAACGATTTCGTTCTTGCCATCGCCGTTCGTATCGACCACCTCGATCGGCGAACCACTGTATTTCTCCGGCAGTTGAGATCTTCTCTTGCCCGATTTGTCGAACACCTCAATGCCGTTCCAACTAACCACGAACTCGGCGATGCCGTCGCCATCCAGATCTCCGACGGTCAGGTCGTCGATGGCCGTCTTTTCCTCGGTATATTTTCCATAAGTCCAAACCATCTTGCCCTGGTGATCGAAAACGGCACCACCATCCAATCCTCCGCGCGCGAGATACTCGCAGACACCATCGGCTTCGAGGTCGACGATCTTCACGTCTCCCAACATCATCTCGACTCTCGGGGTGTTGAAAGGGCCAAGCTTCACGTCGCTGGTCCTAAACTGAAAGACCGTTCGGCTCTGCTGGACGCCGTCACGGTCAAAGACGAGCGCCCCGCTGCTTCCGGCAACGACGACATCGAGGCCGGGATGCGGGTCAAACTCACCGACTGCGACGTCGCTGATTGAACCCACACCCTTGACGTTCTCAAGGAACGTGGTCTTGAGGAACTCACTGCGAGAGAGGAAGTCCTTCCCGATAACGATGCGCGGTTCTTTCAATTGAGCGGGCGTCGGCGGAGGTTGATACCCGATCAGAGCACCGGTAAATACTGAATACACAAACCAAACAACAGACGCACAGAAAGCGACCACGACGGCGCAGCTCACGATTACGATGATGACTATTGACTTAGCTCGCATTACCGGACAATCAGAAAACCCCGAAACTAAGATTCCTGAAGCCACGTGCGGCCATCATCAACCGAATAGTCCGCACCTGACGGCCCAATGGCCAACAGCGCCGTCTTCATTCCCGGCACGTAGGCCACGACTGAACGAAAACCGCTGAGACCTTTCACCAGTTTCCACGTCGCGCCGCCGTCGTTGGTAACAGCGAGATTGTTGACCGCATCTTTTTCTTTAGTGTAATCGCCGCCGACAACCGCGCCGTGCTTTGCGTCGCGAAACGCCACTGAGAAAATTCCTGCTGACGCTGCCGCGGCGAGCGGCGTCTCGGCAATCTTCCACGTGCGGCCACGGTCGTGCGTGCGCAGTACTCGCGCTTTCGTCGCGGCCCCCATGCCAATCCAGGCGTCGGATTTTCCGAGCACGGCGATGTTGGTGCCGCTGGCCGCAAACGCGCCCTCGCTTGGCAGCGCCGGCGGCAGCGCGCTTGCGGGAACACGCCGCCAGTTCCGCCCACCGTCCGCAGTGGTCAGGATGCAAAACTGTCCGGCAATTGAATCGCCGATCACGATGCCGTGCCTGGCATCCCAGAAAGACATCGCATCGTAGAAGGCTTTGGGATCGTCGTTTCGGAACTGGAGTGTCCAAGTCGCGCCGGCGTCGTTTGTTTTGTAAATCCGCGACGCCGGACCGTTGCCGATGCTCAGAACATAGGCGGTGCGCGCATCAACCGCATCGACATCGCGAAAATCAACCGCGTCGGTTGTCACTGTCAATCTTTGCCAGGTGGCGCCGCCGTCGTCGGTCCGCAAGACCGTGCTGCCCGAACCGCTCGCCCACGCCACCCGATCACTCACCGCGCTTACCCCGCGCAGACGCGCGGTCACGCCGCTCGATTGAATGGTCCACTGCGGGGCTGTTAGAAGCAGGATGGTTGGGACGAGTAGAAGATTCATAATGGATCACTTTCCGTTTTCCATCTGATATTTTTCATTCGCTAATTCAACGGTGCAGCTCTCAAAACAGTACTTGCGGGAGTCATACCGCGAAGCGGTTGGGTCTCAAAGCCCAGGGTTGCCTCAACCCTGGGTGGGGAAGTAGACGTCATTCTCAACCCGAAACGGGTTGTGCCAGTTGGCCGCAACCGCGATGCGGTTGAACTTCGCTAATCAATTCATTACCCAGGGTTGCCGAAGCGTCCACCCTGGGCTCTGAGACCCAACCGCTTTGCGGTAAAACCCCTTCGAGTCAAAGGGCTGCTGGGGTTTTCCAACGTCTGGTTGTACTTCCAAATTGAACGCGCAAATGAAAGCTGTCAAATGAGAAAATGGAAAATGTGTTCCCTAAATCCCCAGGCACTCTCGCCAGTTGAGTCAACGACATCCCGGCAATCGAAACGCGCCAATCCTGCTCGCATAACTCGTCGCGTCTTTCTTGAAATAGTCGCCGACATACCAGATCGTACAGTCATCGCTCGGGTCCATCGCGGTTTGGGTGTAATCCTCCCAGCGCAGCGTGCTTGTCTGCGCCGCCTCGCCCGCGACCAGCACCGTCTCATCTAGCGTCAACTGTCCCAGGGGATCGTTTCTGAGTCGCGCGGCAAAGCGTTGGCCGGCAAAGTTCGGTGTGCCACCAAACGAGTAACCGATGCCGATATTGCCGTGCCGATCCATTGCCGGGCTCGCCATCCAACGATAAGAACCTTCGGGCGCATAGGTGCCCTGCTGATAAAGACTGACACTGCGATCTTTCTTGATGCGGAATTCGTACCAGCGCACGCCGCCGCCGCCGGCTGACGTGTTAACGGAGTGAGTGGCAACGATCGATTCGCGTTTGGCAATTTTTCGATAGACCAAACGCGCCATGATCTTGTCGCCCTGCGCGTCGAGCCTTCGATCCGTTCCCGGTTGTGGTACGCAGTTCGTAAGTTGCCCGTCACATAGATAATGATATGGAGCTACCTCGATCTTTTCGGGACCGGTGATCTTCGTGTTCGCGGGATTGTTCCAATCGACGCGAAACTTCCACACGAAGATCGCGTCGTCTTCCATGATCTTTTTCAATTGCGTGCCGCCGGCCGCTATCATGATGTTTGGCGCGCCCGGCGGCGGCAGACCCTGGCCGTCGATGTCGGCGTTGTTCAGGAAGTTTGCGCCGTCGATGATGACACACTGTTCGGTGGCCGCCTCTCCTTTCAACATCTTCGCGCGATCGGCGACACACGCATGCTTTTGGATCACCTCGTCGCCGGTACTGGTCGGAATGTAGTAGCCGTCGGGCCAGATCGCCGGTCGTGGATAATCCGGAAAGAGCGCGCGCAGGAATTCGTAGCGATAGTAAGGCCCAAACGGATCGGGCCCGACGCTGATTGCATAGCACATCGAGTACGGTCCCTGAGGTCCAGGCGCGGGCGGCTGGCCCCGCGGCTGCGGAGGTTGGTTGAGTTGAACAGCCGGACTGAAAAGCCTGACGGCCGGGCCGGGTTGATCTTTTTTTCCGGGCACGCTCACCTGGGCCGGATCGCCGTTGTGGCCTGCTTGCGGTTGGTCGGGGCGAACAGCTCCGCGCCGGAACGTCGGCATCACGACGAGCCAGCGATCGGCAAGCTGGTCATAACGAACGACGGCGTCACCATTGTTAGTCGCCTCGCACGCGCCACCGAAGCCCTTGAAAATCGTGTTAGTCGCGACTGGCCCGTACAGAACTTTGCCGGTCTGAGCGTACTGCTTCCCCTTCTTTGTGAAGATCGCCATCCGCGTATTGACGATTTGAAAGACGTGGTTCGGTCCAACCGCGAGACTGTTGTCCGACGGATTGCGCACTGTCGCAGTGCCGTGTGGGCCTTCGAACCCCACGCCAAGGCCGTCGAAACTTTCCACGAGCGTCGCACCTGGCCGAGTACCCTGAGATGTCTGTTCAACGTTTACCGCGCCGGGAGGACTGCTCATAACGGGCGGCCTGACGGGGGTTGGACTCTGCCGCGCGGGTCTGCCGCGCGCAGGATGGTCCGAATCCGCATGTGACCGGTAGGCGGCGAAGACAAAGACGCCGGCTGCAAGAGAAATCGCGGCTAACAGAGGTTTGCTGACTCGCCAGGCCTTTTCCACGCGCACACCTCGCCAGCCCATTCGACTAGCCTCGTTTCTTGGCAGGCTTTGGCAGGAAGCCCCGCGGATTTCGCAGCTCTTTCGGAGCGGACGGGCTCGGCTCCTGACGGGTCACGGTCCGTTCCACTCGATCCTTCTCGATGGCTTCCTTCAAACGCTTTTTCGCACGCTTATTCATGAAAAGAGTATACAGGATCACGCGGCCCGAACCGCCGCTCCAGGAACTGGTGAAATCGGCTGTAGACGACAATCGCAGTGGAGTATCATAACTTCGACGACTTCGAGGCGACATGATCTTATTGCCGACATCCGACGAAGACTTGCTGCGCGAATGCGAGGTCGACACTTTTCGATCGAGCGGCCCCGGCGGCCAGCACGTCAACAAAACCGAGAGCGCTGTTCGGATCAGACATGTTCCTTCCGGCGTGGTCGTCACTTCGCAGCAGGAACGCAGCCAGCATCAAAACAAGGCGCTGTGTCTGCGGAAGCTGCGCGAGAGAATCGAGAAACTGAACTACCGCCCGGCCAAACGCGTGCCGACGCGCGTCCCGCGCAGTGCAAAGAATCGCACGCTGGAAGAAAAGGCCCGGCGTTCGCGGATCAAACGTTTACGATCAAAGCCATCCAGTGATGAGTGAGTGTGATAAATGCCGGCTGACTGAATGAATCGGTCCATTCTTCTTCTCGCTTCACGAGCTTGTTGGAAAACTCGTCTCCGTGGTCAATCAACTTTTCGAAAACCCCTTCGTCCGGCTTCGTGTGATTTCGTGGATCGTATCTTTGCCCACGGCAGGCGATCCACTAAATCACGCGAACATCACGAAAAGTAAAATCGTTTGCTCCCATCTATCACTTTCGCACAACCCAATTCGACATCGAGCGCATGTTCTGCACGACGACGGTCTTGAGCGGCTCAATCCATTCTCCGCCCAGAGTCTGCGTGGTCGCCAACAACATCTGCTCATCGACAAGGAAGCGATCGCTACCATCCGGGAGATGATAGCGTCGCCCTTCGATCTGTTTGATCTTATCTTCCATGCCAATAGTCGAGGCCAGCCGGGCAAAGAAGATCCCGCCCGGCTTCAGCACTCGCCACATCTCCTGGACCATGCTGAGCCAGTGCGCCTCGTCTCTGGCAAAGGGCGATCACGACGTCAAAGCTTTCGTCGTCAAACGGCATTTGCTCAATAGCCGCAACCCGAAAGTTATCGACCGGCAGATGCGGTGCGAGCTGCGCGGCCAGCGATCGAATCTGCGCAATTGCCTCAGGCGATTGATCGACGCCGCTCGTATCGAATCCGCTGCAGAAGAAATAGATGAGGTTTCGGCCACCGCCACAGCCGGCATCAAGCACGCGCATCTCGGAAGTGATTCGACCCTTGAGGAGCTGGTCGAACAGATAGATGTCGATGCTGCCGAATTGTTTCTGGAGATCTGAACGTGAAGTCATGCGGCTGTCATCGGAACTCTTCAGGGGCATTGTTCCCGGGCAGTCAATTTCGCGCCTTAGCGCGTCGCAGGAACACCGAAGGTGCCATCGACGACTTCCACGAAGGTCCGCTCTTCGCGCAGGATGAATCGCTTCGTCTGCGCCATTGCGAAGTTTTCCAACGATTCCGGATCTGACTTCAGACGTGCTCGGTAGGCTTCATAAGCGGCGAGACTATCGAAGGCAATCAACCCCCACGCGACCGTGTTTGTTCCTTCGTAAGGAAGGAAATATCCCACCAGATGACCTCCACATCGAGGGATGATGCGGCCCCAGTTCTCTGCGTACTCTTTGAAGCTTTCGCGCTGGAACGGATCGATCTCGTAGCGGATGAAGCACGTAATCATCTTGTCTCCCTATTTCCCGGTGAACAAAGTTGTCTCATCGACAAAGCACAATCCGTTACCCCACGGATCTTCGACATAGAACGAGCGCTCGCCCCAGGGCCGCGTCACGATCTCGCCGCCGCTGGCGCCATGAACATCGTCGGTCGAAAGACAACCCAGGGCGCTCGCACGCGAATGAAAGTCTTCGAGATTGGCCACCGCGAAGTAGATGTGATCGGGCAGAGGTTTCGCCTGCTCGCCACCGGCCGCGACATCGACGAGCGCGAGAATCACCGGACCACAATCAAAGTAGTGACGCGATGCGCGCGGGATTCTTCTGCCTTCGCTATCAAGGAGCTTCGCATAGAACTCGGCCGCTTTGTCGAGATCGGAAACTTGCAGGATTACGCGAAATAGTGCCGGTATATTAGCCATCGTTGCTTCTTTCATGTTGCCATTACCACGCCACTGCATATCTCCCTCGGCGCGGATCGGCGCCGCCGGAAATTACACCGGACCGTATGTCGTACATGATCACGGTCGGGGAAGAGCCCGTGCCCCAGCCGGATTGAATCTTCAACTTGTGTCCGCGCGAGCCGAGCTGACTGATCACATCAGCGGGAATGCGCGACTCAATGTTCAACAATCCCGCCATGAATTCATGATTGTCGAACGAGCTGACGTAGTGCTGCGTGTCAAAGCGCGGGGCTTCGACGGCTTCCTGCGGATTCATGCCGAATTCGATCACGTTGAGCAGCACTTGCAGCAATGCCTGATCCTGGTTGTCGCCGCCGGGCGTGCTCAAAACCATGAATGGCTGACCGTTCTTGAGCACCAGCGTCGGCGTCAAAGTGATGCGCGGACGTTTGCCCGGCGCGACCACGTTCGGGCTGCTCGCGTCGGTCAGTGCCGATTGCAGACGCTGGCCCATCAAAACGCCCGTGTCGCCGGCAACCACCGCCGGCAGCCACGCGCCGCTCGGCGTCGCGCTGAACATGTTGCCGTCTTTGTCGATGACGTTGACGCAGGTTGTGTCATTCGCTTTTTCGATCTCGGGAAGCGGCGGCGCGTTGTAGGAAACCGTGGTGGCCGCAGCCAACAAAGGCTTCATGTTAGTCGGATCACCGGGACGCTGATCGAGTGACGCCCGCTTTTCATCAATCAGATTGCGCCGCATGGCCGCATAGTTCTTCGACAACAACTGTTCAGCCGGAACCCGGACGAAATTTGGATCGGCATAGAACCGATCGCGATCGGCAAAGCCAAGCTTCAAAGCTTCCGTTACGGTGTGAATGTACTCGGACGAGTTCTGTCCCATCTTCTTCAGGTCGTAACCTTCGAGCACATTCAGCACTTCGATCATCATCGGGCCCTGTGCCCAGAAGAGATCCCCGGCCGCTAGCAGACCGCCATGCGTTTGCATGTAATCGCCGATGCGTTTTCCCACCGGACCTCGGTAGAAATAATCGCGCGCCGCCATCAGCGCGGCATGACGACCGCGCGCGCCGTTGCGCTTTTCCGTGGCGGCAATCGCGCGCATCGTGCGCGCCAGATCGGCTTGCACAAACACGTCGCCGACTTTTGGCACTGCGCCGTTCGGCAGAAAGATGCGCTTGGCATCAGGCCATTGCGAAAAGATCGGCGCGCGGGTTTGAATGTACTGCACGCGAAGTTCGTCGATGGGAAATCCGTCAGCGAGTTCAATCGCCGGCTGCATGACTTCAGCCAGCGGCTTCGTGCCGAACTGATCCAACGCCGTCACGCAGGCGTCGAGCACCGCCGGAACAGTCGCGGCCAGCGGACCTGTCGACGGAATCAATCCCGCCTTTGCGCCCGGCACCGAAGGCATATCAATATCGTTAGCCGCGCGCTGGGTCGCGGATGAATCAGGCGCCGTTGCGGTCGTGCCGACGGTGCCGCGCTGCTTTGCTCGCTGGACAAAGAACTCGAGCGTGGCTTTCGCCGGGGCGGTGCCCATGCCTTCGACCACGGCCACGTCTTTGCCTTTCAACTTGATCAGGATCGGCACTTCGCCCCCGAACGTGAAATGCGAGAACTCGATCACCGAAGCGGCCAGGATCGTGGCCACTCCCGCGTCAACCGCGTTGCCGCCGTGCTGCAAAATGCGCATACCGGCTTCGACCGAAAGCGGCTGCCCGCCGGCGACCACGCCGCGCCGCCCGCGCACGACAGGGCGAAACGTGTCCGCGCTGGAAACTTGCAGATTAGCGCTAAGAACGGCCATTGAAATTACGAGCGAGAGATAGGAAAACAGCGAACGCCTGGTCAACATTCTGGTCTGGCCTCCGAGATCAGCGGATTTTGAAAGAGTTTTATGCTGATTCCGTGCCTGAGTCAATGCGCCTGGTGACAGAACCGGGAGCGGTAGCGACCGGATTCGAGATTCAGCCTGCCCTCCACCATCGTTCGCGTAGAGAGACTCGTAAACACGCAGGCGAGTGCCCGGATCCGGTCGCATCCACCACCCCACGCGGGCTGCCCGCCTGGGGACCCCGGTCCGCTCCCGGTTCTATAATGAAGGAAATAGCTTCACAAGTTCATCGCAATGTTTTCGCAACCCTACGTCTCCGCGTGAGGTTTAGTATGCGTCCATCGATTCTCCTTGTGAGAACTGAGACTGAAGGGTAAGGCGCCGACTTTGGGGGAGGTCGGCGCCTTTGCTTTTGCCTTGTCCGACAAACTCTTCGTTTCGGCCTTCTAATCGAAAATCAACCCGCAGACAGCGACAAACTGAAGTTTGTCGGACCCGACTTGCACTTTCTTCCATTCTATCGATAATCGCGTTTTCCGGTTTTCCTATCCATTTGAGCGAAAGATCCATAAATGACCGAGATCAAGACTGTCCCGTACGGTTCGTGGAAATCGCCCATCACCTCTGATCTAATCGTCAAAGAATCGATCGGGCTCAGCCAGGTCAGGCTGGACGGCGACGACAATTATTGGATCGAGATGCGTCCCTCAGAAGGCGGACGCCAGGTGATTGTGCGACACTGCGACGGCCAGATGGTCGACGTAACGCCGCGGGAATTTAACGCCCGCACGCGCGTCCATGAATACGGCGGTGGCGATTACGCCGTGCAAAGCGGCGTGGTTTACTTTTCGAACTTTGGCGATCAGGAATTGTATCGGCAGGCGGAGGTTTCGGTACCGCAAACGCTCACGAAAGAAAGCGGACAAGATGTCCGCGCTCCCGGCGCGCTCCTGCGATATGCCGACGCGGTTGTCGATACGAAACGCAATCGTCTGA
>WNFN01269940.1_pt1 | contig 12469 bp, 7 predicted proteins | sample 5400161 | NCBI WGS metagenome assembly WNFN01 (sample SAMN13153353, study PRJNA577476) | soil metagenome | isolation source: 80 cm saprolite on Douglas fir-dominated hillslope | place: USA:California | collected 2013-09-17
TGCGAAGAATACTCTGGCGGCACCGGAAAATCCGGCAGTTTCGCTTTATAGGCCAGCGGATCAACATGGCACATCTCGCCAATGCGCACGCTGTTCATCAACGCGTCAGGCAGGTGCGGGAAAAGATGCGCCATCTGCTCAGGACTGCGCAGGAAAAATTCTGGACTCTCAAATTTGAAACGCTTGGGATTATCCAGCGTCGAGGCGGTCTGCACACAGAGCAGAACCTCGTGCGAATGCGCGTCATGCTCGCTGACATAATGCAGATCGTTGGTCGCCAGCAGCGGAATACCCAGGTCGCGATGCATCTCATACAGCGCCTGGTTAACCGGCTCCTGCTCAGGATAGCCCTTGTGACTCTGAATCTCCAGGAAAAAATGCTCAGGCCCCAACAGCCCGCGAAACCACTTCGCGCGCTCCCGCGCCTCCGCCAACTGCTCCTTGATCAAGAGCTGAGGAATCTCGCCGCCCAGGCACGAAGAGGTCATAATCAACCCCTCGCTATATTGCTCCAGCAACTTCGGATCAATACGCGGCTTGCCCGCGCGCACACCCTCAGTGTTCGCAATCGTCGTCAACCTCAGCAGATTGCGATACCCGGTATTATTCTGCGCGAGAATCAGTAAGTGAGTATAGTCATCTTTGCGGGGGCGTGTCTTATTAGCGATATCATCGGTTAAATAGGCTTCTACCCCAATGATCGGATTAATCTCTTGCGCCTTACATTCCTTGTAAAACTCAATTGCCCCGTACATCGCCCCGTGATCCGTAATCGCCAGGTGCTTCATACCCAGGGTCTTCGCCTCGCCGGCCAGTTTCTTAATCCGGCTAAAGCCATCCAGCAGCGAATATTCCGTATGTACATGCAAGTGAGCAAAATCCGTGCCCATAAACGTCCCTCCGTCCAGAAAATAGCGGTATATCTCAATGATAATGAACAGGCATTCCAATTGCAAGAGGCAAGCGGCGTTAATCTGGTGTTCGCTTTCCATTATCCTCTATATCACCGACGAATGGAAGCGCTCCAGGACAAAGATCACCCAAAAATCCGCCCACAAAAATATTCACCCCGTGACCCAGGCCAAACTGGCTATATCACATCTTCGCATATTTTCTAAGAGCAACACATGCTTTGTAATTATTTAAAATACTACAGACTTTCGCATAATTTCTAAGTGTTAGAAGTATTATATCGGTTTCAATAGATTTATCTGTTTAACTATTTACACATGTAAAACCATATGCTATAGTATCGCCAGAGCATCCTATTGAACCCGGTGATCCCACTGATTCCAACGAATTCGCCGAACCCCTCCCACAGCGGAGGCGCTGCTCAATACGGTTCAAATAAGAGCAATGGTTTGGGTGATGGTCACACGTAGCCCTTGCGGTGGGGACCCAGGGTGGTTTTCCCCCGGTAGGTAGCCCCGGAGCAGCGCCTCAAGACAGTTCAAAGAAGACGAATCAATGAAGGTGGGATGGAAATGAGCCATGGCGGGGAGGACCCAGGGCGGTGTTTCCCCCGAGTGTAGCCCCGGAGCAGCGCCTCCGGGGGAATGACGTGAGCCAGAAAGGCCCCCCGGAGGCGCTGCTCCGGGGCTACATGCCGGGGGATTTCCCCACCGGGCATTGAGCACGTGGAAACGGGGCGACGTTATCTGCTCGATCAGCGCCTGCCCCGTGGGGAGTGGGGATTAGTTGGATTCAGTGCCCGGCAATCCGAAAATGCGGCGATGGTATAGCCCATCGCTGTGGACATTGCCGGTCGTAGATGCCATTACAGGAGGAACACGTTGAGCGACGAAGCACACCAGCAGCAGCCATATGATAATGTCATCAAGCGCTTGTTTGAGCGGCACGCGCTTGAGATATTGCCATATTTGCTACAGGAGAAAAATCTGGCCAGAGACGAAGACAAGCAGGCATTCAAGCTAAAAGACCGCTCCCTGGATAACGAGTTGTATGCAGGAGAGGAGTTGAACATTGAAGCGCTTATTCCACCGCGTCGCAATGATCGCGTCTATCGCATCCCTTACAAGGAGCAGATGCATGTAGTTGGGGTAGAAATCGAAACCTCACCCCGCACCATCATACCTGTGCGCTTGCTGATCTATCACAGTTTGCACATAGAAAAATATTATGGGCAACCGATCATATCCATGATCCTCTTCCCGTTCAGAACGCCAATCCCCGGATCGCCGTTTCGGGCGACTAATGGTGATGGAGAATCCGTCACCTTTCACTTTCGCGTTCTGCCTTTATGGCGCATGGGCGCGCACCGCTATTTCGAGCGGCGCATCATGGGCATGTTCGCCTTTCTCCCTGCCATGGGAGGGGCCACCAAAGATATGCTGTTCCAGGCCCTCGAAATCATGGTACAATTCTATCGAGACAAGCAAGACGAGGCCGGGTTACACGAAGAAATGCTCGCCTTTGGAGTTCTGTTACACCGCGCAGATATTCTGTTGCCGGAAGATATCGAGGAGGTAAAAGAGAAGATGCTCTATCATGATCCATTGATTGAAGAAGATCCTTACTTTGGCGGGATCATCAGGAAAAGGGCAGAAGAAGCCGAAGCGAGAGGTTTGGCAGAGGGGCTAACCGCCTTGAAAAATGCTTTGCTCCGCACTATAAAGGCTCGTTTCCCGGATCTGGCGACAACCATTAGCAAAGCTGTTTTGCCTGATAACAGTGAAGCTCTTGAGGCCCTTATGGTCAATGTCGCAACGGCTCCAGATGAAGAAACTGTGCGCAGCCTGCTTGGTATACCAGCACACTGAAAAGGCCTTTAGCTGGCTCCTCCGCCTCTAAAAATGGGTTAAGAAGAGCGAAGAAATCGGGCGTCGCCCGATTTCTTCGCTCTTCTTAACCCATTTTTAGAGGCGGAGGAGCCAGCTAAAGGCCTTTTTATACCCTCCTTGCGATCCCTCAAAATCAGGTGATACAATAAGGCCGTTCCAGGCAATGGAATTATTCTGATAGATCCCTAAGCCCAAGTCAGGACCAGGACCAAAAAGTGAATTTTTATTTCATTGAAGTCCGGGCGGTTTCGGGTCCTCACGACAGTGGGGCACACCAACTGGCCCGTGATATCATACATCTGCCAGTACACCAGTTACCCTCTCTCAGTGTAATCGACGCCAGTCAGTCTCCTCTTATCCTCCGCACAGCGCAGCTTTATCAAATTTCCGGCTCTCTGAACCCCTCCCAGATCGACCAGCTTACTCGGCAATTGCTGGCCGATCCTGTTGTTCAGGAGGCACGCATTTTCCGCGCTGCTGCCGCGGCTGAGATAGCTCATGTAGTGGATGTGTTTTTCCATCCTGGTGTGACTGATACCCTGGCGGAGAGCGTTATGACGGGTGCGCAGTTGCTTGGCATTCCTGGCATTGAGCACGTGGAAACGGGGCGACGTTATCTGCTCGATCAGCGCCTGCTCCAGTGCCAGCTACACCCGCGCCGGTAGAGCAGCCCGCAGAGCTGGCCGCGACGATCAGCACTGTGGCGACACTCCCGCTGACCGCTATGAGTGACGCCGAGCTGCTTCAACTCAGCCGCAACGGTCTGCTGGCGCTGAATCTCGACGAGATGCGTACCATCCAGGCGTATTTCCGCGAACTGGGCCGCGAACCAACAGATGTCGAGATGGAGACGCTGGCTCAAACCTGGTCGGAGCACTGTTCTCATAAGACTTTTCGCGCGACGATTACGTATCGCGAGGTGGATCGCGCGGGCAATGTGCTGGAGGAGGAGACAATCCATAATCTCCTCAAGCGCTATATTATGCGCGCAACCGACGAAATCGCGCGCCCATGGGTGGTTTCGGCCTTTAGCGATAATGCCGGCGTAATCTCTTTTACGGAGACGCAAGATATAGCTTTTAAAGTAGAGACGCATAACCATCCTTCGGCGATTGAGCCATTTGGCGGCGCGAATACGGGTGTGGGCGGGGTGATCCGCGATGTGCTGGGCGTGTCGGCACAGCCAATTGCCTGCACGGATGTGCTCTGCTTTGGGCCACCGGAGACAGATGTGGAGACCTTGCCCAGTGATATACTCGCGCCGCGCCGCGTGGCTGCTGGCGTGGTGAGCGGGGTACGCGACTACGGCAATAAGATGGGCATCCCGACGGTCAATGGCGCGGTGCTCTACCATCCCGGCTATATTTACAATCCCCTGGTCTTCTGCGGCTGTCTCGGCCTGCTGCCCCACGGCAGTCATCCGCGCGCGGTCCAGCCCGGCGACCTGGTGGTGGCCCTCGGCGGGCGCACGGGTCGCGATGGCATCCACGGCGCGACCTTCTCTTCGGGTGAAATGAGCAGCGAGATCAACGCGCAGGCCGGCGCGGCCGTGCAAATTGGCGCGCCGATTACGGAGAAAAAGGTCAGCGATGTAATTTTGCAGGCCCGCGACCTCGGCCTCTACAGCGCGATCACGGACTGCGGGGCCGGCGGCTTTTCGTCAGCTATTGGCGAGATGGGCGCTGAGATCGGCGTGCAGGTTGAGCTGGCTGAGGCTCCGCTGAAATACCAGGGCCTGGCTCCCTGGGAAATCTGGCTCTCGGAGGCCCAGGAGCGCATGGTCCTGGCGGTTCCGCCCGCGAAGCTAGAGTCACTGCTAGAGATCTGCGCTATTGAAGAGGTTGAAGCCAGTATTCTCGGCACCTTTACTGGCGATAAGCGCTTGAAGGTCAACTATCGCGGCGTAGTTGTGGCTGACCTGGCCATGGCTTTCCTGCACGATGGCCGTCCCGAGCGCACGTTGGACGCGATCTGGCGTCCTCCCGAAGCCGAGGAAATCGCGGCCTATCTAAAGCAGATGGGCGGTATGGGTGCAACTCAGACAAGCGCGAGAAATACGCCTAAGGCCACTAACGGGCAATTCGAGAATAACGCGAATACCGCGCTGCTGACGCTGCTCAGTCATCCAACCATCGCATCAAAAGAAGAGATTATCCGTCGCTACGATCACGAGGTCATGGGTGCGACGGTGCTGAAGCCGCTGGTGGGCAGTTCCGGCAATGGACCGGGCGACGCGGCGGTGCTACGGCCTGTTCTCAACGAGCCAACGCGCGCGGGCATTGTGCTTTCTAACGGCATCAACCCGCTCTATAGCCTGATTGACCCCTATCAGATGGCTCTGTGCGCGGTCGACGAGGCGCTGCGCAACCTGACGGCGGTGGGCGGCGATATCGAGAAGGCGGCGATCCTGGATAATTTCTGCTGGGGCAATCCCGCCGACCCGGCGCAACTGGGCTCGCTGGTGCGCGCGGTCAAGGGCTGCTACGACGCGGCGGTAGGCTTTGGTACGCCGTTTGTCTCCGGCAAGGACAGCCTGAATAACGAGTACCGCGCCCATGGCCAGCGCCTGCCGGTGATCCCGACTCTGCTGATCTCGGCCTTTGGCACGATTGAGGATGCGGCACAGACGATCGATATGGCCCTGAAGGCGCCTGGCAACCTGCTTTATCAGGTCGGCGCAACTTATGATGAACTGGCCGGCTCGCATTATGCTCTGTACCTGGAGCGCGCGACCTTCGAGGCCCGCTTTCCGCATACCGGCGTGCCCACGGTGGTTATTCCCAGGGCCCGCGTGATTATGCAGGCGCTGGGCGCGGCCATTCGAGCCGGGCTGGTGCGCTCGTGCCATGATCTGTCAGAAGGCGGCCTGGCCGTGGCGGCGGCGGAGATGGCGCTGGCTGGACAGCCTGGCCTGAACATTGATCTCCGGCGTGTCCCGCATTATCTGCGCACCGATTGCGACATGGCCACCACTCTCCTCTTTAGTGAATCACCCTCACGCTTCCTGGTTGAGGTTGCGCCGCAGCAGCGCGAAGCCTTTGAGCATTTCCTGAATCAGCGCCAGATACAAGATTTCAATCTCATTGGCGTTACAAATTCAACTGGACGTTTACAACTCGGCTATGATCCGCCACAGCCTGAGATCAGCTTGCCTGTTGCCAGTCTGCAAGCAGCCTGGAAAGGAGAACTCGCATGACCTCAGCTCGTGCTTTAATTTTACGCGCGCCCGGCATTAACCGCGACCATGACCTGGCGCACGCCTGCCGCCTGGCTGGTTTTGAGGCCGACCTGGTCCATATCAACCAGCTGATTAAGGAACCGGCCAGGCTGCTGGAGTATCATTTGCTGGGCGTGCCCGGCGGCTTCTCCTATGGCGACGACCTGGGCGCTGGCACGCTGCTAGCGAAGAATATGATGGTACACCTGGCGCGGGAGCTTCAGCAGTTTGTGGACGAGGGCCGCCTGGTGCTGGGCGTCTGCAACGGCTTTCAGGCTCTTGTGCGTGCTGGCCTGCTTCCCGGCGCGTGGGCGGAGAGCGAAGCCGCGCCGGTAGCCACGCTGACCGACAATGCCTCGCGCGCACGGCGAAGGACAATTTGTTCTGGCTAATCAGACTGAACTCACGAGCTTGCAAGCGAGCGGGCAGGCTGCGTTAGTGTATACTATAAATGCGCGGTCGGCTACACCCTCGCCCACCGCGCCCACCTTCCCGGTCCAGGACGTGCCTTATCCGGCTAACCCCAATGGTTCGCCAGGTAATATCGCCGGCGTCTGCAATGCCAGGGGTACGGTCTTTGGTCTGATGCCACATCCCGAAAACTTTGTTCATGCCATCCAGCATCCCCAGCGCCGCGACGGCACCGAGGGACCCGGCGATGGCCTGCTGCTCTTCAAAAATGCGTACAAATATGTGCAAGAGCAGTTCCTCACGTCTACATCCTACGCGGCCAGCGGCGTGAATATCGCGGCGGCTGACGATGTGCTGGCGCAGATTAAGGACGCGGTACGCGCGACGCATGGGCCGGAGGTGCAGGCCGGCCTGGGCGCGTTCGCCGGCGTTTTCCTGGCCAGCGCTCTCCAGGGAATGCGCAAACCCGCCCTGGTGGCCTCGACGGATGGTGTGGGCACAAAGACGCTGCTGACCTCGCAGACCGGACGTTTCGAGACCATCGGCCACGATATCGTCAACCATTCGCTCAACGACCTGCTGACGCAGAAAGCCACGCCGCTCTTCTTTATGGATTATGTGGCTACGGGCAAGCTGGCCCCCGCCCAGATCGCGGCGGTGGTCAAGAGCGTCGCGGCAGCCTGCAAAGAGGCCGGCTGCGCGCTGCTGGGAGGCGAAACGGCTGAGATGCCTGGTGTCTATCACAATGGCGCCTTCGATCTCGCCGGCACCATCGTCGGGGCCGTGGACCTTGCCGAGGGCTGGCAAAATGGGGCTACAATCCAGCCGGGTGATGTCCTGCTGGGCCTGCCGTCCAATGGCCTGCACACCAATGGCTATTCGCTGGCTCGCCGCGTTTTCGCGCCCTATCCGCTGGAGACGGTCTTTCCAGAACTGGGCGAGACACTGGCCGAGGCGCTGCTGCGGCCTCATCGCTGTTATCTGCGCGAATTGCAAACCCTGCATCAACATGTCAACATCAAGGGCATAGCGCATATTACCGGCGGCGCGTTCGCTGGCAATATCTCGCGCATCCTGCCCGCCGGCAGCCAGGCCCGTATCGACATTACCGCCTGGCAGGTTCCGCCGCTCTTCCAGTTGCTCGCCCGCCTGGGCCAGATCGCGCGTGAAGAGCTGTACCGGACCTTTAACATGGGCGTTGGTATGGTCCTGGCTCTCGCGCCAGACCAGGCCGAGCAGGCTCGCCGCATACTTCCCGAACTGCTGACCGTTGGTTGTATCGCGGAGGGCAGCGGCGTCATTTTACAAGAGGCTGAATAATCATGATCAATCATCCCACCTTCGGCGCTCTCCTGGCGGAGGGCAAAACTAAGCAGATTTACGTGCATCCCAGCGAGAGCACGCTGGCCTATATGGTCAACAAAGACCAGATCACGGCGGGCGATGGTGCGCGGCGCAACGAGCTGACCGGCAAATCGCGCTGGAGCACGATTACCATGGCTAATGTCTACTGCCTGCTCAACGCGGCCGGCATCGACACGCATTTTATCGAGCAAATCGACGATGTAACTGTGCTGATCAAACGCTGCACTATGCTGCCCGTCGAGCAGGTTCAGCGCCGCATCGCCACTGGCTCGTATCTCAAACGCACGCCCGGCGCGCGCGAGGGCGACCGCTTTGAGCCGGTGCTGGTTGAGACCTTCTTGAAGGACGATGCCAATCACGATCCGCAAATCTGGGAAAGCGATATCATTGCACGCCGCCTGGCTACTAAAGCCGAGATTGACTGGATGGCGGAAGAGGGCCGGCACGTTTTCGAGACGCTCGAACGTGCCTGGGCCGCGCTCGATGTCATGCTGGTCGACCTCAAGATCGAGTTTGGCCGCGATGTCAACGACAAACTGCTGGTCGCGGATGTGATTGACAACGATAGCTGGCGCATCTGGCCCGGAGGCGACAAGAATCGCATGCTGGACAAGCAGATTTATCGCAATCTGAAAGAAGTCACTGAGCAGGATCTACAGGCCCTGGGCGACCGCTACGCGCTGGTTGCCAGCCTGACGGGCAAAATGTTGTTTCAATTCCAAAGCGGATCGTGAACAAGAAGGAGGCGAGAGCCTTCCTTTCTCTTTTCAGTATACTCGCGAAAACAAATACGTCTTGTTACTTTGCACTCACTAAGGAGCAAACATGGAGCGACTACACGACGCCTGTGGAGTTGTCGGTATCTACACCGGCGCTGCCACGCCGCAAAGTGAGCAGATCGATGTCAGGCGCTATCTCACCCTGGCCCTGACCGCGCTGCAACATCGCGGCCAGGAGAGCGCGGGCATGGCCGTTTACGGCGAGCAGGGCCAGATCGTCAGCCGCATTGAAATGGGTAAGGTGCGCGAGGTCTTCTCAGACTCCGGCACCGGACTGCCAGAAACGCATTGCGGCATCGGCCATGTGCGCTATTCCACCACCGGCTCTAGCTGTGTAGAGAACGCCGGCCCTTTCGTGGTCGGCGGCTCGCCCGAATCGATCGCGGTCGCCCACAATGGCGACCTGGTAAACGGCAAAGAACTGCGCGCGCTCTTTCCAGCAGACACATTGCAAACGACGACCGATAGCGAGGCGCTGGCGCTGCTTCTGCTTCACGCGCAAGGCACACATCTGCGCGAACGCATGCTGGACACCTTTCCCAGACTGCGCGGCTCATACAGCCTGGTTATCCTGGCTGAGAACAAGCTCTATGCTATGCGCGATCCCTGGGGCATGCGCCCGCTGAGCATCGGCCACATCGGCGAACATATCTGGATCGTAGCCTCTGAGTCGTGCGCCTTCGAGCGCCTTGGCGCAACCATCTTGCGCGAAGTTGAGCCGGGCGAACTGATCACTATTGATGAGTATGGCATGCACGCGGAGCGCCTGGTACGTATTCCGCGCCAATCCCTTTGCGTTTTTGAATATATTTATTTCTCAGACGCCACCAGCCAGCTCGACGGGCGCTACGTCTACGACGTGCGTGAAGCCCTGGGCCGCGAACTGGCCCTGGAGCATCCCATTAAGGCGGATATGGTCATTCCTGTGCCCGATTCGTCGATTCCGGCGGCACTGGGCTACGCTCAAGCCTCCGGCATTCCCTTTGGCCAGGCTATCATTAAAAATCGCTATAGCGACCGCACATTTATCAAGCCCGATCAGCGCCTGCGCACACTGGAGATCGACCTGAAGTTTAATATGGTTCGGCCCAAAATCGAAGGGAAGCGCCTGGTGGTGGTCGACGACTCGATTGTGCGCGGCAACACCATGAAGCGCCTGGTCGCAGCTCTGCGCAAGCAGGGGGTGAAAGAAATTCACCTGCGCTCCAGTTCGCCGCCTCTGCGCCATCCCTGCTATTTCGGTATCGATATTCCCCAGCGCGAAGAGCTGATCGCGGCGGGCAGAACCGTGCAGGAGGTAGCCGACTACATCGGCGTGGACAGCCTGGGCTACCTCAGTTTACCCGGCCTTGGCCGCGCCATCCACTCGGCCAATCACGCGACCACGCTGGACGACGCCACGGCGCAGGATTTCCTGCATAGCGAATTTTGTTATGGTTGCATGGAGACTCAGGGCTGGCCCTACAATCCCGCCGAAGCCCACACGGCCCGGCCCGTCGAGTTTATTATGCCCCAAAGAACCCGATAAAAAAGAGGAATTCATCCGCCCATGAATGATGCTGCTGGTTGAATGAGGGCACATGTGGGCGGTGGAACCGCCCACATGTGCCCTCATTCAACCAGCAGCATCATTCATGGGCGGATGAATAAAATGTGAGAGAGGTGAAAAGATGCGGGTAATGGTTATTGGTTCAGGCGCGCGCGAGCACGCCCTGGCCTGGAAGCTGGCCCAGAGTCCCCAGGTCACAAAGGTCTACGCGGCGCCCGGCAATCCTGGCATGACCGAATGTGCCGAGCTGGTCAATCTGGAGACATCGCAGCGCAATGAATTGGCTGACCTGGTCGAGAAAGAGGGCGTAGACCTGACCGTGGTTGGCCCGGAGCTGCCGCTGATCGAAGGCATGGTTGATGTCTTCCGCAAACGCGACCTGAAAATTTTCGGTCCCACCTCAGACGGAGCCGCGCTGGAAGGCAGCAAGGCTTTCGCCAAAGAGCTCATGGCCTCGGCGGGCATCCCCACTGCGCGGCATCGCACCTTCCTGGACGCCAGGGAAGCCCTGGCCTACCTGGAGGAGCATGGCGCGCCAGTAGTCGTCAAAGCCAATGGCAACGCGGCCGGCAAAGGCGCGATCGTTGCCCTGGACCTGGAAACCGCGCGCGAGGCTGTGCAGGATATGATGGTTCGGCACACCTTCGGCACCGCCGCCTGCCACGGCACGCACTACCTACCCCTGGCCACGACTCAGGACCACAAACGCGCGCTCGACCACGACCAGGGCCTGAACACCGGCGGCATGGGCGCGTATACTCCCCTGCCTTTCGTCGACGCGGAAACGGAGAAGCGCATCTACCGCGAGATCACTGCAGCTACGCTCCAGGCGCTCCAGGCCAGAGGCATTACCTTCACTGGTATACTCTATACAAACATCATGCTCACCGAACAAGGCCCCAGGGTCATCGAGCACAACACGCGCTTTGGCGATCCCGAGACGCAGGCCATGATGCTGCTCATGCGCGAGGACCTGGTCAACGTCCTGCAATTCGCTGAAACGCTGCCCGTCAAGTACGGGACACTCTGGCATCCTGGCTACGCCATCAGCATTAGCCTGGCCTCCGGCGGCTATCCCGGCGACTACCGCAAGGCCCTGCCCATCAGCGGCATCAACGCGGCCAACCGCCTGCCCGGCGTCCATGTCTTCCACGCCGGCACCGCGCTCAAAGACGGCCAACTCGTCACAGCCGGTGGGCGTGTGCTCAGCGTCGCCGCCCGTGGCGCCACCCTGCGCGCCGCCACCGACCTCGCCTACGAAGCAGCAAAACTGATCTCCTTCGAGGGCATGTTCTACCGGCGGGATATTGGGCATAGGGGGTTGGAGGCGGAAGCGCTAAGCGCGTCCTGAGCCGGATTGTTAAGGGCAGCAGCCCTTAGCCGGGGGCTGGGGTGAGGAGCAAGGCGATGGCAAGCATCGCCTCATAGGCGTCAAGGGGAGCAGCGGCGGGGAATTTCTGAATAGCTACGTAAATTAAGGAATAACAACTCATGACCGCCAAAGTAATTATCATCATGGGCAGCAAGGGCGACCTTGCCCATGCCCAGGCCATTAGCAAAACCCTCCAGGCGTTGGAGATTCCCGGTGTGATGCGCGTCTGCTCGGCTCACAAGGCGACGGCCCGCCTGTTGGCGCTGCTGGGGGAGTACGAGGAGAGCGGACCGCTGGTCTATATCGCCATCGCGGGCCGCGCGAACGCGCTAGGGGCGGTGATGGATGCCAATACACGCCATCCGGTGATTTCGTGCCCGCCATATAGCGACCGCTTCGGCGGCGGCGATATCTACTCGTCCCTGCGCCTGCCCTCCGGCATCGCTACGCCAACGATTCTGGAGCCAGACGGCGCGGCTCTGCTAGCCGCGAAGATCCTGGCCATCTCGGACAGCGCGCTGGCCCAGCGCCTGAGCGCCTATCGCCAGCATTTCGCCGCCGAACTGCTCCAGGCCGACGAAGAGGTGCAAAAGCTGTGAGCGCAGAAAAAAGAGAACAATTCGCGTGGAAAGTACTGCACGAGAGCACGCCCGGCAAGTCCACGCCTGAGCGGAAGCTGCGCCTGGGCGTGCTGATCTCCGGCTCCGGCACTAATCTCCAGGCCATCATCGACGCGAGCGAAAGCGGCGAACTACCCAGCGTCGAAATCGCCCTGGTCATCAGCAATAACGCACGGGCAGCGGGTATCCAGCGCGCGCTCAACCACAAGCTGCCGGTGATCTATCTGCCCTGGCGCAAATTCCCGGCGGGCGCGTCCCTGCGCGAAATGACGCCCAATGAAGTGCAGATCGCCAGCCTGCTCCAGCTCTTTCGCGTCGACCTCGTAGTGCTGGCTGGCTGGATGCGCATTTTCAG
>WNFN01260010.1_pt1 | contig 12464 bp, 10 predicted proteins | sample 5400161 | NCBI WGS metagenome assembly WNFN01 (sample SAMN13153353, study PRJNA577476) | soil metagenome | isolation source: 80 cm saprolite on Douglas fir-dominated hillslope | place: USA:California | collected 2013-09-17
GTCTATGACGAGCTTCGGCGCATCGCGCGCCGCTACATGGCCAAGGAACGGACCGGCCATACGCTGCAAACGACTGCGCTGGTCAACGAAGCCTACCTGAAGATTGCGAAGCAGCAAGCCGTTCAGTGGAAGGACCGCGTTCACTTTTTCGCGCTCGCCGCCCAGGCAATGCGGCTGCTCCTGGTTGACCATGCGCGACGGCGGGGGCGACTCAAGCGCGGGGGCGCCCCGGAGTGCCTTTCGCTCGACGAGGACGCCCTGGCGAGCTCCGACAAGGGCGTCGATGTTTTGGCTCTGCATGACGCGCTGGATCGCCTTGCCGCAATCGATCCACGAAAGAGTCAGTTGGTGGAGCTTCGCTATTTCGGCGGGCTCAACGTCGAGGAAGTTGCCGAGGCGCTTGGGATTGCGCCGATCACCGTCAAGCGCGAGTGGGCGAAAGCCAAAGCCTGGTTGTACGACCAGCTTCAAAGCGGGAATGGAGGATGAGACATGTCGATGCAAGCGAGACCTTGGTGTGCCGCAGCGTTGATCGGCGCTTTGTTCTTTTCGATCGATGGCGTTGCCTTTGACAACGGTGAGGGCCATCACCACCACCGCGCTCTGGTCAGAGCGCGGCAGAAGGTTTTTGGAATCGAGAATGTCAACCCCGAGACTGGCCAGGTTCGTGACGACCGCGTCATTTTTTCTTGGCTCACCAATACAACCTATGGCGTGTCACTGAAGGGGAGGGTGTTTCTCCTCGACTCGTATATCAATCGTCTGGAGCTCGAGCCTGGGCGAACGCCGCTGACGATTCAGGATCTTGTGGATTTGCAACCGGGCGCGATCCTTTTGGGCCATGGTCATGGCGATCACGCCGACAATGCCGCCTACCTGGCCAAGATGCTGGACATCACCATTTACTCAAGCCCGGAAACCTGTGACGTGATGCAGCTGGATGCGGCCAGGATCTTCGGCGAGGGGACCACCGTGGACTGCGTGGGCGTCGTCTCGCGTGGCTCGCCTCCGGGCGCGGAAATTGTCACGCTGGACTTTCTCGAGCCGTTCGCCTGTGTCACGGTCTTCAAACATCTCCATTCCGGACGCGAGCCGACCGATCCCGATTTTCCATTTACTCCGGTCGACAACATCGCCGATCCGCGGGATGCGGAGATGTTTCCGGTCGGCACGCCACTGTGGACCGTGTTGGATCTGCGCACCACTGGCTTTGGAGGTACTGCCGGACCGATCAGCTTGTTCTATCAGTTCGTGATGCACGAGGCGCCGCACTTCACATTCGTCTGGCACAACACCACCGGTCCGCTGAAGGAGGAGAACCCCGCACTGTTCGACCTGATGGATACGTTGCCGAAGACCGACGTCGAGCTCGGTTCGATCGTCAGTCTTGGTTACGATACCAACGGCGTTCGCGACGAGGTTTATTACAACGTCCACATCCTTCCGAAGATCTACATTCCAGGCCATATGACTGATGTTGCTCTGCCAAGCTCATCGCTGGAGTGGAAGGTTTCGTACCTGAGGACCCTGGACGCGATGGAGATTCCGCGGAACCAGCGGCCCGAAATTCGATGGATCGTGGATCCGAATGATTATCTGCGCCCGCTCGTTTACGACCCGCGCAATCCTCGCTGGAGACACACGGGCGGCCGGTCGAGCGGCCAATGCCTGAGCCCTAGAAGGTAACACTCCCCTAATCGCATCGGTTCAACGCGGCCCGGCGCGCTCAGCGCTCGGCCCTCGAGGCAATGCGAGCCATGCGTCGACCTCACCGAGCTTGTCCTCATAGCCTTTGCCTTGCTCGCGGTAGAGCTCTTTTGCTCGCCGGGCGAGATCGAGGGCGCGCTTTCGATCACGACCTGACGCGACGAGTGCCCGCGCCAACGTGAACGAAACGTCCCCCTCTTGCTGCGGGCTCACTGCCGCGGCTTCGCAAATTGCCAGCGAGCGCTCGAGCGGAGCAATCGCTTGCGCCGGTACACCCGCAGCGAGTCGCGCCTTGCCCTCGAGGAGGAGCGGGAGGGACACAGTCGCATGCTTTGCGCCGAGTGCCTCGGCGAACACAGCCGATGAGCGGCTCGCGTAACTGATTGCATTATGGAGATCGCCGCGTTGCAGATGGACCTTGGCGATTTCGGCGAGCGCATCCGCAAAACGTGGAGACTTGGGACCGAAGGAACGTTCGAAGATTCCAAGCGAGCCCAGCAGATCCGCGAGCGCCTCGTCGTAGCGGCCCAGCTTCCCGAGCGCGACGCCGATGTTACCGACCGACTCCCCGATGTATGGACTGTCCGGGGTGAGCACCGCCTCGCGAATGGCCAGCACCCGCCGATGGATCGGCAGCGCTCCGGCCGCGTCACCCAGATCGGTGCGAGCCGCGGCCTCATTTGAAAGCGCCATTGCGACCAGGGGGTGCCGAGGCCCCAGGCCGCCTTCAAAGATCGTGGCTGCTCGGTGGAACTCCTCGAGCGATGCTCTGCTCGGCCAGTCGGGCCGCCTCGGTGTAGTTTCCCTCCTTCCGGAAGATGCTGCCGATCACCCGCAGGCAGTTTGCCTCGAGTGCCTCATGGCCGGATCCCAGGGATGCTATCGCGGCCTGGCCGTAACCCCCCCAGCGATGGCCTTCCCCTAGCCGCGTTCCGTCGAAGCTCACGACCCAGGCGAGCCGGACCAATCCGTGGGCAAGCGCTTCCTGATCGCTGCTCGCCAGCGCGGCTCGGACCGCCTCGTCGAGCAACGCCTCGGCGCGTTTTGACTGGTTGCCTTCGAGCGGCAACTCGAGCGCGAGGAGCGCTTCGGCGAGAATGGCGCTATCGCCGATCTGGCGCGCGGCCTCGACCGCCTTTTCGGCGAGCGGGATCGCGTCCTTGTATTTTCCGGCATCGGTTAGCGCCTTGATCTGCGCGAGATCGCTATGGACCTCTTCGACCTGCTTGCGCGCCGCCGGCGACTCCGGCCGTTTAGCGCGAGCTGTCAGCGCGGCGGTATCCGCGCAGGTGGAGAGCGGGGTCTGCGCTTGGGCCGCCTGAACGGCGTTTTCCACAACTTTTGCGTCCGCCTTGGCGAAGACGTCCACCAGCGCTCGGAGCTCCTGACGGCGACGATCTAGGCAGAGCATGCGTAGATCGAGAAGTGCTGCGGACTGCTCCCCGCGCCGGTGCGTCGCCTCGCACGCATCCTGGTACATGTCGAGCCAACCGGCAGCGTACTTGTCGAGGGCACTTCTCGCACGCTCCCAGACGTCCTGGGCATAGGGCAGACGGGTGGCGAGAAAAGTGGTTTGCGCCTGTTGCCGCGCCACAAGGGTCCCAGCAGCAATGAGCGAGAGCGCGAAGACTCCCGCGACGCTCGCCCAGCGTCGGCGCGTCTTGGCTGGGTCCCGCCCCAGCGCCTCGAGCAGCGCGTCCATACTGGGATAGCGGTTGCTGGGATCGGAGGCCAGGCCGCGCAGGAGCACGCCGCGCAGCCAAGGTCGCACGCGCGCACTCGATGGAGGGGGCCGAATCTTGCTCTCCACGACAGCGGACGCGACTTCCTCGATCGAGTTCGCGGCAAAGGGGCGTTCGCCGTAGAGCGCTTCGTAAAGTGCGACGCAGAAGCTGAATTGGTCGGCGCGTGCGTCAATCGTCTTCCCCAACAGCTGCTCTGGCGCCATGTACGCGGGCGTACCCAGAAAAGCACCGCTTCGGGTCAGTCTCGCCTCCAGCTGTCGGGGCGTGGAGAGGCCGCTGGCGACGACTTGCGGCGGTAGCGTCGGAGCGTCCCCGACGACGTCTTCGACGGCCCGCGCCAGCCCGAAGTCGAGCACTTTGATCCGTCCGTCGTTTCCAATCAGCACGTTGTCCGGCTTGAAGTCGCGGTGCACCAGGCCCGCGGCGTGCGCCGCCGCTAAGCCCTTGCCAGCTTGAAGGAACGCCTCCACGATTTCCCGCGACGTGCGCGGCTTCTCTTTCAGCCATCGCGTCAGCGTTTTCCCTTCGACGAATTCCATCGCGATGAAGACTTGCGTGCCGAGCGCGCCGACGTCGTGCACCGAGATGACGTTTGGATGCGACAGGCGCGCCATCGCTTGGGCTTCGCGAAGCAGCCGCGCTTGAGCCGCTCGCGCATTTGACTCCGTGCCGGCTTCCGCCTGCAGCAGCTTCACCGCCACCTTACGGTCCAGCTCCGGATCGTACGCGGCGTACACCACGCCCATTCCGCCACGCCCCAGCTTGTTCAATACGATGTAGCGGCCGAGGGACAAACCGCGACCGATCTCGTTTCGGTTCGTTTGGGTCGGCCGCGTTTGATCGGACTCTGAGCTGGTTTGGGCGGTGGCGATCGCGCTCGCCGCATCGGGCGGCGTTTCGAGAAAGCCGCCCGCGTGCTCATGCGCTCTCAGCAATCGCTCGACTTGCTCTCGCAGCTCCTCGTCGCCCTGGCACGCCTGCGACAAAAACCCGGGTCGCTGCTCCTCGTCCTGCTCCAACACCGCTGTCAGCAACGCGTCAATTCGCTGCCAACGTGCCGGGTCCATTCCCCACCGCTCCGATCTGGAAGCGGTTTTACCCTCCCTGCGGCGGCGAGGCCAAGTTGCGGCCGACGAGCGTGCCTCTAGCTTTCGGTATCCGCGGTTTCCCGCCCGGAGATCGGTACGTTGAAATCCAACGTGCGGGTGTCGTGGTCGGTTACTCCCCGCACCGGAATTCCCGTGCGCGCCGGGAAGGCCAGCGTAGGATCGATCGGGTACCAGCTGCTGAGTGTAGGAGTGCCTGCATTGAACAGCGGGAAGGACTGCGTGTCATAGATAGCGCCGGTGATAAGGTCGATCTGGCGCAGATTGAAATAGCTGACGTAATTGAGAATGAAGGTCATCCGGGCGCTGGTGATCACGGATGCATTTCCCGTATCAATGCGCCCCATGAAAAAGACCCACGGCTGAGTTGGATGGCGGCTATTCGGGTACCACGGCAGCTGCCCGGTGTTCGGCGGCCTGAAAATGGTACGAGTCTGGTTTCTGGTCCCCTCGCCCGCAGTGGTCCAGGTGCACTGAGTATCGGGCACCGCGTCCCGGACTACGACGATGCCGTCGCCAGCGTCGCCTCGGACGACGAGGTCGCCGGGCTTGCAGCGGTAGGCGTGTGCATCGGCGCGAAAGTGCAATCGCGAGCAGGAGGCGGTGTACGTCGGTCCCGGTGGGCCGAAGGTGTCGCTGCCGGTCCAGGTTTCCTGGATCGTCCCTTGCCAATTGGATAAGGGGGCTCGATTGCTCTCGTGGCCTCGCAACTTGGCGACCACGACTCCGGACGCAGTCGATCCAATTTCCACGACCACCTCATGGGCCGTCCAACTGGTTGGCGTGTAAGACTGCTGGGCGATGGAGACCATGCCCATTACGCTGCCAAAATCGCCGAAGAGGTGCAGCTTACGCTGATCCTCGTCCATCTGCATCCACTTGATGGAGGGAGCCAGGGCGAGTGGCTGGGCGGAATACTGCTCGTAGATGAGGTGGGCCTGCCCGAGTGAGTCCACGTCTCGGCCCGTGTCCTTCAGCCACTGGTAGATATGAGCGGCATTGAAGGGGCGCCGCTTGGGCGTCGCGGGCTTGTAGAGATTCGCGCCGGCGACGCCATCGAAGAACATCGCCGCGACCTGTGCAGCTCCGCCCACGCTGCTTTCCTCGTCCCATCCGAGTACACCTCCGGCCATCGCGCGTTTCAAGTCCTCTCTTAGCCTCTGGGCAGGAGAGCTGGAGGATCCGGTCGAACACCCATCAAGATACGCGATGCTCTGCTGGTGGAACTGCCAGTGGTAATCGCGCACGAACTGGCGGGTAATCGCCCGTCCGCGCGGTTGATGGCGCAGTCTGGAGACGCCGAGCAGGGGATGACGATTGGCTCGCCGGTCATTAGACCGAAGACGCTGATGATCGGACTCGTCGGTTGCGGACCGATATTGAGATCCGAAATTCCACCGTGGGTACCGATCCAGAAAACGTCGATGTCTTTGACCTTGCTGCGCAGATCGGCGAGCGATCCGAGAGAGGTGGTGACGGCATAATGCTTGTTCTCAAGCGCTGCCTGGATCGCTGCGGGCGCTTCGCCGCCGAGAGATTGAACATCGATCAGTAGGGCTTGATCGCCCGACGGAAGCTCTTCATCCCCGTCTGCCGGCGACATACCGTTACAGGATCCGCTGAGCGCTTGCTCTGAAGACGAGAGCCCCGAAGGCTGATCGGGCGACACTACCTCGGAAGCGGGCGTTGGGCTGGATTCGATCGGCGCGGCGCGACCCTGCGGCCGGCGCGCCGTCAAGATCAGGTACGGCGTTCCATTCCGAAGCTGAACCGTAACGTTGTGGTCGCCGGAGACATGAGTGAACAACACATTGGGAATCTGCCTGAGTTCGCTTGCGAGTAGGATCGCGCGTTCCGCACGCGAATCCGGCAGTGAAGCACGAAGGCTATCGAGGCGGGCTGCGATTGCCTGATACGTCGCGTCCACCTCTGCGTCCGAGAGGGCTGCACCGAAACGATCCGGGGAGAGAGAAGGAAGGTCATGAGCGGCCGTAGCATTTTCAATGGAGGCCTCCTTTTTGGGGATAGCGCCGAACGCGACCAAACGGTCTCATCCGACGTGCGTAGCGGCTTAGGTCACCGCCGACCCAGTTCGCCGGAAGCATCCAGTCGTCGAATGAGACCGGTTTTTGGATTCTGGCGCTTTGCCGGTTGAACCACTCGCACTGGCTTCGTGCCAGGAGGAAACAACATGAAAAAGATCTCGATGTTTTTGACGTTTGCTCTCGCCGCGTGCGGGGCCGGTAGTCCGGAAGGTGGAAACTCGAGCGTCGGCAACGTGACCGCAGAGGCCGGCGCGGTGAGAGGCGTGGCGGTAGACACTCAAAATCGGCCACTGTCCGGCGCCGAAATCACGGTCTGCAGCACGCCGTTTTACAATTCTTGCATCAACGGCACTACTGGTACAGACGGCTCGTATTCGTTGAGGTTGACCGCGAACAACGTTTGGGTCGCTACCGCTTCGATCATCAAAAGCTACAACGGCGCCACCTACTGCTTACCGCTTGCGGTGGACAACAGCCATAGCTTTTCCAGCACCGATGCAACGATTCGTAACTTCTCCTGGAAGCTGTCCGGTGTGGTGCCTGGACAGATGGACAATCATTCTGCAGGCTCGTACTTCGGTGCGAGCTTGAGCACTGTGTTCGACATGAGCCTGAATCGAAATCAGGTTCGGGTGAACTTTGTTCCCAACGGACCCCTGATCGACGGGAGCGCGGGTAGCTCGTTCAGCGCGATTGCCGGGGACTGGGTGAGCAACTCGATCGGGAGCATTCCAATCGGCACGTACACGGTACGGGCAGAATACCTGCAGCCAGGACCGGCGATCCCGCTTCGCGTCTCATTGACCTCCACCGTCACGAACTTGTCAGCTTCGGTTACGGTGCAGTTCCCTCCTGATCCAGGATCGTCGTGCGTTATCGGACCCGAGGCTACGCTGTACATCGCTCCTTAGGTCGACCCCGAGGAGTCAACAACCTCGCGGGTAAGGCTTGCATTTGCGAGTTGATGGCGCTACTCGCGCGGTTCCAAACTCAAACTACAGGAGCCGCTGCCATGGACATGATGATGAAGCCCACCGAACAGCACCGCAAACTGGAGAAGCTTGCCGGCACGTGGATCGGCGATGAAAAGATGTACCCCGGTCCTTGGGACCCGAAAGGCGGTAAGGCCAAGTCGCGGTATACGGCGCGTGTAGACCTCGACGGTTTTTTTGTGATCACCGATTACCAGCAGGAACGGGACGGAAAGACTTCGTACCGGGGGCATGGCGTCTACGGCTACGACACCAACCGCAAGCAGTACGCGATGTTCTGGTTTGACAGCATGGGGCCGGTCTCCGCCGAGCCCGCCTGGGGCAAATGGGAGGGCGACTCGCTGACCTTCGAGAGCAAATCGCCGATGGGCCAGGGACGGTACATCTACAAGTTCAATTCCGATGGCACGTACGACTTCCGGATCGAAAACTCCCAAGATGGGAAAACCTGGATGCCCCTCATCGATGGGAAATACCGTCGTGCCTGATGACGCTTCAGGCTCCGACGCTCGATGAAGTCAGGGAGGCCGCGCCGCGGGTTGCGCGAGCGGCCGTGCGGACGCCGCTCGTTCCGCTGAACACCGAGTCGGATGCTCGGATCTACTTGAAGCTCGAAAACCTGCAGCCGATCGGCTCGTTCAAGTTGCGAGGAGCCGCAAACGCCATTGCCTTGGCAAGTTGGGAGCACTTGGCCGAGGGGGTGTGGACCGCGAGCGCGGGCAATATGGCCCAAGGAGTCGCGTGGAATGCGCGACGACTCGGATTGGGTTGCACGGTCGTAGTTCCCGAGCACGCGCCGGAGAACAAGCTTGCAGCGGTTGAGCGTCTGGGGGCGAAAATCATCAAAGTTCCATTTGATGCTTGGTGGCAAATCCTCATCAGTCATCGTTTCGAAGAGTTACGCGGACTCTTCATTCATCCGGTGAGCGATCCGGCGGTGATGGCGGGAAATGGGACGATCGGGCTGGAAATCCTGGACGATTTGCCAGAAGTGGAGTCGATCATTGTCCCCTATGGCGGCGGTGGGCTGAGCGTGGGGATCGCCGCCGCGGTGCGGGCGTTGAAACCGGCCGTCAAAATTTATGCCGCGGAGGTCGAAACCGCGGCGCCTCTGGCCGCTTCCTGGGCCTTTGACGAACCTCGTCCCGCGCCCTACACGCCGAGCTTCGTCGATGGCATCGGTGGCAAGAGCGTCCTTGAGGAAATCTGGCCGCTCGCGAAGGCGATGCTCGCCGGCCCAATCGTTGTCTCGTTGAGAGCCATTGCCGATGCCATTCGCATGCTCGTCGAACGCAACCGGATCGTCGCTGAAGGCGCCGGCGCTGCATCGGTAGCCGCAGCTTTGGCCGGGAAAGTCGGGTCTCGACACGTCGTGTGCGTCGTCTCAGGTGGGAATCTGGACAGTTCAAAACTAACGAAGATTCTGAACGGCGAAATCCCGTAAGAATGCCCATCGGATCTTGCGGGCCGTGATGCGTTACCATTCATGAACCGGTGCACCAGGCGCATCGGCGTAATGCTGTGGGTTGCGATCGGGACTGGACCGTCCCCGGCCAGCTTTGCCGCCGCCCCCTTCAAGCGCTTTGATCGACTGAGCGAGGATTTCGGACACGCCCGCGAGCTGCTTCGGGTGCCTGGACTTGCTGCCACGGTTGTCGAAGATGGACGGGTGGTGTGGCACCAGGAGTTTGGCATGGCCGATCTGGAGAGGCGGGCTCCGGTGACAGCCACCACGGAGTTTTGCGTCGCTTCAATCACCAAGACGATGGCGGCGATCGTCCTGCTCCAGATGGTTCACGAAAGGCGGTTGAGGCTGGACGAGCCAATCGCGCGCTATATCGACTCGCCGTCGTTGCCAAAAGCAATCACGATTCGGCACGTCCTGTCTCACACCAGCGATGGAAATCCAGGCGAAGAGTTCTTGTACAACGGGGCGCGCTACGCGCTGCTGAGCAGGGTGATGGAAGCGGTGGGTGAACGGCCATTTCGCGAGCTGCTGAGGTCGAGAATCTTCAAGCCGCTGCAAATGGCCGATACCCTTCCTGGGCTCGATGACGCAGGGTACGGGAGAAAGCAAGCGAGGCTGGCCCGTCCCTACCAGCTCAATCGGAAAACACAGCAGATCGGCCCCGGAGCCTTGCCTCAACCGGGGTTGACCGCGGCAAACGGGGTGGTCTCGACGACGCGAGATCTGGCGCGCTATGCGATCGCGCTCGATCGAGGTGTTTTGCTCCCACGACGGGAGGCAGCGCTGATGTCCTCGCCCACCCGCTCAACCACCAATCGCGACCTTCCCTACGGTCTTGGTTGGTTTGTGCAGGATTATCTGGGAGAGCGCATCGTCTGGCACTTCGGGCAAGAGCAATCCTATGGAAGCCTGCTGTTGCGATCTCCGAAAAGTAGACTGACGCTGATCGTACTCGCGAACTCGAATTCGATCAACGACGCGTTCCGATTGCTCGATGGCGATGCGATGCGGTCGCTCTTTGCATTGTATTTCTTTCGCGATGTGATTGCGCCGCGGCTGAAGCTGAGCTCCTTGGCTCGCCGGCAGCTCGAAGGCGATCTCAAGATTGGAAAGGCGCTCGCGCACTTGCACATCGGCCAGATGCCGCGAGCGACCGCGGGGGTGCGCAAGGCGGTCGCAACCGGATCTGTAGAAAGGCGGCCGAATCTTCCGTTGATGTACTTGCTCGTGCAGTTGGGCGAGCCCTCATTGAATCCGATTACGGAAAATGTGGGACTTGCAATCGTGGAGCGGCATCCGAGGCTGCCACCCGCGCTCTTTTTTCTTGCCACCTTCTACCAGCAGAACAATCAGAGCGATCGTGCAATCGAGCTCTTCGAGCGGATCGCTGGGATTCAGCCGCCGTCGGAACATTGGTCAACGTCCCTGGCGTTGGTCGAATTAGGAAAATGGTATCTCGATCGAGATCCACGGCGCGCCAGGGCCTATCTGGAGCGAGTCGTCGACCACGGCTCCAATCAGGACGGAGCACTCGATACCGCCAGGGGCTTGTTGAAGCAACTCAGGGATGGCTGACAAGCCGTCCGCCGCGCAGCCATTCGTCACCAGCCACTGTGACCGTTGCATCGGTGAAGAAGTTCCAGCGCCAGCGTCCGCCGACCACCTTCCCGCCGAGTTCCGTGTTGTCTCCGAGCGAAAGCCGGACCACTCCTGCTCCGTATCCGTAGTAGGCCACGAATGGATTTCGTTCGGGCACCGCCAATTCGGGATTGAACCCGAGAGCGAACTCGCGAAAGGCTTCGATTCCCGGTCCCCCTTGCTTGAACTCGGCGAGCACTGCTTCCTTTCCGGATGCAGCCTCCACCTGGCTGACGTGGCCGCGGACAAAGTGAAGCCGCAGGCCGGTGACAGGGCGTCCGTCCCACTGCGATGGTGGAAAGGCGATCACCCCTTCGACGGTCTCCTCGAGCGGCGCGATCCGCAGCACGCCGCAGGGCAACTCTACTTCGCGACTTGCGCGCGCGAGCCGCAGAAGCATCGCCGTCTTGGAGGTTCGCCGGCCGATCGCCAACCCGGAAGCGCAAGTCCGTTCCGAGCGGAGTGGTGACTCGGGTCTCGCCCTTACGAAGTGCCGCCAGGAAGCGTCGCTCTGCAGCCGCAATCGCGTCGTAGTCCGAGTGCAGTACCGCCCGCTGATAGAGAGCGTCGATCACGTGCGACGGGGGAAGGGGCTGACCGGCCAGTGCAGTGACGCTTGGTGCGCCCCCGCCGTCCCAATGGAAGTGCACCGTCCGTTTCGGACCTCCCTCCTCGCGCAGCAGATCTTGGAGAGCTGCGTATGGCGGATGACGAGGCGACGCTCCGGGCATCATTACCGCTGCATCGACGTCATGGAGCATCCGACGGAACATCTCTCGCGCCGGCCGCGCCGCACGTTCGAGCACTTTCAAGTCCCACGAAGCCGGAACGGGCTCCGCCAGAACGTCGAGGCACCCCAGATCGATGGCCCCAGCCTTTTGCACCGCGTAGCGCAGGTGCGGGACGAGCTCTTCGAACTTCCCGGGATGGCAAAGCAACAGGACCCTCTCGCCGGGTGTCGGCGCGATCCGCTCGACGATCTTCGCGGCGAGTGCAGGATAGTCCAACGTCAGCTGCGGAGGCGACGCCTGAGCGAACGCCTCGGTTTCGCTCAACAGCGCAGAAGCGATCACGAGCATCACCTCCAGGTTTGACCTGAGGTCCATGCTGACCACTTCGCACGATCTTCTTCGCGCTTCAATCGAGACGCATTCCGAGAGGCGCGTGCCCCGCTAACCGACGGGGGCGATCGTCAGCTTCACTTCGTACTTGGCGTTCGCATTGGCGGCCGGCTCGACCGTCACCGTACCGGCCCAGGGCTTACCGTCGCGGCCATCGAACTTCCACTCGGTGCGCGTGTCCGTCGAGTTCACTTTGGTCCACTTGCCCTTGGCGAGGGTGCGGGTGAAATGGTCCATTAGCTCGCGCGGGCTCGGATTATTGGAGGTCGGCCGGATCACGAGCTCCCAGCGATCGGTTCCACCTTGAAAGTTGACGACTTGCCACCTACCGCGGTCATCGACGTCCAAGTCAGGGAGGAGCCGATCCGCCAGCGCAGCACGGGCGAAGCCGGAGTGTGGACGCCAATCGTACTCGAGCGCGAGGGCGACGAGTTGCGCGTATCCTTCCCCGCGCGTCTGTTTGACCAGATGCAGGGCGCCGTCGATTCCCGCGGAGAGTCCAGCGGTAGTCATGATCTTCCCGTTGTCGACGAATCGCTGATCACTCACGACCTTGGTCTTGGGGTATTCGCTTTTCAGCCTGTCGATGTGCCCGGCCGTCGTGGTTGCGGTGAGCCCGTCGAGCAAACCCGCGCTCGCCAG
>WNFN01185835.1_pt1 | contig 12460 bp, 12 predicted proteins | sample 5400161 | NCBI WGS metagenome assembly WNFN01 (sample SAMN13153353, study PRJNA577476) | soil metagenome | isolation source: 80 cm saprolite on Douglas fir-dominated hillslope | place: USA:California | collected 2013-09-17
CTTGATCGTGGCTTCCGATAACGGCCCGGGGATTCCGGACATTCGTCAGGCGCTGCGAGACGGCTTCTCCACATCGGGAAGCCTGGGACTGGGGCTGCCCGGAGTGCGCCGGCTTGATGGACGCATTTGAGATCATTACCTACCCCGGCCGGGGAACAACTGTGGCGGTGAATAAGTGGAGACAATAAGAGAGCCGATGGTCGAATACGGTGTTGCCAAGTTCGTTCTTCCGGGCCAGGACGAGTCGGGCGATCACCACCTGGTTTGCTGCAACCGAAACGGAATTTTGGTTGCAGCGATTGACGGGATAGGACGCGGCGAAGAAGCTGCCAACGTTTCTAAGACGGCCGATATGCTTCTCAGAAGCTCTGCCGGCGAACCAATTATTCCTCTCGCAGAACGATACCATGAGAGACTCGGGGCAACTCGCGGGATTGTATTGAGCCTTGCATTTATTGACCCTGAACATGGCATGATGACTTGGCTCGGTGTCGGCAATGTCCAAGGAGTATTGATATGCTCCGATGTGAAAAAAGGAAATGCGCAGGAATCACTTCTCCTGCAAGCTGGAGTCGTCGGTTCCCGGTTACCTGCGCTTCAGGCCACAGTGCTTCCGATCGTGAAGGGAGACACACTTTTCTTTGCAACAGATGGAGTCCGAAGCGATTTTTCCGTGACCCTCTCCGCCCGGGAGAATCCGCAAAGGGCGGCAGACAGAATTCTCGTGCAGCATCGCAGCGGAAATGACGATGCGCTCGTTCTAGTCGCGCGGTTAACGGGAATTAGTTCATGATGACCGCAATTCGACGCAAGGCGAAGCCGGATACGGGTTTTGAAAACGAGTACCGCTCTTCCTTGCGTGAATATGCGGCAGGGGGAGGCGAACCCGCGCTGGGTCGGGCGTACGAACTCGGCCGTCGAGCGCTCACCGAGCAAAAGAGTCTCGTAGAGATGGCTTCCCTGCATCACCAAGCTGTGCTTGCGCTGGTTCGCGATGCGGGGAGTGAAAAACGCCGGGAGGAATTGCTCCGGTCGAGCGCCGAATTCCTTGCGGAGTGTTTGTCTCCTTATGAAATGGCGCACCGCGGCTTTCAGGATGCGGTGAAGGCCCTGCGGCAATTGAACGAAACTCTCGAGCAGGAGATCAAGCGCATCGCTTACGCCGTGCACGACGAGGCTGGACAATTGCTCGTCGCTGTGCATCTCGCGCTAGCCGAAATGGCTCTGGGACTTCCGGAACCCCAGCAAGCGCAGGTCGCGGGGATTAAGGAATTGTTGAACCAGGTTGAGAAACATTTGCGACGGTACTCCCATGAACTTCGGCCAACGATCTTAGATGATCTCGGCTGGATTCCCGCGATTCGTTTTCTGGCGGAAGGAATTTCCAAGCGCGCCGGTCTGCCAATTTTCATAGATGCAACTGATTCCGGACGCCTCCCTAGCACCATTGAGACGACGCTCTATCGCATCGTTCAAGAAGCGCTAACCAATACCGTCAAGCATGCGAAGGCGTGCAATGTCTGGATTCGTGCTTGGAGAGAAAATCTGGTGCTGTGTTGTTCGGTCCGGGACGACGGCGGGGGCTTCGACTCCAGCCAGGATCATGCGGCACCGGGCCGGAAGGGGTTAGGACTAATCGCGATGCAGGAGCGGGTGACTGCAATTGGCGGAACGGTGCGAATCGACTCTCGCCCTGGACTTGGAACTGAGCTTTCCATACGAATTCCATTGGAGGATGAACATGCCAATTCGCATCGTGCTCGCCGATGACCATGTGCTGGTACGTCAAGGTCTGAAATCATTGCTGGAGCGGGAGAAATTTCAAGTTGTGGCCGAGGCATCGGATGGGCAAGATGCCGTCCGCCTCACGGAAACGCACCACCCGGATATCGCGGTCCTAGACATCAGCATGCCGACACTGAACGGCATAGACGCGGCTCGCGAACTCGGCCGTTCCTGCCCAAAGACGAAATCAATTCTCCTCACGCAGCATGAAGAGGAACAGTATATTCATGAGGCGCTCGAAGCTGGCGTCAAAGGATACGTCCTGAAGAATCAGGTGGCAAGCGACCTGATTCATGCTATTCAACAGGTCTCCCGAGGAGAGTTCTACCTAAGTCCGGGCATATCACGCGCGGTAGTGGAGGCGTACCGCTCCAAATCGGATAGGCCTGCAGATCCGTTGACCGTGCGCGAGCGCCAGGTGTTGCAATTGATTGCTGAAGGAAAATCCACGAAGGACGCGGCTTCCCTCCTGGGTATCAGCGTGAAAACGGCCGAATCTCACCGCATGAGGCTCATGCAGAAGCTGGACATTCACGAGACAGCAAGTCTCGTGCGCTATGCAGTTCGCCGGGGTTTGATCCAGCCATGAATGGGAAAACTCGCGGGCGTTTGTCTGCCGCAGATTTCCAACTGCTTCCCTGAACATTCGAGTTCCATTCTTCGATGTTTCCTGGGTGATCTCGGTGTTATCGGCAGGGGCTCTTGTTGAGTCTCCGCAACTGCTGCAGAGCTTCGATATTGCCGTTTTTCGACGCCGCTCTCAGCAGCACCCGCGCCTGCTCGCAATTCCTAGGGACGCCGTCGCCCGTGAGGTAAAGCTGTGCAAGCGCGACCTCTGCCGAACTATCACCTGCTCCTAACGCAGACCAGAGCTGTCGTACAAGTGAGCTGCGGTCCCTCCTCAAATGCGCATCCGCAAAATATTGTCGAAGGTCTTGGCGATCCGCAAGGCGAGAGTCCGCGGAATTCCCTGACCTTTGGGTTGTTTGAGCGGGCGCAGCGGGGTCGGACTGATCTAAAGTTTCCTTTGCGGGAGTCTCTGGAATTGGGTTGGGGACAGATGGTGTGCTACCCGGGCTCGGGTTGGAAATCTGAACCGGTATCGATAAAGAGGCATCAGGATGGGTAACAGAATTGCCTTTGAGGTTCTCCCCCATGCGGATGAGCGAGTTGCCGATTTCGCGACGGAAGTTTTGTAAGAACAAAATTGGCATGAGTACGAAGACCGAAATTAGAAACCCAGTTGCGACGTCGCGCAGCGGTCGTGGTCGGGAAATAGAGATCTGCTTTTCTTGTGAAAATGGCGCCGGCACGCGTGCTGTCGTTGGGGTACTGCAAAATCGAGGGACCGGAATTGTCCCATCGTCTGCACGAGTTGGCATACCATTGTCCAAAGCCGAATTTGACGGTCGTAGGTCCAGTGTTTCGTTCCGCGCCTGTGAGCAATGGTTAGTTTCTTCCTTTGGTACACAGGATGGAACCCCGCAGTTCCTATCCGGAGCCTCCGATCCCCTGCCTTGTGCCAGCCATTGACGAATTTGATTCCTAGCATCTGCCGTAAGTTCCGTGAATCGTAAGCCCCCGGACTTTTTCGCCTGATCCATCCAGGCGATCTCAGCGGTGAGTTTGATCTGCTGCATGGGATGGGGCGAAACACAAAGCTGAATTGGTCCCTGCTGTCGCATGGCAGCAGCGACTTGGAAAGCAAGACCTTGATCGGAAGCATCTACGACGATTCCGCCGCCTTGCGATTCGAACTGGATATAGGAGAGTTCTTCCGGCCTCTCTCTGTGGGTACAACGGCGTTCGGGTTTCATTGGTGCTCTAGGGCCCCTTGGTTCTGACCGTCGCCGGCTGCCAGGTCTGTGACGAGGATGATCATCCGCGCTTGACTTAACCGAGCGAAGCAACACAGGGAAAGCCAGTTCACCGACGCGATTCTACATCTCATTTGCGCGACCATTTTTGTACCGGTTTATGGACTTTGATCGAGGTTGCTGAGTTTCCTCCCGTAGGCTCCTTGCAAGTTCTGCGGTTTCAGGCTGATAAGGAATTGGTGCGAGATCGTCTTCGGAATCAGTTTCCCAACCGATGAGGTCTTTACCTTAGAAAAATACAGGAAACCACCCGATTGCCTGGGAGCGCGGGAAGTCCTTAATCTTGCTGCGGTACGATGGCCACACGCGTTTTGCTTGCCGATGATCATGCCCTGATCCGCCAGGGACTGAAGGCATTACTGGAAAAACAAGGATTTCAAGTTGTCGGCGAGGCCTCAGACGGCCAAGAGGCACTGCGCTCAGTAGAGAAGACGCAACCTGACGTAGCCATCGTCGACATCAGCATGCCCGTTTTGAATGGTATCGACGCCGCTCGCGAACTGAAGAAATCCTCCCCGAAGACCAAGGTGATACTTCTTACGCAACACGACGAGGATCAGTATGTCACTGAGTCTTTGCGCGCCGGAGTCAACGGCTATGTGCTGAAGAGCCAGGCGGCGGACGACCTCGTGCATGCGATACAAGAAGTCTGTCGCGGGTCCGTATATCTTAGCCCGAACATTTCGCGCGCTGTTGTTGATGCTTATCTATCCAAAACGTACGACTCGACCGATCCTCTTTCCGGGCGTGAGCGCCAGGTTCTTCAATTAGTTGGTGAAGGGAAGTCTACGAAAGACATCGCTGTGCACCTGGGGATTAGCGTAAAGACTGCCGAATCGCATAGAGCAAGACTCATGAAGAAACTTGATATCCACGAAACAGCGAGTTTGGTGCGCTACGCCATTCGCCGCGGTTTGATCCAGGCCTGACACCGTCCCCAGAGGCTTTGCCGGTAGACAGTTCTCGGGCATTTCACTCAGTCGAAATGGGTGATTCACTGGATTGAATTCATTTGGCAACTGGCTATGCTGCAAGGAAAGGAGCGGACCGCCTCCGTGGTCAGGGCCCCTACCTCGATCACCCCGATTACCGAACTGCGCTGACCCGGAGGCGGGCCGAACTCATGTTCATGGAGGTTCACGTAAAGCGACAGGCGTCCAACACCGACATTTACAAGACGATGATCCTGGCTGTGGAAGAAGACGCCCTGGCCATGGTGGCGGCAAAGGGGGAGGTTATGAATAATCAAGTCCCGAAATATGTCACGCGGGCAAGAGGTTCCTTCCTGCTCGGCATACCGGAAGCGGAGCTCAGCCGTATCTCGAACGAATCGCGATTGGGCCACGTGGAACGCGCCGGCAACGAGGAAGAGACGTACTTCACTTACGAGGAATTGCAGCGGATTCGCATGCTCGCGGCGCATCAGATGCAGGCAGTCCACTAAATCACTGTCCGGAGCACTTAGGCGTGCAAGGCAAGGAAAACGAATGATGTTTTATGACGCGCGCAAAGGTCGGTTCGAATGGCGGAATGCGATCGCACCGTTGCTCGGTGACTGGGTCGTCCTGCTCGCAATGAAGCACCAGCGCGCTCCGCTGCCCGTTTCTTCTGCTCTTTGGAAAAGTCTGCCGCGAAAAGGGTTTCTAAATGATCTCGACGAGCTCGGGAATATTGCGCGTCGCATCTCATTCTTGGGAGACGAACGCCTGCTGCTGGCGGAACTGAGAATCCGGGCCGTCACAACGCCACCGGCGCGAGAGATATTGTCAAAGGAGAGGGAGATCGCAGCGGAAGACCGTCCGCAGATCGAGGATACGCACAAATGCCAATGAGCTCAACCAAGTTCACTAGCAACTCGCGGAAACGACAGGCAGGCTTCAAATCCGCAAACAATCCGTCTGATGGCGCGATCTTGAGCATGACGGTTGATTTCCAATCATTATTTCGGCGCGGTGTCCCGCGCTTGTTACCTCGCGGAGAGAAGGAACGAACGGATGATGTCTTCCACGCCCTCCTCTCGGAAGCAAACCGAGAACTCGCAAGTTTGTTGCGAGACGTGCGCACGGAGTCTGACGGCACGTCGCCCGGTGACACTCGGGGTCAGCCGATCAGCGAGTTGCTGATGCGCGCTGTCCGCTGCGCCGCCAAGCAGTACATGTTGCAAGCAGAACTGGGCAATCTTGCGCTCACCGACGAACTCACTGGCTTGCACAACCGTCGCGGCTTTATGGCCCTGGCAGAACGCCAATTGAAACTTGGGCGCCGATCCGGCCGAGGAATGTTGCTTTTTGTGATGGATGTGGACCGCTTGAAGCAGATTAACGATTCGTTCGGCCATTCCGAAGGCGACCTTGTGTTAAAGCGTACAGCCGGCGTTTTGGAAGAGACATTTCGGGATTCAGATGTTGTCGCTCGCCTGGGAGGAGATGAGTTCGCTGTTCTTGCGATCGAAGCATCCGGGCACAGCCAGGCCACAATCAAGGCTCGACTTTTCGAGTGTTTGAAATCAATCAATGCCGAACAGTCCCGTTATGAAATTTCTCTTAGTTTAGGCGTTGCACGATTCGATCCGAACAACCGCGCGTCTATTGGAGAATTGATGGTGAAAGCCGACCAAGCCATGTACGAGCAGAAGCGGCAACGGTCAAGGCTATTTCTCGAGACGGAGACCAGTATTCAATCTCAGTAGGCACTATGGACTTTAGAGAAGTATCGTCGCTGAAATTCTTGTTGGTTCCTGCAACTTTTTGGCGCCGCCCAGCCCGGTGCAAGCTAACGGAACCCAGCTTGGAAGGTCATTTCGCAAATGCCTGCGCGGTCTGGACGACTTGAGAAACGGATTCGGCTGGCGGTCCCGGTGCAGATTTCCAGCCTCCTGGACCCGGCTGCGACAGAGCGCACGACTACGGAAAACGTCTGCTCGCTGGGAATACGCATTTTGACGCAGCGGGCTAGAGATTTGAATGAACGGGTTCCAAGGACAGCCCATCAACTGGTCAAAAAGCCCGTTGGGTGGCGCCGCCTGAATGGTCGGCATGGGGATTCTTCGCTCATTCCAAAGCACACCCTCGGAAAAAGTGAACATGTGTCTATGCGCTTAAGAGAACTAGCCAACAGTGGTATTCGTCTGCCCGAAATCGGTTTCGGGACCTGGAATTACCGCGGAGGCGTCGACCCGCTTCGCGCGGCAATCGAGTGTGGGGCTCGCTTGATAGACACTGCGGAGTCATATGGAACCGAAGAGATCGTCGGCGAGGCGATCAAGGGCCGGCGACACCAAGTGTTTCTCGCAACTAAGGTGCTTCCTCGAAATTTCAGGCGGCGCGACTTGATTGCCGCAGCAGAAAGAAGCCTCCGGCGACTGGGCACAGATCATATCGATCTTTACCAGCTCCACTGGCCCAACCTCGCAATTCCGGTCGAAGAGCCGATGCGGGGGATGGAGGAACTCGTAGATGCTGGCAAAGTCCGGTTCATCGGAGTCAGCAATTTCTCCGTGCGCGACCTGGTGAGCGCGCAGGCGGCACTATCCACACAACGAATCGCAGCCAATCAGGTGCGTTACAGCCTAATAGAGAGAACCATTGAAGGAGGATTGCTACAGTACTGCCAGAAAAATGGAATCACCGTTATTGCATACAGCCCACTTGCAACGGGCCTCGGAAATATCAGGGTAGCGGATCCCGAGGGAGTTCTTTGTAAAGTTGCTGAAGCCTCCTGCAAGAGCAAAGCTCAAATTGCGCTGAATTGGTGCATTAGCAAGGAAAACGTGATTGCGATTCCAAAGGCCTCGACAGTCGCCCACGTCATGGAAGATGTGGGGGCCTCCGGCTGGAAAATCCAGCCGGAGTTGGTACGTTTACTTGAAGAAAGAATGCGCTATCGCCGTCGTGGACCTCTTGAGATCGGTGCACGCCGGGCTGTCCGGTGGGGTATGCAGAAGCTCGGCCGCTGGGTGTGAATTCATTTAGTTCAGGCACATTAGCTAGCCGAATAATTCTCAGTTCTTCGCACCGAGTTCATGGGAATCGCAAAATCGGATTCGGCTGGAAAAGAAGGCGATTAGCTTGGTGACACTTTCCCGTGAAATTCCTCTGACGTCGAACCGCAAACCTCTGATTCCTGCGGCTGGACTTTTCTACGACGGAATTTAGCTTGTATGGCAATATACTTTACTGCGCGAAATACTTCACTAAACAAACCATAATTACGGCCACCCGCAAACTAGTTTGCGCTGCGAACCAAATTTCCCCTTCCCACCTAAGCCCTTTGGTTTCATTATAATTTTCCGCAGGGCGTACCATTACTAGGGCGGCCCATCGAGGGGGCTTTCACCTGGCTACCTCCCTACCTGCAACTGACTGCGCTGCTCTGGGGCGTAATGGCAATACCCGAAGGCGCCACCGCCACCCCGTTCACCGTGTCCACCACGGCGTTGGTAGCAGTGTCGAGTACTGACACGGTGCTCGAGTATTCGTTCCCCACATAGGCAAATTTCCCGTCAGGAGTAATAGCCACGCTGTTAGGCGCGGTTCCCACGGGGACCGTCGCTATCACCGTGTTGGTGGCCGTGTCAATCACCGAAACCGTGCTCGCAGCGGCATTTGCCGTGTAGGCGAAGGCACCATTCGGTGTGATGGCCACGGCGGATGGGCCGCTGTTGTACGACCCGCTCACCACTGGCACGCTGGCCACCACGGTGTTAGTGGCGGTACTGATCACCGAGACGTTGTCCGAAGACTGATTCGTCACGTAAGCGAAAGCTCCGTTCGGTGTAATCGCCACTGCCACGGGACCATTCCCCACTGGCACTGTGGCCACGACAGCGTTTGTGGCGGTGTTGATCACCCAAACGTCATTGGAATTCAAATCAGCAACATAGGCAAAAGCTCCGTTCGGAGTGATCGCCAGACCCCACGGACCGGTTCCAACGCCGACCGTAACAGTCACCGTGTTTGTGGCTGTGGCAATCACCGAAACGCTGTTGGAGTTGTAATTCGCTACATAGGCAAAGGCCCCGTTCGGAGTGATAGCCACGCCTACCGGGAAATTCGCCACCGGGATCGTAGCTACAACGGTGTTGGTGCGAGTGTCGATTACCGAGACGGAGTTGGAGCCAACTGGCCAACCAGAATTGGTTACATAGGCGAAGGCCCCGTTGGGAGTAATTGCCACCGCAAGGGGCTGAAACTGCACCGGAACTACGGCGACCACTTGATCGACAAATGTGTCAATCACTGCAACGCTATTCGACTTGTGGGTAGCCACGTAGGCCTTGTACTGGGCTGCCGCCGGTACACACCAAAGCGCCGCCAGCCAGGGCACCGCCAGACAGCGAAGCACCCAACACAGACTCAATTTGTTGCCTCGATTTCGGAATCTGGAATCCCAGAACCACGCTCCATTGTTGCGCATCAACACCTCCTTTGACGGCGCCCAGATGAGAGCATTCCCGCTTTCCCGCAACTCCGGGAGATCGGCCCTTGAGGCCTTAATATCATTGCCAGAACTCCCTCACAATCCGGCGAACATCGTAACCACAGGGGGAGAGATTACTTAACGCAGTGTCGGGGAATACCTTAGCGAGCCTGGCGGAAGGACAAGGATGTACCTCTGAAGCTCGTACGGATCAAAACAGCACCCTTCGCCGGAGCTTTTGGCCCGCGTCATTTCGCGCGGACAGGGACTTACGACTGACTACCCGCTAGGCCAGTCAGACCAATGCCCAATTTCTGTCCCCTGGGCAACCAAGGCAATGCCCGATTTCTGGCCGCCTGACCAGTTGTTATCTGGCGATAGCCGACTCACACTTACCTCGGATTAGAACTATCAGTACCTCTAGTACTTCGGATGTTGCTCCCGGGCCAGCTTCCTCCCTCCCGCTCGAACACGCCAGGCGCCTGGGGCAAGAAAACAGAAATCTGGAGGACGGGATCGTGCATTATCGCTCGCGCGTTTTTTTATTCGCTTTGTTACTCGTCAGTTTCGGCTTTGTAGGTTGTTCCGGCCTCGTTGCCGGGGACAATGGGAATCCGCCCCCGTCGTCGACGCTGGTCATCACGAACGTACAAAACGGATCGGTCACAACCTCTAGCTCTCAGGTCGTTTGGACAACAAACGTCCCCGCCGACTCCTCGGTCGATTTCGGGACTACCACTGCTTATGGAACTAGTACGCCAGTTAATTCGGGGATGGTTACGAGCCACCAGATGACGCTTTCGGGTCTGGCCGCTGGCACGACCTACTATTACCAAGTTAATTCGACCGACTCCAAGGGTAACCACGGGCAACGGCAGATAGCGTGGGGAATTACACGTTTGCCGGATTGGCGAACGGGACGTACACGATTGCTCCGAGTCATGCAGGTTTTGCGTTTACTCCAAGCAGCCAGAGTATGACTGTCAATGGGGCCAACATTACGGGAGTGAACTTCACGGACACGGCGCAAACTTTTGGCATTTCCGGGACGATCAGCCCTAGCGCGGGAGGGAGCGGGGCAACAGTGACAGTGAGCGGAGCTGCGAGTGTCGCGACAACTGCCAACAGCTCAGGAGCGTACACGGTCACTGGATTGGCGAGCGGGTCTTACGCCATAACGCCGAGCAACACCGGTTATACCTTCACTCCGGCGAGCCAGAATGCGACTGTGAGCACGGGCAACGTTACGGGGGTGAACTTCACAGCGAATGCAGCGCCGGTAGCGCCCACGATCACGACGCAGCCAGCGAGCCAGGCCGTCACAGCTGGGCAGAACGCTTCCTTCAGCGTCGCCGCCACAGGTACCGCCCCGCTGAGCTATCAATGGAACAAGAACGGAACGGCTATATCCGGGGCAACCTCATCCAGTTACACGACGCCAGCCACGACGAGTTCTGACAACGGGGCGCAGTTCACTGTCATGATCAGCAATACCGCCGGGAGTGTGACCAGCGGCGCGGCCATCCTCACGGTCAATGCGGCTCCGATCGCACCTTCGATCACGACGCAACCGGCAAGCCAGACGGTGACGGCAGGCCAGACGGCCTCGTTTAGCGTGGCGGCAACCGGTACCTCCCCGTTGAACTATCAGTGGCAGAAAAACAGTGTGGCCATCAGCGGGGCGACTTCCTCCAGCTACACCACGCCAGCCACTGCCAGTTCTGACAACGGGGCGCTCTTCACCGTGGTAATCAGCAACACCGCCGGGAGTGTGACCAGCAGCGCGGCCATCCTCACGGTCAATGCGGCTCCGGTCACACCTTCGATCACCACGCAGCCAGCAAGCCAGGCCGTCACAGCTGGGCAGAACGCTTCCTTCAGCGTGACCGCGACCGGTACGGCACCGTTGAGTTATCAATGGAAGAAGAGCGGTAACGCCATTTCTGGGGCGACCTCATCCAGCTATACGACGCCAGCCACGACCAGCTCTGACACCGGAGCACTGTTCACTGTGGTGGTCAGCAACACCGCCGGGAGTGTCACCAGCGGCGCGGCCATCCTCACGGTCAATGCGGCTCCGGTCGCACCTTCGATCACGACGCAACCGGCAAGCCAGACGGTGACGGCAGGCCAGACGGCCTCCTTCAGCGTGGCCGCGACCGGCACCGCCCCCCTCAGTTATCAGTGGCAGAAAAACAGTGTAGCAATTAGCGGGGCGACTTCGTCTGGCTACACCACGCTCGCCACAAGCAGTTCTGACAACGGAGCACAGTTCACCGTAGTAATCAGCAACACCGCCGGGAGTGTGACCAGCAACGTGGCCACCCTCACCGTCAATGCGGCTCCGGTCGCACCTTCGATCACCACGCAACCGGCAAGCCAGACGGTGACGGCAGGCCAGACGCCCTCATTCAGTGTGGCTGCCACGGGCACCACCCCGCTGAACTATCAATGGAACAAGAACGGAGCGGCAATTCCTGGGGCAACCTCGTCCAGCTACACGACGCCAGCCACGGCCAGTTCTGACAACGGAGCGCTATTCACTGTGGTTATTACCAACACCGCCGGAAGTGTCACCAGCAGCGCCGCTACCCTCACCGTCAACGCCGCTCCGGTGGCACCTTCCATCACCACGCAACCGGCAAGCCAGACGGTGACGGCAGGCCAGACGGCCTCGTTCAGTGTGGCTGCCACGGGCACCGCCCCCCTCACCTATCAGTGGCAGAAAAACAGTGTGGCCATCAGCGGGGCGACTTCGTCCAGTTACACCACGCCAGCCACGGCCAGTTCTGACAACGGAGCGCAGTTCACTGTTGCGATAAGCAACACCGCCGGGAGTGTGACCAGCAACGCAGCCACCCTCACGGTGAATGCGACCCAGATCTCGGTGGTGCCGACGAGCGTGAGTTTTGGGAATGTAGTGACGGGAAACACCAACACCCAGACCATTAAACTGACGAACTCCGGCACGGCCAACTTGACACTTTCTCAGGCGCCGGTCTCTGGAAACGGTTTCTCAATCAGCGGCCTAACTCTCCCCTTGACGCTCAACCCTGGGCAAAGCACGAATTTCAACGTAGCCTTCGCTCCGGTGGGCGCCGGCAGTGCGTCGGGCAGCGTATCAGTGGTCGGCAACGCCTCCAATTCTCCGCTGGCGATCCCCTTGAGCGGGGCAGGGGTTGCCGCAACGTTCCTGCTCGGTGTGAATCCGGCGAGCCTGGGCTTTGGAACCGTGAACGTGGGTAGCAACAGCCAACTGGGCGCAACATTAACCAATAGCGGAAACTCGAATGTCACGATTTCGAGTGTAACGGTGGCAGGTATAGGGTTTAGTGCGAGCGGCGTCAGTGCTGGTGCAATCCTGACTCCCAATCAATCGG
>WNFN01124991.1_pt1 | contig 12459 bp, 6 predicted proteins | sample 5400161 | NCBI WGS metagenome assembly WNFN01 (sample SAMN13153353, study PRJNA577476) | soil metagenome | isolation source: 80 cm saprolite on Douglas fir-dominated hillslope | place: USA:California | collected 2013-09-17
CCGAAATAGAAGGCACTGCCATGGAAGTCATTCCCGCCGCCGCGCGTCACAATGTTGACCTGCGATCCACCCGCGCCGCCGAATTCCGGTCCATAACTGTTCCGGAGAATTTTGAATTCCTCGATGGCATCAATGGAGGGATAGACAAGAATGGTGTGTTGGGAACCTATGTCGTTGTTGTTGGCGCCATCCACGAGCCACTGGTTGCCATTGGCCACAGCGCCACTGAAGGAAATATCCACGCTCGACAGAAGGCCCTTGTTCTTGGGATCGAAGCTCTCCGCGACAGCGGCGCCGGGCATCATGGTGGTCAACTGTACGAAGTTGCGGCCGTTCAATGGCAACTCCCGCACTTGTTCCCCATTCACGACGTTGCCGACCGTGCCCGTCTGCGTTTCTACCTGGACGGCCGTCGCTTCCACCACCACCGTTTCCGCGAGAGCGCCCACGGGCAGCTTAATCGGGACATTGGTGATGTCGCTGACATGCAACGGGACATTCTTTGCCTCGACCTTCTTGAACCCCTGCTTCGTGACAGCAACGCTGTACACGCCCGGGTTCAACTCCGGGAAGCTGAACGATCCCTCCGAGTTGGTTCGGTTCGTCCTGGTCGCCCCTGTTTCAACTGAGGTGACGGTGACACTCGCATCGGCCACGAGTGCGCCGGACTCATCGGTCACGGTCCCGGTGATCGTGCCCGTCGTTAATTGAGCAAAGAGGGAAGGGGCAAGGACCAGAACGCAGAGTAGCAACAGGGCTAACGTCCATCGCATGGGAAGAGCCTCCAAACAATATCGATCTTCTTGGATCACAATATCGTTCTTGTAAAATAGTACGAAAGCATTAACAGTCACCAGGGGTTGTCTTGTCAAGAAGAAAAATTAAATCGCGAGACTATTTTCAAACGGCAAGCCAGTTTCCCGAAAATGGGACGTAACGGCTTGCTTTTCTGTGACAATTCATAGTTAAATTCGACCGAAGAGTTCGTTCGAGGCATCTAGTAGGATGAAGCCTTCTCTCGCAAGTTGGAACGAATGGCCGAAAAGAAGCCCAAGCACATAAAAACAGCAGAAAATAATAATGTCACACTGAAGACGGTTGCGGCTCACCTTGGGCTGACGCCCGGGACCGTCTCGGCTGTTCTCATTGAGTCGCCGGCTTCAAAGGCCATCCCCGCCCGAACCAAAGATCGCATCTGGGCGGCGGCGCGGGAATTAAATTACCGGCCCAACTTCTTCGCACGCAATCTACGCAACAGAAAGACCTTCACCATCGGAGTCATCGCGCAGGAGATTGGCGATGCCTACGGCTCAGTTGTCATTAGCGGCTTGGAGAGATACCTGCGCTCGCACAACTATTTTTTTATGACGGTTGCGCACCACCATGATCCGGAGATGATCGAAAAATACATTCGCATGTTGGTGGAACGCGGGGTGGAGGGATTTCTGACCGTGGATACCTTTCTCGACCAAGCGCCGCCGGTGCCGACCGTTGCGATCGCCGGGCATCGCAAACTGGATGGCGTGACCAACGTCGTGTTGGATCACGATCACGCATCCAAAATCGCTCTCCTCCATCTCATTGAACTCGGCCATAGCAAAATCGGGGTTTTGCGCGGACAACCGTTTAGCGCGGATTCGAAAGACCGATGGACGGCCATTCAGGCTGCCAGCACGCGCTTGGGTTTGGAAATTCCTCCCGAACGAGTGGTGGCGATGGACCGCGACGATCCATCTCCTCAAATGGGATACGAGTTCACCAACCGGCTGATGGAGCAGTGTCAGGACTTCAGCGCAATCTTTGCCTACAATGATATCGCTGCCATCGGTGCGATTCACGCTTTACGGGAGGCAGGCCTGCGCGTTCCGGAAGATGTTTCGGTGCTCGGCTTTGACGACATTCGCGAAGCGGCTTTCCAAAGCCCTCCGCTTACAACCGTAGTTCAGCCGATGCAGATTATGGGCGAAATCGCCGCGCAAACCTTGATTGATCGGATTGACAACGGGCTGAAGGCAATCCCGGAAATTAAAATTCAGCCGGAGTTAGTTGTTCGCCAATCGACCGCCCGGTATAGCTCTCGGCCGTGATTCGGCGCTAGCCGTCCAGCTTACTCGAGCTCTAACATCGCCCCTCGTCCGTTGTCCGGAATAGTGAGAACAAGCTTGCCCGAGGATGCGTCCATCGCTGCGTCGATATTGTGGCCATCGAGTCGGGCCACGCGTTTGCGTGGCGACCAGCCATAGACCTCGACGCTAATCTGCTGCCACCACGCGGGGTACGAGCCCTTATGCTCTCCCAAGCGGAGCCGCAAGCTATCGGCAGTTAACTCGCAGTGAAAGTCCATGGTTAGACTGGCGCCCTTTTTGTAATCGTAAGTTTTCCCATCGTCCATATACAGGTGTCCTCCACATGCATCGCCTGCATACACTCGCAGGGTAAGGGGACCTTGGGGCGTTTCATTTGTGCTTTGGACCAGCGGTGCGATCGGCAGAATCGCTCCCGCCCGCACGAACACTGGAAGGGACGCGAGCTCGGGGTGTACCCAGAGTCTGAGCGGCACCAGATCGGCTGGGCTCACTGGAGCGTTGGGGGTCGGAGCCGCCGGCGCCGGCTTCTTAACAAGCTGCCCGGTCCAGTAGTCGTACCAGCCTGCCGATGGAAACTCGATGCCATAGTTATCGAGTTTGTCTGGATAGGGCGGGGCCGCCACGAGGATGTCAGGGCCGAGAAGAAACTCTCCCGCTGCCTGTGGATCGACGTCCAGCGGATGATGGTCGCTCGCAGCATCGGGAAATTCAAGAAAGAGCGGCCGCTCGATCGGGACCCCGGTGCGCGATGCTTCTTCTGCGAGCGTGTAGATGTATGGCATCAGCCTATAACGCTCTTCGATAAACCTTCTGCGGACCGATTCAGCCTCTGCGCCGCCGACCCATGGTTCATGGTCGCCTGTGCCTTTTTCAGCGTGATCCCGGTCAATGGGCTGGAACGATGCAATCTCCAGCCACTTTGTAAGCAGGTCCTGTTGCGGTGTTCCTGCAAATCCGCCGACGTCCGCTCCACTCAAGGCAAAGCCACTCAGCCCGAGATTTTCGAGCATCGGTGTTGTCAGGCGAAGGTGATTCCACGTGGCGCTGTTGTCGCCCGTCCAGGTCGCGGCATAACGCTGTCCACCGGCGTAGGCGGCACGCGTCAGTACGAATGGCCGCAAGTCCGGATTAAGCTGCTTCAACCCGTCGAAAGTAGCTCGCGAGTTTTCCATCCCGTACACATTGTGAATTTCCGCATGACGCGCCGAGCGCTTCACGAATCCAGGCTCGTCGATGCGGTGCACCACATCTTCGGGCATCGTATTCGTCGGAGTGTTGAAGACCGATGGCTCGTTCATGTCATTCCAAAAGCCGGCAATACCCATCTTTGCAAAGTCTCGATAGAGCGTGCCCCACCAGTCGCGGGTCTGTGCGCGCGTAAAGTCCGGGAAGACGCTGGGGCCTGGCCACACCGCGCCGGAATAGACGGTGCCGTCAGGATTCTTGACAAAGTGATCACCGGAAATGCCGGTGTCGTAGGGCAAGTAGCCGTGACCGGGCAAGTTGGCGATATGCAGATCCGTAATCGCAACCACATGGAAGTTCTTCGATGCCAGTTGCGAGATCATTCCGGGAAAGTCAGGAAAACGTTCGTGATCTACGGTGAATGGACGGTTCTGCTGCTGGTAGTCAATATCCAGATAAATAACGTCGGCGGGAATATGATCCGTTCTGAAACGATCTGCGACTTCGATCACTCGGGATTGCGGTGTGTAACTGTAACGCGACTGCTGAAACCCAAGAGTCCAGATAGGAGGAAGCGGCATGGTTCCAGTCAGCCACGCGTATGTTTCTACCACGCGCTTCGGAGTAGGTCCGTAAAAGACGTAGTAATCTAACGGTCCGCTCACAGAGCCGAAGGAATAGACATTCGGTAGATGCTTGCCAAAATCAAAACTGCTGCGCCAGGTATTGTCGAGGAAGACTCCGAACGCGCGACCCGCCCGGAAGCCCATGAAATAAGGGATAGCTTTGTAGATGGGGTCGGTAGATTCCTGGAAGCTATAGGCATCCGTGTTCCACAGTGAGAATGCCTGTTGCCGACGATCCAGCGGTCCGGGCTTGTCTCCCAGGCCGAAGTAGTGCTCATCGAGCGGCATTGCTTTAAAGACCTGAAAGGAATCGCCTCGGAATTCGATGGGCTGTATGTCCTGCTGAAGAATGTTGCCGTCGTGGTCGGAGATCGTCAGCGCGAAGGTTTTGCGGCTCAGGGAGACCCGCAGGACACCAGTCTCGAAGCCGACGGTGTCCGCAGCATGAGTTGGCTTCACCGTGACACGACTGGCCCTCGCCTCCTTGAGAACCGCCCATGAGGCGTCTTCCGCAAACTGATTGGAGCGCGACACGCGAACGCGCACGACGTCTTCTCGCAGCGCGACGATTTGCATGCGCGCCTCCCCATCTCGCAGATCGATCCCGTTGGGTAGTGCAGAGAAAGATGTGAGGTGATTCAATTGAACAATAGTCGATCCCACAAGAGCGTTTTGTCCATGAAGGGAGAGAGTCGAGGCAAATGAGAGAAAAAGTAAGAGAGACAAGAATACAGAGCGGTAGTAACGCGTACACATTCTCATTCTCAAGCCGTCCTGGTTAGGAATCCATCTGGTCCAGACGGCTATCATACAGAAAAAATCAATGATTAAAAGTGCACTCGCAGCAAAAGGGAAGCCGCGGTGTTGCCTGTGGGAGCGCTCCGGCGGCGGCTAGCGAAACAAGGTCTCGGCCGCGATGCGAATGTCATCAGAAAATCTGCCCATCGGCGTTATGATGTTGGCTGCCAACAGCCATGAACACTAGAAAACTCTTCTTACGACGGATGTTCTTCCTGCTTCTGCTTGCCTGCCCACTAGACACCCGGGCTCAGGAACAGAACAAGCCGATAGTCGGCCTTCAGTCCATACGCCAATACATCGCCGCAGGTTGGGACAACCTCACGCGTTCCATGACGGACTGCGCGTCGGTGGTCGATCCCAAGATGAAGGTCCACCCCGTAATCTATCTTCCAGCGGGACTCGCCGCTCCGCCCGCCGTTGAAAAACTTCATACCGCGTGTAACGTTGACATTGAGCACCTGCCCAAGCCAATTCATCAACTTGGCGAAATCGACACCAGCGCAATCCATCCTCACGGTTTGCTCTATCTGGAGAACAAGTACGTGGTGCCCGGCGGACGCTTCAACGAAATGTACGGCTGGGACAGCTACTTCATCATCCTGGGACTGCTGCGCGACGGCCGGATCGACCTCGCCCGTGGCATGGTCGAAAACTTTTTCTTCGAGATTGAAAACTACGGCGCTCTGCTGAACGCGAACCGAACCTATTATCTGACGCGTTCCCAGCCGCCCTTTCTGAGTTCGATGGTACTGGCCGTCTATGACGCCGAAAAACAGGCAGGTCACGCCGACCCCGCATGGCTGGCGCGAGCATACGGGTATCTGGAGAAGGACTATTCCATGTGGACTCGTGATCCGCATCTTGCCGGCACAACCTCGCTTGCGCGTTATTACGATTTTGGCGAGGGCCCGCCAGCCGAGGGCCTGCAGGACGAAGGCGGTTTTTACCGCAAGGTGGTCAGCTACTTCATGGTTCATCCCGAACAAGCGGATCACTATCTGGTAGAACAAGGTTCGCGTGAGCATGGTCGAGCCCAAGGTGCTGCCGCCCCAGGGTCAAGCTATGGCATCACGGTCTGCGATGTCTCGACGACCATGGCAAACCCGGCGTGCGAGCCTCAGCATGAGGTTCGTCTCAGCGCTGACTACTACAAGGGCGACCGCTCCATGCGCGAATCCGGCTTCGACATTTCCTTCCGTTTCGGATCATATGGCTCGGCCACTCATCACTACGCTCCCGTCTGCTTGAACAGCCTGCTTTACAAGACGGAAACCGACATGGATCAAATCAGCGTGAAGATCGGCAAGGAGTCCGAAGCGAAGACCTGGAGAGCGCGAGCGGAGAAGCGCAGGAGTCGCATACAGCAATATCTCTGGGATGGAGACCGTGGTTTCTTCTTCGACTACGACTTTACCAGCGGCAAGAAATCGAGCTATCGCTATCTCACCACGTATTACCCGCTGTGGGCGGGCCTTGCGACGCCAGAGCAAGCCGCTGCCGTCGCAAAGAACCTGCCCGTCTTCGAGCAGCCCGGAGGCTTGGCCATGAGCCCCGAAAACTCCGGCGCGCAATGGGATTACCCTTACGGCTGGGCTCCCGTTGAAATGCTCGCCATCCAGGGATTACGGCGTTACGGTTACAACGCCGAAGCCGATCGCCTTTCGTATAAGTTCTTGTCCACAGTGATCGAGAATTTTCAGCGCGACGGCACCATACGGGAAAAATACAACGTGGTCACCCGCTCGTCGGAATCCCCGGTGACCGTGGGATATCAGGAAAATGTTGTGGGCTTCGGCTGGACCAACGGTGCCTTTCTCGAACTACTGCACGCTCTGCCAAAAGATGCCGTGGAGAAGCTGGCACCCTAAGCGAGTGAGTCAATAAGTAAGATGGAGAGACGGACGTCTCGCTCGCCGGGCGGGGACGCCCGGCGCTCTACCAACAAATTTGTTACGGCAACAGAGCTTACGGATGTGAATCCTGCTTGGTGCTCAGTTGCTCCGAAATCTTCAACTCCGTCTCGGCTTCTTCCTTCCTACCCATGTCGCGGTACGTCTGGCCGAGCAGATGATGGGTGATGGCATTGTTTGGGTCCATGGCAGCCGCGCGCCGCAGCGCCCGCACCGCGAGTTCGAACTCGCCTTTTTTTTCCAGAACCTTGCCCATCAAAATGTACGGACCGGTCGAGGTAGCGTCCAACCAGATCGACCGCTGCAACAACCGTTCGGCGTCATCATATTTCTGAATTCGCGAATAGGCGTCGGCCAGCTTGTAGTAAGCATTGGCGTTCGCGGGATTCAGGCTCAGTTCTTTCTGGAACTGCTCGATCGCCTCGGGAACGCGCGATTTATAGAGATACAACTCCCCGAGCATCAGGTGCGCCCCAGGCAGCTTTGGATCGAGCGTCGTGGCCTTCTGTGCATACTCTTCCGCCACCGGATCGAATTCCTGCCGCAGCAGCATGCGTGCAGTAAACAGGTACCCCGCCGCCGAATCCGCCGGCACATCGAACATGTGCGCAAAAGCAATGCGCGCCCTGGCGTAATCCTTGGTCTGGATGTAGCAGATCCCGAGAATGTAAGCCGCATCCACATTGGCGCGGGGAAACCAGGTCTGGACTTTCTCAAGGTAGGGGATGGCGTCCGCCGGCCGGCCGGCGAGGTAATAAGAAAGGCCGAGCAACTGAATCGATTCGCTGTCTTTGGGGTCCTCGGATTGGGCTGTCTTCAGGTACTCCGCCGCTGACTTTGCAGCTCCGCAATCGCCTCGTCGTACTTGCCCTGGCGAAGCAGGAGTTCAACCGAGGCAAACTCGGAGGGCGGGGAAGAGGTTGAGGAGGGAGAAAGTGGCTTCGCGTCCTGCGCCTCTTGTCCCGCGCAAGCCATCGCGACAAGAAGAAAGGCCAGCAGAGGTTTGGGCACAGATATCAAAAACTCACCCGGAAGATATGCGTCGATTAGAACACAAAAAAGAGGGAGTCTGAATCAGACTCCCTCAGAGAAACTTTCCTTAGGTCAGGTCTAGAAATCGAACCGCAATGCAAACTGGATCTGACGCATCGGGTAACCAAACTGAAGGCTGGTGATCTTGCCGTCGTTGGTGCCGGTGCCGTCGATCGTGGTGTTGGGATTTGCGTAAGCCGCGTGGTTGAACAGGTTGAAGACATCGGTGCGGAACTGCACATTGAACCGCTCGTAGACCGGGAACTTCTTCACGATCGACAGGTCAGAGGTGAAAGCCCGCGGTCCATGGAACGAGTTGCGCCCGATATTACCCAGGTGCCCTTTCGTCGGATCGGCAAAGGGGCCGCCTGGATTCGCCGTGATGTCCGGAACTGGCGTGTAAAACGTCAGGTTATGGTTAGCCAGGTTAATATGCCCTGAGACTCCGGTGTGGAATGAACCGGTGCCCTTGTCGGGACGGCAGACTGCCGCATTGCGAAAATTGGGGAGTCCAGGGCAGACCGCTGCCCCAGGAGGTGCTGTTACTCACCGTCCATCCACCGACCACGTAGTCGAGCACACGGCCGCTATCACCCATGAACTGTTTGCCTTTCCCGAAGGGCAGTTCGTAGACCGGGCTGAAGACCCACATGTGATCGCGGTTGAAGTCCACCGGACCCCACGCGATCTTGTGATCGATCGCATAGTAGTTGCTGTCATAGCCGCTGGCGTGAGAATAGGTGTAGTGAGAGATGAATTGCAGGCCCCTCGCGAACCGCTTCTCCACCTTCACCTCGAACGCATTGTAGGTGCTGGCGGCGTCATTGCCGTAGTAGTTGCCCAAGCCGTACGTAATTCCAGTGCAAGTATCGGTCGCCAAGATAGGCCTGCAGAGTGGGCGGCGCAGGTTCTGGGAGTAGGTTTGGCAAGGTCCAGGCGTGCACGTGAGGGGATCAATGACGCCATATAGCGCCATGGAAGGCGGATTCACGTCGTAATTCGGCCCGTTGCCCGCGAACCCGTGCGTGCCCTTGCTTCCCACATAAGCAACTTCCAACGAAATGCTGTTGGTCAACTGACGCTGAACCGTGACGTTATAAGCATCCACCCGTGGCAGAGCCTGTTTAGGCGGCCGGATGTGCACGCCGCTGATCGTGCCGCCGAGGGAACTGAACGGAAAGATTCCGTTGGAGGGAATTGCGGGAAAAGCAGTTGCCGGATCAATACCGGGAACCGAGTTCGGCCCGTTGTCCAGAGTGAAAACCGGGATCCTATTACCAAACGCCCCAGCAAAGCCGGACGGCGGGAAGTTACTGGCATCGTAGTTCTGTTTCAGCAATACCGGCAGGTTTTGTGTGACTGTATGTCCGAAATTGGAACCGAACACGCCGATGTCGTAGCTGCGGCCGTAGCCCATCCGAACTACGGTTTTCGGGGTCGCCTGGTACGCGATTCCCAAGCGGGGCGCAAATGCGTGCCAATCATTTTTGACATTGCCGTTGGAGCCAATCCCGCCATAGCCAGCGACGCGGATGGCGCCCGTTCCGCCGAGGTCAGTAATATTGGCAAAGCCTCCGCCGCCCTTCGCATTGACGGTTTCGGGGAAGTAGATTTCCCAGCGCAGCCCAAAATTGAGGGTCAGCCTGGGCGTTGCTCTCCACGTATCCTGCCCGTAGAAGAACCAGCGCTTCTGCCGTTCTGCGGGAGGGGGGACAGCGGGGTTATTGACATAACGCACCAAGCGGGTGACATCGCCCAGCAGAAAAGTGGCCAAATCCAGACCGTTGCCTCCCGGAACCTGTACTCCCGGTATACTGGTGAAATCCGCCGTTGCTTCGGGGCTAAAGTTGTACTCCCCGGTTCGGTTGTTGTCGCTCGGGATTCGAAGGTTCAGCGCGTAGCGAATATCGCCGCCAAACTTGATAATGTGGTTGCCTTTGGTTTTGGTCCAATTGTTCACAAATTGGACCTGCTGCTCGCTTTCCGTCAGTGGGCAATTGCAACGAGCGGGGCCAAGGCCGTCGCCGAAGCTGGAAATTACGCAGCCGGCACCGCCATTGTTGTCAGTGCAACCCTGGCCCACGATCGGATCACCGCCCAGGGAAAAGAAACCCAGACCCGCGGTTTTCGGATCGCTCGGATTATTGGCACCGGGGATTCCGAACGCTGTCATGGGAGCGCCGCCGTCCGGCTTTTGCGTTATCGGATTGTACTTGAACCAGCCGAAGCGGACATCCGTCAGTAATGTGCTGCTGATCGTTTTGGTCAGTCCGGTGGATAAGCTGTAGTTGTGGGTGATGGAACTGCCTGCCAAACCTGGAGCTGAGTCGCCTCCGCCGTTGCCCGGTCCCCCCATTTTGCCAAGCAGGGGTGTGCCTGACAGTTTGAAATATTCGAGACTGAATCGCCCAAACACATTGATGCTCGAAGTCATGGAGTAGTCGATGCGGGTATCGAAGCTGTTTTGGGTTAGCGGACCGGAACCTGAACCTACAAAGTTATTCTCAAGAGTGTTCGGCTGCGCAAGAGGAAGCGCCGCTAGGACGTTCATCGCTGCGGGGGATACGAAACTCTTGTAGCCATTCGCGGTGGCCAGCGCCAGAGTCAACGGAATCCAATTTTGTTGACTTGAATCATTGCAAACCAAAAACTTGTTAACAAGATCAAAGTGGTTGCCTCCAGCGCCACAAAAGGGCGTGCGTCCAGCACCTGATGAATCGCCAGTAAGGGGATCATAAATCTTACCTCCGCCAGTTGTTGTTCCAAAATAGTCGTTCAGATTGCAGAACCCGGTAGGGTTGCTCGGGTTGCATGTCGATAGAACGGTTGACGTCGGCATGGTGAAGCGGCCACTGATGCCTTTGGACTGCCGAGTGCCCTGGTAGTCGGCGAAATAGAACAGCTTATTCTTGATGACCGCACCGCCAACGGTGCCACCGAACTGCTGCCAGCGCGAGTGTGGAAGAGCCACCCCGGGATCTTGCGTAAATGGATCACGGGCCTGTAGGGCGTCCGTGCGGCGGAAATAGAATCCGCTGCCGTGAATGTCGTTACTGCCTGACTTCGTCTGCGCCGTTACCACGCTGCCTACTGCCTTGCCAAACTCGGCGTCGTAGTTCTGCAACGCGACTTTGGCTTCCGTCACCGCGTCCAGGTTTGGATTGACGACGATGATGCCAAGAATCGGATCCTGGTTATCGGTGCCGTCGAGTTCAAAGGCGGTGCCGCTGAAGTGCTGGCCCTGCGTCACGATCTGCTGGCTGCCTTGGGGATTTTCCGTGGCTGCGTGGGCCCATCCCATCCGCTGCGAACCCGGAGCCATAAGCTGCAACGTCGTGAAGTTGCGGTTGAGGATGGGCATATCCGCAACCTGCATCGCATTGAACTCTGTTGCCACGTCGGCGCGGTCGGTCTTGAGTTGCGGAGCCTCAGCGGTGACCTCGACGGTCTCAGACGTGCCGCCCACCTGGAACTGCAACGGTACGTTCGCAGCCGCGTCAGCGGAGACAATCACATCCTTTTGCTCGGTGATCTTGAAGCCCTTAGACTCGACGCGAACGGTGTACACATCCGGAATCAAGTGAGTGACGGAATAATTCCCGCTCTCATTGGTAGTCGTCGTGTCCGACGTACCTTTGCGCTGATCGAGGACTGTCACCTTGGCGTTCGCGACGGCCGCCCCTTGCGGGTCAGTCACTGTGCCGATGATGCTGCCGTATACCGCTTGCCCCCACATGGGTTGCGCCGTCAATGTCACCAGACAAATGCAAATCGTCAGCATCGCGGCTATCGAGATTTGTTTCGCCATTTTTTCTTTCCTCCGCATGTGTTCTCTCGTCAAGATGTGCCGGACAATTCGCGGTCCGGAGTTCGCCGGATGGTTCGCGTCACGCCTGAAGAAATGCAGTGAGACTCTTTCCTCGAAGCGAGACCGGAATACACTCGGCATCTAGTACGAATGAACTATTGCTAGTGTCCGCCAAAGTAACTCTCTCGCATTTGCCTTGTCAATACGTAAATGGAGTCGAATCAATAATATGAAAGCTGGTAGAGTTTTGCCCGTGTCTACAGTTTTTCGTAGGTGTCGTTAATATCGTGCTTACGGGAGACTCAGTGAATGAAGGACGGGGGCTTACTACGGCCGCATGGCACTGAAGCTCTGTAGAAGTTCTATTCTGACGTGGATTTGAACTGAGGATCCAGCTCCGAGGCCTTCCGGAATTCATGCTCTGCCTCATCGGACAGGCCTTTCCTCCTCAGCGCCTGCGCGAGATAGAAGTGCGCCGGCGCATAGCTGGCGAGCTGTCCGGTAGCGGATCGAAACTGGGAGATCGCTCCATCCAGGTCTCCGGCATTCAGCAAGCGTCGTCCTGAGTTAGTCGAGAATGTTGCGGCCTGCAGCGCATTTGCGCTTTTCGCCATCTCGGTTCCCAGCTTGCTCTCCGCGGCCGCACCTTCTGTGTTTCCGAGCTGGCGCAACACGCCGCTGAGTGTGGTGTGAGCGCCCGCAAAATCCGGTTGCAGCCGGATCGCTTCCCGCAGCGCGCTCGCCGACTCCTGTAAGTTCCCTTGCTGTTTCAGAACCGTGCCCAGCGTGTAATACGCCTCCGCGTAATCAGGACGGTCCTTGATCGCAGCCTGCAATTCCTCGATCGCGCGGGCAAATTCTCCCTGCTGCCAAAGCGTGACGCCCAATGTGTACCGGACATCGGCCTGAGCAGGATCGAGTTTTGCAGCTTTCTGAAATTCGGCGACGGCTGCCGGCAACTGATCCTTGAGCTTCAATGCCAGGCCCAGGTTGTAGTGCAAGGTGGCATC
>WNFN01224932.1_pt2 | contig 12458 bp, 15 predicted proteins | sample 5400161 | NCBI WGS metagenome assembly WNFN01 (sample SAMN13153353, study PRJNA577476) | soil metagenome | isolation source: 80 cm saprolite on Douglas fir-dominated hillslope | place: USA:California | collected 2013-09-17
CCAGCAAGAAGATCAGGCGCAGAATGGTGTTGCTCATTCGGACGAGCAGACGCGCGCCGATCAGCGCGCCGGTCAGAATGCCAAGAGTAACAGGAGCTGCAATCAGAGGAGGAATGTCTCCGCGCGAGAAATAGATGCCTGCGCTGGCTGCTGCCGTGACGCCAATCATAAAGTTGGAAGTGGTCGTGCTGACCTTGATCGGAAGCCGCATCAAGGAGTCCAGTGCGACTACTTTAAATGTGCCGCTTCCAATACCTAATAAACCGGAGATCAGGCCAGCAACGTACATCATAACCAGGCCCCAGGGCGTGCGAGTCACCTGATACGAGACTTCTTTGCCCAGCTTCTGGTCGGGGTAGGCGCTGGAAAGATGCAGCCAGTTTGCTAGGCGATCGTTTGTCACCCCCTGGGGAGTGTCCTCGCCGATCTTGAACACCAATGGCGCGGCAGAAATCAGGAGAATCGCCCCAAAGATGATATTGAGCAGATTGGGAGCCAGCAGTCCATGGTCAGAAATCTTGACCCACCTGCTACAATAAGAGACGTATGGGGTGATCTGGGTTTCCGGCTTCTCTTCCTTCCGTAAGGGATCATCCGTTGAGGATACTGCAATATATGACGAAAAGGCTGGTAACTGAAAAAATCTTGTGAGAAGTGGAGGCAGAAATGCCTATTTTTCAATATCACCCGGACATTTTGACGCGATACCCACAGATCATTGGTGGAGCTATCCTGGCACGGAATGTGATGAACGGCCCAACACCGGCACGTTTGCAGGCTCTCTACCAGGCCGAACAGCAGCAGGTTCTGCAACGCATTGGCAACACTCCCCTGAGCCAGATCGAGTCCCTGGCGGCCTGGCGGCGGGCGTTTCGTGAGTTCGGGGTAGACCCAACACAATATCGGAGCGCCTCTGAAGCCCTTTTGCGCCGCTTGACCAAAAAAGGGACTCTTCCGAGCATCAATCTGCTGGTCGATCTTGGCAATCTCGTGAGTATCCGCTATGGGTTGCCTGTAGCGGTGTTTGAGAGGCGTGCCTTGCAGGGGACGGTGACGGTGCATTTTGCCGATGGATCAGAACGCTACAGCGAGCTGGGCGAAAGCGCTGAGGATCACCCAGAGCCAGGCGAGGTGGTGTTCTCAGATGAGACCAGGCTGGTGATCGCACGCCGCTGGTGCTGGCGACAAAGCGAACCAAGCGCTGCAGTCGCGCAGACGCGAGAGTGCCTCATGACAATCGAAGCGCACCATGCCACAGGCCGCCAGGACATTGAGGCTGCGCTACACGATCTGCTTGCTTTACTCGAGGAATATGCTGGAGGAGTCGCTATCTCAGCCATCCTGGATGCAGATCATCCGGCGTTGATTTCCTCAGCCGAAGAGTGAGAAACAGTGAGGCAAAATTCCCGTTCATCTGAGCGTGGCGGGCAGCGCCCGCCACGCTCAGATGAACGGGAATTTTGCCTCACTGGTGAGAAGCTTAGGACTGGAAGATTGTTTCCAGTTCTACCCACAAATCTTCGGGAATCTGCTGTTGAGCCAGCGCGACTGTTGCGGCTAAGCGTTCGGCGCGACTGGTGCCAACAATGGTCGCGCTAATGCGGGGATCGCGGAGCGAGAATTGTAATGCGGCAGCGGCCAGTGGCACTTCATAACGAGCACAGGCCGCTTCCATCTGTTTGGCCTGGCGAAGCATAGCCTCCGGCGCTTTACTGTACATATAGCGTGGGTAGGCACTCGGGCCTTTCGCTAGCATCCCGCTGCCATAGGGGGCTGCATTCACGGCTGCGACGTTGTGGCGTTGGCATACATCCCAGAATGGCTCGGCCTCGCGCTTGAGCAAGGTATAGCGGTTGTGAGAGATGGCTACCTCGAACAGATTGGTTGCGACAAATTGCGTCATCAAATCAATGGGGCCGCCTGCTACCCCGAGATGGGCAATTAAACCCTCTTCTTTACAGCGTATCAGGACCTCGACCGGCCCGCCTGGCTGCATGGCCTCTTCAAAAGAAATATGCTCAGGATCATGGAGATAGACCAGCGGCAGTTGTTCCAGACTCAGCAGGCGCAGGCTGCGCTCCACGCTGCGGCGCATCTGTGTACCGGTAAACTCGCCGGTCTGTCCATGGCGGTCAGCTTTAGTAGCCAGCACAAAACCGGGGGGCAGACCACCCAATTCGCGGATCACCAGGCCCAGGCGTCGTTCACTCTCACCATCACCGTAGGAGGCCGCCGTGTCGAGAAAGTTGATAGGGCCAGTAAAAATGGCGCGAATCGTCTCCAGAGCCTGGTCTTCGGTGACTTCGTAGGTGAAGACCTCCGGCATGTTGGCAAGTGGGGCGCAGCCAATGCTGAGCGGCGTCACGCGCAGGCCGGTCGTTCCCAGTGTGCGCAGCTCAAAGGGTCCAAATCTATCTGTATAGGTCGTCATTATGTGCTCCTTCGGCTATTTTGCTGTCCAGCCACCATCGATCACGAGTGGTGAACCCGTCACAAACGCGGCTTCGTCTGAGGCGAGATACAGCGCGGCTTTGGCAATCTCGTCCGGGAGTCCCATGCGCCCCATGGGTTGGCGAGCATGCAGCTTCTGCCGCTCTTCGTCTTCGTATCCGGCAAAACTGCGCGCAAGATACCCCTCGACAAATGGCGTATGCACCGTACCGGGACAGATGGCATTACAGCGAATCCCCTGCGTAGCATAATCGATGGCAATCGAACGGGTGAGCGCCAGCACCGCCCCTTTACTTGCGCCATAGGGCAGTCGGGCGCACCCCCTCACGCGCGCAGAGGAAGACTCCCCGCGCATTCACGCGCATGACACGTTCCCAATCATCGACGCTGGTTTCCAACAGATTGCCCACGTGGCTGACGCCCGCGTTATTAACCAGGATATCGAGACGTCCTCTTGTCGAGACGATTTTTTGCATGACCATTTGGACCTGAGCCTCCTCTGCCACATCGAAAGCGAGAGTGGTCGCGAGACCGCCACTTTCCTGAATGGAAGCAGCCACGCGGGACGCCGCCTCAAGCTGAATATCCCCAATCATGACGTGCGCACCCTGCTCCGCGTAGACGCGAGCAATCGCCTCCCCAATCCCAGAGCCGGCACCCGTGACCAGGGCGACTTTGCCATCTAATCTGAACATAGATACCTCCTTCGGTGTTGCTAAATTATGCATAATGAATGATTCACGTGCAAGACGGGCCTAACTGGTCCGAAGTTGGCTCTGCTCAGCAGAACCATGCTTCGCTCAGATGAGGCAGGACTTTGCGCTGGCCGTAGCGCCTGAGCGCGCGGGTTGTATGAGCGAGCTGCCCACAGGCTTGCAGGGCCAGAGCTTTGATTTGAAAGAACGTGTGTACCGAATCTTGACGAGTCACCTGCGCCTGCTCGACCAGCGCGGCTATTTCCCGTTGCAAGTTATCCATGCGCGGATCGGGATGACGCCAGCGGTACGTATAGGCGGCGGGGTCCAGCTCGCTCAGCCAGGGCTTCTCCCCCGGTGTTTCCAGCAGGGATGAGCCGGGCGGGAGCAGCAGGCGGATGCTGAAATGCACTGGATCAACATGCTCGACCAGGTGGCGCTCCTCAAAAAAGGTCAGCAGACCCAGGTAGCTTTCCAGCGTCTCCCAGGGCGAGAAAGGCAGCAGCGAGGGGCGCAGCGGAATATCCGCCTCCGCCATGATAGCAAACGCGCGCTCCACGTCGTTCTGGCTATGATCTTTCGCCAGGTGAAGCAATACATCTCCATTCAGTGATTCGACTGCCGAAACCACAAAAGCGCAGCCCAGGTCGTGCAATTCTGGCAGAAGCTGCTGGTGTTTCAGCAGATGTTCGATCTTAATGGTCGCGTCGAAGGTCAGCGCGGGAAACTCCTCGTGCAGTGCGCGGGCAATGCGCATAGCGTGGGTGGGACCGTTGAAGAAGTCAGGATCACCGAATGTGATGTGGCGCGCGCCCTGCGCCACCTGGGCGCGAATATCGCTCAGCACAACCTCAGCCGGAATGGCGAAGAAGCGCCCATGATAAATCGGTGTAATCGGACAGTGCAGGCAGGTATGTTTGCAGCCGCGCGTCGTCTCAGCATAGCCGGCCAGCAGCGCCTTGCCGTTGATCTCCAGGTGAGCGTAACGGGTGAGAGGCGGCAGAGACGCGCGATCGGGCAGGATAACCGGTGCGCGCTTGATCCATGGGCCGCTCTCCTGCTGGTGTGTCCTGACACCTGGGATAGCCGGCTCTGTCACCCCCTGCGCCAGCGCATCTACCAGTTGGAGCAGCGGCTCCTCGTACTCGCCGCCGATAGCCGCGTCGATGGTATCCTGGAGCAAATAATCCGCGTTGAGCAGCGCGTAGAGACCATAGAGGCAGATAAACGCGCCGGGATTACATTCGCGCACACGTCGTGCCACCTGTGTACCCAGGCGCAGAGCCGTATGCATCGGCACCGAAATTGCCACGAAACGCGCCCGCGCGATGGCCTCATCATCCAGCGTCTCAACTGCCGTATCGACGGGCGACGGAACATACCCGGCCTGCTTGAGCAAACGTTGCAGCGCGGCCAGGTGTAGAGGCTGATGTCCCAGCTCATAACAGGAAATGAGCAGGATCTCTCCCGGTGATCTCATTTTTTGCGTGGTGCTCCGCCGCCGCCGCCCTTGCTCTGCGGACCGGCACCGGCTCCCACCTCTTCCGGCGCCCAGCCTTCGGGCATTTGCGCGTCGGCTCCAAAGAAAAACTCTTCCATCTGTTCGCGTAAAATCTTGCGCGCTTCGGGATCGGCCATATTCAGGCCATAATGATTAATAATCAGTGTACTCTGCGCCGGCCACATATCGTAGGCCTCTTGCGAGATATTCTCAAAGATGCGCTTGCCCAGCTCGCCCGGAAAAGGCGGCTTCTCCAGGCCGGGCAGCTCGCGCCCAAGTTTCATACAATGTACCATGCGTGGCATAAAATTAGTGCCTTTCTCGCTGAAAATTAGGGAAATCCTTCCCTCCCACAAATCATAAACGCCCATACCCAGCCAGCTTTCCGCTCTGTGGGTCCATCATCAATTATACACCAATATGCTGAATGTTGTGGGAAGCGATCGTACAATCGCCCTGATGATCTTCAGGTGCGTTGCCGCTTGCATGATCCGGGATATTTGGAGTAGACTTCTCTAAAAATACGTAATCGAGGATTGTGTATATGTATCCACCATTTCCACCAGATTTTCATCTCGGGCCACTCTCCATCCACTGGTATGGCGTTATTATGGTCACGGCCATCTTCGTCGGTGCGCTGATTGCCAGCATTGTGCTCCTTGTCATGCGCCATAGGAACAGGTCCGGCCAGTTGCGGAAGGTCGCTATGGCCAAAGCGGGCGCGCTGGCTCAATCCGTAGAAGCGGAAGAGACCGAGGTCAGCTATGGTCTTAACATGTTTGAAGAGTATACATTCTTGAAAAGAGAGTCGCAAACCACGGATAAAGATGCGGAAGAAGAAATCGAGGAAGTATCTGAGATTGAAGAGGATGATGTGCTTGAGGATGGAGAGGGTGAAGGCGCAGAGGATTTTGAAGATTGGGAGGAAGTGCATGTTGGAGCAGACCTGACGATTGAAGAAGGGGGCGAGAATGTTGAAGAAGAGGAAACTGGCCAGCCAAAACTGGTAGAACCTGATGAAGATGGGGAGAAGGGAAAAGAGGAAGAGGAGGAAGAGGAGGAGCCTGAAGAGGTTGAGGAAGAGAGTGAGGAGGATGAGGAGACTGAAGAGGCTGGGGAAGAGAGTAGGGAGGAAGAAGAAGGCGTAGAGGAAGGTGGTGAGGATACTGTAGAGGGCGTGGTGGGCGAAGAGAGCGCTGAAGATGCGACAGGAAGTGCTGACGACGATGCTGAGGGAGCTGATGATGGGGATGCAGGAGATTCTTCGGGTGAATGAGGGATGTTGTCTCATCCAATTCTCTTCGGATCAACAAAAAGCGGGACAGATTTGAATGGCTCAGCCATTCAAATCTGTCCCGCTTTTTGTTGATCCGAAAAGATTGGAGCTTGCCTCTATGGCGAGATGTATGTAAAATGGCTAAAAAGTGAATTGAAGATAGGGGAATCTATTTTGTCTGGTGAGTTGGAAGTCAGAGAACACAAGCCCACGCGGGTCATTTTTCTGGGGATGCAGAGCAATTTCTCGCATCCTTCCTTACGCGCCTTGCTGGCGGCGGGCGTTGAGGTCTGCACGGTGGTTCTGCCGGCCGCTCCAGGTAAGCAGGATGGTCCGGCTCTGCGCCGTCTGGAGCCGCCGAGCCGCCGGCGCATGCTCTTACCGGTCAATCAATCATCCGTGCATACCAGCGTTCAGCAACTGGCCTGGGATAGTAATATTCCGCTCTGGGAGGTTGCGCATCTGGACAATTCCGCCGTAATTGAGCTTTTTGCCAGTTTGCAGCCGGACCTGGTCTGCGTCTCCTGTTTCTCGCGCTTTATTCCGCCCGCGTTGCTTGCTATCCCCCGTCTGGGCGCTGTAAACGTCCACCCAGCGCTTTTGCCCGACAATCGTGGGCCGGAGCCGCTTTTCTGGACCTTCCGCCTGGGCCAGGAGATGACTGGCGTGACGATTCATCTGCTGGATGAGCATCTCGATAGCGGTCCAATCCTGATCCAGGAAAGGCTGGCGGTGCCTGAAGGCGTCAGCTACGCTGAGCTGGAGCAGCAGGCGGCGGAGCTGGGCGGCGCACTGCTCGCGCGAGCCGTCGCGGATCTCAGCAGCGGACAGGCCCGGCCCTGGCCGCAGGACGAGAGCCAGAGCAGCTATCATCCTTATCCTTCCAGTCGGGATGGACGCGACGATTTTCTGATTCATCCCGCGCAATGGGACGCGCGCCATGTCTACACCTTCATCTGTGGCGTCAAAGATTGGGGAGAGCCGTTACTGCTCGTCGCGGATGCCGAATTGACGCTGCTGATCGAGGACGTGCTGGACTACAGCTATAAGCCCAACGATTTACGCCTGCATACCAGCGAGCGCGATGCCTGGCCAGTGCGCTGCAAACGAGGCATGGTCGTGGTGAAGGGCAGGCCGCTACCTTAGCACCAGGCGAACAGGCAAATTCCGCACTATGAGGCCGAAAAATTCATAAAAGAAACGAGGAAAAACGCGTGGCTAACGCGAAAGAAGCAGTTCAGACAGCGCATGTGCAGCCGTGTCAGGGTTTGCGCGGGGAACTGGTGCCGCCGTCTTCCAAATATCATACCCTGCGCTACATCCTGGCCGCGATCCTGGCTGAGGGCGAGAGCGTGGTCAATTATCCTGCCCTGAGCGACGATTCAGATGTTTTGCTGCAAGCCTGTCGGGAACTGGGCGCGCGTATCGAGGAGCAGACTCAGCCGGATGGACGCGTGGTCTTGCGCATCCAGGGCACAGGCGGCGCGCTGCGTACTCCCGCCAGTGGCGAACTCAGCGTTGGTAACGCTGGCGCGGTGACTCGCCTGCTCCTGGGCATCAGCGCACTTGCACCGGGGGCTATTACGCTCACCACGCCCTATCCTGAGTCTCTGGGCCGGCGACCTAATGCCGATTTGCTGGCCGCCCTTACGCAACTGGGTGCCCAGGTGGAAAGCGCCACGACAGCGGGCACACTGCCGATCACTCTACGCGGCGCGGGTCTGCACGGCGGTCCCGTAACCATCTCCGGGGGTAACAGCTCGCAATACCTCAGCGCGTTGCTCTTCCTCGGACCCCTGCTGACGGAAGGTCTCAACATCGAAGTTGTCGACGGCCTGACCTCCGCCTCGTTCGTCGATTTGACCGTCCAGATTCTCGCGGGCGCGGGCATCACTGTGTACACACTTGAGCCTCACCGGCGCTACCAGATCCCCGGCGGGCAAAACTATCGCGCGGGCGTCTATACCGTTCCCGGAGACTATCCCTCGGCGGCAGCCCTGCTCGGTGCGCTCGCAGCGGCTGGCGGCGAGATCACTATCCATAATCTGGCTGCTCACGATTCCGATGGCGCGGCAGTGCTCGAAGCTTTCGCGACCCTCGGTGTCGAAATCACGCGCCAGGGCCAGGATATCCGCGCCCGCGTCACACAGCCGCTGCGCGGTATTGATCTCGACGGTAATCGCGTCATCGATAGTGTGCCGGTCATCGCCGCCGCCGCCTGCTTCGCGCGCACGCCCAGCCGTCCGCCGATGAACTCAACAAAATCGGCTGCCGCGTCACTCCCCTGGCAGACGCCCTCGAAATCGCGCCCGCTGAGCCCGGCGGCATCTGTGGCGGCGTCTCAGTCGAGGCCCACGCCGATCACCGTCTGATCCAGGCCCTCACCATCGCCGCCCTCGGCAGTCGCGAGCCGGTCAGCATCCGTCACGCCCAGCATATCGCCAAAAGCTACCCGCATTTCTTCGCTGACCTCGCCTTGCTTGGTGTGGACAGCGTTCTACAAGGGGAATAGATACACGTTTTTTGCATGATGTGAAGAGAAAAATTTCCAATTTTTCTCTTCACATCATGCAAAAAACGTGTATCTATTCCCCAACCAGCATTTGGATGCGCCAGTATAATGAAAGTATAGAGCGCATATTCGAGTTCGAGAAAGGCAGGAAGCAAAAACCTCCATCAGGAGAGGGCAGAGATGGGCAATCCCTCTTCTTCATCTTCGACAAACTGGCGTTTTTTGGGGTGGCTATGTAGTGGCGGCAGCCGTGGCGGCTGACAGAGTAATTGAACAACGTTTATCCACAAACAAAAAACGAGGAAACAATGGAAAAACACCAGTTAGCCCGGGAATTACGGCAGCGCCAATACGAAACGGGCATCTTTGAGAAGCGTTTCATCGATACACTCTCAGATGACCAGATTATCGATTGTTATATTACCTGCTCTGAATGCGGCGAAAAGCAGGTCACCCCGCAGATGTTAGAGACCGCAATTGAGTTTGCCAACAGTGCTGATGAATTCTTTGTCTGTTGTGATAGCCTGGCGCGTGCTCAAGCTCTGGCATATATGCCCGTGCGCAGCCCTCGGAAGGCGAAAGCGAGGCGGCAGCGATGAGCAAGAACCAGCAACAGCCCCGTTTTCGGGATATCTGGGTGAATCAGACGGAGTTAGGGCGGCATTTTGGGATCAGCGCCGTGGCCGTTGGCAAAAAACTGTCCGAGTTTGGGCTGCGCGATGAGCAAAAAGGGCCGAGCGAGCTGGCGCGTACCGAAGGCTATTGCCATTACGCGCCCATGAGAGATGGCACCCCTTTTTACCTCTGGAATAAAGAAAAGGTTGGAATGCTCCTGCGCCAGTCGGGTATGAGCCAGCTGAGTCAAGAGGAAGTCCAGGCTCGCAGCACAGCCATAGAGCTAATTACCCTGAACAGGGAAGCGGACGAGACTGGCATGGACAAGTTCCTGAGCTTTTTCGTGGACGAGATTCCCCGGCGCGCCTATCCCCTCATCGACCGCTTTTTACGCGAACTGGGCTCGCCCTTGCGCCTGGGTGCAGAGGAGCCTGAACTGGCGCTCCCTTCTCCGCCGAAAGGCAAGCACGCACCACGAGAGAGCAATATAAGCGAGCAGAAGGAGTAAATAAAGCGCCTCTGATGCATCCGGCCTGTTGGCCGGTATCCTTCTTGCCAGCCCATTGGGTTGGCAGGAGTTGCTGCGCCGTGGCCTTATTGGCCTGTGTTTGGAGCGACGTTGCTCCAGGCACAGGCAGGCTCGGGATCACGTTTGCAGCCAGGCGAGATCAGGCGTGACGATGCGGCAGGGCAGCGACGAAGGTGCCGCTGACTTTGATATCGCCACGCTGATCAACTGCCTGGATAGTGCCTGCGATGCGTGTTTCGCCGTCGGCTTCATACTTTTCGGTGATCTTGCCTGAGCAGGTGATCACGTCGTCGAGGTGCGTCATGCCCTTGAAGCGCACGCCGAATTTGCGCAGCGCCTGCGGCCCTACATAGTCGCTCAGCATCTGGCCGGCAAAGCCCATAATCAGCATGCCGTGGGCGATGATGCCGCCGGTGCCGATCATCTCGCCGATTTTGGGATCGGTGTGCAGAGGATTGAAGTCGCCGGAAGCGCCCGCGTAGCGTACAAGCTGTAAATGGGTGACTGGCGCGGTGGTCAGGGTCGGGATGGCATCGCCAATGTTGACATCTTCGGCATAGACCTTTGCCTGTATCTGGGTAGTCATAGCTACTGCTCCTTTCGCGCAGTTCGTGGCTAATCGCGCACAACTCGTGTGCCCGCCGCTTCCCTGGCGTGTCTTACCCTCGACGAGGGTGGTCGTGCCGGTAAGCACATCATTGGGAAAGATCGGCGCGAGATACTCGTACTCCTCTTCGCCATGCAGGATGCGCGTGACGTTGATGCCGATCTCGGCCAGGCCGGAATTGCGCCGGTTGTTGCTCCAAAAGCTGAACATCGTCGGCGTCGTCGGCGAAATGGGCACGTCGGGAAAACCAGCCTCCTGAGCAGCCTCGCGGCTGTGGTAGATCGGATTGGGATCGCCAATCGCGCTGGTCAGTTCGTGAATTTTATTGCGTTGCACTTCATAGGTGAAGGGGGCAAAGCTCTGACCGATTCTGCTCGTGTCGAACATGCTTCTGCTCCTATTGGTATCGCTTACGGTATTGAAATGAAATGAAATGAAATGAAATAATCAGGCGGCTAGCATCTCTTTTCGCCTGCTTGCGGGCTTGAAACAACAACTATCTGGGCCCTCCCGCAATATATACGATCTGGCCGCTGACAAAACCGGCTTCCTCGGAGGCGAGGAAGTTGATGGCGTTCGCCACATCGCGTGGCTGGCCGACGCGCCTGACCGGGATGGATTTTGAGGCCATCTCAATTACCTGGTCGGGATCGAGTCCCTGGCGGCGCGCGGTGGCTCGCGTCATCTCGGTGTCGATAAAGCCGGGGGCGACGGCGTTAGCAGTGATGCCAAAGGGGCCGAGCTCGATGGCCAGGGTGCGCGTCAGACCTTGCAGGCCGGCCTTGGCTGTGGAGTAGTTAGCCTGGCCACGATTGCCCAGGGCCGAGGTGGACGAAAGCGAGACGATGCGCCCGTATTTCTGCTGGACCATATACGCCTGGGCGGCGCGGCTACAGAGAAAAGCGCCTTTGAGATGGACGTTCATGACGGTTTCCCAATCATCGTCGCTCATCTTGAAGAGCAGGTTATCGCGCAGCACACCCGCGTTGTTGACCAGGATATCTAATCTGCCAAAGTGCTCGGCCGCCTGCTGAAAGGCCGCTTCGACGTTGGCCCGGTCCGCGACGTTGCAGGTGACGGCCAGAGCCTGTGAGCCAGCTTGCTCGATCTGCGCGGCAACCTGCTTGCAGCCCTCCAGGTCGATATCGGCGAGCACCACGCTCGCTCCGTCTTCGGCCAGGCGCAACGCGGTAGCGGCGCCAATGCCTCGGCCAGCCCCGGTTACAAAGGCCACGCGGCCATCATGTTTTCCCATAAGAATGTTCCTCCAAATTGTTCTATCAAATAAAATAGGTCCTACTGCCAGTTTACCAGGACATCAAGCGCTTCGATCTGTTCACCCCTGACCAGGAGCGGATTGATTTCCAGGGCATTTAAGCCTGTAGGGCTAACAAGGATGCCCTCATTCAGAACGCCTCCCCCTGCTTGACATGTCCTTTCAACAGATTGCGCGAGATGATATAACGTTGAATTTCGTCTGTGCCCTCGAAAATGCGATACAGGCGTACCAGGCGATACCAGCGCTCAATGGGCAGTTCTTTGGTATGACGAGGCGTGGCGCGCATCCATGCCGTTCTCCGCCTGCCAGGCCGCGTAGAGCACCAGCCAGCGCGTGGACTCGATTTCCACGTGCGAATCGGCGATCATCCATTGGATGGCCTGGTACTCGGCGATCGGATGGCCCATGGAGACGCGCTGTTTGGCGTAGTCTATGGCCATTTGCAGCGCTCGCTCGGCGGTGCCAATGGCCCCGGCGGGAATGCGCCAGCGGCCAGCGCCGATCCACTGCATGCCCAGGTCGAAGCCCTTATTCAGCTCTCCCAGAATATTTTTCTCCGGCACGCGCACATTTTCAAAGTAGAGCGAGGCTGGCCCCCAGTCGCCCATTGTGGGAATATAGCTGGATTTCCAGCCCATCTCGCGATCAACCAGGAAGCAGGTCACGCCTTCATGCCCGCCTTTCGCTGGATCGGTCAGCGCAAAGACCATCGTGAAATCGGCCTCGTTGCCGTTGGTGATGAAGATTTTCTCGCCATTGAGTATCCATTCATCACCGTCTTTCACCGCGCGCATTTTGATATTGGCCGCGTCCGAACCCGCCCCTGGCTCGGTCAGCGCAAAGCAGGAGCGTCTCTCGCCGTTGATGGTCGGGATGAGGTAGCGCCGCTTCTGCTCTTCGTTGCAATAGTAGAGGATATTGTCAGCCGTGCCGCCGAACATGAAAGGCACAAAAGTACGGGACAACTCCATGGTGATGATCGCGGTCATGATC
>WNFN01091688.1_pt1 | contig 12450 bp, 13 predicted proteins | sample 5400161 | NCBI WGS metagenome assembly WNFN01 (sample SAMN13153353, study PRJNA577476) | soil metagenome | isolation source: 80 cm saprolite on Douglas fir-dominated hillslope | place: USA:California | collected 2013-09-17
ACGTGCGGTTCGCCGGCTTGCTGCCAGAGCCCGTGGGAGAATGTGGCGCGGCCGTCCGGCGCCCAGGTCATCCCGGATACGCCCGGCGCGGCCTGGACGGCTTTGACCCGCAACCCGGCCCGGATCACGCCGCGTGCCAGGTCGGGCACGAGCGGGCCGGTGATGACAGGCTGGAGCCGCGCTGGTGACTCGGGGGTGAGCTGCTTCCGGTCGCGCTCGAACTGAGGCGTGACCTGGAAGGCAGGCATTTCTAGGCGCGCCGGTCGTGGTCGGCGACCATGTCCTCCGCGCTGCCGTACACCGGTGACAGGTCACCGGCCGCAATCTCCCTGCCGGCTCCCGCTCGCCCGCCTGCCACTGCGGGGACCAGAACCAGGCCTGACCGGCCGGGATCGTCTTGAGGCCGCGCACGGTGACGGTGCCGTCATCGTGCGCGGGTGAACTCGACCTCGTCGCCCTCGGCCACGTGCAATGCCTCGCGGACTTCGGCCGGGCGAGTTGGCCGCGGATCCGGGCGGTGGTGACGGCGGTCTGAGCAGCCACGGCGCTCCTACCTGTTCTATCGCTGATACTTTCTGACTTTCTGAGATTCTGACGCGCCCCAGCGGGTGCTCGTGCAGGTCAGCGGTAGACGGCCGGGCCTGGCAGGACAGGATCGAGCCGGGCCAGATGGCCCGGCTCCCGTGCGTGGCGCGCTGACCGGCGGCAAAGCCCCAGGGCTCTGCGGCGCTGCGGGCACCGCGAGAGAGTTGCGAGAGAACACCGGCCCAGAAGGCAGCCCGGGAGCGTGTTTTCCCGGGTCAGAGTGGGTGCGGCGGCGAAGCCGGCCACGGTCTCCGGAGCCGTGTGCGCAGGTTCGAATCCTGCTGGGAGCGCAGGTCAAGGCATATTTTTCGAATTTATACTCGTCAACAACCTCTTCTCCGGTCCGCCAGCTTAGACCAGATAGCGTGAACAGGCCATCTACCAGGCGTTTTATGACTCGCTGCCACAGCACACCGCCGTCGAACCGGTTGCCCGCAAGCCTGCTCGCGAGAGACCTGCGAGAGAGATTCCCACTCTCAGAAGGCAGTCATCGGGTTGCCCAGCTAGCCGGGCTGCCTGAGCGCGCTGTGCCACGGTAGATCAGACCGTGTGCGTAAGCCGGGTTGTCACCGAGCGTGACGAAGCACTCGAAAGAAGAGCGCACATTCGGCTCGCTATGCGCGCTTATTGCCAAGGCTGGCGACGGGCTCGGATTGCGCGTGATTGGTTGTTATGGGTCGGCGCGGGCTTCGACTGATCCGATCTGATGTGGAGTGCGCCATGAAGTGGACGCGGGATCCCAGGATGAGAGGTCCTCGCTGCTCTGCAGTGCATCCTTACGGCGTCGGTAGTGAAGTCGGCAACGCCGCCGGACACTCGCGGCCGACCGTGTTGTCGAGGTCGGCGAGGCTGTAGGCGACGACCACATGCTCCCCGCCGGGGAGCCGCTGGACCAGGATGCGCCAGGATGACCCGGCCCCGTCGGCTGCTGGGACCGTGAAGGGTCCCCCGAGCTCGTGGAGCTGGGCTGTGGACAGCCGCGGCACGGTGGCTGTGCGCACCGGTGGGCCGAGCAGCCGGGTCCGGCCGTCGGCGGCGATTAGCTCCACGAGGAACTGCGCTGGCAGCGCCTGCCGCCGCCGTGCCCGCGGGGGTGGTGGCAGGTGCGCGCGATCGGCGATGCGCGCCGCGACATGGGCGAAGCCGCGCAGCTGAGCATCAGAGCTGCCCAGGAGGTAGCCACGCAGCAGGGTGGCGCCCACGACCCCAGTTACCAGGCACGTCACGGCGACGAGCAAGGTCGCGGCAGCCATCACCCGCACGCGCAGTGCGAGTTCGGCAGTGACTACGGCAACGGCGGCAGGGAGTAGCACGCCGCTGTCGTCGGCGCAGGCCCGCAGCATCGGCCAGTCGACCGCCAAGATCAACCTGTGGACTGGGAGCGAACGGTCGGGTAAGACGGTCGCGTCGCTGATCCGGTGGATGACCTATGTGGCGAACGCCCCGAAGGGCGGCTCGCTCGTGGTCAGCGGCAAGACGTTCGACACGATCTACCGGAACGTGTTCGGCCCGCTGACCGATCCGGCGATCACGGGTGAGCTCGCGAATCTGGTCAGCTACACGCGGGGGTGCGCCGACCGCGATGATCCTCGACCGTGAGATAGAGGTCATCTCGGCGAACGACGCCAAGGCTGAGGCCCGGCTGCGCGGCATGACGTATGCGGTCGGGTACATCGACGAGGCGAACGCTGATCCCTGAGGACTTATGGACGCAGTTCCTCGCCAGGCTCAGCGTGCCGGGGTCGATGTTGTTCGCCATGACGAACCCGGCCGCGCCGTCACACTGGCTGCGCAGGAAGTACCTGCTGCGGGCGGCCGAAGTCGACCTGCGGAACTGGCATTTCACGCTCCAGGAGCTGATGGCGCTCAGCGCCGAAGCCAACACGATGATGCCGATCACTCAGCCGGTGGCCAGCCAGGCCCCGGACGCGATCGCCCAGTTCTTGAGCTGCTCGCCGCGCGGGCCGCATCTCCCGGGCCCGCAGCAGCAGCGCTCAGCGCGATGAACGGCATGAAGATCGTCACCAACACCGCGCCGATCTTGGCCGCGCGCGGGTACGGCGCGTCATTGCCACGGTACCAACTCCGCGCCGTACATTTCCCGCGCCACCGTTCGAATGGATTTTCCTTGTGTGTCAATTGGGTCAGCCAGTAACGTGTCGGGCGCGCCTCAGTCTTGATGCCCTGCATAAGCAGGGTCCTGCGAGGGGGCGGCGGGGAGGTGCCGGATGCGCAGGCAGTTGATGGGCGGACTGGTCGCTGTGGTGACCGGTGTGGTGGTTAGCGCGTCGGGGGTTACAGACGTCCGGGCTTCGCTGGTGGCGCCAAGCACGCCGGTCGCGGCGCGGGCGGCCAGTCCGATGGCTCCCGTAGCGCCGGGTCCAGCTGCCCAGTTGTGGGTCGCGCGCTACAACGGCCCCGGCAACATCAACGACTTGGCTAACTCGGTGGCGGTCAGCCCGGCCGGGGGGACGGTGTTCGTCACCGGCGCGAGCGGCGGGAGCAGCTTGAAGTATGACTATGGCACAGTCGCCTACGACGCCGCGACCGGCGCCCAGTTGTGGGGCGCGCGTTACAACGGCCCCGCCAACGGCAGCAATGACGCTCATGCGCTGGCGGTCAGCCCGAGCGGGGGGACGGTGTTCGTTACCGGCGACAGCACCGGGACCACCTCGCTCCAGGACTATGCCACGGTCGCCTACAACGCCGCGACCGGCGCCCGGCTGTGGGTCGCCCGCTACAACGGCCCGGGCAATGGCAACGATGGCGCCAGTTCGGTGGCGGTCAGCCCGGGCGGGGGGAAGGTGTTCGTCACCGGCGCCAGCACCGGGACCACCTCGGGCTCTGACTATGCCACGGTCGCCTACAACGCCGCGACCGGCGCCCGGCTGTGGGTCGCCCGCTACAACGGCCCCGGCAATGGCAACGATGGCGCCCGGGCGGTGGCGGTCAGCCCTACCGGGGGAACTGTCTATGTCACCGGATACGACACGGGGAAGACTTCGGGCTCTGACTATGCCACGGTCGCCTACAACGCCGCGACCGGCGCCCGGCTGTGGGTCGCCCGCTACAACCGCCCGGGCAACGGCAGCGCCGCCAGTTCGATGGCGGTCAGCCCGGGCGGGGGGAAGGTGTTCGTCACCGGCGCCAGCACCGGCGCCACCTCGAGCTCTGACTATGCCACGGTCGCCTACAACGCCGCGACCGGCGCCCGGCTGTGGGTCGCCCGCTACAACGGCCCCCGCAACAGCATCGATGCCGCCACCTCAGTGGCGGTCAGCCCCGCTGTGGGGACGGTGTTCGTCACCGGGTACAGCTGGGGGACCACCTCGGGCTCTGACTATGCCACGGTCGCCTACAACGCCGCGACCGGCGCCCGGCTGTGGGTCGCCCGCTACAACGGCCCCGGCAACAGCGACGACATCGCGTATGCCCTGGCGGTTAGCCCGGCCGGGGAGACGGTGTACGTCACCGGTGGGGACACCGGGACGGGCGGTAGCGACGACTACGCCACGACCGCCTACGACGCTACGACTGGTGCCCCGCTGTGGGTCGCGCGCTACAACGGCCCTGTCGGCCAGAATGGCGCGAATGCGCTGGCGGTCAGCCCGCATAGTGGAACGGTGTACGTCACCGGTCAGAGCTTGGGGACGAACTCGGGCTATGACTATGCCACGGTCGCCTACCACGGCTGACCCACCGCTGCCCTCCTCATCAGCAGCGGGTATTCGCACCAGTCCACCGGCCAACAGCTACTCTGCCCCGTCCTGCACGCAGGCGCCGGAGCCTTGGGAGTGGACGGAGGGTCAAGTCTCGTCAAGCCATCGCGTCCCGGGGCGCCCGCAAGGATGCGGCGAGCCTGCCCGCCACGGCATCTGTCCGCGCCCGTGAGCTCAAGCGCGCCCTGCTCACGGCCGATCCGCCCGCGGGCGGCCGCCCAGGCACGGCACCTGGCCGCGGCGCACAGGCCGACCCAACCGGCGCCGCCAACCTAATGACAATCGCACCCGCAGGTGCCCGGATGCCGCACCGATCGGATATTCGGGGACTGGACCGGACCCGAATAGCACTTGATTCGTAGCCCGGTCGACGCTCCCTTCATCCGAATGTCTTGCTCATCAGGATGAGCGAGGAGTGTGGGATGACGGTGGCAGATGGCTAGCCGGACGCGGACCTATGTGAGAACAGCTTCAGGCGGCTTACTGAGTTGCCCACGGGAACTGGGCCGACTGGCGGGCATCTGGTCGCCAGACCGAGAGCGATCGGGCCGCAGGCCGAGGCAGGATGACCCGGCAGCCGCTGGATCGCGCCGACCGGGCCGAACTCGCCCTGACCGGCCGGCCTTTGCCATCACCGCCGCGCCGCCCGCAGGCGCTTCACTGTTCATGCCGAGCTTGTGGCTGTCGTGGCCTGGGGGCCGTCAATCCGAACCGTTCCGCAGCGGTCGCCGCGGCAATCGTCGCATTTCGTTCCGCCGCCGTCAGCCTATGGGACCCGAGCGGCTCGCGCGGGTAGCCGGCAACAACTGGGTCGCCTTTTGCCAGCAGCTCCCCGAAATCCTGGATAAAGTCCAGCTGGTCGGGAATGGAGCAGCCGAAATTCCTGGCTTCGAGGAGCGCGGCCTCTGGACTCCATCCCATGACCGCCATACGGTAGCTGGCGGCCATGACGCCGGTTCTTGCCTTTCCGGCCTCGTAATGCAGATAAATGCGGCCGGTTTTGGGATCAGCCAGCAGCCGGAGCAGCTCGATCACCTGCTAAAGCCGTGGCGGGGTACCATCCGTGATAGGGATCTGGTAAGTAATCAGCAAATCAGCCAGGCCCGTCATTTCGATCAGCTGGACGTCCCCGTCAGCCATTTCTGCGCACAGATTGACGGTGGCCTTATACCCCAGGACCTTCTTCCCCGCATTGACAAGCGTGGTCGCAGCTACTGTCCCGCCGAAGCCTGACCCGACAATAATCGCGTCGAAATCCATGACCGCCCCAGTTACCTTGGCACGAGAGCCACTTCGCCCGAGGCCCGTTGAGCCTTGGGTTTGCACCAGATCTTAGAATCCTTGTTGCCAAAGATGCAAGGTGCGTCCGGCTGAGCGAATGGAACTACACGGACGTCACTACGGCGGCACCGTTCATCTGACTTATATTCTGCATGTCCATTCCCAGATAGCCACGGCCAGCCGTGAAAGACATGAAGCAGCCGAGGTCACCGGCGGCCTGCGAGAGATGCAAGGCTGAGCGCGGCGGATGCCCCGACGGCCATGTCATGCGCGTCCGCGCGTCGTCGTTATGCGTGCGGATGCGGTGCGGATCTCGCCGGCCGTCCATCCGCCCATGATGGGCGAGCACTCGCCGGCGGGGGCCGACAGGTAAAGCTGGGTCGTGGTCAGATGGGCGTGGCCAAGGACCCACTGCACGTCCGTCAGCGGCATCGCCGGGTCGCGGGCCATCCGGTAGGCGGCCAGTTGCCGCAGGTCATGCAAGGACCAGTTCGCTCCCAGCAAGACATTGGCGCGGTGGAACATCCCGTAGGCGGCGTGGTAGCCCAGCTGGCGGAACAGGCGCCGCAGCGTCCACCACAACGGGTCATCCTGCCGGCCGGGACCAGGCCGCTCGTCTGCGCCTGATACAGCCGCAGCCACACGAACGCATCCGGGGAAGCCGGCAGCTGCTGCAGGTGCCGTGTCCCCTTGCGGACCACGGTGATCAGCTGCTGCCCGGGGTCGGCGTCCCGGCAGGTCACGCCTAGTAGTTCTGAAGCGCGTGCTCCCGTGGACACCCAGAAAGCCACCAGCGCACGGTCCCGGTCCGAGCCCAGCCCTGCGAACAGCTCCCCGAACGCCTCATCCGGTATGTGGTGCGGCGCCAGACGGGCCAGCCGCGGCCGATACAGTCCGGAACGCTCACCGCGGTGCGGCTCCATCGGGTTGTGGTGCGCATGCGACCGGCCGCGCCTGCCCCTGGAGAGCGGGAACGGGTTGACCATCGGCCCGCTCCCGGCATCGCGATGGAAGTCGTAGAACCCGCGCAGAACGCTTTCGCTGTGTGTCGTTGTCGCCGCCGCGTAGGTACGCCCGGGCGCGGCCTTCCCAGTCACCCGGTTAGGTACCCGGGCACCGGCGCCGAGCGGGCCCACTGCAGACCGCGCCAGGCCAGTGGCGCCGCCCCCGTCATCCGGCCGACCCGCGCCGCCGGGCTTGACCGTGATCTGGATCCAGCAGCAGAAGTCGCGGGCCTCGGTCCTGGTCGCCTGATCCCACGGCACCCTGATTGCCCACAAGAACCGGAACCACCGCAGCAGCGCGATCGCATACGCCCGCAGAGTGTTCTCCGGCCGGCCGGACACCTGCAAATCCCGCAGATACACGGCGGCCGGCGCGACCATGGCGCCAGCCTGGTCATGCAGCCGGCACGGCTCCCAAGGATCGCCGGTCCGCTGCACCGAACCCGCCCGCGGAACGATCAAGGCGCTGAGGTCCCGCGGCTCGTCCTGTCCGATCATGAACCGCGAAAGTATCGGCCGACTCAACGGCCTGCCCCGAGAACGGGAAAGACTCTCCGCCTAGTCCAGATAACGGGTAAATGTGATCACGGAGCTTGAGCCAAGCTGCGCCCGGCTCAAGGAGACTGGAGGCAACCGTGCCGGAAACACCGTCCTGGAGACCAAGCTGAAGCTGAAAGACGGGTTCGTCCAGCCGACTGGGAACGGACAACCGTTCGCGATCCTCCGGATACGTTCGGCACCGTGGGAAGGCATCAATGACTAGCTCGCCAACCAGGATGAGCGTGCGCGAGGATATGGGCATGAACGTCGGCGCGCCAGTATGGCCGGTTTCTTCGTCGCGTGAATCGGCGAGTGCCGCCGGCTGGCAGTGCGCGAAGCTGGGCGGCTTCCGCAAGCTGCTGCCCCGTGGCGATGTCCCCTTCTCCTGGATCAACCCGCTGCCGCTCTGGCGCTCTCGCAACGACAAGCTCGCGCGCTGGTTCGGCGACCCGACAAACGACATGCGCCGCGAATGGATCCGCCGGCTCGGCGGGCCGCGGCAGGACTTCACCATCAGCGACTACGCGGACAGAAGTGAAATCTCGCTGATCGTGATCGGCGACACCGGCGAAGGCGACGGCTCCCAGTACGCGGTTGTGCCCGGACTCCTCAAAGAGGGCGGCGCTAGCGACTTCATGTTCATCATCAGCGACGTCATCTACCCGGCGGGCGGGATCGATGACTACGAGAACAAGTTCTACCGGCCGTACAAGGACTATCCGCAGCCGATATACGCCATTCCCGGCAACCACGACTGGTACGACGACCTGACAGGGTTCATGTTCCACTTCTGCGGCCGCGATGACCCGGCGCCAGCCGTTGCCGGGCCCGGTAGCGGTTGGAAACGCTTCCTACGAGAGCTCTTCTGGCGCCGCGCGCCGAAAGGCGACCCGAAGGCGATCGCGCGCATGCAAGCGATGCGCTCTCTGCCGAGCCAGCAGGCGCGCCAGCCAGGTCCCTACATGGCAATCGACGCTGGCCCGGTTGTGCTGGTGGGCATCGATACCGGAGTCACCGGCGAAATCGACCGCGACCAAGGTGAGTGGCTACGCAGCATCTCACGCCGGAACAAAAAGCCGAAGATATTGCTCACTGGCAAGCCGCTGCGCGTCAACGGCGAGCTCCACGCCGGCCAGATCGAAGCCGGCGGCGCGGTCGACGAGATCGTGCAAGAAGCCGAGCATAACTACATCGCCGCGATCGGCGGCGACGTGCACAACTACCAGCGCTACCCGGTCACGCTCGCGGACGGCCGCACGATCCAGTACATCGTCAGCGGCGGGGGCGGCGCCTTCATGAACGAGACTCACAACATCCCCAACATCGATGCGAGCGACCTCGAGGGCGTCCGCGAGGCCGACTTCCGCTGCTACCCCTTGCGCGGCGATTCGCTCTCGATCTTCAGCCGCAACTACGGCCGGCTGCTCTCGTTCGGCCGCATCGGGCACTGGCTCGCCTTCGGCCGGCTACTGCTGCGCTTCTGGTTCATCTCACCCGATCAAGCCGCGGCGATCATCGCCGAGCGGCTCGGGCTCTCACCGACGCGCGCGAGCGGAACGCCGACATACATCACTGCGCGCGCTCGGCTCGTCGCCTCCTGGCTCATCCAGCTCCCGGGGCAGGTGCACGGGCTGCTGCAGCCGCTCTACTCCGAGCTCCTTGACTGGAACGACCCGCCGATGTTCAAGAACTTCTTGAGGCTCGATGCCAGCGCTGAGGAGATCACGATCACCTGCTTCGCCGCAACCGGCTGCCTGGCACAGGAGGAAAGGCCGCCGGTCGAAGATCGCGTGCATTGCGTCCGCAGCGCCGATGGTGACTGGAGCTGGCAGACCCACTGAACACGACCCAGACGAAGGAGTCGCTCATGGCTGACGTTCGCAACGACCAATCGACGCTGAGCTCTACCGACTGGAGTGCGCTGATCGACGCGATTAACGCCTCGCACGGCGTTGCCGCAGCGGCGCCTGCTTACCGCGACTTCGTCGGCGTCCATGTCCGCGCGATGAACCCGCTCGACTTCGAGGGAATGTCGTGGGGCGTGCACACGATGGGGCGGATGATGATCGGCAGAAACTTCTTGGCCTGGCATCGCCAATACCTCCGTCAGCTCGAGCGGCGCCTGCAACAGGTCGACGCGGGGGTAACCATCCCCTACTGGGACTGGATGAAAGACCGCGGGATCCCCGCGCCCTTAAACGAGCCCGCGCTGCTTCAAAGCTGGAGCGTCACCCGGCAGTGGGACGCGAGCCAGCTTCCTGTCGAAGCTGACCTGCAAGCCGTCAACGCCCAGACGATATTCACGCCCTTCCAGCGCCGGCTGGAACAGGTGCACGGCTTTGTCCACGAAGCCGTCGGCGGCACCATGGCCGGCTCGTCCTCGCCCGCCGATCCGCTCTTCTTTCTTCACCACGCAAACATCGATCGGCTCTGGTCACTGTGGCAAAGCGCGCATGCAGGGGCGACCCCCCCAAACACGAGCGAGACGCTCGAACCCGCACCGCTCTTCGGCGTCACCGTCGCCAGCATCCTTAGCCTCAGCTCGCTCGGGTACGGCTATGCCTAACGCAGAATCCACGATCACAGCGCAACGACCGAACGAACAGCCGTGAAGAGCGAGATCGCTGAGGTGCTCGAACAAGCGCGCCACAACCACGACGACGCCCGGCTCGTCCGGCGTTCAGTACCACATGCCGACTAGCGAGCAAGGCTGGATCAGATAGTTGCGGTCTCGCCGTGCTCGCCTCGGCGCTTGTTCGCGCGCCTTCGCCGCTAACGTCGGATGCGACGATCATCCTGACACAGGCGAGCACCAGGGCCGCCAGGAACGCGCAGTAGAATCGTCCCGCGCCGCATCCCAATCGACCGCGAGCTCCGGATACCGCGACCAGAGGTCCATGATTTCCACTGCATCGCCGGTCATGGCAGCGGTGATCTGTTCGTCAGCCGCATCAGAGTTTCCATTCCGGCGTCGTCAGCAGGCACCTCGCTGGGCCGGTCGGAGTGTAAGCCGAGACCGGCCAGTGGACGCCGCCGAACTGGGTGTTATGTGCGGCAGGAGCCAGGAATACCTATTGAACTGGTAGGCATTCCTATTCGGCGGTACGCGCGGCCCGCTTACTTGGCGCCGGTCGCTCTACGTGGTCACCGGGTCCGTGTCGCCCGCGCACGTTAGTTCGGTGCCTTCGTTGCAGGCTTTCTGTGATCGCGCTGGCGCCACCGAATTTCATTGGCCGGGCGATGCGGGCAGGCGCTAGCCTGGTATTTGTGACTGGCATGCTGGCGCGGCGATTTTGCTGCCTCCCGGCCCGGGGTGGGCCGCCGGGAGGCGCTGCGCCGCGTTAGGCCGGCGCCTTTGCTCAGGCGAACTCCGGGCCGGGAGGAACTTTCCCAGCCGGTTCGCTTGAACGGGGAGTCGCCGTGTCCGGTCCCGTTTCCTATCTGGATCCTGTGCAGTTGCAGCGTGACCTGGATCTGTCCGAAGCTGGCGAAGGTCCGCACGCCATCCAGATCCTCATCGGCCGGGCCGTCGCGGGGCTGCGCCGCGCGTGGGGCAGTGAGGTTCGCTGGTGCCGCGGCCCGCGGATCGTGCCGGTCGCCGACAACTATGACCGGCTCGGATACCCGGCCGATGCGATTACCCGCGAGGCCCGCTACACCCGGTACGTGGACGCCACGCACATGCTGCGCAGCCATTCCAGCGCCATGATCCCGCCGGCGCTGCGCCGGCTCGCTGGTGAGCCCGGCGATGACGTGCTGCTGGTCTGCCCGGGGATCGTGTACCGGCGCGACGCGATCGACTGGCAGCACACCGGGACCCCGCACCAGCTCGACCCGTGGCGGGTCACCCGCCGAGCCATGAGCGGCGCCGACCTGGACCAGATGATCTACCGCGCTCTTCATCAGGGAACCGAGCACCAATGGGCCCGATGACCCCTGGCTAGCGCCCGCACCGCAACCGGCCCCGAGCCCTGACACGAGCCCGCCGAACAGTATGTCCGCGACCGCGATCGCAACCCTTGAAGGCACGCATCCGGCTCGATCTGCGCGCGATTGCTGGTTGTCGATCTCGTCGGCGATGGCGCGCCTGAACGATCATTCTGGCGTGCCGGCGACCAGCTGCACTGGTCTTGATCCCGCGCCTAAGGCCACCGAGCAGCGGCACCTGACCCGAGATAGCCCCAGAGTCTCTTAGACGACTGAACGCTGTTGAACGAGACGCTCCCATATAGCCGCTATTGGCTGCAATACTCAGAATGGCTATCAGCCGAGCGGCTTGGCGGGGAAGATGAACGTGGCTCACGGCTACGAGATGGGGCATGCGGCGGAGCAGAGTGTCTCCATTGGACAATATGGGCCGGCCCAGGGCCTGGCTACCCGCCGCCAAGCGGCGATTTCTTTGCCAAGAAAGCGATCAGCCTATCGCCCCACGAAGCTCCCCAAACGCTGAACATATTTGTATCTAGCATGCATAAAATAACATAAGTTCGTCCTCCAATTGCACGTCATCACGGATAAAGGTGAAGCTGTCAAAAATTCCAGCTAACAGCCACCAGGCAAGCTTCTCGCTACCGCGCTGTCTATTCCGGGGTTCCCCTGGAAGCGTGGACACTCTGATTTGAGCTGATCTCGCTTTTCCGCTTCCTCTTAACCAGTTTGGGCTTCCGGCGGTGCTGGCAGTCGGCGGATGCGTGCCACCGCTTCGCGAAGGTACGTTCCCAGCGCAGGTAGCAGGGCTGGATCATGCAGGCCGCGCTTGGGCAAAGCGACACGGACCTGGCCGTCCCGGTCCCGCAGCACGAACCCTCGGCTGGTCTCACGGATGCTGACGATGACGGACCACGGAATGAAGGTCTGGGTGCCGTCTGGCGAGGTGACCGTGACGCCTTCTGGTCCAATGTCATCACGGTGTCGGCCGCGCAGATCGGGTATCTTCTTCCAGATCAAGCGCGCCAGCCGGGAAGGCGCGAGCCGCCAAATGATCTGACAGCAGGCGGTGGCCATACCACCTAGCACAGCGGCCCCCCCGAAGCGTAGTGGCAGGGCATACCAGCCGTGCGTGCCGACGCCAGTCGTGGTGAGGATTATCAGGGTGATCGCGGCAGCCGCGAGCAGCGCCAATCCGCCAGCCGCCCTGACCCGGCGCGTCCTCAGTCTGTCATCCGTCGAGTAGAGGTCCCTGAGGTCATCGGGTCTTAGCCGGTACTCAAGAGAGAAGGCGGGGCCTGCGTCGCCAGCAGTCATGGCGGGATTGTAAGTGCGCGACACGGCACGCACCAGAAGTTAAGCTCCAATCCATACGTATATCCGGCAGGACCACG
>WNFN01188712.1_pt1 | contig 12450 bp, 13 predicted proteins | sample 5400161 | NCBI WGS metagenome assembly WNFN01 (sample SAMN13153353, study PRJNA577476) | soil metagenome | isolation source: 80 cm saprolite on Douglas fir-dominated hillslope | place: USA:California | collected 2013-09-17
ACCGGCATTCGCCAGGTTTGCGGTGGCATCGCCGCTGACAAACGGATGGCTCTTTTCGTGAGCGGCGGCGACCAGGGCGACGCAGGCGTCATCGCTGAGCTTGGCCTGCTTGGCCTTGACGAGTTGCGCCACTTCCGAATCGGAGGTGTTGAGCGTCTTGAGTTGTTCGAGGCCGCTGGACCACATTCCGGCTTGGTCCAGCGGACGATAGTCGGTCAGCGGATGCTGATGGCAGCCACTCGCAAAGAGGGCACAGGCACCGAGAAGCAGAGCACAAGACTTCATGCTTCCATTGTAGCGAGGACAACAGCGCCTGGGCCGGTGTGTGCTTTGGCGGATACTTGGGCTTCCGGACAGGCTGTGTTAGTTCCAAGTTTCTAGTTCTTGGTTGTTTATTTCAGATTCCTGCAACGAGCGAATAACGCTTCGCCCAGAGACAGTGCCGCTCGCTGCAAACTCTAGACTTGATAAACGCGCTCGACGTCGTAGACGCCGGAAACTTTGCGGATGTTGGCGAGAATGGTTTCGAGCTGGCGCCGGTCGGCGATTTCCAGGCTGGCGTCGATGCGCGCGTTCAGGCGGTCGGGTCGGCTCTCGAGGCTGTGAATGTTCGATCCCGCGCCGCTGATGACCGCGGTAATCTCCGCCAACAGGCCGGCGCGATCCTTGGCGCGGATGTGCAGCTGAACCTGGAAGGTGGCCGCTCCCGCGCCGCCCCACTCGACGGCAATGCGACGCTCGGTCTGATAAAGAAGATTCTGCACGTTGGGGCAGGTGCGCGTGTGCACCGCCACGCCGCGTCCGCGCGTGATATAGCCGATGATGTCGTCGCCCGGAATGGGATTGCAGCACTTGGCCCGATACACCAACAGATCGTCGTACCCTTTGACGATCAGCGGAGCTTCGCCGAAACCCAGCATGCGCTTGACGGTCTTGACCAGCGTCGGCTTGGCGTCTTCGACCGCAGGCTCCGCGGCTTTCGCGGCCTCGCCTAGCACGCGGGTGAGCACCTGGCGCGCGGAGTATTTTCCGAAGCCGACGGCGGCATAAAGATCCGCCAATTGCGAAAGGCCGTAGTCGGCCGCGAGTTGCAGCAGGTCGGCTTCGGGAATTTTCTTGAGGCTGCGGCCGAAGTGCCGCGCTTCCTTTTCGAGCAACCGCTGGCCCATTTCCATGGCTTCTTCGCGCTCTTGAAGATTGATCCAGTGGCGAATCTTGCTGCGCGCGTGCGAAGATTTGGCGAAGCTGAGCCAGTCGCGGCTGGGCGTGTGGCCCTTTTGCGTGAGAATTTCCACCACGTCGCCGCTCACGATTTCGTGCCGCAGCGAAACCATTTGCCCGTTGACCTTGGCGCCCACGCACTGATGCCCGACCTCGGTGTGCACGTGATACGCGAAATCCACGGGCGTAGCGCCACGCGGTAATTCGAGAACGCGGCCTTTCGGCGTAAACGCATACACTTCGACGGGAGCCAAATCCACCTTCAGCGTGGATAGAAATTCCCCGGGTTCTTCCAGTTCCTGAGACCACTCGATGAGCTGGCGCATCCAGGCGATGCGCTGGTCGTCTTCCTGCGCGGGTTTGCCATCCTTGTATTTCCAATGCGCCGCGACGCCTTCCTCGGCGATGCGCTGCATCTCCTGGGTGCGAATCTGCACCTCAAAGGCCTGGCCGGCGTGAAGAACCGTGGTGTGCAGGGACTGGTAAAGATTCGGGCGGGCCATGGCGATGTAATCTTTGAAGCGCCCCGGCACCGGGCGCCAGATGTGATGCACCACGCCGAGCGCTGCGTAGCAGCTGCGCTCGGTGTCGGTGATCACGCGAACAGCGAGAAGATCGTAAACCTGGTCGAGGGCGCGCTCCTGGCGCACGATTTTGCGGTGCAGCGAGTACAGGCCTTTCACGCGAGCTTCGAGCTCCGCGGGAATTCCGTTCTCCACCAGCTTCGAGCGGATGGTGGCCTGCACTTCCTCCAAGAATTTCTGGTGAATGGGAGCCTTATCCGTAACTTCTTTCTGCAAAGCGAAAAAGGATTCGGGCTCGAGGTAGCGGAACGCCAAATCTTCGAGCTCGCCGCGCACAATGCCCATGCCGAGCCGGTGGGCAATGGGCGCGTAAATGTCCAGCGTCTCGCGGGAGATGCGCCCCTGTTTGGCGGTCTCCAGATATTCCAGCGTGCGCATGTTGTGCAGACGATCCGCGAGTTTGACGAGAACGACGCGCACGTCGTTCACCATCGCCAGCAGCATTTTCCGTACGTTTTCCGCCTGGCGCGCTTCGGGCGCCATCATGTTCAGCCGGCCGATCTTGGTGACGCCTTCGACCAGCCGAGCGACTTCCGCGCCAAAGCGCTCCTCGATCCGTGATAGGGGATACTCGGTATCTTCGATGGCGTCATGAAGAATGGCCGCGGTCAGGGTGGTGGCGTCCAGGCGCATGTCGGCGAGGATGTGTGCCACCTCCAGCAAATGAGTCATGTAAGGTTCGCCGGAGCTGCGAAGCTGGTCGCGGTGCCGCTCGGAGGCGATTTCGTAGGCACGGCGCACCATCCAGGGATCTTCGGCGGGACGATTTTTGCGCAGCTTGGCCAGCAACTCGTCGAGGCGCGCGTCGAGCTGGCGCTCGGTGCGGTCTCTGTGGAAGTTCAGCGGTGCGTTGCTGGGAGATGGCATATCCTAGTTTACGCCGGGAGAGGGTTGCGGCGCGAGCGCGGCGGCTCCTGACGGATGAGAAATGGAAGAGGGCGTCCGCCAAGTACGCCTTCGTAAGAATTGATTCAGTCGAGAGGATGGATGCGCGGCGCCCGCAAGACTACGAGGCCTGCTGCGGCTGCTCGGAGCGCCTCTGCTTGATTTCCTTGACCTTCTCGACGAGATCATCCGCCTGTTTCTTCAAGGTGTCGCGTTCTGCCGCGCTTTCCACCATATCGGCCTTGCGGCGGTAGAGCAGATTGAGATAGGCCATAGCATCGTCGTACTCAGGCCTGAGGGAGATGGCCTTCTGCAGGTCGTTGATGCCCTCGTCGATGATGGGTCCGTACTGGCTGGCATACTCCCCGCGAATCGCAGGCGGAAGCGGATCATCGTCCCTAACCTGTTTCTTGGTATTCTTTTTGTTGTACTCGATGCGCATTTCGCCGTTGGCACGGTAAGCGAGGGTCCAGTCGATTACGCCAATCCAGTAATAGGGCTCCGGATCCTCGGGCTTCAATTGGATGTGGCGCTGGTGGTAGGTCTTGGACTCTTCAAATTTCTTGGGGTCGAAGGGCTGGCCGCCCATCTGGAAGAGGATGGAGCCGATACCATCAATGGCCGAAATATTGTTGGCATCCTTTTCGAGAACTTCCTTGAACTCCGCGACCGCTTGTTCGCCACGCGAGAGGTTTTCCTTGGAGGGCGCGCCGGGAATATACAAGCTGGCGTAGGCAGTGGCCAGATACAAGCGGGCATTCAGCAGATCCGGATCCGCTTGCTTGGCTTGCTTGAAATTTTCAATAGCCGCATCCGACTGGCCGTTCTTGAAGGCGGTGACTCCCTTGTTGAGCAGATCTCGAGCCTTCAGCTTGTTGCAACCCGAAGCCGCTGCGACAAGGACCAGGATAGCGGCCAGCGCAGCAATCCGGCGAGCGATTTGAAGCGATGCATGAGTCATCGAAGCATCCATCCCCACTGTGCGCCACCTCGATGCGAATCGGGGTGACGCTAGGATTCACGTCCGCCCTGCGAGGGCAATTCAATCCGTTGCGGCAGTCTTTTCCAGCGCGGGGGTCATCAAACCCACAGAGCTTACACCCGCCGCGCGCATGACGTCTATGACCCGGGCCACAACTTGGAACTCGACTTCGTTGTCGCCGCGGACGAACGCTGTGCGATTCGCACGAAGCTTGAAAATCTCCTCCAGGCGGCTGCGCAGGGCCTCCCAACCTACCGCTTCCTGATTGATGCGCAAGGACCCGTCCGTCAGCACCTGAACCACGATCACCGAAGGCTGCGGATCCACCGGAGCGTGCTCGGCCGGCTGGGGCAGCTGCGCCATCAGGCCGGTCTGCCGGTGCGGAATGATCATGAAGATGACCAGCAGCACCAGCAAGATGTCAATCAGCGGAACGACGTTCATTTCCACGATCATTCCGCGATTCGAGCCGACTGAGATTCCCATGAGCCACCTCGTGAGCTGAAATTCCCGCGAGGAGGACTCTCACATCCAGCGAAAAACTACTGACCAGCCTCGAGCTTTGCGGTGATCAAGCCAACTTTATCGATGCCGGAGCCGCGCATGATGTCGATGGCCCGTGCGACTTCGCCAAACAATACATCGCTATCGCCCTTAACGAAAGCGATTTTCAAGGCCCGGTCCTTGAAGATCTGCTCGAGGCGCGGGCCGAGGCCATCCCAGGTCGCGTCTTCGTTGTTGATCTTGACCTTGCCGTTCATCAGCACCTGCACCACCACCGTTTGGTTTTCCAATTCCTGGTTCTGCTGCTGGTTGGGATTCGGCTGCGGCACCAGGGTATCCATGCCCTTGGGCGTGAGCGGCGTGATGACCATGAAAATAATCAGCAGCACGAGCAGAATGTCGATCAGCGGAACGACGTTCATTTCCGCGATCGCCCCGCCTTTACTTTCACCTACCTGCATTCCCATTGAGCTTCTCCTGTCGGCCCGCCCCTAGCGAGTATCGCGGGCCGTTGTGCCGCGCCGTTGTGGGAAGCGGCGCCGCGTTGAAACCGACAAAACAAACAGCAAACGAATGATTGCTTCGGGCCGACCCCTGCCGCTAGTCCGCTGGCGGCGGAGGAGGCGGAGGCGTAGCCCTCTCGTTGCGCTCGGTCAGCAGGCCGACCTGGTCGACGCCTGCCGAACGGATTTCGTCGACGACCGCGACCACATCGCCATACTTGGCGCGCGCGTCGCTTTTCACGTACACGGTCTTGTCCAGACGGTTGGCAATGCGGTCCTTGACCTCCGGGGTGATGTCTTCCTTGCGGATCTTGGTAGTGCGAAGAAAGATGTTACCGTCGCGAGTCACGGCGATAACGATGGCGTCCTCTTTATCGGCATCCTGCATATCTCTAGCGGTATTCGTTCTGGCCAAGTCCACCGGATGGTCCTTCTGCAACATGGGCGTGACCACCATGAAGATGATCAGCAGCACGAGCATGATGTCGGCCATCGGGATGACGTTGGGCGACGACATCTGGCTGCCGGCTTGCGGCTTGTACCGCGCGTGGGTTACTGGCGCAGCCATGATTACCTACTTCCTGGCGCCGCGACGCAGGATGAAATAGTTGATGAGCTCCATCGAGGAGTTGTCCATCTCCACGTCGAAGGCTTCCACTTTATTCGTGAAATAGTTGTAAGCCCACACCGCCGGGACTGCGACGAGAAGGCCGAGCGCGGTGGTGACCAGTGCTTCCGCGATACCGCCGGCGACCGCGGACAGACCGGTGGCCTTGCTCTGCTCGATGCCCTTGAACGCGTTCAAGATGCCGACCACCGTGCCGAAGAGGCCGACGAACGGAGCCGTGGAGCCAATGGTCGCGAGAGCCGAGAGCCCGCGTTTCATTTCCGCGTGCACGATGGCCACGGAGCGCTCCAGGCCGCGCTTGGCTGCTTCGATGACGTCCGCATCGGAAACTTGCTGCGAAGCCGACTGGAATTCGGAGAGCCCGGTGGCCACCACCTTGGCGATGTGGCTCTTCTTGTTGCGCTCGGCGATGGCGATGGCTTCGTCCAGCTTGCCGTCTTTCAGTGCGCCGGCAACTTGCTGAACGAACACGCGCGACTGCTTGCGCGCGGCGCTGTACATCAGCGCGCGATCAATCATCACGCCGAAAGAGTAGATGGAAAGGACGAAAAGGATGACGACCACCGTACGAGGCAGAGCGCTCATCTGGGACCACATGGACCGGAGATCCCAGCTCGAGCCGGTTGTCGACTGGAGGAACAGGATCGCATAAACATAAATCGTAGCTAACATTCGTTTGCTCCTTAGAGTGTTTGCAAATCCGACGCGGGAACCCTGAACGCCGCGCCGGCCCCACTACCGGCGCAGCGCTCCTCATTACTGGTTAAGCGAGAAAATGACGTCGATCGTGGTATCGACCTCCACCGGTTCGCCATTGAGCAGCGTCGGTTTGTACCTCCACTGCTGCACAGCATCCATCGCCGCGCGAACCAGCAACGGATGACCGGAGAGGACTTCCAGAGACTCCACCGAGCCGGTCTTGGAGATGATGGCGTGCAACCGCACGGTGCCGGAGATGCGCGTCTGGCGCGCGAGCGGAGGATACACAGGCTGAACTTTATTCACCAGCAACGCGGCCTGGACGCTTCCGCCCTGGCGAATGCGCGACTGCGCCGGTCTCGGCGGCGGCGGCCCCATGCTGCCGATCACGCCGCCAATCACGCCCCCCATCGACCCGCCAGCCACGCCGCCGGGACCGCCGCCTGCCATACCGGCGCTCACATCGGGAGCATCTTCCTTAATGATCTTAACGTCTTTAGGAATGACTTTCGGCTGCATGAGTTTGCCGGCATCCATAGCAGCGTCGACATCATCGTCTTCGGCAGCGCCTCGGTGTAAATCAGAGGAATAAGGATCAAAATGGCAAGAAAGATGGACTGAGCGACCATGGACACGACCACCGTCCACGGCTTATTCGTTTTCGAGGGGTGCGGACTCGAAATCACCATATCTTCAAACATGGGTGCCTACCTCCTCCCGGCAGGAGCGAGACGCGCCGGGGCGGTTTCGCTACTGCGGGCTTTGTTGCCGGCTGCGGGTCCGGAGCCTGCTACCGCCCCATGGCCGCGCCAGCGATTCCACGCGACCACCAGCGGAGCAGCAATGCCAAAACTGGAATACGTTCCTACCACAATCCCCACCACCAGGGCAAAGGAGAAAGCGCGAAGCACCTGGCCGCCCATCAGGAACAAAACGAGCACGGTGAGGAAAGTCAGACCGCTGGTCAAGATCGTTCGCGACAGCGTTTGATTGATGGATTTGTTGACCACGTCGGCGAACGATTCGCGGCGCAGCAAGCGATTGTTCTCACGGATGCGATCGAAAATGACGATGGTGTCGTTCATCGAATATCCGACGAGTGTGAGAAGCGCCGCTATGACCGTGAGCGAAATCTCGAACTTCAGTAATGAAAAAAAGCCCAGAGTAATTAAAACGTCGTGAAAAACCGCAAGGACCGCCGCTGCCCCGTAAACCCACTCGAATCGGAAGGCAATATATACCAGCATGCCCGCCAAAGCATAGAGGGTAACGAAGATGGCTTGGCGGCGCAGCTCGCCCCCGACCTTGGGGCCGACAATCTCCACGTTGCGGATGGCGAAGCCCCCAAAGGCATAGTTGCTTTTCAACGTGGCCAGCACGGTTGGCGTCACGCCGTCGACGGAGGAGAGCTCATCAAAATTGGTGAGCACGCCTCCCTTGGTATCGTCGCGATACGCCAGGATTTTCTTGGCCAGTTGCTGATAACGGTCGCCGGCATTGGTGGAGAGATGAAGCGGATCGTTGGTGTTCAGAACCGCAGCCAGAGAAGAAGGTGTGGCGGCGTTGAAGTCCGGCTTACTTGAATCCTTCACTCCAAAGATAGAGTTCAGAGCCGCGAGAACCTGGGCCCTGCCGGAGTCCAGCGCTTCGTCGCTTTGGCCGTTCCCGACAAAGATCAGGACTTCGTTGGATTTCGAGCCCAAGCCGCTGCTGCTGATGCTCTGGATTTCGCTGTTGCCCAGCCCTTGCGCCGTGAGGCCCCTGCGGATTTGGTCGATGTCGGCAGGTTGCGCGAAGCGGACATCGACGTTGGTGCCGCCCTTGAAGTCAATGCCGTAGCGAAGCCCGTGACTGAGGTAAACGGAGGTCCAGCCGGCCAGGAGGAGAAATCCGCTGAGGGCGTAGAAATACTTGGCCTTACCCATCCAATCGATGTTGGGTTCTTTGAAGAACTCGATCATGCCACACGTACTTCCCTTCTTTAGACTCCAGTGGGTATGCCTTTGTTCCCAGTCCTCCGCCAAGCAGCCGCAGGGGAAGGCAAGAGCGCAAAGTACCCATTTCTGGCAAAAGCTTTGGCAGTCCTAGTACGGGCTAAATGCTCAGCTCCGCCTGACGATCCATCTTCGTCAAGTGATACTGGAAGATTGTTTTCGACACGTAGATGGCGGTGAATACGTTGGCGATCAGACCGATGGTCAGCGTGATGGCGAAGCCGCGGATGGGTCCGGTGCCGAACAGAAAGAGGAAGAAGGCGGAGACCACGGTGGTTACGTGAGTGTCAATAATGGTGAGGAAGGCTTTGTCGAAGCCAGCCTGCACGGCGGAAGCGGGCGACTTGCCGTTGCGCAACTCTTCGCGGATGCGCTCGAAGACGAGAACGTTGGAGTCCACTCCCATGCCGATGGTCAAAATGACGCCAGCGATGCCCGGGAGCGTCAAGACCGCTCCGAAAGTGGCGAGCGCGGCCAAAAGAATAATCAAGTTCAGAATGAGGGCGAGAACCGCGTTGGCGCCGGAGAGCCGGTAATAGATCAGCATGAAAATCATCACGACCAGCAAGCTGAGGACGGAGGCCTGTACACCGTGGCGGATGGAGTCGGCTCCGAGCGAGGGCCCGACCGTCCGTTCTTCAAGGTACTTGATGGACGCGGGGAGCGCTCCGGCGCGCAGCACGAGGGCGAGGTCGTGCGCGGATTCCTGGCTGAAATTGCTTTCGATAAATCCGGAATCGTCGATGCGGCTATTGATGACCGGCGCGGAGTATACGCGGTGCTCCAGCACGATGGCCATCTGCCGGCGGATGTTTTGCTCGGTAAACGGACCAAAACGGTGCGCGCCTTCCGCGGACAGCGTGAAGTTCACTTGCCACTGACCGGGATTGTTGCTGTTACGGTTTTCCGTGGCGCTGCGCAAGTCGCGGCCGGTCACCACTGCCGTGCGGCTCAGCACGTACCAACCTTCTCCGGCGTCCGTGGCGCCCGTTCGCGCTTCCGAGCGGCCCGGAACCAGCTCCGTACCCGGCGGCAGAACCCCGCCATGCGCAGCCAGCGCCGCCGTTTGCGATGGATACGGCGTGGGATCTTCGACCAATTTTAGTTCGAGCTGGCCGCCGGCTTGAATTACGGCTTTGGCGCGCGAGGGGTCGCCTTCACCCGGGAGTTGCACCAGGATTTCGTTGTCCTTGCGACCGTGTCGCTGAATCGTGGGCTCGGTCAAACCCAGCGCGTTGATGCGGCGGTCGATGGTTTCCAGCGACTGCGTCATGGTCTGTTCTTGGAGGGCGGCGATGGCGCTGGGGCGGAGCGAAAGCGTATAGCTCGAGGGTTCGCCTGCCGCGGGCGACATATCCCACACGTTTTGCAGTTGCGACGAAATCAGATCACGAAATTCGGACAACTGCTCGGACGGAACGTTGCGCACCACAATGTGCGTGTCATCGACCCGGCGCACTTCGTCGTAGCGGATATTCTTCGCGCGCAACTGGTTCGTGAGGCGGTCGACGGTCTGGTCCGTCTCCTGCGCAATGGCTTCCTGCACTTGCACCTGCAAAATCAGGTGCGTGCCGCCCTGCAGGTCCAAACCCAGCTTGATCTGCTGCGCGAAATTCGACTTCAGATCCGCCACCGACGTGGGAAATGTCGGCAAGCCGAAAAGGCCATAGATGCAGCCGAGAATGACAACCAGGATGAAAACAGCTTTCCACTTCAGGTTGGGATTCATGGTCGGAAAATGAAACGCGCAAACCGGCGGCGGGCGGCCTTATTTCGCATCTTCCGATGCCTCCACCTGCGTAATCGCCGAGCGCGCGATGCGGATTTTTACCGGAGACGAACCCGTGTCGGCGATCTTGAGGATGACCGTATCGCCGTCCATCCCGTTAATCACGCCATAGATGCCGCCGTTGGTGATTACTTTGTCCCCGGCCTTCAGCGCCCCGAGCATCGCCTGCAGCTTCTTGCGCTGCCGCTGCTGCGGAAGAATGAGCATCACGTAAAAGATGCCCATGACGATGACCATCATCACCAAAGGGCTGCCCAGCGCCGCACCCAGGCCGCTCGGAGCTTGCCATCTCATTGCCGCCAACATCATTGCGTCTTGAGACCAGTCCTTTCAATACGTGCCGAGCCGCTCAGGCGGTTGCATTCCGCAGATACCAACAGCCTGCCGCGGATATCTTCCCGCTCCCAAACCTAATGCGCTCTCTGCTCGTGGTGCCTTGCGGACGGCCCGGGCGCTGCCTTCAGGACGGACCTGTTGCATAGCGCGCGTGCATCGCAGATGAGAATTTCGCTAGGTTCCCAAACTCGATAGCCTCGCGGATTTGCCGCATGATGTCAAGGTAAAAGTGGACATTGTGGTGGGTCGCCAGAATTGCCGCCGTGATTTCCCCCGCGGCGAAAAGATGCCGAAGATACGCGCGCGAGTAACGCCGGCAGACCGCGCAGGAACACGCCGCATCAATCGGCTGCTGGTCTTGCGCGTATCGCGCGTTCTTGATCAGCACGCGCCCTTCGCTGGTATACAGGCAAGCGTGCCGCGCCGCGCGCGTTGGCAGTACACAATCCATCAAGTCGACGCCCAGCGCAACGTAATCCGCCAATTGCTCCGGCCGCCCAACGCCCATCAAATACCGCGGCCTCTCCCGAGGCAAGAGCGCCGTCACTTCGCCAGTCATCTCGCAGGTCAAGGCATGCGGCTCGCCCACCGCAAGCCCGCCCACCGCATAACCCGGAAAATCGAGCTCGAGTAGCTGGCGGGCACTCGTGCGCCGCAAATCCGCGAATGTCGCTCCCTGCACAATCCCGAACTGCCACTGCGCCAGCTCGCCGTTGCGTTGCGCGTACTCCAAAAAATGTGAGCGCGCGCGACGCGCCCACTCTGTCGTGCGCTTCACCGCTGCTTCCGCCAACTCGCGCGGTGCCGGAGTCTCTATGCATTCGTCCAGCACCATCGCAATGTCCGACCCGAGCGCGAGCTGCACCTCCGCCGCTTTCTCCGGCGTCAGCAGATGCTCCGAGCCGTCAAGGTGCGATCGAAATCGCACGCCCTCGTCCGTCACTTTGCGCAGCGCAGAGAGGCTGAAGACCTGATACCCGCCCGAATCGGTGAGAATCGCGCGCGGCCACGACATAAATTGATGCAAGCCGCCAAGCTTGCGAATCAGCTCATGCCCCGGCCGCAGATATAAATGATAAGTATTCGCGAGGATGATCGAAGCGCCCAGCTCTTCCAGCGCCTCCTGCGTCAGCGCCTTAACGGTCGCCGCGGTCCCCACCGGCATAAACGCCGGCGTCTCAATCACTCCATGTGGAGTGCTCAGCTTTCCGCGACGCGCGGACGTCGTCGTATCCGTCTTCTCGATTGCAAACGAAAAGCTCACGCCCTGAGTGTATCAGGAGAAAATCCACGCCCCACCTACGCGGCAAACCACGTAAACAGCCCACACGCTAAACGCAATCGTAAACGCTTTGCTCCCCCGCAGCTTCTTCGGATTCGTAGCCGCAAAGCCGATGGCCAGCAAGATCAGCGTCCAGAACGTGAAAATATCAATCGACTTCAGCAGCGCCACCAGCCATTTCGCGGAATCCTCAGGCAAAAACGCCGCAAGGTTGGTAGCCACAGGATTTTCCAGGTCCACGGTTCCGGGCGGCTTCAAATACAGTACGAGGATGATAAGCACGCTGCTCACCAGCCCGGTTAGAGCCGCATGCGACGTGATCGCAAACGCCGTCCCAAAATTTGTGTTCGCGCCGCCCAACAAATTGTAAGCTCCCCACATCACCAGGGCCATCACCAGCACGAAAATAATCGGCCCGCACACTCCGATCGCCCACGTAAACATCGGCGAAATCTTCGCTCCGCCTTCAATTTGCTGCTCCTTCTGCTCGGCGGACATGTTCGCCGATCGCGGGCTCTTCTCAATCTGCTGACTCATGAATTCGCGCCAATTAATCCGCTGATTGATCGCGAAGCTCACTCCGATGCTGAATAGCGTCAGCAACACGACCGGAAGCACCCAACCCGGCTTGCGTACAATGTCTTCAAAGGTAGTCTTCGGCGAGAAAAACACGCCAACGACCCGGCCGACAGCACTGATAGCCGGCTGCGATTGCGCCTCCGGCGCAGGCATAGAAGTAGTAGTTACCATCGAGGTCCTCCACCACAGAGCGCCTTCACAAGCGCATTCCACCGCGTTCTACCCCGCATTACGCCAGAACGCCACAAAAACTTTCACGAGTAGGGGCGCAGCACTGCTGCGCCCCAGCCCGGCACAATCGTAATGTTGTACGTTGCCGGATTTGGGAGTGCGGTAGTCTAGCTACCGCTTTCGCAATGACAGCCAACCCAGGCTTCCCCAAAATAATCGCGATTGTAACGTCTCACTTCACGGGCAACTCCGGCACCGCAGTTGTAGGGGCGTCGCTTCAGCGCGCCCAGGCC
>WNFN01043984.1_pt1 | contig 12449 bp, 10 predicted proteins | sample 5400161 | NCBI WGS metagenome assembly WNFN01 (sample SAMN13153353, study PRJNA577476) | soil metagenome | isolation source: 80 cm saprolite on Douglas fir-dominated hillslope | place: USA:California | collected 2013-09-17
ACCACCAGCCCAACCTCGCCCCGTGGCACCATGCCCACGCCAACTTTGAGCGCCGTCTTCCAGCCGGAGCGCAACACCGGCAGCCCGCAGCCCACCAGTTTGGAGACAATCGCCAGCAGTGAAACCACGATGGCTGAAACCACCAGCTTGCGGTCAAATACGGCCATATTCATGCGGGCGCCCATGCTGAAAAAGAAAAATGGCGCCAGAAATTCGTTGATGGCAAAGGCGCGCGAACGCAGGTTCCAGCGCGGCGAGTATTCGGCAAAGGCCAGCCCGGCAAAAAATGCGCCGATAATGGCCACCATGCCGATCTTGACCGCGGCGTAAGAAAGTCCCAGGCAGATGGCCAGCGCGATAATCAGCGGCGCATCCCGCGTGGACATCCGCTCCATGCCCGGCTCCATGCGTTTCACTACGCGCGGGGCGTAAAAGATCATGAACAGGACGAACCCCACGGCTTCAATCGCGGTAATGAGAAGCTGGGCCCACTCCAGCCCGGTGGAGGAGATCAGGCCCACTACCACGCCAAGCACGATCATGCCCAGCACGTCGTCAAAGACCGCCGCCCCAAGAATGATTCTGGCGGGGATTGTCTGCAGGAGACGCATGTCCCCCAGTACTCACGCGGTGATGCCCACGCTGGTGGCCACCATGGCCGCAGCCACAAAAATCGCCTCGTGCCAACCGTGAATAAAAGGAAGATGGCGCCAATGTTGCCGACAGCGTAGATGGCGTCCGTGGGAACCACCAGGCGCGCGCCATACGGGCCCACCACCACTCCAGCCAGAATCTCACCCAATACCGCGGGCAGGTGCAGCCGCTCAAAGACTTCGCCAAAGAGCTTGGCCCACACAAAAATAAAAAAAAGCTGAAATAGAAATGGATCAGCAGTATGCATTGCACCTGGAGTTGTTACGGGGCCTGGCCGAAACCTTAAATCCCTAAGATGCCATTACGCTACCAAAATCCAGAGTAGCTGCTGGATTTTAACCAGGTCAGGCACGACGCGGCCGGGTAACCGAAACCGGCCTGATCCGCCACCCCGGCGGCCAAAAACCACCAACCAGCTCTCGATTTTTCCCACAGCAACCCTGCCTTTTGTCATCCTAATTCGTAGAGAAAAAACCATGCAACTTACAGATTTCATGAGCCGGTCCGGGGTGAAAACAGCAGCGGAAAGACTTTGGTCCGCCCCGCTCATGGACGCCGCCCTTGGTGGAGTGCTGGGCGGCATTGCCGCGCTTGTCGCTTGCACGGTGGCCGGCGGACATTCATGGAAGAATATGGTTCCGCTGGTTTTCACCGCGGTTCTTCTGCTCATTGCCGTTTTGTTCGGTTCGCGTGCCGGGATCCTTGGCACCTTGCTGGCGGCGCTGGTTTTTGCCGCCTTCCTCGTTGCTCCTGCCGGAGGGGGCATTCGCGTGGCCAGTGAATCGGCCCGCGATAACCTCGGCTGGATGCTGCTGATCGGCATTGCGTTTTCGTTCTTGTTCGCGCCGCCCACTTCCGGCCTCCGCCGTCATTGATGCGCTCAATGTACGCAACAGCACTGGCAAATCAGGCATCCAACGACTTTCAGTAACAGTGATTCTGGCCTTGGCCAATGGCAAGAGGAGAGTTTTTTCATGGCTACCGCACCTCAGTTGCCCGCGACCCGTCCACGTTGGGCGCGCTCGCCTTTTTATTTCAATTCCGCTTCTCACCTGCTCAGAATCGGCCGGGAAAAGGCCACGAATCTGCAGGAATTGCTGGACGCGTTGCGCACCTGTTCCGAGTCCTCCATCTTCCAGCACACGTTCCAGACGCTGGAAGAGCACCATTTCATTAAAGAAGGCTTTTCTAACGACTTCTCCCATTGGGCCTTTGCCGCCTGCAATGAAGTGGAGCTGGCCGAGCGCCTGGCCGCTATCGATATCCGCGAGTTTACCTCCATCGCTCCGTTGCGCGAGCGCATCGTCCATATCATTGAAAACTATCTGCAGAAGAACCCCCGCGCCGCCACCCGCACCGCCATGGAGCCCTTCTACCTGATGGCCTCTGATCTGGTAGTTGTGCCCACGCCCTACGTTGCGCGCAATCTTGAAGAGTTCGCTGACGGCCTCCGCAAAGTCAGCATCCATGCCATCTACTATCACTTCATCGATGCCCGGCTGCGCATCAAGCTCAATAACAATGATTTCTCTATCTGGCTGGAACAGGAACTGGACATGGGAGCAGTGGGAGACCGGCTCAATCGTATCGATATCTACACCTCAACGCTGGAAGGCGTTCGGCGCGGCATCCTGAAGGTTATTGAAGCTGAAATTGCCCGCGCATGACGTTGGCCACGGGCCCCACGGTATTTATTTTTTGAGAGCGAGATTGCTGGAGATCAATCGATGAAAGAAAAAAAACCGGAGCGCGAGACGGCCAGGAGTGAAGACAAGAACATCAAAGTCCGCGAACAGGAACCGGAACAACCGGTCACAGCCACTACCGTAGCGGAAGAAGCCGTCGTCACGAAGGCGCCTTCCGCCCCGCCGCCGGACTCCAAGGAGCGCCGTTTCCGGCAGACAGACCTGCCGGCGCACTTTATTGAACGGCGCAAACATCCGCGCATCAGCACGGAACAGCCTCCGCCACCTGCCCCGCCGCGCCTGGAAGACTATGCGCCCATCATCGGCAAGCCGGAGCTGGATGAAATACGCTTCCTCGCGCGCCACCTGCGCGGCAAGACCGTAAAAATGGTGAACTCCACCGCGGTGGGCGGCGGAGTGGCGGAAATCCTGAACCGGCTGATTCCGCTCATGAACGAACTTGAGGTCCCCACGCGCTGGGACGTGATCACCGGCGGCAATGATTTCTATGAGGTCACCAAGGGCTTTCACAATGCGCTCCACGGCGGCGATTACAACCTGACTCAGCAGATCAAAGACATCTTCATGGCTTACAACGAGCAGAACCGCCAGCGCATGGAGTTTGCGGAAGACCTGTTCGTGATCCACGATCCGCAGCCGGCTGGTCTGATCCGCTCCAGGTCGCAGTCGCGCGGCCGCTGGATATGGCGCTGCCACATCGACCTTTCCAACCCGCATCCGGGCGTTTGGGAGTTCTTGAAGCCAATGATCGAGCAGTATGACGCCACCATTTTCTCCGCGCCGGCATTCACGCGCCAGCTCGCTGTCCCGCAGTATTTGTTCTATCCCTCCATCGATCCGCTCTCCGAGAAGAACCGCGATCTGCCGGAGGAATACATCAACAAGGTCTGCGACGATTTCGGCATTGACCGCTCTCGTCCCGTCATCACGCAAATCTCCCGTTTTGACCGGCTCAAAGATCCGGTCGGCGTGATTGAAGCCTACAAGCTGGTGAAGAAATACGTTGATGATGTGATCATCCTCAACCTGCCGCCATGGTCGGCGCTGGAGATCAACGCCCTCCAGCGCGCGTCCACCGTGATCGTGCAAAAGTCGCTCAAGGAAGGCTTTGGACTTACCGTGACGGAAGGCCTGTGGAAGGAAAAACCTGTGGTCGCCGGCGCAGTGGGCGGCATCCCCACCCAGGTCATTCACAAGCTGACGGGCGTGCTGGTGCATTCGGTGGAAGGCTGCGCGTACCAGATCCGTTATTTGCTCACGCACCCTGAGTTCGCGGCGCAGATGGGCCGGAACGGCCGCGAACACGCCAAGGAAAACTTCCTGATCACCGTGAACCTGAAGCGCTGGCTGCTGCTGTTCCAGATTCTGCTTGGCATGGCCAAGCCGAACACAACGATCTAGTTTTTTGAGGGAAAGATACGGGGCTGCCCGATTTTCTTTCTTCATCTCATAGGCGTAGCATTGTCTGAGGCGGGCCTTGCCCCAGCGCTATCTCTTGCCCTTCACGGCAGTTGACTTGGAGGTGTCTATGCGCAGACTTTTGGATTGCATTGTCTTGCTTGCCGCTGCGGCCATTTTTCTCCTGACCGTTTCCTGCGGCGGCCGTTCCATGATGATGACCGCCCGGCAGTTGGAAAGCATCATGGTGTCTCCCGCTTCCGCCGACGCCAAAAATTCGAACGGCATGGTGCAATTTTCCGCCATGGGGACCTTCAACATGGCGCCCATGTCGGCAACTCCGGCCGTGCGCTGGTCCATTGGAAATCCGTTTTCCACTCAGCCGGTTCCTGCCGGAGTGAGCGTTGATACAAACGGACTCGCCCGGTGTTCCGGCTTCAACGGGATGGTATCGATCATGGCCACGGCGCCGGCTGACCCCAACGTGCCTCTCTCACAAATGAGCATGATGACCATGAACGTCTCCGGCATGGCGCAACTGACCTGTCCGTGAGCTAGAGCAGTAACTCAGCGCTGAGAGAGGCGCGGTGGCGGCAAAAAACGTCAGGGGCCGACTGGCATTCCCGTCGCCGGGCTGCGCTTGTCAAAGGCATGGAGCGCATTGCAACTGGAAAAGCCTTGGTATAGCCGAAAGAAAACAAAACCATGAAACAGAATCATGATCCATTGCTGAAGCAGCAGAACTACCAGGGCGTCAGCGGCGTAAAGCGCCATTCCGGTGATAAACGCCCATTTCTGTCCCTTTCGGGCATAAAAGCCCAGGCAGACAAAGAATCCCGTCGCCCACAGATTCACGAATAGGCCTATCAATTGTCCGCGCGTGCCGAATTGCATGGCGATGGCCGCCGCCAACTCAGTTACGCCCAGGCCACCCAGGAAAATCCAGTGACTGCCGCTGATCGTGCTCACTGTATTGACCACCGACAAGCCGCCAATCAGGAACAGCCAGTTTGCTCCTTTGTGCAATGCCGCTGTCGTTTCCGCTTGCGCTGCCGCCGTTGCTGTTGGCAATGGGTCAGGTGAAGGGGGTGAGGAAAGTCCTAGGCCGCTCATGGTTTCATCTCCGGGACGCGAAATTGGGTTGCATTATGCACATAAAAACGGAGTCTGGCTACCAATAAATAAATGAGGGAAAAGAATTTGTTACCCGACCCTTTCCGGCCACCATACCAGTACTTCCATCAGCCGCGAAAAATGCAATAGCGGTCTGCTCTGCGGCAGATCTATGCCGGCAGCCTGCGCCATAGTGTTGATCTCAATCTCGGCTTCGGCATCCTGCAATTGCCAGGGTAAATGATGGATGTAAGCACGAAGCACTCTACTTTCATGGACCGTGTAAAGGCAGTAGCGTTCGGTAAGAAAATATTCGATCGAGCTTTTCGCCCGCTCACGCGGCGGGGAAATCGGCCGGTAGCTCGCGTGAAAGTTCGCCGGTCGGGGCTCCTGCAGGCGGCTGCTGCCATACTCGTATGTTTCTCCAGAAGACCGGATGAGCATGGCCGCATGAAAGTAAGGCAGCTTGAAGGTGGCGCGCGCGCCCAGGACCGCGGGGAGGCTGCCAGCATCCAGGCTGAAGAAATAAACGCCGGGAACGCCTTTATAGCGGACGTATGTGCGCACGTTCAGCTCACAGAACTTGCGGAAAAAGGGCAGCGGCGGCGCGAATCGGCCCCGAATTCCGCTCATCCAGAACGGCGTGACGGCAACGTAAACGCTGCCATCCAACAGGTCCAATTCGAGTTCGCGCGGCACCAGCGGCCTGATCTTTTCCGGCGCCATGGCCCAGTGGGCAAAGAGCAGATCATGCCAGTTCTGCTTCATGATCCACGGGCCGCTGGGCATGGCGATGGGACGGTGCGCAGTTTCCAGCAGAAGAGGATGCATGCGCAGCCATTGTAAATAATGCTTGAACGAAGCAGGTGATCGGAAATAAATCGAATAATTAACCGCAGAGTGTGCGGAGAGAACGCAGAGGATTTTTTTATCAATTCTCTGCGGACTCTGCGTCCTCTGCGGTGAAATGAAACAGGCTTTTCGATCAGGGCGATCCCATGATGAACTTGCGGCGAAATTGGCTTTGTTTTCTCCGTGCCTCCGCGTCTCCGTGGTGGATGTTCTCTTGCATCCAATAAAATCGATCCGTGGCTACGGTCTTAACCATCGGGCATTCCACGCGCGATCTCGCCGACTTTTCCCGCGTCCTTCAGGCGCACAGCATTCACGTGCTGGAAGACATCCGCGCGTTTCCCATGTCGCGCCGCCACCCGCATTTCAACCGCGAGCACCTGGAGCTCTGGCTCCCGGAGATCGGTTGCGGCTACGTCTGGGAAAAAGACCTGGGCGGACGCCGCGGCAAGCAGATGCCGGCGGACCAGTCGCCGAACATTGCGCTGCGCAATCCATCATTCCGCAACTACGCCGACTACATGCTGTCAGAGCAATTTCAGCAGGCCATCGCGCGCCTGGTTGAACGCGCGGAAGCCCGCAACACGGCCATCATGTGCGCCGAGCAGCGGCGCACGCGCTGACCAAAGAGGCTCGGGTCATCGATGGGCGGCTGATTTATCGCGGCGACTACCTGCTCTGACGCAAAGAATTAACCGCAACGGACGCAAAGGTCGCAAAGGTCGCAAAGGGGGTTGGAAATTCAGAACCTTTCTCTCTTTGCGTCCTTTGCATCCTTTGCGGTAAAAAGGTTTGGCTCTCGAATAAAAACGCATGCCCTCATCGAACGCAGCCCGGCTGCTGGACAAGCTCGAACAGGCGCGCACGCAGATTGGCTCTATCAAAGAGCAGGAATTCCTCCGTCTATTGAATGCTGCGGGCCGCCTTTCTTTTGGAAAAGACGCAAAATCTCTGATTCGCTTTCATGATCTCTTGCTGTTCCTCCGCGCCTTTCCGCCAGGACCGCGCGTTATGCGATCGGCGGACGCCCTGCTTGGCAAGCTCGAAGCCAAAGTCAAAGCCGTGCTGGCGGCCGGCGCCGATCCCGATGACTTCGCACCCGAAGAGGTGGCCGGCATTGCCGGAACGGTGGTTGAGGCCACATTCAGCTATCCCATGGTGTGCTGGCTGGTGGAGCGTCACCCGAAAGCGATTTCCATCCAATGGGAAGACTATGAGCGGGAAACGCAGCGCGCCGCCATCTGGCCGCGGTTCTTTCCGCTGATGGAAGAAGACTCTCTCACCGAAGCCAATGTGCCCTACCGTGACTGGCTCCGGGCCGCGCGCGGGCGGACAGACGAACTGCCGTGGCTCATCCAGCGCTTTCAACGGCTGCCGCTAAGCGAGAAGGAGAAAGCCGCGCTGTACGATTCGCTCGAAATCATGGTGCGCTGGGACATGAGCGGCTCACCGGCCTCGCGCACGCTGTCGCGGAAACCAGTGCGCCAGTTTTATTTTCATCGGGCGTCGCTCATTCAGCGCCGGCAGGTTTCGCTGGCAGAAGAATTCGCCAAGCCAAATCTTGCGTTAAAGATCTTGCCGCCACGGCAGGCGGAGAAAACGCTCGACCTGGTGAAAGAAGCCACCGGGGTCCGCTACCGCGAGCTCTACGGCACGGCCAATGCCGATCCCGCATGGGTGGTGCAGGCAAATGTTGGCCGCGGGGGGGAAATTTATTTCTGGGGACTGCCGCCGGAGAAGCGCCTGCCCCTGCGCGCCTACCTCGCCGGGTTCACCATCAAGAACGGCGTGCCCATCAATTACGTGGAGTGCATTTCACTTTTCGACTGGACGGAGATCGGCTTCAACACCTTCCCGGCGTACCGCGACGGCGAGACTGCCTGGATCTACGCGCAGACATTGCGGCTGCTACGCCAACTGCACGGCGTCAATGCGATCTCCGTCTACCCATATCAGATTGGCGATGGCAATGAAGAGGCCATCGGCTCCGGCGCATTCTGGTTTTACCGCAAGCTGGGCTTCCGCTCCATGGATCCTGAGATCGAAAAGCTGGCGCAGGCGGAAGAAAAGAAAATCCAGGCAAGTCCGCGCTACCGCACGCCCGCTCGAACCCTGCGACGGCTGAGCAAAGCCCATGTGGTTTACGAACTGCCTGGTGCGGAAAAAGGAGTGTGGGACCGCTTTGCCATGCGCAATATCGGTTTCGCCGTGCAGCGCCGCATGGCGCGCGAGTTTGGTGGCGATGCCGAAGCCATGCGCAAGGCTTGTGTGGCTCAGGTGGCTCGAGAACTAGACGTCGTAGATCGAATACCGGCGAAGGCCCAAAGCGCGCTTGCCGACTTTGCCATCGTCCTCAGCCTGGTTCCAGGCCTGGCGCGCTGGACAGCGGAAGAAAAGAGCGGTTTGCGGGCCATCATTGCTGCCAAGGCCGCCAGATCAGAGCAACGCTACCAGCGCCTGCTGCTGAAACATGACCGGCTGCGCCGGGCCATCCTCCGGCTGGGAAAGTAGTCAGCAATCAGCCTTTTCCGTAATCCCGAACTCGCGACCCGGAGTCTGCCGTCCTCATTTCTGTAATTTCATGCGCGGGTGAGGGAGCCCTATTACCACGATTCTTTCGCGGGCATTGCTATTCATCCCGCCGCGCCTCCAAGAGGGTAGGGTTCCTCGCTACGCTCGGGATTGAAAACAAAATCCCGCAAGAACTCTGGATTGCTTCGTTCCTCCTGCAAGAAGCAGGAGTACAAGTTATGAAAGCACGTTTCCACCCCACAAAGCCAAAATCGGGCTTTGCGGGGGCCCCGGTGTCAGCGGCCGCCATTGTGGCCCTGTGTTGTACCTATCTTCTGATCGTTCTTAATCCGCAGAATGCCTCAGCCGGGCAGCCCACCGGCAATAGCCAGCTGCAAATCATCGGCAAAGATGGCAAGGTGGCCGGCTTTGTCCCGCTGAAACATACCGGCATCAAGACTGAGATCAACGGCATGACCATGATGGTGGGCGAGCGCGAGATCCGCGCTGTGATCAAGGAGCGCGAAGAGGCGCGCAAGATTTATGAACGGGCGCGCACCGCTGGTCACACTGCCGCGTTGCTCGATCAGGAACGCCCCAACATATTCACCCAGTCGGTCACTAACATTCCGCCCGGCGGCCGGGTAGAGATCAAGCTTTCGGTGATCGAGCTGCTTAAGTATGAGGCCGGTGTCTACGAATTCGCCTTCCCCTTGGTAGTGGGACCGCGCTACATTCCCGGCAATCCCACTGCGCCGCCCGACCGCGGAACCATGCCGGACACTGACCAGGTACCCGACGCTTCGCGCATCAGCCCGCCGGTGGCAGGCGTGCACACCGGTGATGCTCATGCCGGACACGACGTATCGATGGAGGTGAACCTGGCCGCAGGCGTTCCGGTAGGCGATGTGGAATCAACGTCGCACAAGATCTTTGCTGACCGCGCCGGCCCGGACTCATACCATATCAAGCTGGCCGATGAGACGGTCCTGGCTGACAAGGATTTTATTCTGAAATACAAAGTCGCCGGCGTGGGCATTGGCGACGCCGTGCTGGCGCATTCCAACAAATCAGGCGGATATTTCACGCTTATCCTGCAGCCGCCGGACAAAGTTCCCGATGAAGCCGTCGTGCCCAGGCAGCTCATTTTTGTCCTGGATACCTCGGGCTCCATGTGGGGATTTCCCCTGGAGATGGCCAAGAAAACCATCCAGCGCGCGCTTGACAACCTGCGCAAAGATGAAACTTTCAACCTGATCACCTTTTCCGGCGACACGAAAATTCTTTTTCCTGAACCGGTTCCGGCTACGCCGCAAAATGTGGCCAAGGCAAAGCAGGTGCTGGCCGGGGCCTATGGCAGCGGCGGCACGGAAATGATGAAGGCCATCCGCACTGCGCTGGGTGACGATGCCGGCGCGGGTAAGCCTATGGAAGCTGATCCCATTCGCGTGGTCTGCTTCATGACCGATGGTTACGTGGGCAATGACGCGGAGATCATCGCGGAAATAAAGAAGCATTCTGATGCTCGCGTGTTTTCTTTCGGCATTGGAACCTCAGTGAATCGGTTCCTTCTGGCCAAGATGGCGGAAGAGGGCCACGGCGACGTGGAGTTTGTCACCGCTCCGGGCGAAGCGCAGGCCGCGGCCGACCGTTTCTATGAGCGCGTCCACTCGCCGGTGCTGACGAACATCTCCATCGATTGGAACGGCCTGCCCGTGACCGACGTTTATCCCAAAAACGTGCGCGATCTTTTTTCCGCCAAGCCCATCGTCATTACCGGGCGTTTTACCGGAAATCCGGCCGGCAAGATCACCATCAAGGGATACCAGGGAAGCGGTGACTTTGCGCGCAGCATCCCAATCGACTTTTCGTCGGCCGGCGCGGCAAATGCCGCATTGGAGAAAATATGGGCGCGCAATAAGGTGGAAGATCTGATGTCGCAGGACTGGAGCGGCATCCAATCGGGCGATTCCAAGCACAAGGCCGAGATCATCCAGGTCGGGCTGGAGCACAGCCTGGCCACGCAGTACACCTCGTTCGTCGCGGTGGAAGAACGCACAGTGGTGAGCGACGGCAAGCCTGTGCGCATCGAGGTCCCAGTAGAGCTGCCGGAGGGCGTTTCGCCACTGGCGGTGCCGGGAGGAGGGCTTGCAGATTTGAAAATGCAGGCAGGCCAAGGGGCCGGCTTCGGCGGTTGGGTCGGCTCTGGGACATTTACCTATCGGACTCGGCAGATGGCGCCGGCTGTTCCATCCCCGACAGTTGTTCCCAGCTATGGCGTCAACCAGACGGTTGAGGTCACGGCAGAAGCGCCGACCGTCGAGACCTCCGTGACCGTATTGCCGAAGAAAAATTGCGGCGATCACAAACAGGTAGTGTCCAAGCTCAGTCCTGAGCTGCAGGCATTTTACCGCTGCTCTGTCTCACTCTGCATTGATACAGTCCACAAGAACTGCAAGTCGCCTGACGCTCAAGTAAAGGTGACGGTCGCGCTTACCGGAACCGGCGCTTCCATTGAGCAGAAGCTGATGAAGACCGGGTTCAAGCTGCAGAGCGGATCGGGCACAAAGGAACTGACCGGAAGCATCGCACCAGCAAAGCTCAAGCAACTGGCGCAGATCACGGAGGTGAAGTCAGTATCGCTCAGCCAATGAAATAACAAATCGAGGAGAGAGAACCAAAACAAAAAGGGGATGCCGACACGAGCATCCCCTTTTGTTTGCGACTTGATCCCCAGGCTTAGTGTGACCTCTTACTGCACTTCTACCGCCTGCTTGAGCTTGAAGCTTAAAGGCGTTTCTGCCGGCAGGGTAATTTCCTTGTTGCCGGTAAACGCTGCTCCTGCAGTGCCCGCGCCAGCTCCGCTTATCGCGCCGATGGCAGCCCCTTTGCCACCCCCGGCGAGCGCTCCAATCAGCGCTCCCGCACCTGCGCCGCCGCCAATAAATCCCGCGGAGCGCTTGCCTTTGCCTTTGACCGAGCGCGCGACCATGCCAGTCCGGACGGACGTTTCTTTACCGTTGATGGTTACGGAATCGAGTTTCACTTCAAGCAGCGCTCCACCTTTGAAGTGGCCCATGCCTTTGGCATCCACCACGCTGCCGCGCGCGGCCGCGCCTCTCTCAATCACGGTTTTGCCCTCGACTACAACCGGCTCGGCCACGGTGGCGGGAAATCCCTGTCCGGCACTGCTGCTCTTGGAGCTAAGCGTCTCTCCCAGTCGAACAGTGATGACTGTGCCTTCGGGAATGGTGATGGTTTGTTTGGCGGCTTTGGTTTCCTTTGCGCCTGAGCTGGCGCCGCCCGCCGCATTGCCGCCGCTCGGAGCGTTGGGATTCTCAGTGGAGGAGGAAGGAGTGCCCGGCTTGCTTGAACAACCCAGCACAAAACTAAGCGCAAAAAGCGCTACAACACACAACAAGCGAATAGCTTTCACAGAACCCCCTGATCGACACTTGAGTGTCGGGAGAGATTATAGCTGTTTCATGGTCGTTTAGCGTCTTCGTCCCGCTCCGCGCGAGTTCAGGGCTTCGGAAAAGGCTGCTGAGTGCTCTATACTGATGCAGCATGCTTGCCTTCAAACGCATCCTTCTCAAACTCTCCGGCGAGGCGCTGGCCGGGGACAAGGGTTTTGGGGTTGAAACCAGCCGTATCCATTCCATCGCCGGCGAAATCAAGGATGTCCATGAGCTGGGCGTGGAGATCGCATTGGTCGTCGGCGGCGGTAATTTCTTTCGCGGCGTGGCTGAGCAGGCGCGCGATATGGACCGCGTCTCCGCCGACCACATGGGCATGCTGGCCACGGTCATCAACTCACTGGCCCTGCAGGACGCGCTGGAGAAACAAGGCGTACACACGCGCGTGATGACGGCGCTGGAGATGAACCAGGTGGCGGAGCCGTTCATTCGCCGGCGCGCGCTGCGGCACCTGGAAAAAGGCCGCGTGGTGATCTTTGCCGGCGGCACAGGCAATCCTTATTTCTCTACTGACACTGCCGCTTCGCTCCGCGCCATGGAGATCAAGGCTGACGTGATCATGAAAGCCACCAAGGTCAACGGCATCTACGACGCCGATCCAAAGCTCGTCAGCACCGCCACCATGATTGAGTCCATCACCTATCTCGACGTGCTCAAGCGCGGCCTTCGCGTGATGGATGCCACCGCAATTTCTCTCTGCCAGGAAAATAGCCTGCCTATCGTGATCTTCAATTTGAAC
>WNFN01033846.1_pt1 | contig 12447 bp, 13 predicted proteins | sample 5400161 | NCBI WGS metagenome assembly WNFN01 (sample SAMN13153353, study PRJNA577476) | soil metagenome | isolation source: 80 cm saprolite on Douglas fir-dominated hillslope | place: USA:California | collected 2013-09-17
ACCCAAAGAGCTCTCCGGCGGCCAGCGCCAGCGCGTAGCCCTCGGTCGTGCCATCGCCCGCGAAGACGCTCAGGTCTTCCTGATGGACGAGCCACTGTCCAACCTGGATGCCAAATTGCGTGTGCAGATGCGCGCGGAGATTATCAAAATCCACCAGCGCGTGCAGACCACGTTTATCTATGTGACCCACGACCAGACTGAGGCCATGACCATGGGCAGCCGCATCGCGGTGCTCGATAAAGGCATAGTCCAGCAGTTAGGCACCCCGCAGGAACTGTACGACCATCCCGCGAACCTCTTCACTGCCGGCTTCATTGGTTCGCCCGCGATGAACTTCTTCGACGGCGCACAGGTTGTCGGCAATGGCGATGGGACGAACGTCGTGCTGGAAGGTATCGGCGCGGTCGAAGTGCCGGGCAAGTACTCCGCCCTGGCTCGCGAGGCCTCTGGACGCCGCCTGACCTTTGGCATTCGCCCGGAGCACCTGGAAGATCGCGCGCTGCTTAACGGCGAATCGAACAATTCGGTTATCAAGGCATCTGTCGATGTGGTTGAGAACCTGGGCAACGAACTGCTCGTCTACCTGGCTAGCGGTAGTAACGACAAAGCCCTCCAGGCCCGCCTCAATCCGCGTTCGCAGGTGCATGTTGGCCAGGAGGTCAGCCTCCAGGTCGATACCAATCATATGCACCTCTTCGACGCGGATACCAAGCAGGCCATTTTCTAAGCCTGCTTTCGTCATGAGGTGAGCGAAAGACGCTCATTGGCAGTTCCCGTCAAGATGCCATACAATTACATAGCGTATATCTATTTAATAATCGAAAGGCTGAGTCATTCATGAAGCGAGTGCTGGCACTGCAACAGACCTGGGACGATCCGCCGGGCTATCTGGAAGAAATTTTACACGAGCATAGGATTATCTGCGAGACGATCGAGGTCGAAAAAATGTCGCTCCCCGATCCCGACGGGTATCAGGCTATTGTGGTTCTGGGCGGCCCGCAGCATCTCTACACGGATACGCATCTGCCCTATATCGCGCAGGAAGAGAAGTTGCTGCGCTATGCGGTCGCCCAGGATATTCCCACACTCGGCATCTGCCTGGGCGGGCAATTACTGGCTAGCGCGCTGGGAGCGGAGGTGTCGCGCCATCATAGCACTGAACTGGGCTTTTACCGCATTCCTCTGACTGAGGCCGGGCGCGGGGACCCGCTTTTCTCAGGTTTGCCTGGCCACCAATTGGCCTTCCACTGGCATTCGGATGTCTTCGAGCTGCCCGCCAGCTCGATCCATCTGGCTAGCACTGCAATTGCGCCTAACCAGGCCTTCCGCTATGGCTCGTGTGCCTATGGACTGCAATTCCATATCGAATTAAACCAGGAAATCGCCAGAATCTGGCTACATGATCCCCTCTGTGTCCAGGAGATCAGCGCAACGCTCAACGACAAGAGCGCGCCCGCCCGCATTGCCCAGGACTGGCTTGAGCAAGCTCCGACCTACCAGAGCCATACACGCATCCTCTTCGAGAATTTTCTGCACATTGCGGATTTGCTTTGATCGTCAATTCAGGTAAGAGACAATCGGTCATCTTCTCACGCGCAAAGCCACACTTGAACCATTACACGCGGCTTTGCGCGTGAGAAGATGGAAGATCAGCGGTCTGATCTGTGTCAGTCCGTTAGAATCCCAATGCTTCTTTCACTAGCAGAACCGAGATGCGGCCTGGCATTTCCCCCTCAACCAGGAGAATCTTATTGGGGAAGCTGCGAGTCCCATAAAGGGCCTGCATGCGCTCGTTCTCCAGGGGATAACTATATTCCCAGATCCGGCGCAGCCCTTCATCCACGTTCCGCACGATTTTTTGCGCTCCCACTACCCAGATGATATGGCTCGCCCCGAAGGCATAGCCCGCAAGCTGACTACCGCTCCCTGAAGCGATCAGGACCTGCCCCTGGTGCGTGATGGCATGGACGCTGCCGATCACATACTCGGGACTGGCCATCAGCTTGCGTCCCGCGCGTGACACACGTCCCTCGCGCCCGAGCTTCTCTATCTGAGGACGCAGAGGGACATAGCGAGAAGAGGTACTGATCTCCTCGCGCAAACCGAGCACCTCAAGCGTCTGTGACAATGCTGTATAGACTTCTGCTCCTTCGGGCAACAGGTCAAGCACGCGACTACGGGCTTCGGCGCGATTCTCGACCACTGAGGCTGCCATCCCTTTTGCCGCGAGGGCGCTCACAACTGTTGCGATGTCTTCATCACTCGCCAAGTGAGCAAACTCAGCGTTGGGAACCAGTGTCGTCATACGATATCCTCCTTGGTGGCCCGCCCACAGGAGCGGAACCGATACTATGAACAGTACACGAGAGCACTTGTCTCTCTCGTTTGTCAGAAGTATACTTGAAAGAAGCTGATGAACACAAATCATATTCGTCATAGCACGATGAAGGAAAGACATCATGAACTTCTCTCAACTGCACTGTTTTGTGGCACTTGCCGATACCGGGAGTTTCACAGAGACGGCCTACACAACCCACCTGACGCAATCGGCGGTGAGTCATGCCCTCTCGGCTCTTGAACGCGAATTAGGGGTCACCTTGCTTGAGCGCAACAACAAGGGCGTGGTCGCACTGACTGGTATTGGGCGCTCTCTCCTTCCACACGCACGGGCCCTGTTGGCACATGCCGAAGCCCTTGAGCAGGGAGCACGGGCTGCACGCGGGCTGCTCAAGGGCAATCTGCGACTGGGTAGCATTCCTCCCGTCTCTTCGCCTTTGCTCGCCGGAGTGCTCGCTCATTTTCACCAGCAGTATCCCGACATCGACGTGGTGCTCTTTGAAGGCAGCTTTCAGGAAGTGGAGGAGTGGCTTGGCTCCAATGTGATTGATGCCGGATTCGTGCAACATCCGACCAAAGGCGTGGAGAGTACCTATCTTGCGACCGATGAGCTGCACGTCTTCGTGGCGAACGGACACCGCCTACATGCGCGCACATCCGTCACGGTGGGCGACCTGCGTGACGAAAGTTTGATTGCGCGACCGGCAGGATGTGACGTGCCAGCGATCTTCGAGCACCATGGGGAGAAGCATCGACCACACATTCGCTATCAAGCCAGCGAGGGCAGCACTATTCTGGCTATGGTCCGTGAAGGGCTTGGCATCACGATTCTGCCGCGCAAGATGCTTCCCGATAAACTCGAAGGAATCACAGCCATTCCGCTTGAGCCACCGCGTGCATTGCAGATCGGTCTCGCAGTCAGGTCAATGGCTTCGGCATCCCCTGCGGCACTGTTGTTTGTGCAAACGGCAGTCGCGTGGGTCCAGGAGCAGACCGCTCTGCTTCTGAGCGCTCGTTGAGATGCCGAGAACAAGCGAACAGCGTCGCACTGCTCTCCTGTGCAGTGACCAAACAACTTGCCTCTACGCGGAGCCTTTGCATGCCTTCTCTTCTCTCTCCAGCCTCTTTAAAGAGTCTCCCTTCTCCTTGAGGCATCTTGCACGTGTTCCATTAATTGCTCCTGCAAACGCCCTCCCAGCAGAGTCTCTAGATAAGGTGTGACGCCCCAGAATTGCTTGAGTTCGAGGTATTCTTTCACGGCAGTGGCGTTGGCGGTTTGCGAGCGGCGAACGGCACGGATCATCAGGTTTTTATCGGTATGCTCAGGCGCCACAAATTCGACGACATCCGCGCGGTAGCCCAGGATGCGCAGGATAAGCGCGCGGAAGGTGTCGGTCAGGATATCGCCCAGGCGGTTCCTGAGAATGCCGTCGTGGAAGATCGCGCCGAGTGGGGCCACTGCGCGCAACTGCTCTTGCAGATGATGATGACAGCAGGGCGCGCAGAGAATCAGCCGCGCTTCGTGGATGATTCCCTGGTAGAGCGCCTCGTCTGTGGCCGTGTCACAGGCGTGCAGGGCCAGTACGATATCCGGCGGGACTGCTGGCCGGTAATTGATGATCGTGGAGCGCTCGAAACAGGTTTCTGTGAAGCCTAGTTGCGCACTCTCAGCATTGTCCTTGTCGATTAGCGCCTGATTAAAGTCGATACCCACCAGGCGCGCGGGAATATTGCGCATAGTGTTGAGATAATGATACGCGGCAAAAGAAAGATAGGCCGAGCCACAGCCACAGTCGAGGATTTCTATCTGCCTGCCGGGCAAGTGTTCAAGCTCGCCCGTATGTTCCAGGAGCTTGAGGAATTCGTTAATTTGCGTAAACTTAGCGTGCATACTGGGCCGCACACGCCCCTGCTCATCCATGACGCCGCTGGCCTGGAGAAACGCGTCGGGGCGACCTGCCGGCAGGGCCTGCTGCTTGCTGGCATCGTGCGCCAGGCCGGGCATTTCGACCACAGACAGTGCCTGGCCCTTATGTAAAATCGCCTGGCCCTTTTTCGTAATCTGGAACAGCTTCTCACCTGTCGTGGATTGTACGGCGATACTCTGCCATAGCAAGGTCAGTACCTCATCGAGATGGGTCTCGGCCTCGGCGCCGCGATAGTTCTTGGTGATATCCTGCTTCTGGCTAAAGGACGAGAATTGCAGATGGCGACCACTTTTCAAGGCCACCGGACGCACCACAACCTGCCGCCAGGGATTATTCTCCGCCACCTGTCCCTTGAGCACAAGCCGCACAAACGTCTCTTCGTCCAGGACCAGGGCTTTAATTTGGAATAGATACTCTTCAGACATAGCCCTATTGTACAACAGTATTGAGAACCCATGCCACATGATGCCACAAGCCTCATTTAGACGGCAAGCCGTCTGGGCCGAACTGCCGGGGCCGCTATCCCTGGGCCATCAAAGGCTGTCGGGATTACCTTTCTGGCAATGTTATAGGAGCCATTCACATCAGAATGAATAGGGCCTCGTCCTTTGACCCGATACCAGCGTCCATCACGCCGCCCGCTGAACACGTGCCCTGCCTGATCGTTGGAACCGTAGACGGGCATGGCATCGTGGTCGAGGAAACTCGCTTTACTGGTATAGCTCTCTTCAGTGACCACCACACAGATACCGACCATCTCTGCTTTGTAGGTCAGCAGGTCAATGAAGCGAGCATGCGGAATCTGTACAAACTCTTGGTTGTGCTTCTTGCCCATCTTCACTTCTTGTTTCCAAAAGACATTCTTACCAATGATGAGCGTGCCGATACCCTCTGCGACTAACAGCTCGATAATGCGACGGCTGGCCGTGTGCAGGTAATGTAGCACACGGCGATTGCGCTTCGTCGTAATCCGATCGAGTTGACGAGAGGTGAACCGATTCGCTTTGGCAAGTTTCTTCTGAGAGTGGGCACGCTGTCTGTTGTACAGTTGGTTGATGGCTTTGAGTGGACAACCGTTAACTAAGCGGGGAATGAACCCAGGTTTGTTCGAGGTAAGCGCTGCCAGAACATTTACCCCCAGATCTGCTGCGACAAACAGATCAGGATTGACCGGAGCAGAAACCGCTTCGCACCGATACACTACCTCAATCACGTAATGATCGCCTTTGGGTACAATGCGTACCTGATCAACGGTTTCTCTGCTCTGAGCTGTCTGGACCAGGACTCTTAGGCCACTTACCGCAATCAGACCCTGGTCCAGTTCCCGCTTCCAGATCGCATCCAACTCATAGACGAGCAAGTTGCGCCCGGTAATTTTGTGCTTATAGCCAGGAAGCTTGGGACGGCCAGTGAACCGCTCTGGATGCTCGCGCCACTCCTCCATAGCTTTAAAGAAGTCTACCCACGCTTTGTGCAGTTGAATGAGCACTTGGTTGCTGACTTTACGTGGAAGGGCCTGGTAGGCTTCGTGCGCTTTGATCTGGTGGAAGACCTTGACATTATCCAGATAAATGTTGCGATGAATGAAGGATTGGCGCACAAGATAGTTAGCCGCATTCCACAGATTCTTGCTGGCAAAGGCCATCTCGTCGATGCGGGCGTAGCGCGGATCGATCTTGTTGATGACATGCTGTTCCACAAGCTGCATCCCGATCACTCCTCGCTTGTCACAAGAGACTGATCATTTTGCGTCTCTTCTCGAAACCAGCCTTGGAGAGCGCTATACAGCCTATAGGCTTCTGCTTTGTCCAGTTCGACCAATTCGACTTGGTGAGTCGTATCGGTGAGCATAACACGTTTTCCGATGATCTCCAACGTGTGCTGTCCAAGATCAAATGTCTGTGAGTCGGAAACGACTGACTGACTGGTTGCATAGCGCACACCAAGAGAGGATATGTGCCGTTCTCTCATAGGATATTCTCCTTCAGAAATGTTAGGGATCTACTTCACAAAATGCGTGACGACGGGATTTGTTATCATTCTAACCGTTAAGGAAACTTCTCTTCCTGAGACATGTACTGCAAGCACTTGCACATTTTTCGGGACTTGATAGGTGACATACTGACATTGCCAGAAAACAGAAACGTTTGACTCCGATTGCCTGATTGTTTCGGTACAAGGCTTCGCCAATAGCCCTGGAGGCTGTTTTCCGGCTAATTGTCGCCTGGCTGTATCGAGTGCTTGTTGTTGATCCTTACTTGTAACATAGGTCTGTGTAGAGGCGTCTTGACCGTCTGTGAAGGGAACCAGGTTCTTGATAGAGATGGCGCTCCCATAGATTTGATCAATGGCGTCTGCCTGGATATTGCCTTGCTTGCCTGCTTCAATGGCATGAGCAGAAACCGTCGCTATCCCATAACTTGGAGGATTGCCCCAAGGGATGCTTACCGCCTGGTCGGTTGCAACCTCGATCCCGTCGGTCGTGGTCAGGATAAAATGGGCCGGCAATTGCTGCGTCAAAAAGGAACCGTTGTAGATCGTGAGCGTCCCAGTCGCCTGCGTCGCTGCAGAGATGTGCTTGCCAGTAGGGATGATGGCAACATTTACCTGGAGCGCTGTGAGCGTGAAGTGAGCGGGCACACGTAGCGTGCTGAGAGTAGAGGCCGGGGCGCTCGGAATAAGGCAGAGCGCCACGACACCGGCAATCACCACACACAGCGTGAGCCAGCCAAGGATGATATCTCGTGTGTATCCAGGGCGGCGCGGTTTCTTTGGTTTTTCAGCAACGAGATAGACATGCAGAGTTTCTAGCTCCTCATCGGGATACCATATCTCATCCTCGTCCAGAAACTCCTCCGATCCCTGATATCGTTCTTCTTCTAATTGTTGTTGCATGCGTGATCCTCCATCAAACGAGGAAAAGGATGAGTGCTCACCCCCTCTTTTGCCAGAAACGGCCGTTGCGCTCGTCTTCGCTCCTGTATCCGACGAATACGAGCAAGCGCCCGCGCCTTTCTCTGGAAGGTGAGTGGTTCCAGATAGCACCCGCGAACCGCTCCTCTGAGCGTAATCAGAAACTCTTGCGACGCTTCCCCTGGGTCAGCAAACGGCCCACGAAAGGTTTTCACCCGAAAGGTCTCAAGATCAACATATTTCACCGGAAGGCCTTTTTTGTCATACAACACGGTATAAAATGCTCGCATGGTTTGCTCCTTTCTCGGCTATTGCATTTGTGGCACAAACTGTGTACCATTGTTGAGATACACGGTCGTTTGCACGTTGCCCGTCCCGGTGCTTATCTCAACCAGCATATCAAGCCGCCCATCACCGTTGACATCCCGAAATGTTCCCGTGACCGGGAGCTGATCGGATGTTAGCGTTGGGCCACTATAAATGTGAGCATGGGCCGGATTGCCGCCTGGGAGTTCGGTGATGATGAGATGCCCATGCAGGTTTTCAAAGGTAAAATGTGAGGGATGGGCCGCGCTATCTGCGTGGTCTACTACCGCATCACACTGCCAGGTACGGGGCATCCCATAGGTGCTATCCAGGTTATGAGCCTGTATCGCGCCCGCTACCTTGTTACAGCCCTGTAACAGGGCCGCAGCCAGCACCAGGCCCAGACCGACGTAGAACAGCCAGTGCAAGCGCGGGAAGTGGAAGCGGCGCGGCGGCGGTCCCTGGTGAAAGACAAGCCGCTGTTTGCCCTGTCTCCATTCTTCCTCTCCCTGGTCATTGGTGTAGCGTATTACCGCGCTTTTCGGGGCCCGCCGTAGCCGCCGATCATCGTCAGGAACGGCGGGAAGTGTGGTATGCGGAACATGGCTATGGGTTGCCGCATACGTGCGCTGGTTCGCGGCCCGCGTATCCAGCGGGCGCAAGATATCGGACGGGACCGCGATATTGCCCTCTGTCGTGCGCTCTTGCGGCGTCTGCGGTCTCTGCTGATGGGTTCTCAGAGGAATGCTGTGATACTGCTTGCGCTCTCTGCTCATTGCTCTCCCTCCCTGGCTCCCCTCACGAACGCTACGATGGCGTGTATACCCTGCGTTAAGCCCTGGATAAAGCCTGTCATATACCCAACATTGAACGTGTTCTCTTTCTCCTGATGTTTCCAGGTCATTAAACTGCATATCTCACTCAGGGTAAACACATGTCTTCGTCCGAGCAAACAATAGGCTTGCATCCCCTCTTGATAGCCTTCACAAAAGGCGTCATTCGTGCGTTGATACGTGCCTTTTTGTGCGAGAGTTGAAAGGTCCCCAACGAGAAACCCGGTCTGAAACGGAGGCGAATAAAGCGGGTTGTTTTGCAGCTTGTCAACCATGAAAACGATCATCGTGTCAGAGAGGCGGGTTTTTCGGTGACGAATCTCAACCTCATAGACGAGAATGCCAGCCTATAGAGGGCGAAGTAGGCAATTTCAGAGTCGTGCTTGTGCTCATAATTGCCTCCCTAGATCGTTCGTCCGTGATAGATGTTATCAGCGTCATTTCGAGAAGCAAGCCCATCTTGATACTGTTCGTTGAGCTCTTCTATGGCTTGTTGATCCTCTCGACAAATGCATTCATCGTTCCAGCAAAAACTCTGGTCTTTCGTATGCTCGTTGTAGTCAACCGGGATAACGGGGATGAAATCCTCTGACCAGGGCGTAATTTCCTAGCTTTCAGGTTGCGAGGTGTGGTCTTTCGGCATGGTTAAGCCTTTCTTGACATGCCGGGCCGCTCTGTGCCTTGATTCAAGGCGGAGACGCCCGTAAGAGCATTTAACTGTGGTTTACGGTTGCTCTCTGCTGCTCTACTGTGGACAAGACAGAGGAGCAGCAATTTTTTGCCTACCAGCTAGTATTGACTGGCTAGTATATAGTGTACCATATTAAAGCATGATTTTCAATGCTTTTACATGCGAATCATTGCGTCTACTCGATTAGCTTTGACAACCTGCACAGGGTAGTGCTAATATTAGCCTTACAGGGATTTTTCTTTATTTCTTCCCTAAAACTATCGTTGTGTAAGGAGTCCAGCTATGACACTAGCTGAGTTAATCGAAGAAGCGTTGATGACAAATACAGAAGTAGCATCAGAAGCAAGGCTATCTGTTGGTACAGTCTCCCGTATGGTTAATGGTCATCAAACGTCACGTCTATCTGTAAGAAAAGTATTAGCTATACTTAGCCAGAAATTAGGCAGAAAAATTGATATCAGTGAAGTACAAGGCTTAAATATATCTGATTGACCAATGACGGTGATAAGACCAAGCTGATGAGAGAACTTACTTACACTGTCTACGCTCTCATTGATCCAAGAGATAACGATATCCGACATATCGGAATAACAGATAACCCTGATAGACAGTTAGAGGAACATTTAGGCGGTAGAGGTGGCAATATCCCTAAAAGGACTTGGATAAACGAACTCAGTCAGCTTGGTCTTACACCTAGAATGCAGGCACTTGAACCGGGGCTCTCCTTACCTGTGGCTTTAGAACATGAAAATAGCCTATTTATCAGTGCAGATTCAACGCCAATGCTCACTTCAATCCCAACCCCTCCCTGGTTTCTACTCCCTGGACAGACAAAAACCAGTTGCCTTTTGTGGTCACTTCAGATACTATATTGAAAAATCATGGAAAAAGGAGAAATTCGCTGCTAATTGATGGGGCCTTTCTCTTTCCTTTTCCTATCGATTTCTGTTATACTTGCAACCATATATAATCTGGCGTTGTGCCCGCCAGCCCGCCACTAATGTCAACAATGTTAAACAGTATGCAATGTGAGAAAAACGTGCTACAGCAAAATCAATTAGATGCACAGAGTTATCGCAAGGAGTACTCGACATCGATGTCGAATGACAAGAAAAATCAACGCAGGTTTCCTCCAGGAAGTCTTTACAGGCGTCCCTCGGAGGTTGCCCCTATCTTGCGATTGCCCAACCGCCGCAAACTGTCTGCTCAACCTCGTCTCCCGTTCCAGATCGTCGGCTATAGTATTCCCTGTGAACGCCATCCCCTGCGCAATGAAGATAGCTTTCTGGTCGAGGCTATCAGCGGGATGATCGCCGTGTTCGATGGTGTCGGCGGCAGCGCCGCCGGGGAAATCGCTTCGCAAATCGCCGCACATGCCACGCGTATACGCTGGCAAGAGATCCGCCGCCAGCAAGCCAGAAGTCGTCACGACCGCAAACCACTGGAAAGCTGCGACAAAATAGACTTCTACGCATTATTACAACAACTGCTGGAATACGCCGACGAACAGGTACGCACAGACGGTGCTCATCTAGCCGGCACTACCGATCTGGCAACAACGGTCGCGATTGCTACGCTCTGCCGCCAGGGGAACCAATTGCAGATGTTCTTTGCGCACGTGGGCGATAGTCGTGCCTATCTCCTGCCCGAACAAGGTCCCCTGCGCCGTCTGACTGTCGATGATGGCCTGCTGGGACGCCTGGTAGAAAATCAGATGATGAGCGAAGAAGATGCACGGCGCATCGACCAGGCTATGCATACCGACGAGTTAACCGACCTGGAACTGAGCTACTTCAGACATCGCGGCGGCATTACCCAGGCCCTCGGCGGTCCCCTGCGCCCCAGTATTCATCTCGATTCAACACCTATCGAACTGGGCGACCATGTGCTTCTGTGTACCGATGGCATTCACGATAATTTGACCGACGACGAGATCGAGAAAATCTTGCGCGCTACTCCTCGCAACCTGGCCGCACGCCAGCTTGTTGAACAATCGCTGCTCCGTTCTCGCCAGGAACGCCACGCGACTATTCGCGCAAAACCAGACGATATGAGCGCCATCGTTCTCACACGTATCCATTAAATGCAGGCTCTGCACATTCAACTAATCAGGCGAAGTACCACAGATGCACGTGTTTCAGCGTGCTGTAGCAAGCTGTGCGCTACACCAGGAGTTGGCTGCCAGTCGAAAATCGCGCTGGCAAGAGATAATGAGCCACCCGCTGCCTGGCATTGCATCCATCTGACCAGCAAAACGCTTCACCGCGTGGGCGCCGGTATCTACGTCGCTCCCAATGGCCGGGGCTGGCTCACCGAAGATCTGGTTAGGTAAATCTCCTGCTACCAAGCAACCCCACTTCTGGAAAAGAGCAAAGGGCGCATATTGTTTGCGCGGCTGAGCCGCGCAAACAATATGCGCCCTTTGCTCTTTTCCAGAAGATCAGGTTATCCCTCTTTCAGTCGCCTATGCGCCCCATCGACAACGTCTACAGGCGGTTCTGTTTGTAGGGAGGTATAGAGTGAATTCGAGGGCAAGAATGTCCCGATATGTTGTAGAGAGTCAAATGTTCAAAGAGGCACGCCTCCTTCTCTTCTGAGCTTGATCTCTCTACGGAGGCAAAACAAAGGAGCATCCTTTACTCTTACTTACGAGCAATCTTGCTCACCTTTGCTAAAGAAAGGGAAACTCGATGTTGAACTTCAGTAAATTTGTGGCGGCCCTGGCTCTGGGCCTGGTATTGAGCCTTTCACTGCTGCTGACCAGCTCTTTCGCTCACACTGCGACCCATGCGCAGGTTACCAAAGCCACCACCGCTGCGACCGTTGCCTGGGGTCGTTGGGGTGGCGGTTGCGGTGGTTGGGGTGGTTGCGGCGGCTGGGGTGGCAGCAGCTGGGGCGGCGGCTGGGGTGGCGGTTGTGGCTGCGACTGTGGCTGCGGCGGTTGGGACGACTGGGGCTGGTAACTTCCCCATCTAAGTTCGCCTGACAACGCATAAATACTATGCGCAAGCTGTGTCTCAGACACTGTTCGCAATGTCTGGGACATGGCTTTTTCTTTTTCCCGGCCGGAGTGATCAGGCGGTTGGATGAGTGTGCAGAGCGGCATGAAAGAAGGCCACAAGGCGTTGATCGAACTCGTTTGGATGGAAAAAGCGCGACTCGGTATGCCCAGCGTCGGGGACTTCCCACAATTCACGCAGAGAAGCATGGGATGCGTTGTACAGGATGCGCGCATCTCCAGGGATCGTTACCGTATCTTTCATATCCGCAATCGCGTAAAAAGGGCGCTGGCCCAGAGCCGCCATATCGTTACTGTTGCGCATTCCTCTCAGATCAACACCAGTGCGCAGGTGATAGATTTCGAATAAAGGCCAGACCGTCCAGGAGGGAAGTTTCGCGCGTGGTGCTGTCACCATCTGGATGGTCGTCTCCAGATTGG
>WNFN01139089.1_pt2 | contig 12440 bp, 13 predicted proteins | sample 5400161 | NCBI WGS metagenome assembly WNFN01 (sample SAMN13153353, study PRJNA577476) | soil metagenome | isolation source: 80 cm saprolite on Douglas fir-dominated hillslope | place: USA:California | collected 2013-09-17
CGCGCCGGAGTTTCCATGCTCCGCGAAGAAGTGGGCGGCCGCGCCACTTTCTTCGTCGACTCCCTTCGCAACCTGCGTCTTTCCTCCGAATACGAGCCGATCGTCAATTTCCGCCCCGAAGACGGAGTTATCTCGCGGCTCGACAAGCTCGTCGGCTTCCGCGATCCGCTCGGCGCCGCGGCAAAACAATTCCTGCCAAGATTGCGTTCCGCGTATTTGACCGACAGCGCCGCAGCCGCCGAAAAATTGTCCAAGGAAAACTCGCAATACGCCTTCGTGACACCCGACGGCACCTGCTACCAGGGACGCATGGTCACCGGCGGCCGCCCCGACGAAGTTGGTCCGCTAGGCATGAAGCGCGAGTTGCGCGCCCTCGACGCGGAAGTGCTGCATCTCGAGCATCAAATGAGCGAAAAACACGCGGCGATTGAAGTCATCGCCGGCGAGTTGCGTTCAACCGAACAGGCTCTCGCCGAAATCGTTGAGAAGCAGCGCGAAGCGGAACGCCAGTCAATCTCCGCCATGCACCGCCACGGCCAGATGCAGAGCGAGTTGGCTCGCCTCGGCCTGGAACTCACGATTTGCCAAAACGAGCTTTCGAGCATCCGCCAGAACGTGGAAAGCGCACGTCAGCGTGCCGAGCGCGCCAAGAACCAGCATGCCGCTGCCGCCCTCACCCGCGCTGAAGCCGACGCCGAAAGCACGCGGCTCGCGGAAGCTCTCGTCCAACTTCGCGGCTCCATCCAATCCGAACAAAATGAACTCGCCACCAGCCGCGTCGAATTTGCCGCCATGAACGAGCGCCTCATGTCCGCTGAAGCTCTCTCTGCGAGGCTGAACGAAGAGCGCGCAGAACTCGGCCGCCGCGAAACCGCACTTCAGCAGCAAGTGACTTCCATCGGCGACGAAACCGCCGCCCTCGCCAAACAGAGCGAAGACCTTGCCCTCCAGCTCGAAGGCCTCCGCGGCGAAAAATTGCGTCTGGAAATCGGCCAGCGCGAACTCGAACAGGAATGGGACACCGCCCGCACTCGCGTCACCCAGATGGAAGATCATCTCCGCATGGGCCGCCAGTCCTTGCAAGAACTTCGCGAGCAGCGCAGCCACGCCGAAGTCGATCGCGCCAAGAACGACTCCGACCGCCAGCACCTTCGAGAAACCTGCATGAGCGAAGTGAACGCTCAGCCCGAAGACCTGATCGCCACCGAAGCCGCTTTCATGTCCGGCGACGAGCTGGCCATCGCTGAAACCAACTATCGCGAAATGAAGCAACGCATCGAGTCTATGGGCCCCGTCAACATGATGGCCCTCGAGGAATACAACGAATGTGACCAGCGCTTCACTTTCCTCACGCGCGAGCGCGACGACCTCCTCCAATCCATCGCCGACACCCAGCAAGCCATCGCCGAACTCGATCTCGCCACTAAGGAAAAGTTCGAGCACGCCTTCCACGCCATAAACAAGAGTTTTTCCGAAGCCTTCCACACCATTTTCGGCGGCGGCATGGCGGAGATGCGCTTGACCGAGCCGGACAGCTCCGGCGACGCCGGCATCGATATCGTGGCTTCGCCTCCAGGCAAGCGCCTGCAAAACGTGCTGCTGCTCTCCGGCGGCGAAAAGGCCATGACCGCGCTCGCGTTGCTCATCGCCATCTTCCGCTATCAGCCCAGCCCCTTCTGCATCCTGGACGAAGTCGACGCCCCGCTCGACGAAGCCAATGTTGGCCGCTTCACGCGCCTCATCGGCGAGATGAGCGGCCAAACACAATTCATCATCGTCACCCACAACCGCAAGACCATGGAGATGGGCAGCGTGCTGTACGGCGTAACCATGCAAGAGCCTGGCGTCTCCAAGCTCGTCAGCGTCCGCTGGGAAGAATCCGAACCCGCGGCCCCCAAGCAACAAGCCGCAGCCGCCTCCGCCGCTTAGACTCTCGCGGGTTTTCACTTGTAGGGGCGCCCGCCACGGCGGGCTGCGCGCTTTCCATCACCCAACCAAAACCTCCCGGATTCTATTAGTTCTCCATAATTTTTTCTTATCTCGTTTTGCAAATTTTTCCACCGCTCCCGCCTTTGACTTCGCGTTCCGCTGCGCTAGAATGCTTCTCACTTTGTCGGGGGAAACTTTTCCGTGTCTTCTGCTCCTGCCATGAGGGTTATTCGAGAAACTCAATTCGCCGGCATCACTCCCGCCGCGCGCGGCAAAGTCCGTGACCTCTACGATCTCGGGGACGACCTTCTGATCGTCGCCACCGACCGTCTCTCCGCTTTCGACGTCATTCTTCCCACGCCCATTCCTGACAAGGGCCGCGTCCTCACGCAACTCTCCCTCTTCTGGTTCAATCTCTTGAAGGATGTCATTCCCAACCACGTCCTCAGCGCCACGAATTTTCCCCCACCTTTCGATAGGTTCGACGACGAACTCGCCGGCCGCTCGATGGTCGTGCGCAAAACGCAGCCTCTGCCGATCGAGTGCGTCGTGCGCGGCTATGTCTCCGGCTCCGGGTGGAAAGACTATCGCGTCACCGGTAAAATCTGCGGCATCCCGCTGCCCAAAGGGTTGCAAGAATCCGATCGCTTGCCACAACCCCTTTTCACCCCCGCCACCAAAGCCGCCTCCGGCCACGACGAAAACATTTCCTTCGAGCAAGCGGCCTCACTCGTCGGCAAAGAACTAGCCGAAAAAGTCCGCGCCGTCAGCCTGGAACTCTATGCCCGCGCCTCCGCCTATGCCGAGCCCCGCGGCATCATCCTCGCTGACACGAAATTCGAATTTGGCCTGCTTCACAACGAACTAATCTGGATCGACGAAGCCCTCACCCCAGATTCCTCGCGTTTCTGGCCCGCCGCGCACTACAGCCCTGGCGGTCCGCAGGCCTCTTTTGACAAACAATTTGTTCGCGACTATCTCGAGCGAATGCAGTGGCCGAAAACCCCGCCCGGCCCGGTGCTGCCTTCTGAGGTCGTCGAAGCCACTCGCGCCAAGTACCGGGAAGCCTATCGCATCCTGGTTGGGCACGAATTGGACTAGCAGGCCGGCCCCTCTCAACGAAAGTTCTCTAGCGGAGCGTGTCATCGTGAAAGATCAATTGGAAGGGCTCGTCAATCAGATGGTGGAGCGCGGGATTTTGTTTGACGAAGCCGTTGGCGAATTCGAGAAACGTTTCATCAAGCGCGTCCTGGACCGCACCAACGGCAATCAGTCCCGCGCCGCGGGAATTCTTGGCATTCACCGCAATACGCTCAGCCGCAAGATCGATGAGTACAAGCTCGACTCCAACGGCCACCGCCGCTCTTCACGCTGACTAACCCTCTATCCGCATCCTAGAATGAAAACAGCTCCCCACGATGAGGCGAGGAGCCGTTTCCTTGAATGCGTCAGTGTCAGAAAATTCTATGGCTTGGCGGCCGGCTTTTTTGCTGCCGGCTTGCGCACCGGCGGCTTCTTCGTCTTTTCCTTCGGAATGTCCTCATCCTTCACTTTGGCCTTCTCCCAGTGCAGGAAGAACGCCGGATCGGGATCGTAGGAAGTCAGCGTGCCGGTGAAGTGCACGGCGCTGTCTTTCTCCACGCGTGCCGCGTTGGGTTGGCCTACAACTTTCACATCCATGTTTGGTGTCGTAGCAGCATCGAACTCCGCATCGCTCGTGACGAACGCAATCTTCAGCACAATGGGATCCGTCGCCGACGCCGCAGGCACGATTTCAATCACTTTGCCCGGCACCTCGGGGAACTCCAGACCGCACGATGCCAGCCACGTTAATTTGCCCTTGTCCCCTCCCGCCTTAAGCTCTGTGACCACTGAAGCGATGGTCATGTCCTTCTGCACGGCGCTGAGGTCTGCCGCGCTTGCTATCGAATAGCCGGCGGGGCGCTCTGCCGAACTTCCGGCGAGTTGCAAGAGTTCATTCAGCTCTGCATCCGTCAGGCTGTCGCACACCGTTCCGCCTTGATAGTTCGCCACCAGCTTCCGCAGGTACGTCTTAATCTGTCTGGACTGCACCTCCGTGGCGCCCTTGGCCGTCACCGCTTTCGCGAAGTACCAGAAAGCGTCCATTTGCTGCGGCGGGGTCATCGCCTGATAAGCTTTGCCCACATTGTAGTGGGCGATGGGGTCGTCCGGATTCAGGACCAGTACTGCCTTGAAGGCCGCGACCGCAGCGGGATAATCCTTCAGCGTCATCGATGCGTTGCCCGCCGTGTAGTTGAACAAAATCGCTGGCTGCAGTTTCTGCTTGGCGAAATCCTCGGCCGACATGGCATCGGGCTTTTTCAATTCGTCGAGTGTCTTCAGCCCGAGCTGTGCCGCTTCCCTGGCTTTTGTCGCGAGGTCTTTCGCAGCCGGGTCCGTCTCCTTGACGTTCAAGCTTGCATACGCTAACGCGCGCGCGTAAAGCGCCTCATACCGGATGCCCGCTTCCGCCTTGTCACCCAATGCCACCAGCTTGTCAGCGAACTCGGCCACTTTCTGGGGATTTTTGAGCTGCGTGTAGGCCCGATAGTAGAGTGGATAGATATAAACGAGGAGATCGGAATTAGGATACTTTGCTACAAAATCATCGGCGCACTTTACCACCGCCCCCGGCACTTTTTCCGCCGCGCACGCCTGCTCGGCATTATATTCCGCCTGCGTGTACTTCGGCCCTTTGGCCGCTCCGGCGTCCTGACCCGCTGCCGGCGCTTGAGCGTAGCCGTTCAGCCCGCTCCCGGCCATCAGGATAAGGGTTGCAATCATCGCGAACCCCGCCAATCTTTTAGTTACATTCATTCCCATTTCTCCTCGCTCAAACTTCAAGCCTGAGTTTTCTGCTTCCGGTTCACCCCGGAATGCTTCTGCCGGGAATCGCTTTGTTTCGGAAAACCTTGGGATTATAGGAAACCCGCAACCTATCTGCAAGAAGTTCCCCTTCACCAGATTTTAGGACCTGAGGAAATTTTTTCATGAAGAAGGCAATGCTGCTCTTGATTCCCTCACGGCCGGCTGGGATCCCAAGTACCGCGGAAAACTCTAATGATAGGATGAGTGTCGCACAAAAAGAGTGGGCAAGCTCTGTCCGGTGGCGTGGCCCTAGTTACCGGTGCAAGCCGTGGTATTGGCCGCGCCATCGCGCACCAGTTGGCTTTGCTGGGCGCTTCCGTGTCCATCTGCGGCCGGGATCGCGCCGCTCTCAAGGACTCCGCGAGTGAACTCGCAGCGCTCGGCGTGCCCGTGCACAACCAAATCGCCGATGTTACAAATTCCGTCGCTGTCTTCGACATGATCGCCCAAACAGAAGCAGCCCTCGGCCCCATCACCATCCTCGTGAACAACGCCGGCATCGGTCTCTTCGGACCGGTCCATGAGAAAACCGAAGCCGATTGGGACCGCGTCCTGGACACCAATCTTAAAAGTGTTTTCCTCGTTTCTCGCGCGGTCGCGCCTTCCATGATTCGCCGCGGCTCCGGCGACATCATCAACATCAGTTCCCTGGCCGGCAGAAACACGTTCGCCGGTGGCGGCATCTATTGCGCCTCCAAGTGGGGCCTCGTCGGTCTCTCCGGCTGTATGGCTGAAGATCTTCGCGAATTCGGCATCCGCGTCAGCGTGATCTGTCCCGGAAGCGTGGCCACGGAATTCTCCGGGCGCGGCCCAAAAGACACATCAAAAGTGTTAACCGCGGAAGACGTGGCCCACGCCGTGAAAGCCATCGTCACGCAAGGCCCGCAAAGCTTCCTCAGCGAGATTCACCTTCGCCCGCGGCGCAAACCCTGAGCCAAGTCGGCCCTTCATCGGCCTGTATATTTGCCTCTTGACAATCATCGTTATAACAACTATGTTCCTTCTATGAGTTCGCGCCTCAAGCCTTCCAGCCCCGCTCCCACCCTGGAGCACCGCATCTTTGTTGCGCTTCTGAAGGCCGCCGACTCTCTCGGACAAGAAGTCGAACATCTTCTGAAAGCCGCGGGGCTTACCGGCGCCCAATACAATGTCCTCCGCATCCTCCGTGGGGCCGCACCGGAAGGTTTGCCCTGCCGCGGGATCGCGGACCGCATGATTTCCCACGACCCGGATATGACTCGGCTTCTCGACCGTCTCGAGAAGCGCTCCCTGATTTCCCGGGTACGTCAGACCGACGACCGCCGCGTCATTAAGACGCGCATCACGCCGCAAGCTCTCAGCCTCCTAAAAACTCTCGACCAGCCGGTTCGCGAGCTGCACAAACGCCAGTTCCGGCACATGTCTTCCGCGCGCCTTAAAATTCTTTCCGACCTGCTGGAGGAAGTCCGCGTCCGTAAGCCTGCCTAGCAGACTTCTCGAGACGAGTTTCGCATTTTCAATTCAAATACAAGAGGAGAAAAACATGGGCCACCATCTATCTCGAATCGCAGTAACCGCCGGTCTCGCCGCTGTTCTATCACTGCCCGCTGCCGCCGGCGCAACCGAATGGAAGATCGATCCCGCGCATTCGTCCGCACAGTTTTCCGTCCGCCACTTGGCCATTTCTACCGTGCGTGGTGCGTTCAGCAAAGTCACCGGCTCCGTCGTCGTGGACGACAAGGACATCGCCAAGTCCACTGTCGATGTCACCATTGACGTCTCCACCGTCGATACCCGCGAGCCCGGCCGCGACAACGATCTCCGCAGCGACCATTTCTTCGACGTTGCCCACTTTCCCACCATGACTTTCAAGTCCAAGAAAGTCGAGCAAGTCGCTCCCGGAAAGCTCAAAGTCACCGGCGACCTCACCATCCGCGGCACCACCAAGGAAGTCGTACTCGACGTCGATGGCCCCACCGCTCCCGTCAAGGACCCCTGGGGCAATCAGCGCGTCGCGGTTAACGCCTCTACAAAAATCAATCGTCAGGACTTTGGTGTGAAGTGGAACGCTACGATGGACAACGGCGGTGTCGTCGTCGGTGATGACGTCAATATCACCATCGACGCGGAAATGATCAAGCAAGCGCCAAAACCCGCCAACTGACGGGCCTGCTCGCGCCTTTCAGGTGAGGAGTGGACGGTGCGCCTGCACCTTCCACTCCCCCTGAATCATCGAACTCTAGATAACAAGATTAGAATCCTAAGGGAATAGGCACTATGAAGAAACCAGCGCAGAGCGAATACCCCGTCCACAATCTGATTCTGGAACGTTGGAGCCCCCGGGCTTTCGCCGACAAACCAGTTCCACAAAATGTTCTGCGCAGCATTTTCGAAGCTGCCCGATGGGCGCCTTCCAGCAGCAACGAGCAGCCCTGGGCGTATCTCGTGGCCACAAAAGACGACAAAGACGGCTTTGAGAAAATGCTGAGCGTTCTCGTGGAATTCAACGCCAACTGGGCAAAGAGCGCTCCCGTGCTGGCAATTGCCGTCTCAGAGCTGGCCTTCGCGAAGAACAACGCCCCCAACCGTAATGCGCAATACGACACTGGTGCGGCGACCATGTTGCTTTCCATGGAAGCCACTGCCAACGGCCTGTTCGTCCATCAGATGGCTGGTTTTGATCCCGAAAAAGCGCGCCAAGTCTTTGGAATTCCCATCGGATGGGACGCCATCGCCGCGGTTGCCATCGGTTATGCTGGCGACCCGGATTCTTTGCCTCCGCACTTGAAAGATCGCGAAATGGCGCCTAGAACACGCAAGCCCATCTCCGAATTTGTCATGTCCGGTCGCTGGGGGCATACTGCTCCTTTCGCCAAGAAATAATCGGAGAACGCTGCCCCGGCCCCACATGCACCGCACACTCGAATTCCTACTGCACCATGGATATGTAGTCCTGCTCGGATGGGTTTTCGCCGAGCAGATTGGGCTGCCTTTGCCTTCCATGCCGCTGTTGCTGGCAGCTGGCGCGCTCGCCGGTACTGGCCGAATGAGTTTTTTTGGCTCTTTGTTTTACGTTGCGCTCGCCGCAGTATCCGCTGATTCCATCTGGTATTATCTCGGCCGCCGCAAAGGCATCCGCATCCTCCAGCTTCTGTGCAAAATTTCGTTGGAGCCGGATTCTTGTGTTCGCCGTACCGAAGGCATTTTCTCCAAACAGGGCGCTCGCTCGCTTCTCGTCGCCAAATTTCTCCCCGGTCTCGGCACCGTCGCGCCTCCGCTCGCCGGCATCTTTCACATGCGCCGCCGCCGTTTTCTTCTCTTCGACGCCGCGGGAGCGCTTCTCTGGGGCATCACCTTTCTCGGCCTGGGCTACGTCTTCAGCGGTCAGATCGACTGGGTCGCCGAGCACCTTGCTTCTCTCGGCGGCTGGCTCCTCGTCCTCATTCTCGCTGCCCTCGCGGCCTACATCACAAAGAAGTTTGTCGCCCGCCAGCGTTTTCTTCGTGATCTGCGCATCTCCCGCATCACCGTCGATGAATTGAAAGAGAAGCTCGACGCCGGCGAAGAACTCGTCATCGTGGACCTGCGCCACTCGATGGATTTCGAGGCTGACCCCGAAACCATTCCTGGCGCCTTCCGCATGGACGCCAAGGAGCTGGAAGAAAAGAACGACCGCTTGCCCCGCGATCGCGAGGTCATCCTCTACTGTACTTGACCAAACGAAGCCACCAGCGCCCGTGTGGCGCTGCTCCTCAGAAAAAACGGCATCACGAATATCCGCCCCCTGCAGGGTGGCCTAGAAGCCTGGCGCGAACGCGGGTATCCTATGGACACGGTCACTATCGTGGTCGAATCTAAATAGCAGTTCGCGGTAGCACCAGCATCCCTGCCGGCGATTTCAGTCCGGCTCTCCGCGCGGCGCTCACAACCGCGGCAAAACAATCCCGCTCTGCGACTGGTACTTCCCCTTCTTATCCTTGTAACTCACTTCGCAATCCTCATCCGACTCGAAGAAAATCACCTGGCACAAACCTTCATTCGCGTAAATCTTCGCCGGCAGCGGCGTCGTGTTGCTGATTTCTAGTGTCACAAACCCTTCCCACTCCGGTTCGAACGGCGTCACGTTCACGATGATCCCGCACCGCGCGTACGTCGATTTTCCCAGGCAAATCGTCAGCACGTTCCTCGGTATCCGGAAATATTCCACCGACCGCGCTAGTGCAAACGAATTGGGCGGAATGATGCACACCTCGCCCTTGAACTCCACAAAAGATTTCGGATCGAAATGCTTGGGGTCCACGATCGTTGAATTCACGTTCGTAAAGATCCGAAACTCGTCCGCCACGCGAATATCGTAGCCGTACGACGACACTCCGTAACTGATCACTCCCTCGCGTACCTGCCGGTCCGTAAACGGCTCGATCATCTTGTTCTCCAGCGCCTTGCGCCGGATCCAGCGGTCTGGCTTTACAGACATCCATTCCTCCTCGAAATTTATCCGCGATTTGTCTTTTCGATTCGCTGCTGCAACAAACTGACTCGAACCGGAGCGCCAAAAGATGTTCAGTGTAGATTACCCCTCACGTCTTGACAACCTGCGCCGCACCCTCTAGCATCTGCCTCGGAAGCGTTGGAGGATTGCGTGATCAAGCTGGACATCGTAAATGCCGTCGTCACCTCGACGAACATCAGCCGCACCAAAGCCGAGCAGGCCGTCGAAACCGTTTTCGAGTCGTTGAAGCAAGCCCTCGGCCGCGGCCAACGCATCGACCTCCGCCGCTTTGGCGTCTTTAGCGTCAAGCCCCGCAAGACCGGCATTGGCCGCAATCCCCGCACCGGCGAAGAAGTGAACATCCCGCCGGGCAAAGCCGTCCGTTTCAAGCCCGGCAAAGAACTTCAAGGCATCGAAGAAGAGAAGAAATCCTAACGGCCGCGTCGCGGCCGCGTCGCAAACCATTCTGCCAAACGAACTCCTCGCCAATTCGAAACTGGCGCGAACCCTGCCTGCTATGCTGTACTGGCTAGTGTTGATTCCATTTCAGGCACAAAATATTCCGTGACCCCACCCTTCCCAGTAAATCCTCCGCCGTCCCTCCCGACCAACGTCGATTGGAGCGCCGCCCCTGCCTATAGCGTCCGCTACATTCCGACTCCTTATCGTCCGTCCCGAAAAATGTTGCTCCTCGCCTGCCTCCTCTTCTTCCTCACTCTCTGCACCTGCCTCGTCGCCGGCACGCAATTCGCCACGGCCTACGCGAAGAACCAGGCCTTCTCCTCCGCCGAATTCCTCCGCTCCTTCACTCTCTTCTACAAGAACCCCCTCGGCCTTGCCGCCGGCCTCCCTTTTGCACTTACTCTTCTCCTTATTCTCCTCACCCATGAACTCGGCCATTTCTTCGCCTGCCGTTACCACCATATTCGCGCCACCTACCCTTTTTTCGTTCCCTTCCCCAACTTGAACGGCACCTTTGGAGCCTTCATCTTGATTCGCTCCCCCATCCTCACCAACCGCGCCTTGTTTGATGTCGGCGCTTCCGGCCCGCTCGTCGGTTTCATCTTCGCCGTTCCCGCTCTCTTCTACGGCGTCCTCCATGCCAAGCTCGTTCCCGGCCTCGCCGACCCCGCCCACGCCGAACTCATCTACGGCACTCCGCTTCTGCTTCGTCTCTTGGACGCCATCTTCCATCCCGGCATCTCCCCCGAAGCTCTTCTTCTGCCTCCGGTCGGCCGCGCCGCCTGGGTCGGCCTCTTATTAACCTCGCTGAACCTCGTTCCCGTCGCCCAGCTCGATGGCGGCCACATTCTTCGCTCTCTCAACCCTCGCGCACACTGGCATTCCTCGCTCTTCTTTCCCGCTGGCTTCGTCGTGCTCGCAGTCTTTGGCTTTTGGGAAGGCTGGTATTTTTGGGCCGCCATGATCCTCGCCATGCGTTTCCTCCGCGTCGGCCCCATCTACGACCCCACGCCGCTCGATTCCCGCCGTCGCTGGGGAGCGCTCCTTGCTCTGGCAATCTTTCTCCTTTCCTTTATGCCCGCCCCTCTCTACATTTCTCCAAGTTCCCATTGACCGTGCCACATCTGCGGTTATGATGCCTTCGGCCCGCACGCGCCCGATCGCGCCAGCAAACTCATGCCTGAACTCGTCCGCACACTTCGCTTTCGCGATCTCCTGCTGCTCTTCATCGGTTCCGTCATTGGCTCCGGCATTTTTCGCACACCCGGCCCCATCCTCCGCCAGGTTGGCGGCTCCGTCAGCCTCTCTCTTTTAGTCTGGATAGTTGGCGGCGTTCTTTCCCTACTCGGCGCACTCACCTATGCCGAACTTGCCGCCGCCAATCCCGAAGCCGGCGGCTTGTATTGCTACATCCGCGACGGTTTCGGCCGGCTCTCCGCTTTTCTCTATGGCTGGTGCCTTTTTCTTGTAATCGCCAGCGGCTCCGTCGCCGCACTCGCGCGCGCCTTTAGCGAATACCTAGCCAGAGTTCTTCCCATTTCTCCCGTCGAGCAGACCATCGCCGCCGTCCTGATGATCGGCATCGTCACCGCCATCAACGTCTGGGGCACCCGCAAGAGCTCCGATCTTCAGAACTGGACCACCCTAGTCAAGGTGGGCATCATCGTCATCCTCAGCGCCTTCCTGCTGGCGCTTGGCCATAATGGCCGCGAGATTCCCCCCGCCTTGGGCATCACTCAGCACGGAATTGGCCTCTGGTCCAGTTTCGGCCTAGCGATGATCACTGTTCTCTGGGCTTATGAAGGCTGGCAATTCGGCACTTACAGCGCCGGCGAAGTCATCGATCCGCAAAAAGCCTTCCCGCGCGCCTTTCTGATGGGATCACTGATTCTCGTGGGCCTCTATCTCGCGGCCGTCGTCGCTTATCTCTTCGCCCTCGGCCCCAAAGACATGGCCATGACCGACACCATCGCTGCTACCTCTGTTACCGCCGTCCTCGGCTCCTGGGCCGGCAAAATCGTCGCCCTCACCATTCTGATTTCCACTTTCAGCGCCGCCAATAGCGTCATCCTCACCGCCCCTCGCGTTTTCTACGCCATGGCCAAAGACAAACTGTTTTTCGTGAAACTCGCGGAAGTCCACCCGCGCTTTAAGACTCCGGCGGTAGCTATCATGGCACTCGGTGTCTGGTCTGCTGTCTTGGTCTGTGCCGGTGAGTTGGGCACTTTCAGTAAACTGATCGAAGGCGTGATTTTTATCGGCTGGATCTTCTACGGCCTCGGCGCCGCCGCCATTTTTCCCATTCGCCGCGCCACGGCGGGCCGCCCCATTCCCTATCGCGTTCCCGGTTATCCCTGGACGCCTTTTATCTTCGTTCTCGTCGCCGCCGTGATCGTCGGCAATGCCATCTATCTAGCCTTCCGCGACGTTTCCCAATTCATGAATCTTGCCGCCGCCGTCATTCTCTTCCTCATCGGCCTTCCCGCCTACTTCTTCTGGCGTAAACGCGCCGCCTGATTCTGGAGTGCAGTAGCAAAGTTGCCGCTTTTCTTCCTGCCTACACTCAGTCCCTTCACCCAACAACGCGGAGTCACTCGTGACTCTCTCCCTTGGCGATAATCCCCTTAACCATCTCTTCCGCCCGACGGGCGCTCTGGCTCTCGGCCCCGTTCGGCTCCAGTTTCAAATA
>WNFN01260563.1_pt1 | contig 12440 bp, 10 predicted proteins | sample 5400161 | NCBI WGS metagenome assembly WNFN01 (sample SAMN13153353, study PRJNA577476) | soil metagenome | isolation source: 80 cm saprolite on Douglas fir-dominated hillslope | place: USA:California | collected 2013-09-17
AATTCGACCAACGGACAACTGACAGCGGTAACCAACTCGCCCTTCAGCTTGGCGGCGGGCGGGCTGTTCGCTCTCATCGATCCCAGTGGCAACCATCTCTATATCGGAAGTCAGGATGCAAACGGTATTATGGGGTATACATATGACCCGTCGACCGGCGCCCCCACCGCGATCGCGGGCTCACCTTTTTCCACTAAAGCGGCACCCGGGAAAATGGTGCTTTCAGAATGAGAGGGTTCTATAAAACGCAGTGGAAAGGGACCTTTTCCCCCGTCCCTGCGGGAAATCAGGACGAACCGTTCAGGCTTGTACCCACCCCCATTCGGCTTTTGTAATCTGTAATTTACGGGGTGGCACTTTGGTGGAACCAGTTTGGCACCCGCGTGCTATTTTCAGATTTTCCGAGTGGTCTTACATTCCCATGTGAGCAGTTCTGGGGGAGGGCTGCCCGGGCGTCCTGGGTTCGAAAGAATCCGGACGCCCGTTTAATTTTCCGCAGATTGTGTAGCGCAGACACTCTTGCCGCGGCCGTTGCATTTGCTCTTGCTTGCTATTCTCAGCCGTACACCGCTCTTCCGGGGATTTGTATTTGCCGGACGCCTTCGCGGACAAGAGTGTCCGCGCCACACGAGCAACTTCAACTCAATTTGTGGAAATAGTGAAGTTCACTGTGATGCGAGCCTGCGTTTCCACGGGCTGCCCGTTTTGGATGTAGGGCTTGAAGTGCCACTGCTTCACGGCCTCGCGGGCCGCGGTAGCCAGAATGCCAGGGCCACTCAGAATTTGTAACTCCTGGATCGTGCCGTCTCGGGAGATAAGCGCCTGCAACCTGACCGCGCCTTGCACTTTCATCTGCCGCGCCAGCAAAGGATAATCCGGCGGCACGGAAACAGTTACGTTCTGCGCCGTTTGCGGCGAGAGCTGCACGTGATCGCCGGCACTGGCCACCGTACTCGTTGACGTGGCAGCACCGGGTGCGGAAGACGTCGCCCCCGAATCGACATCAAGGTGGATCGCATTACTTTTCGCGGGCACATTGGTGTGGCGGTTTCCGGCTACGACTTCCACCTGCAAAGGAGGTAGTGCCGCGCGCTCCGTGCTTGCCGAAAAGGGAGCTTCGTTTGCCACGGACGCCGTGGACTTGGCTGGCTTACGTTCCCGCTTGGTAGTCGTCGGCAAGGTGGCAGGTGCAGCAGGCGTGATCCTGGTCTCGTTTTTCGCGGTCTTGCTGCGAACCATGGCTTCCTGCTCTTCGCCGGTCGGCGGAAACCAGAAATCCCAGTCCCGCAGAACGACTGCCACCAGCGCCACGAGCAGTATCCCCAGCGCGATGAGCATCCGTTTCCGCTGTACTTCCTGATCCTGAGACGCGGGTCGCGAGGGAAGCGGCGTTGACCGCTCTAACTGGTTCTCGGGCTGGGTTTCGTCTTGAAACATAGGCACGGGAGCGCCCTCGATTTTAGCCCCTTCTCGCGGATGGCAGAGTTAGTATGCCCCTAAACCAGGCCCATGCCAAGCAAAACCCGGTCTGGTTGTACGTTTCGCCAAGGTTGACCGAATTGTGGGACGGGACTTACTCCGTCTCACTCCCCGACAGGAGGCGCGGCAAGCCGCGTCTCTACGGGAAAGTCGCTCAGGAAACTTTCACGCCCTTGTCCTCCACCTTGTCAAGAATTCCGGTCGCGGCGTCAAGAATTTCCTTATCCACCTTACGATTCGAAGCGATGGCTTCCGCTAGCGGGATGGAAATAATTTTGTTTCCCCGCAACGCCGCCATGCGTCCGAATTCTCCACGGTGCACCATGTCGATGGCGCCCAGTCCGTAGCGCGTGGCCAGTACGCGGTCGAAAGCGCTGGGCGATCCGCCCCGTTGGATGTGGCCGAGCACAACCGAGCGCGACTCGAAGCCAGTCCGTTTTTCGATCTCCTGCGCCAGTACCGAGCCGATTCCCCCCAGCCGGGCATGCCCGAATTCATCAACGCCCGCGGCCGGCAGAGTCTCATTGCCCCCGGCAAATTTTGCGCCTTCGGCCGCCACCACGATGCTGAAGTATCTTCCGCGCGCGTGGCGCTGGCGAATGGTTTCGGCCACCTGGTCAATATCGAAGGGAACTTCGGGGATCAGAATGACATCTGCGCCGCCGGCGATGCCGCTGTAAGTCGCGATCCAGCCGGAATCGCGTCCCATCACTTCCACCACGATCACGCGATTGTGCGCCTCGGCCGTTGTGTGCACCCGGTCAATCGCTTCGGTCGCCACGTCCACGGCCGTGTCGAACCCGAAGGTGAAGTCGGTGCCCGCCAGATCGTTGTCAATCGTTTTCGGAACGCCAACCACTTTTATTCCGATGTCGAAAAGTTTCTTCGCCACCGAGAGCGTGTCATCGCCGCCAATCGCGATCAATGCGTCACAGCCATGCTTCTTGAGGTTCTCGGCGCAACGCTGCAAGCCGCCCTCACGCTTGCCGGGATTGGTGCGCGAGGTGCGCAGGATGGTGCCGCCACGGGGCAGAATTCCGCCGACCGACGCCAAGTCGAGCTCCATGGTCTTGTCTTCCAGCAACCCGCGCCAGCCCTCCATGAACCCCACGAACTCGTCTTCATAATGGAAGCTGCCCTTACGCACCACTGCCCGAATCACCGCATTCAGCCCGGGACAATCGCCCCCGCCCGTCAGCACTCCAATCTTCATCGCCTCATCCTCATAGGAATTTTTTATTACGAGTATGACTCCGCCCCCTGAGCGGATACACTCCGCCCGTACCCCATTGTTTCAGTGAGCCGGAATGTAATAGGTTATCACGCGAGTCGTGTCGAGATGGCTGGTCTTCAAACCTTCACCACAGAGAACACAGGGGAGCACAGAGAGAATCGGCCTTACCCTGTGTTCCCCTGTGCTCCTTGTGGTAAAGAAGTTGACTTACTCGATGCGCAGCTTGCGAAGCCGGCGCTTTTTCGCCACAATACTCGCCGGACACCGGTAGCCAATAGCCCTCATGCCAAAAATCTTGCGCATTCTTTTCTGGACTGCCGTCAGCCTGCTCGGAGCGCTGGCGCTAGCCACCATTGCCTTACATCGCGGCGAGCAGATCAATGCCTTGTGGCTGGTCGTCGCCGCCGTCTCCACCTACGCCGTCGGATATCGCTTCTACAGCAGTTTTATTTCCGCCAAGGTGCTGGTGCTCGATCCGCTGCGCGCGACTCCTGCCGAACGTCTCGACAACGGCCGCGACTTCATGCCTACCAATAAGTGGGTCGTCTTTGGACACCACTTCGCCGCCATCGCCGGCCCCGGGCCGCTCGTCGGCCCCGTGCTAGCCGCACAGTTCGGATATCTCCCCGGCACGCTCTGGATCATCGCCGGCGCCGTACTGGGTGGCTGCGTGCAGGATTTCGTCATCTTATTGTTCTCGGTGCGCCGCGACGGCAAATCACTCACCGAAATGGCAAAGTCAGAAATCGGGCGCGTGGGTGGTGTCGTGGCCTACGTGGCCGTGCTCAGCATCATCGTGATTCTGCTCGGCGCTACCGCGCTGATTGTCGTCAACGCGCTCAAGTCGAGCCCCTGGGGAACCTTTACCATTGCCATGACCATGCCCATCGCCGTATTGATGGGCGTCTATCTGCGCCGCATCCGCCCGGGCAAAGTTCTCGAGACTTCCGTGCTCGGATTTGTCCTCGTCCTCGCCGCCATCTTCGGAGGACAGTGGGTTTCCGAAACCGCTTCCTGGGCAGCCATCTTCACGCTCACGGCTCCGACGCTGGCAGTTCTAATTATCATCTATGGATTTGCCGCGTCTTCGCTGCCTGTGTGGTTGCTGCTCGCGCCCCGCGACTACCTGAGCACCTTCGTCAAACTAGGCACCATCGCTCTTTTAGCGGTCGGCATCGTGGCGCTGCGCCCGTCGCTGCATATGCCGCCGCTGACGCGCTTTGTCGATGGCACCGGGCCCGTGTTTGCCGGAACCATCTTTCCCTTCGCGTTTATCACCATCGCCTGCGGCGCGGTCAGCGGATTTCATTCCCTGATTTCCAGTGGCACGACTCCCAAACTGATCCGCCGCGAACCGGAAACCCGCATGGTCGGCTACGGCGGCATGATGGCCGAGTCCATGGTCGCGATCATGGCCATGATCGCGGCTTCGGTGTTGCAACCTGGCGTTTATTTCGCCGTCAACAGTCCCGCTGGCATCGTGGGCCAGGCGCCGGAAGTAGCCGCGACCACTATCAGTTCCTGGGGATTCCCCGTCACCGCCGCCCAGATGGCAACGCTGGCGCATGCGGTCGGCGAGCAGACACTCTTCAACCGGACCGGTGGCGCGCCCGCTTTCGCGGTCGGCATGGCGCAAATTTTTTCCAACACCCTGGGTGGACACGCCGTCATGGCGCTTTGGTATCACTTCGCCATCATGTTCGAAGCCCTCTTCATCCTCACCATCATTGACGCCGGCACCCGCGCCGGCCGTTTCATGTTGCAGGACGCTCTCGGCCACATCTGGAAACCCCTCGGCCGCACCAGTTGGTATCCATCGATTCTTTTTACCAGCGCGGTCATCGTTGCCGCCTGGGGCAATTTCCTCTGGCAGGGCGTCAAAGATCCGCTCGGCGGCATAAATTCGCTCTGGCCGCTCTTCGGCATTTGCAATCAATTGCTGGCGACGGTTGCGCTGTGCGTGTCAACCACCATCATCGTCAAGATGGGACGCAGTCGGTACGTGCTGGTCACGCTGATCCCTCTGTGCTGGCTGGTGGCCGTGACCTTTACCGCGTCCTGGCACAAGGTGCTCGATCCGAATCCGCGGGTAGGTTTTCTGGCCCACGCCCGTCAACTCGCCGCCACTGGTGCCAATCCACGCCTGATCTTGAATGATCGCCTGGACGCCGCCGTCACCGGCGCGTTGGTCGTAATGGTAGCCACGATCCTGATCGAATCAGGCCTCGAATGGATGAGAGTGATCTTCGGACAAAAGGCCGCCACCACCAAAGAAGCCCCCTTCGTGATGACAAGCCTGGCAATGGAGGAACAAGCATGAAGCTAATCAGCCCGCGCGGGGACGGGCATCCTCGCACGTCCAAACGGGCAAAGCCTGGCAGATTGCTCTCAACACTATCCAAAATTGCAAGAGTGAGCCGAGCCGTTCTCCGCGAGATTTTCGACGAATCCGCCTACCAGCGCTTCCTGGATCGCAGCCACCAGCAAACCTCCCCCAACGCATACGCGATCTTCCAGCAAGAAAACGAGCAAGCCAAATCCCGCCGACCAAGATGCTGTTGAACGCCAAGAACTGAAAGCTGACAGCTGATAGCTGAAAGCCGTCCTGCTACACTTCCCCCATGCGCGTCCTCGGCATCGACTGCGGAACAGAATACACCGGATACGGCGTAGTCGACCTGCTCTCCGATAGCCGCAACAACGATCGCCTCGTGTGCATCGTCTGCGGCGCCATCAAAGTTTCCCCGCGCGACCCCATGCCGACCCGCCTGTCTCTCATTTCGATCGGCTTGCAGGAACTCATCTCCCAGCACCGGCCCGACCGCGTCGCTCTCGAAGACGTTTTCTACGCCGTCAATGTGAAGTCTGCCTTGAAGCTCGGCCAGGTCCGCGGGGTCGCCATGCTGGCCGCCGCTTCCGCCGGACTCGAAGTCGCCGAATACTCGCCGCTCTCCATCAAGTCGGCAGTGGTCGGATACGGCCGCGCAGAAAAACATCAGGTCCAGCAAATGGTGACGCGCCTTCTGAATCTCGATCAGATTCCGGAGCCCGCCGACGCCGCCGATGCGCTCGCCATCGCCATCTGTCATCTCCACACCGCCGCCACCAGGGAACGCCAGAGCGCCACCCGCTGACCTGGAGAGACGGGGCTTGCCCAGTCTCCGCCGCGGGCAAGGGCGCGGTAAGCCGCGGCTCTACGGGAAATCTGGCGCCGCCAACTTACCTCCGGCCTCGTGCTGAAACCGACTGACACCGTGCCGCTCGTTAGTGCATCCGGCGCTGCCTTGCGCCGATTCTCAAGGTATTCTGAAACGCGCAAGAAAATTACATCGAGGACTTCATGAACCTTCCCCGTCTCGTTCCCGCCGTCATGGTCACGCTACTCTTACAGTCCTCTGTGATGCACGCCGTCATCCAGGCTTCCTGTGTCTTCAACACATTTTCCGCTCCCTCGGGATATTCCCTGAGCCAAGTTAACGGGGTAAGCGACGACGGTACCGTAGTCGGCCAGTTGAGCAACAATGCAACGCTGCAATCCGTGGCCTTTACGCGCTCCCCCAGCGGAGCCATCACCAGGTTTTCAGCTCCGAAGTCCTCAGCCACCTGGTTGAATGGACGCAACGGCACTGGCGTCAATGCCGGCTTCTACCTGGCCAGCGCGTACCCCAGCCACATTCATGGATTCCTGCTGCAGGGCAGCACGTTCACCGTCGTCAACCATCCCAACGCAGCCAATACCTGGCTGTTCGACGTCAACCCGCTGGGAGGCGCGGTCGGCAGCTTTAGCGCCGGTCAATCCGTGACCAAGGGATTCAGGCTCCTGAACGGCAGCTATACCACCATCGCCTATCCCAATGCGCAGGTAACCAATGCGCTGGCGATCAATGACAACGGCGACGTAGTCGGAACCTACTCCAGCAGCGTTGTCAGCAATGGCTTCCACTGGAAAAACGGGATCTTCACAACCATCAATTTCCCGTACTCCAAGTACGGAAGCATTCTGACTGGAGTGAACAATGTAGGCGTGATCGTCGGCAACCATCTTTCAGCCGATGCCGCCATGGGCTTCATATTCGAAAATGGAGTTTTCAAAAAGATCATCTATGCCGGCGCCAGTTACACTACCGCTGGCGGTATCAACAACAACGGCCTCATCTCAGGTCAGATCTACATCACCAGCAAGAATACTCTGGGCTATACCGCGGTGTGTAAGTAGGCTCTTAGCTTTTAGCTCGGACCCCGATGGCGCGACGACGACCCTCGTCTGTGTCTGGCGCTTCGAGTTGAAAGCTAAGAGCCAGGAGCTAACAGCAACAGCGTGTCCTCCCCTTGACACTCCTCCCCGCCATCCCCAATAATTGCAGGCGTCCATGCATCGCCCATTGCAGATTCTCTGCCTGTTGATCATTTCTTCGGTCCTCTTTCCTTCGATCCTCGCCTATTCGCAAGCGGAAACTCAATCCCCGGCCGTCATCACCTTCACCATCGATTTCCCCACTTCACAGCCGGAGCATTACTCGATTCGCGTTCAATCCGATGGTTCGGCCCGCTACCAGTCCAGCGGCCGCTTTTCACCCGATTCCGACCAGACCGACAGCTTCGATCTTGATTTCACCGTGGGTGCTGACACCCGGCAGAAAATCTTCGAAATGGCGGCAAAGGCGGGATATTTTCAGAAAGACCTCGACTCCCGGCACAAGGATATTGCCTTTACGGGAAAGAAAACGCTGACCTACAAAGATTCGCGGCGCAGCGGGGAGTCGACCTACAACTATTCCCGCAAACCCGCCGTACAGGATCTGACCAACCTCATGCAGAGCCTCTCGGCCACGCTCGAATTCGGACATCGTCTTCAGTATGACCGCCACTACCAGAAGCTCGCGCTGGACGAAGAATTCAAGCGCATGGAGGAGCTCTCCCGCAGCAGTGAACTGATCGAGGTAGCGGCGATTCAGCCGATATTGGATCAGATCATTGCCGATCAGTCCGTGATCAACGTAACCCGCGCCCGCGCCCAGCGATTGCTGGATCAGGCGAGGGTCCGCTAATAAATGCGCTACGAATACCCCCTTTTAGAGACGGGGCTGGCCCCTGCGAGATGCCATAAGGTCGGGCATTCTGAGACGGCGGCAAGTCGCGTCTCTACGAAAAGGCCATACGACTCTTCCGCAGCCCGGCACGGAATCCACTACCCATTTCCCCTTGACTTAAGGCCCGGAGGCTCGCAAACTCAGGTCATCTCAAGAACAGCAGAACGCCCCGCAGTCCCAGCTGGACAGGAAATGCAGCGCGACGCTTTCGCTGGCAACTCGAGGACACAGCAAAGGCTCTAATCGAGTAGGCTTGAGGAAGATCTTAAGTTTCGTACCAGGACATCAGTTTCATCTACGGGCATCAGTTTCGTGTCCGGGCATCGCTTCAGCGAAGCCGTCGGTTCTTTGAAAGAATGCGCCCCTTTAGGGGCTGGGCGCGGGGGGAAGTATATGGCAATCGGCAGACTCGGAAAGATGCTTGCAACGTTGGCCGTGCTCGCAGCGGCGTTTCTGGTGGTCTCGGCATCGGCCGAGTCGAAGGCGCGTATCGTCCGCTTGAGCGAAGTACAAGGTACGGTGCAGATCGATCGCGCCGCCGGCGACGGTTTCGACAAGGCGTTTATCAACCTGCCCGTGATTGAGGGCTCCAAACTGAAGACAGGCAAGGATGGCCGCGCCGAAGTGGAATTCGAAGATGGCAGCGCGCTACGCCTGGCGCCCGACAGCGAAGTGGATTTCACTCATCTTGCGCTCGGCGACGGTGGCCAAAAGCTCAGCGCCGTTGAACTTATCTCCGGCACCGTCTACTCGAACATTCACCCAAAAAAGTCTGGCAATAAAATGGGCGACCAGTTCCAGCTGAATTTTGCCCACGAATCCATCACCGTGGCTGAGGCCGCGCATTTTCGCGTCGAGCTCGACGGCAGCAGCACAGCAACGGTGGCCGTTTTCAAAGGCAAACTGAGTGCGACCTCGCTGGCCGGACAATTTGAAGTAGCCGAGAAGCACAGCGCGACCATCGGTTTTGACGATCCCGCCAAAAAAGACACCTTCGTGATCGCCAAGAACTACGAAGTCAATCCCTCCGACGCCTGGGATCGCCGGCAGACCGACTATCACGACCGTTATGCCACCGCCGGCGGCTCCAGCATTTCGTCGCCCTATGGTTACGGCATGAGCGACCTGAATTATTACGGCAGCTTTATGAATGTGGCCGGCTATGGCAACGTCTGGCAGCCCTACTTCATCGACGCTGCCTGGAGTCCGTTCCAGGATGGCGGCTGGGCCTTCTATCCCGGTGCCGGCTACATGTGGGTCTCGGGCTATCCCTGGGGATGGATGCCCTACAATTACGGCAACTGGGCCTTCGTTCCCGGCTTCGGATGGGTCTGGCAGCCCGGTTACTACAACGCGTGGTATGGAATTCCGCAAGTAGTGAATCCGCCGGTCAGAGCAAAAGTCCCGACGCCGCCCGTTCGTGGGCATCAGACGGTGATGGTGGGACAAGGGCTCGCGGCAAATCCGGCCCTGGGGACGCCGAGTCGGCTGACGATCAATCCCGGCTCCGCCGGCTTCGGAGTGCCGCGCGGATCGGTACGTCACCTCGATCACCTGGCGAAAACGATGGATCGCACTTCCCGTCCCGTCGTAGTGGCGACCGCTCCGCCAGTTTCAACCACGGCAACGCCAACCGGCGTCGGCACTAGTTCACGTTCCCCGAGTTCACCATCAATGAGAGGCGGGACGTCTAGCGGGATGGCTCCGATGGGAGCGCCGCATAGATCCTCCGCGCCGTCCCCGTCGCGTCCGCATTGATGCGGTGGAGCGACGGGCGTCTCGCCCGTCCAGTGTGACCGTGGCCGGGCGGGGACGCCCGGCTCTTCACTGGCCTACGCCACAATAATCCCCGCATACCCAACCACTGACTCGTAATCGCCGGAGACATCGCCCGACGTCGCGTACTTGACCAGCGTGGCCGAAGTCGCCCCCAAAATCTTCGCTGCCGTCAGCATCACCACCGTCGGCCCGAACCCGCACATGCTGATGTCTTCATTCATCACCACCTCCCACAGTCCGCGCGCATCCAAGGCCAGCACGCGTTCAATAGCTTTATGGTCCTTAACGCGAGTAATTGCGTCGGCCTCGTAATGGTTCATGTCGCTGGAGGCGACGATCAGGACTTTCTCAACTCGATCTTTTTCGTGACCATCGGCAATCACATCCGCCAGCGCTTCGCCCAATCCGTGGAGCACATCAAAGTCGGTGGTGCCGATGGCGATCGGGACAATATTCAGTTCCGGCCGTAGCGCCTGCAGGAAAGGAAGCTGGACTTCGATGGCATGTTCAGCGCGATGCGCGGCGCAGTCCTCATGCAACGCGGCGAAGCGGCGTAGCAACCGGGCGCCCAAATCCGAGTCAGCCGCCACCTCACCCAACGGGGTCTGCCACGTTGTATTCGCCATGATGGCAAGCGGACGTCCCTTACCCGTGTGATTGGGGCCGAGAATCACGCAGCGCTGAGGGCCAGTCTCGACCTCAGTTTTGTAGGTAGAAGTAAACTTCCGAACATCGCGCAGCAATTCTTCAGCGCGGCTGGGATAAAACCTGCCAGCGACAGCCGGGGCTCGTACGCCGGAAGTCATTGTTACTGGCCTCCTCGGAGACGGGCTCGTGTGGCGCGGACACTCTTGTCCGCGAAAGTCAGCTCGCAAAAACACGGCCTGCGAAGATTACGACCTGCCGTCGCTCAGCGCGCGGAACAAAGCCGCGGTCTTTTCCAGCGGCAAAGCTTCCGCCCGGATCGCAGGTTTCACGCCGATCTTCTCCAAAGCAGCATGCAGCGCATCTTTATCGTACCGCGTCTTCAGATTATTCCAGAGAGTTTTGCGCTTCTGCCCAAAGCAGAGTTTCAGGAACGCAATGAACTCGTCCTCGGAAACGCGAAGCGCCTTCAGCCGAGGCTTGATCGTAATGCGAACCACGCTCGAATGAACTTTCGGAGGCGGAGAGAATGCCGTTGGCGGAAGCGTAAAGAGTTGCTCGACCCGGCCGTAGAGCTGCGCCGTCGCCGAAAGCAGGCCATAGTCGCGGCTTCCAGCCGAGGCCGCCAGCCGATCGGCAACTTCTTTCTGTACCATGAGCACAATGGTCGAAAAGTAGCGGTGATATTCCAGCAGCCGCAGCAGAATATCGGACGTAATGTAGTACGGCAGGTTGCCGATAACGCGGGCCGGTTCGGGCGCAAAGTTCAGCCCGCTGCGCAGGCTTCCAGGCTTCGCGCCGAAGACGGTATCCAGTTCGATCGTCAGGATATCGCCTTCGATGATTTCCACATTGGGTTGCAGGGAGAATTTCATCCGGAGCTGCGCCGAAAGGACGCGGTCCAACTCCACCGCGATCAGCCGCCTCGACTTCCGTGCCAGCATATCCGTGATGGCGCCGCGGCCAGGACCGATCTCCAGCACCGTGGCATCTGAAACATCGCCCAGGGCCTCCACGATGCGCAGAGCTGCCGATTCGTCGGCCAGGAAATGCTGTCCCAGTTTGGGCTTGCGTGGACCTGCTTGCATGGTAGCGCCCTTAGGCACGTTGACCCTCTTTCTTCCCGGCTTTAGACTGAAGTGAATTTGTAATTGGCAATTTGTAATTTGCAATTGAAAGAAGCGAGTCAACGATTTTCAATTACAAATTAGAAATTACAAATCGCAAATGGCCAGCCACATCTCTGGAGCAATCATCATCATAACGTGAGCGGAGGCATATCAGTCCTCAGGAGGCTTGTTCGCAATGCATATCGCTTTCGTGGCATCCGAGTGCGTTCCCTTTTCTAAAACTGGCGGACTGGCCGACGTGGTCGGCGCCTTGCCGCGCGCACTAGCCAGCCTCGGACATCAGGTCAGTGTGTATATTCCGCGCTATCGCCAGACCAAACTGACTGACCCGCAAACCGTGGTTCGCAGCATCACCATTCCTTTCGACGACAAGTATCGCTTTTGCTCGGTGGTGACGGCGGGAAGCAGTGCCGGAGTTCGATTTTATTTTGTGGACTATCCGCCGTATTTTGACCGCGAAGCACTCTACGGAGGGCCAGCCGGCGATTATCCCGACAACGCCGAGCGCTTCGCTCTGTTCTCACGGGCAGTGCTTGAAGCCTCCAAGGTTCTGGGGGTGCCGCATGTATTCCACTGCCACGACTGGCAATCTGCTCTCCTGCCCGTGATGCTGCGCACGCTCTACGCCGAGGATCCCGCCTTTCGCGAAGTCGCCACCGTTTTTACCATCCACAATATGGGATATCAGGGTCTGTTCCCGCCCGATACTTTGCCCCTTCTGACCCTGCCCTGGGATTTGTTCACGATCTCGAGAATGGAATTCTTCGGGCAGGTAAATTTTCTGAAGGGCGCGCTCGTGCTCGCTGACTTCGTCACGACGGTCAGCAGGAAATACAGTCAGGAGATCCAGACCACCGAATATGGATTTGGCCTCGAAGGCGTGTTGCGCAATCGCGCGGCAACCGTGACCGGCATCCTGAATGGCGTGGACTACGACGAGTGGAGCCCGGAGACCGATAAATTCATCATCGCAAAGTATTCGCCGCAGGATCTGAGCGGCAAGCTGCAATGCAAAAAGGATTTGCTGAACGCCTTCGGAATCACGAACGCCGAAACGAAAGTCCCGGTGATCGGCATCGTTTC